>Ga0181594_10001202_pt1 | contig 24281 bp, 21 predicted proteins | sample 071ome_18_FD_145603 | JGI IMG/M metagenome (GOLD analysis project Ga0181594, IMG submission 145603) | Coastal salt marsh microbial communities from the Groves Creek Marsh, Skidaway Island, Georgia - 071413BT metaG (spades assembly) | ecosystem: Environmental > Aquatic > Marine > Intertidal zone... | reverse complement strand
CGATGTTGCTGGGAGTGATGTTGGGAACCGCGGTGGAGACGTACTCCACCATCGCATCCGCGTGCTGTTCCTTGGCGTCATCCCAGGATGTGTGTCCGTAGGGAGCAACGTGCGAGGCCGGGACCAGGATCTTGACCGTCTGCTTGCCCTCGGGAGCTCGCGATGGGTCAACGATGCTCGGTGTCGCAACGAGTGTCCACGCAGATCCGGTAACGGGCTTGCGGTCGCGAATGTCTCGAATCTGCTCGACAACCTCGTGCGGCCACAAAGCCAAGCCACTGCTGACGGCAGTGTCCTCCGGCGTCTTTCCCTTGAAGGTGGGCACCTCATCCATGACGAGGAAAGCCGCAAAGAGCGGAATGCCGATGTCGTAGGTCTCGACGCCGTACGTGAATCCTTCACCCCATGCTTCCGCCGGTGCCATGTCGATCAGATGCTTGACGTGAATCGTGGACAAAACAGCGTCCCTGCCGATGAACTGACGACCATCCGTCGACTCCACCCCCACACAACGATCACCATCGAGGAGAAGCCGACTCACCGTCGTGTTGCAGTGAATCGTCCCGCCGCTTTCTTCGATGACCGCGACGAGCGCATCGGTGAGTTTGCCCGATCCCCCGAGCGGAATCGTCCAACTGCGCTTTTGCCGGCCGCCCATGATCGAGTAGGGCAGCACACCGGAACCGGGGAGATCTACCGATCCGAACGTTTGGCAGGCCTCCCATAGAAGAAATGCCTGGATGTGTTCCTCGGTGAACTCGTGCATGATTACGTCGACTGCGCTCAATGCACGACGACGACGCCAGACGCTGCCGTTAGGCAACTCGTCAAGGAGTTGATCGAGTGGCGGACCCCACCCGATTGGTGTGTTGTTCGCCTTTCCAAAGGCGACCTTCGCCCGCTCCCAGTCCTCGAGGAACTCGAGGTAGTAGTCGGCATCGCGCTGGCTGAACCGAGCGAACTCCGCGTGAGTTCGCTCGGGGTCGAGGTACATCGCGACCTGCTCGCCATCGGGCATGGCCACCCGGGCGACCGGGTCGGGATCGACGTATTCGAGTCCGAACTTCGAGACGAGACCGAGGGTGTCGTCCTTGATGACCGGATTCGACTGAATGATCGTATGGCCGGTCGAGCAGGAGTCCATAAAAAAGCCGGGCAGGTACTCCTCGGTAGCCACGCCACCACCGGGGATTGGCCGCGCGTCCACGATGGTGACGCTCTTGCCAGCCTTCGCGAGATAGGCGGCCGCGATAAGGGCGTTGTGACCGGCTCCCGCAACGACGATGTCTGATTCGACAGCGTCCGATTCAAGAACGTCAGCCATCGATCGGCTCCACCTGCCAACGGATGTCGAGGCGAACCCCCGCATCCTTCATCAGATTCAGCACGGGGCACCGAGCTTCGACTTCCTCAACCAATTCCTCGAGCTTGTCCTGGGTGCTGGGTGAAAATACTCGAGCACTCAGTTTCACCGTCTGGAAGTGCGGGCGCACTGACCTGTCACCGCTACGTCCGCGGATATCAATGGTGCACGCCGCCTCGAACTCGATCCGCTCGTACGGGAATTCGAATTCCGTCGCGGTGCGCCGGAAGGTGACGGCTTCGCATCCGCACAGTGCTCCGAGCACGGACTGGAGCGGCGTGGGGCCCGAGCCTCCTCCTCCGGCCGCGGCTGGCTCATCTGTGACCTGAACCCCTGCCTCGGCATAATCGAGAACGGTGCGCATCGTCGCCTGAGTGACACCCGCCACCTGCCGGCGGCGGATGAACTCTCCCTGCGGCTCTTCCATCTCTACTCCGGATCCAGTCCGTCGGTAACGTCCGCGTTCTCGCTCTTCAACTCAATACCCGCGTTAGCGGCAGCGATGAGGAGCAAGGTGGCGAAGTCATCCTGGGCGTATCCGTGACCGATGCTCGACTCGACTATGTCCCGCGTGAGTCCGGTTATAGGCATTGGGACTTCGTGCTTACGCGCCTCCGCTAGGCCGAGATCAAAATCCTTGCGCAGTAGGACCGGGGTGAAGGTCGGGTGGAAGTCCAGATTGACCATTGCAGGGGTCTTGTACTGGCTGAAGATGCAGCCCATGACCGAGTTGTTGATGAACTCCATGACGGCCTCGCGCTTTACTCCGGCCTTCTCCCCGAGCACGAGGATCTCAGCAAGCGACTGCGTGTAGATGCCCAGGAGAAGGTTGTGGTAGATCTTCACTAAACGAGCTGCTTCTCCGTCACCGACGTAGGTCACCGAACGGCCAAGTGATTCGATGAGGGGCTTGACCTTCTCGAAGGTCTCTTCGTCGCCACTGCAGACCACACTCAACTTTCCTGCTGCGACGACCTTCCCGTTACCCGAAACCGGAGCGGCAAAAAACCGGGTGCCGCGAGCTTCTGCAGCCTCTCGCACCTTCTTGCTGGTCTCGACGCTGACCGTCGAGCAGTCGACAACGATGGACGGAACGGTGTCTCCGGTCAGCAGGCCCGTCTCCGGATCGAGCATCACTTGTTCGAGATCCTTCGAAGTGCTGACCATGGAGAAGACCACATCACGTGAACCCAGTTCACGCACAGACCCCTCGAGCGTGGCTCCTTCATCCACAACCGGCTGAGCCTTCGAAGCAGTGCGGTTCCAGACATGGACGTCATAGCCCGCCTTGACAAGACGCGTCGCGAGTGGAGCGCCCATGTTCCCCAGGCCGATCCATCCAACAGTCATTTCATGCGTAGACATGTCGATCCCCTATGCGCCTTTCGCTACAGAGGCTCGCAGCTTGTCTGCGAGCCAGTCGGCTGTCTTATTTCGGTGCTTGGCTGCGACGTTCATGCAGCCGTGGTTTCCATCGGGAAGCATCAGCAGGTACCCACCGGTCTCGTCTGCGAGCCGTTGGGCTCCATCGGCCGGTATTAAGCGATCCTTCGCGCCGAAGATGATCATGAGTGGACAGGTGATGTCTGCAGTCCGACCTTCGAGCGAGAGATTCTTGGCGTACTCCCTGCCTTCTTCCTGATCAGAAAGGTGAGAGCGGAAAGTGAAGGTACGACGCGTGAGTTCGGGCAGCGTGTCCCAGATCGCCTGCCAGTCGTACGGTCCAGCAAGGGCGGCGCATGCCTTGATCCGGTGTTCGCCCGAGACCATGCGCGGTGCGTAGTACCCACCTAGGGAAACTCCCCAGACACCGATGCGCTCCGCGTCTACGTCATCGCGAGTCTCAATCCAGTCGACGACCGCGGTTCCCACGTCTTCCCAGTTCCCCTGGATCGGTAGTGAGTACTCACTCTCCCCTTGCCCAGGACCGTCGATGGCAAGCGTCGCCATGCCTCGGTCCAGGAAGAGTTGTTCGGTGCTGCGGAGTTCTTCCTTGGCGGAGTCGAGTCCGCTGACCATGATCACGATGGGTGGGTTCGGGACACCGAGCGGCTTGCGAAGCACAGCCGCCATTTCGATGCCGCCGTAGGGAATAAGTACCCGCTCACCCACTGGATTTAGGTACGGCAACGCGTCGGTGAGGCACCGGACGGCCAATTCATGGGTGGACTTCATCTTGTCGGGATAGTCGACGAAGACGAACTTGCCGAAGTGGTAGTAGACCGCCGCTGTCCATAGGTGCTGACCCGCGGAAATAGTCCTGCCCTCGTCGAGAGCTTCCCGGCCGAGACCCTCGAGTACTGATCCAGCCGAGACCCACGCGTCGGCCCAGTCCTTCCACTCGACGACAGACCCGGTCACCGTCTGGAAGTCGGCAACCGACACCCCATTGGTCGTGAATCGCGGTGCCCAGTGGGCGATGGCTTCCTTCACGAGTTGGTCTTGCTGAAGGTCGGTCATGCAGCGATCACCATCCCTTCGGGTAGCCGGTGCAGATCCTCAAAGCCGTCGTCTGTCACGACAACCATCTCCCCGGTCTGAACACCGGCGGTGTGGGTAGTGGTGGTGACATTCGGTTGCACGACAATCGCCATGCCTGCCTCTAGGGCCCCGGAGGGACGATGCACGGGAATACGGGACGGGGATGTTCCGATCGGTGCGAGGTACCCCATGCCGAGACCGTGGAAGAGATCGTCGGTGGTGGTGAATCCCGCCTGTTCGATGCACTCTCCTGCATCTACAAGATCCGCTGCCGCGACGCCCGCCCGGATCGTGGATCGAACGCTGTGCCGGGCCTGCATCGCGACCTCGTGTAGTCGGACGTATTCATTCGAGGGGTCCCCGACGAAGACCGTTCGCAGGATTTGACCGGGGTACTCGGCGCACACGGAGGCACTGAGTTCGAAGGTTACGACCGAGTCCTCGGAAACAACACGACCTTCCGGAACCTGGCTGGGGACATCGCGATCAGGCTTCGTCGCATCCGAGACGCAGATGTAGCAAATGTGATCCCGGCCGCCAACCTTCGTGTACGCGGATCGGGCAGCGGCGAGGAGCTCCCAGTCCGTGGCTCCGGGGACACACGCCTCGATCAGTGCGGCTGCTCCAATGTCGCTCGCCCGAGCACCTAGCCGGAGGGCATCCACTTCCTCCGAGGACTTCACCACCCGAAGGGCTGCGTGTTCCTTATCGATGGACACGAGTTCTACGCCGGCACCCCTCGCTGCCAGGACGACCGACGCCGGTACTGCCCCCAGTGTTGCGATGACCGAGTGACCCGTCAGCAATTCGGTGGGTGTTGCGTCACCAAAGTCCAGGACCTCTGTGTCAAAGACAACGCGACGTGCGTATGGGATGTGATTGTGGAACTGCACCCACATACGGCAACCGGACTCATCGAGCCGTAACCATGCTGCGCGGGTCACCGCCCAACCATTCAGGTAGGTGACGTGCAGCCCGGATCGGTTCTCACCGAAGGCAAGGACGCATTGCGCGCCTACGTCGTTCGCAAGGCGAAGCGCAGCCTCACGACGCCGCTGGTATTCCTTCGGTGAGAACCGATACTCGAGGATGGTCATGCGTTGTGACCGGTCTTTCCTAGGTACATAGACGCGACCTCGGGATTGTCCGCGATGTCCTGCGCATCACCGACGAGTCGAACCTGGCCTTGCTCCATGACTACACCGTGGGTCGCCAGATTCATTCCGAGACGGACGTTCTGCTCCACCATGAGCACCGTCCGGCCCTCCGCAGCCATGTTCCGAATCACCTCGGCCACCTTGGCAACCGACTTCGGGTCAAGGCCCAGGGAAGGCTCGTCCATCAACACCACGCGTGGGTCCAGCATGAGCGCTCGACCGATTTCCACCATGCGCCGCTGTCCACCGGAAAGATTTCCGGCATGTTCCTTCGCGCGGTCCTTCACCAGCGGAACCATCTCTTCCACCCTGGCGAGGCGCTCTTTCAGCAGCGCCCGTTCGCGGCGAATCGCGTAGCCACCGAGCAGGACGTTCTCATGGACGCTCATCTCGGGGAACAACGCTCGGTTCTGGGGAACCTGCGCGATGCCCGACTTCAGGATCTCGCTCGGCGAGAGCCCTCCGATGTCACGGCCACCGAAGTTAACCGTGCCGTTCCTTGGCTTCAAGAGTCCGCTGATGACACGGAACACGGTGCTCTTTCCCGCACCATTGGGTCCGACGATGCACGTGATCGTGCCCTTGTCCACCTGGAGGTCCACCCCTTGCAAGACAAGGCCACCGCCATAGCCGGCTTCGACCGCCGACATCGTGAGCACTGTCTCAGTCATTGCTCACCTCCACCATGTGGTCGGGACCGAGGTAGGCCTCGATTACTTGCGGGTCGTTTCGAATCTGTTCGGGCGTTCCGGAGGTGAGCACCTCTCCACCGGAAAGCACGTGCACGGTGTCGCAGAGGCTCAGCACCAGAGGGATGTTGTGCTCGACGATGAGCACGGTCGATCCCGCCTCGTTAAGTCGGCGAATGACACTCGCCAACTTCTCGATGAGTGTCGGGTTAATGCCGCTCGCAGGTTCGTCCAACAAGATGATGCTGGGACGAAGCATGAGCACCTGGGCGAGTTCGACCAACTTCTGCTGCCCGAAACTCAGTGCCGCCGCGTTCTGCTTCTCGAACTGCGCAAGACCCATGAAGTCAAGAACCTCGCGAGCACGGTCTACTTCGTCACCTGCGTAGCGACCCGCCACCATTTGGCGGACACTCGTCGTCTCCAGCGGAGCAACCAGATTGTCCAGCACAGTCATGGACTTGAACAGGCGAGTGATCTGGAAAGTTCTGCCCAGACCCTCATGAGCTCTCGTCCACACCCGCTGACGGGTGATGTCTTGACCGTCGAGCATGACCACACCCTCGTCAGGTTTGAACGTTCCGGTCATGCAGTTGAACAGCGTGGTCTTGCCAGACCCGTTCGGGCCGATGAGACCGGTGATGCTGCCACGCTCAATCGCCATATCGACGTTGTTCACCGCCGTGACTCCACCAAAGCGCTTGACGATGCCCTTGACTTCCAAGATAGGACCGTCACTAGCTCCATGCTGCTTCTTGCGGGCGATGATCTTGCTGATGTCCACATCGGATATTCCGGCAATCGACTTCTGATCGATGAAATTGACGGTGGACTTCGCCTCACGTCTCTTCTTAATGAAGTTGCTAACCGTGGGAAGCAAACCCATCGGCATGAACATCACAACCAAGACAAGTACCACTCCCATGATGAGGAGACGTGCCTCGAACTCGCCAGCCGCGATCGTTGAGTACTCATTGGCAATCCACACGATGAAGCCACCAACAACCGGACCCCAGAGGGTCCCTCGACCTCCCACAAGGGCTGCGAGTACGAGGAAGACACTCATCAGAATCGCAACCGTCAGCGATGGAGTTACGAAACCCAGATACTGGGCATACACAGCACCAGCAAACCCGAACGGAACCGCACTCAACGTGTAGGCCGTCACCTTGTACAGCGTCGTGTTGATGCCGATAGAGGCCGCCTTGCCTTCATCGTTGCGAATTGCAACTAGTCCAGCACCCAAACGCGACCGCATGACGAAAGCAGCAAGAGCGATCGTCAAGAGCAATATTCCAAGGAAGATGTAGTAGTAAGGAGTGGTTGGGTTCTCGCGGGCCCACGTTGGCTGCTTGACAATGATTCCATCGGATCCGCCAGTGAGCGACTTCCAGTTAGCGGCAACCAACATGACGAGCAGCAGGACCGCGATCGTGATGATCACAAAAGAGTGGCTCTTGGTCCTAAGGACGATCAACCCAACGGCAAGCGCCAAGAGGGCAGCGGTCACCCCTCCCAGCGGCGCCAACCACATGGCATCGACTTCCCACGCCTTGCCGAGGATCGCGCCCGTGTACAAACCCATGTAGAGGTAGACGCTGTGCCCCAGAGAGACATATCCAGCGAGGCCGCTGATCAGGTTCCAACCCGATGCCATGATGGCGTAGAGCATGCAAACAATGAGGACGGACTCTTCGTACCTCGTGTCTCCAACCACCAGCGGGTAGAGGATCAACAAGCTGATCAAGATGATCGGAAGGAAGACTGACGGCTTCTTCAAAGAGGCGATCATGTGACGTCCTCTCGGGTCTTCTCACCCATGATGCCGTGAGGTCTAAACAGCAGAATGAGCAAGATGGCTCCATAGAAGAAGGCTGAGGACCACTGCGGCACGTACGCCTGGGCTATCGACTCCGATACTCCGAGCAGCAAACTGGCAATGATCGCTCCAGGAATACTGCCCATTCCTCCCAGCACGATGATGCCCAGAAGTCGCGCGATCCAGTCGTATTGAGTCGCGGGGTAAATCGGGTACATGATGGCGAGGAGAACTCCACCAACACCCGCAGTCATCGCTCCGATGCCGAAGGCTAGAGAGGACGACCGAGTTGCCGAGATGCCAACCAGGGCTGCACCGTCCTTGTTCTGCGCGGATGCACGAAGCGCGCGCCCTGCCCACGACTTCTTCAGGTAGAGGTAGATCCCGCCAAGAACCACTATCGCCAGAACACCAGAGATCAACTGTGGGTAGGGGAGCACAATCCCACCCACGACGAGCGCATCCGTGAAGTACGGCGGAGTAACTGACTTGAATTTGTTGCCGAAGATGACGTTAAGGACGCCCTCCATCGCGATTGCGACACCGAACATCAAAAGAACTGTCATTCCTGGTCCCTGAGGGGCCACGCGGACGAGCAACCCCCGGTAGATGGCCCACCCAATAACTCCCATGAGGAGACCCATCACGGGTACCAACAACAGTGGCTCGAGACCGAGGATGTCCCAGATTTGCCACGTGAACAGTGCACTGAAAACCAAGAAGGAACCCTGAGCCACGTTCACAACATCAAGGACGCCGAAGATAAGGGTCACACCCGAGGCGAGCAGGGCGTAAACGCCACCCATGAGAAGGCCGAAGGCAATGACCTGAACTAACTGCACTCTTCCCCCCTCCTTTCCACTTGACGGTTCTGATCCATTGGTCGCTCCTCCGAGAGATTTCCACGTTCGAAATAGTGGGTCCGGGTCGCACGGACTCCCGCGCGACCCGGACCACGTCAACTACTGCCAGTCCGGCTTGGGAACGATGACCTCGCCGCCGTTCGTCGTGGCACCGGCCGGGGCAACGATCTCCACCGATCCGTTTTGCCACTGAGCCAGCAGGAAGTCGCCCTGCGGACGGCCGATCTCATCCCATGCCAGGTCGCCAAGGATCGTCGACACGGAGTTGGCATGGAGCCAATCAGCGAGCGCAAGGTTGTCGCAGTCACCAGTCGCTTCGACGGCGGCCTGGAGGACCTCGGCGGCAACATACGCGTTCGCCGCATCTTCGGCCGGAACCAGACCTTCTCCGTTTTGTGCCTGGTACTCGGCTACGAATTCAGCGTTGCCGGGGGTTGGAGCCTTCTCGCTCCACGAGACGGCGTAGAAGATTCCGTCCTCGTTACCCTCGCCAACACCGTCAACGTACTGAGCGCCGTTGCTGGGAGCAGAGGTCTGGAACAGCATGCTCGGGTTGTACCCGATCTGCACCAGGCTCTTCGTCAAACTCACACCGTCTTCGAAGACAGCGCCTTGTGCGATCAGATCCGGCTCGGCAGCGGCAATTGCAGCGGCCTGCGGCTGGAGATTGGTAGTGCCCTCGGGGTAAATCTCCGAGTACACCGTCTCCACGCCCATTTCCTCAAGTTGCGATTGCATCGACTCGATGACCGGCGCAGCGAACGGGTCGTCCATCGACAGGTACGCAGCCTTCTTGGGCTTCTGATCCTCGGGGAGGCCGGCAATCATTTCCACGAAAGGATTCGCCTGGTTGGGAGCGGTCGCCTGCTGAGCGAAGAAGTAGAACTTGGGCTCGGGCTCGAAGATCTTCGGCGATCCACCGGCCGGTGCGACCAACACCATTTGGTTGTTCTCAGCAACTGTCGACGCAGGGAAGTTCAGCAGCGACGAGAACGTACCGAGCAATAGGGGAACTTGCTCCTGACTAATCAGGTTGTTGTAGTCGGTGACAACCTGCTCCTGGCTGCTCGCATCATCGAGGATGACGAGCTCAACTGGGCGTCCCAGCAAGCCACCGTTGCGGTTGGTGATCTCTGCCCATGCCTCGTAGCCGAGCTTCGCCTCACCACCCGGCTGGGAGAAGTCACCGGTCAGCGGCAACGAGATTCCAATCCGAATGGTGTCATCCCCACACATATCACCCATGCCGCCGGACTCTTCACTCGAGGACTCCTCTGCTGCGGCCTCCTCCTGGGTTTCACTGCTTTCAGCAGAGTCCCCGGAATCGGAAGCAGCGTCGTCCCCGCCCCCTGAACTACACGCCGTCAGCACCATGCCCGCGACGGCAAGGGACGCTACGGCTGCACTGAAGCGGCCGTGACGACCCTTTCGGATCATCGAGTTGCTCATTCGAACCTCCATAGTTGCGCAATCGATTGCACTAGACGAACACTATGACTCGTGACGCTCATGTCAAGGAAATTCACAAATCTGCAACAAAAAAGGCGATCGATTGCAGACTACTCGCCAAAGACGACTCGCCCATCAACCATGGTGAGTGCCACAGGGATCTCAGGAATGGAGTCCTCCGGCACTTCGAAGTAGTCCTCATCGAGAATGGCAAGGTCGGCTAGGTACCCGGGTTTGAGCAATCCCCGCTTCCCCTCATCGAGCGAGAACCACGCACTTCCGGATGTATAGGCGTGTAGAGCTTCTTCACGCGTGAGGTTCCACTCCGGGTCGCGCTGCGGGCCGCCGTCGAGGGTGCGTCCCGTGACGAGCCACCACAGAGAGCGCCAGGGATCGTACGGACTGACAACCGTTGCGTCCGTCCCACCTCCGATGGGAATGCCCCGATCGAGCATTCCACGAAGTGGCGGAGACCGGCGCAGGATCTCCTCTCCCCAAAAGTCTGCCGAATCCTTCGCACGGAACACCATGCGGTCCTGAATGCCAATGCCCATCCCCAAGCGGCTGACACGGTCCAGGTCCTCATCCGTGATCGGCTCCGCGTGGGCCAGGGAGACACGTACCTTGTCCATCGGTGCGACCGCGTTGGCGCGCTCGATGGCATTAAGCATCTCGTGGACGGTCTCCCGAAGCACCGCATGCAGGTGCACCGACCATCCCGCTCGAAAGAGATCGACGAGCAGTTCTGTCAGCAGCGCACTTCCGTCTTCGGTGACCTGGAAGGGACGCACTCCCTCAAGATCCATGAATCCATAGGAGACGATCTCTCCCGCTCCCGTGAGCCTCAACCAGTCATCACCGAAACCCGGATGCAGGAATTTGATGAAGTCAGCCATTTGAGGTCGCTCGTTTCCCGCGCCCTGGACCATCATGTAGAGGCGTGTGCGAATGGTCATCTCGTTGCGGCGCCACAGCTCGTACAAGGGCCGGTAGGCCTCTGGACCGAGTCCCATTCCACCGGGATCGATCACGCCTGTCATGCCGCATCGATTGAGCCGTTTCATTATCGAGGCCGTCCACTGGACCTGGGTCTCGAAATCAGGCCGACCGGCGGCGGCAAGACACATCTGGAACGCACCAACACCCATGCACAGCCCTGTCGGTGCACCCGCGGCATCCCTTTCGAACCAACCACGTTCGGGGTCCGGAGTCTCCGCTGTAACCCCGATGGCTGCGAGAGCGGTGGCGTTCATGACGGCAGACTCGTACAAGTACTGCACGAACACTGGATGGCTGGAAGACAGGGCGTTCAACTCATCAATGGACGGACCCCGCCCCTCCGTGAACTGACCCGGCCCCCAACCCCCAACCACGCACACCCAGGTACCCGGGGGTGTCGACTCGATCTGTCGCTCGAGCATGGTCATACCCTCCGACAAAGAGGTGACCCCGCTCCAGTCCACGTTTTGATTCCAGGTAAGTCCTGCGCGAACCATGTGAATATGCGAGTCGATCAACCCCGGGATAATGCGGCGCCCCTTGGCATCGATTACTTCGGCTCCGGCTCCGAACTCGGCCACCTCGGATGTGCTGCCCACACGAGCAATGCGTCCGTCCCGAATCGCGATCGCCTCGGCTTCCGGCAGTCCCTGCCCGGCCCAGACGCGACCATTGATGACTACGCAATCAGTGTTGCTCTTGATTCCTGCCATCTGAGTCTGCCGCTCCTACTCTTCGTCAGCGCCGGCCGTGTTGCGGCGAACTGTCATGACGAGATCCCAGACCTGAGATCTCAAGTTTTGGAATTCCGGACTCGCAACCGTCGCCGCATCACGGGGGCGTGGCAACGGAACGTCAACAACCTCGTGGATGCCACTGGGTCGCCCACCGAGGACGATGACCCGATCGCCCATGAGAACCGCTTCTTCGATGCCATGGGTGACGAACAGCATGGCGGCCGGGTTGCGGTCCCAGATTTGGAGAAGCTCGAATTGCATTAATTCGCGCGTCTGCGCATCGAGAGCGCCGAACGGCTCGTCCATGAGGAGTACCCGGGGTTCGACCGCCAGCGCTCTCGCAAGGCCGGCACGCTGCTGCATGCCACCAGAGAGTTGGTGCGGGTACCGCTCTTCGAATCCATCAAGCGCAACGAGCTTGACGAAGTCGCGCGCTGTCTCACGCGCCTTCTTCTTTGGCGTTCCCCGAACGGTGAGTCCGTACGCCACGTTGTCCAGGGCGGTCTTCCATGGGAACAAACCGAAATCCTGGAAGACGATGGCGATCTCCGGGCGCGGCTTCGAGACGAGGTCACCGTCGACTAAGACCGAACCCTCATCCGCATGGATGAGGCCATTGAGACATCGCAACAGGGTGGTCTTTCCACAGCCCGATGGTCCTACGACAGACACGATCTCTGTGGGTCCGATCTCGAACGAAATGTCCTTGAAGACGCAATGATCGCCGTAGTACTTGGTCAATCCTTGGACGACGATTCCTTGATGATCCGGCGTCGCACCAGATCGGTGCTCGGTCGCGACTTGACTCATGGGTTTTGTCACCTTTGCTCTAGGAAGGGGTCGTCACTCGGAACCACGGATAGCGCCGTCGGATGATTGCCTCCACACCGACAGCGAGGAAGAGGCCGACCATCGTCAGGATCATCAGCGCCACAATGGCCTCATCGTGGTAGAAGTTTTGGGCAAGTCGCATGATGTGGATGCCCAAGCCTTGGCCGGTCCCAATGAGGAATTCGGCGATCACCACTGCAGCAAGCGCTCGACCCGACGCGAGCCGGAAGCCAGCGAGCAGGTACGGAAGCGAGGCGGGGATGGCAATCCCGATCCACACGTCTCTCCGGCGCGCGCCGAACGATTCCGCCACCTCCAGATATCGGGTGGGGATCGACTTCGCTCCGTCCCAGGCTGCCACCGCCATGGGTGGGACCGCCGCGAACACGACGAGTGCGAAGGTCGCCGACGTGTTGAACCCGAGCCACAGCGTGATGATCGGCAGGACCGCGATCATCGGGGTTGCGTAGAAGCCATTGACGTACGGAGCCATCGAATCCGCAAGGAACGGAATCCGACCCATGGCAAGGCCGATGATGAGCCCAGCCACGATCGATACCGCCATGCCACGGAAGACAACGCTGAAGGTTTCCCAAACACCGGGCCAAACCTTGGGATCGTTGAAGAGAACTTGAGGAATGGCCTCGGCAATCCCAAGAGGCGTCGCCATGAAGTCTCGACCGAAAAGAGCAACGAGGACCTGCCAGACGACGAGCACGCTCAATACCGCGAGAATGCGAGTAAGGATTCGCTTGGTTCGTGGCGACATACGCTGTTTCCTCACCGCCTGAACGGGCTGAGCCGTCGCGGGCGCCTGCGTCTTGTCACCTACTGTCGCCATGGCGCGAACCTCCTCTCGATCACTCGCCCTATCGCCATGACGCTAAGCCCGAGAGCGGTCATGATGAGCACGGCGGCGAACAGGTTTCCAGTTTGGTAGAGACGGGAATAGGTCCGAAGGAGAAGTCCGATCCCCGAGGCGTCGAGGAGGAACTCGGCGGCTACGACACCGACGAAACCGAGAGCGATTCCCTGCCGAATCCCGCTCATTGCGTAGGGAATCGTCGAGGGGATCAGGATGTCTTTCCAGATTTTCGCCTCACTTGATCCGAATGAGTGCGCGACCTCGATCAGGCGCGGATTGACCGCTCGGACACCTTCAATCGTGGTGATGCATACGGGGAAGAAGACGAACCAGGCAACGATGATCGCCTTAGGCCAGTAGCCGAATCCCAGGATGCTCAGGACGAAAGGGATAAGCGCGATGGGCGGGGTGACGTAGAGCAAGGTCACGTAGCTCTCTAGCGCCGCGGCGACAAGGCTGACGCGCCCAATAGCAACACCGATAACCAGTCCGAGGATCGCGCCGATGGAGAAGCCGGCCACGAACAATTGCAGGGACTCACCCAATGCTCGCCAGAAGGTGTCAGTCCCGAAAAGTGTCACGAGGGAGGTGACGACCTCCGAGAGCGGCGCGAAGAAGATCGGGTCGAAGTAGATGCGGGCCGCCAACTCCCAGATAACCGCCCCCACGCCAAGGCCGATGAGAAGCGCGGCCCAACGAGGAAGGGGCTTTTTTCGCTTCACTTTGCGAACCGTGTTCGCTGCTGACTTCGTCGCCGCGGCGGTCGACATTGAGCCGGCCCCTCCTCACATGTCATGGGTCGAACGATGCTGAGAGCGTGGGGTCGGACCCTCTCAGGACCCGACCCCACGCCTCAACGGTTAGCCGGCCTCCTGGACCCGCTTGTTCGCGTCTTCCCAGATCGAGACATCCAAGATGGTGTTCGGATCGTAGGACTCCGCGATGGATCCGGCCGCAACCTGAGCGTTGATCGAGTTGCTCAGGTAAGAGGGATCAAGACCGTTGCTGTCCTTCTCCCACTGACCGAAGTCGAGGAATTGCCGGAACACGCTTGCTGCGAGTTCGGGATCCTCCTGCTTGATGATGCCTTGGCTGGAGAGGTACTCGACGATGGCGTCGAAGTTGGCCTCGTCGTACATGAAGTTCGTCGCATCGACGAGTCCAGCCATGAGACGAACCACGCCCTCACGGTTGTTGGCGAGCGTGTCATCACTTGCCACATGCATCGCGTAGTGCAGCTGCTGCAGATCGCTCAGCGCCGCGAGTGTGCGCCACTCGTCATCGGTCTGGGCCTGGACCTGGGCGAGTTCGTCAAGGTGGACGATCTCGGTGTCGAGTACTCCACCGACGAGAACGCCGACGTAGTCGTTGTTCGGGTCGACGGTACGAACGTCATCGATGGTGACGCCGTCACCGCAGCCGTCAAGAATCGCGGACAGCACCAGCCAGCGAGCATCACCAACCGCCTGCGCGCCGATTTCTTGGCCCGCAAGGTCACTACAGCTCTGAATCTCCGGATCACGCGTGATGAGGATCCAGTCCTGCTTGTTCTCGCCGTAAATGCCCTTCATCGCAAGACCCTGCGGCGCGCCGACCAAGAACGGGTCGGTGCCGATGTGCCCACCGTTGATGTCACCGGTCTGCGTTGCCTGGACGATGTCGCCTCCGGAACGGAACGGCTGGATCTCTACGTTGGCGCCGTACTTGTCGAAGAAGCCAAACTCCTGCGCAACGTACATGGGAACGTGATACCAGCAGCCGGGGAGACCACAGGCGTGTGCCCACGTGATGACGTCAACTTCCTCGCTCGCTCCTGAATCGCTCTCAGCAGTCTCAGCCGTTGCAGCTTCCTCTTCGGCTGCCGTTTCCTCCGCCGCTGCGGCGTCGTCGGCGGCAGTGTCCTCCGATGCGGAATCACCGCCACTCGAGCAGGCGGTGAGGACCAGTGCGGACGCTGCGACGACTGCCGCGAGCGACCGCGCGGTCCGAGAACTACCCACATTTCGGGTCAGTGTCCTCATTCGGGTCTCCTCAATGTCAGTTCCGGGGGGTCCGGTGCGCAATCGATTGCGCTCAGAGCACCCTGCAACCCGACCGTTGACTTGTCAATGATTTTTCCCAAATTGAGTCGAAAGCGGTATCCACCTCGGAGAACGCAGACCAACTCCGTTACCTATCGAGTTCGGAGGGTGCCTTACTATCTCGCACACGATTGCAGAAAGGAGGGGTCTGTGGGTCAGCGTCTCGTCATCGGCCAGTTCAGCGATTCAGCGGTCATCCACGCGATTCGACACCTCGAACTGGACCGAGAGTCCAACCTCGAACTCGAGGTAACGCGCGTTCCTTCGTCACCGGCCCAGTTCGCTTCATTGCGCGATGGAGACATCGACGTCGCCATCACCAGCCCGGACAACGTCTTGCTCTACGCGACGACCGACAACCAGCCCCTTGGCGAAAAGCTCGATATCCGAATGTTGCGAACCATCGACCGCGGCCTCGGGCTGGCTCTGTTCTCACGTCCTGAGTTCGAAGCAGTGTCCGAACTTCGGGGCACCGCAATCGGCGTGGACGTCGTTCGATCTGGCTTTGCACTGCTTCTCTTCCGCATGCTCGACAAGGGCGGAGTGGCACGCGAATCGGCGACCTTCGAGGAACTCGGAGCCACCCCCAAGCGGCTCATCGCTATCCAGGAAGGCCACGCATCTGCAACGATCCTCAACGCCGAATCCCGAATAGCTGCGATAGACGCGGGCATGCGGGAATGGTGCACGTCTGCCGACATCTCGGATAGCTACCTCGGCACCGTCCTGGCGGTTCGGGGGGACTTCGATCCGAAGGTCGCTCAGCAGCTGGTCGAGATCTGGTCAGAGGCAACCCGGTGGCTCCTAGAGTCGCCCGCGGCGGAGGTGGCCACCGTCTTGACCGCAGCCAATCCACATCTGGGCACATCGGGCTACGTGGAGCTACTCCGAGATTCGCGCTTCGGCCTGCTCCTCGATCCCGACGTCAAGGCAGGTGATCTCGAGGAACTGTGTCGGATCAGGCGTGAAGCAGATGCCTACGCCCCGAACTCGGACGCAGTCGCGGCTCTGGCACATTCGTGAAGATGATTTCGTGAAGAAATACTGGAGTCTGGAAACAACTGCGCGCTTCCTACCATTTGCGGTATTCGTCGCAACCTTCGACCGCGCAGTGATCGGCCCAATGCTCATCACGATGGGCGACGACTTCAACGTGGACCTCGCGACCATCACCGTCTCGGCAAGCGCATACCTACTCTTCTACGGCCTCGCCCAACCCGTGTGGGGCCTCATCTCCGAACGATTAGGGCGAATCGCGACCCTTCAGTTGGCACTCGTCTCCGCAGCAGTGCTCGATATCGCGAGCGTCATTCCCATGCCTATCGAAGCCTTCATCGTGGTTCGCGCCATGGCGGGCGCCACCATGGCGGGGGTATTCCCGATGGCGGTGATCTTCCTCGGGGACACCATCGAAAAGCCGCAGCAACGTCAATCCGCCATCGCGAGTCTGCAAACCGGGGTAGCAATCGGTCTCACCCTCGGAACCGTTCTCGGTGGTGTCGGCGTCGTCATCGTCGGTTGGCAGGCCTTCTTCGTGTCAACCGCACTCGTGTGCTTCGTCTTGGCATTCGTGGTCCGCAAAGCGCCCAACGTTCGTCCCGGCCCCAACCGCCTCCCCACCCGCGTCGCGTTCGCGGAGGTGGCACGCAACAAGTGGGCGTGGTTCCTGTACCTACTCGTATTCATCGAGGCTGCGAGTCTGTTGGGCGGCTTCAATCTCGTCCCCGCCGCGCTTGAGGAAACCGGGAGATCCCCGGCTGTGGCTGGCCTGGCCACCGGTACCTACGGACTCGCAGTTCTGGGCACGTCAATGGTCGTCCGTCGCGTCACCAACAAAATCGATCCGGCCGGCTTCCTACTCATCGGCGGAATCTCGGCCGGTATCGGATTCGGCATGCTGATCGCATACGTATCTCCGGTGACGGTGCTGATCAGTTGCGCGCTCCAGGGAGTGGCCTGGGTAACCATGCACACGACTCTGCAGACCTGGTCCACCACACTTTCCAACCGGGCGAGGGCAACGGCGGTGTCCTTCTTCGCCGGGTTTATGTTCCTCGGCAATGGCTTCGGGGCGTTCGTCGCCGGTTATCTTCTCGATTTCCGGGGCTCGACTTCCATGTTCACCGTCGTCACCACCGGCGTCATCGTTCTCACGCTGCTCGCGGTAATCGGAGCGCGGCGTTATCAACATCGCCTAGGCTGACGCGCATGGCTGCGACGTTGAAGGACATAGCCAAGAAGGTTGGCCTCCATCCGGCCACCGTGTCCCGTGCCCTGAACCCCAAAACGTCGCACCTGGTGAATCCGGCCACGGTGGCGAAAGTCCGCAAGGCCGCGAGTGCACTCGACTACGTGCCGAATCCAATGGCGTCTGGCTTGCGAACCAGTCGGTCACACACGATCGGCGTAGTGATTCCGGATCTGACGAACCCACTCTTTCCGGGAATGGTGCGAGGAATCCAAGACACGCTCTCGCACGCTGGATACACACCCTTGCTGGTGAACACGGACAATGATCCGGGATCGGAAGAGTCTGTCGTCTCCTCCCTCAGCGCCCGGCGCGTCGATGGCTTCATCATGGCCACGGCGAGACGCGATCACCCGCTCCTGGCTGAGTTGGCCCAAAAGTTCCCCATCGTCCTGATCAACCGAGTGACCGAAAGCGCCCAGGTGTCGAGTGTCACCGCAGACGAGCAGCACGGAATCCGTCTAGCCGTTGAGCACCTCTGCGGCCTCGGGCATACACAGATCGCCCACCTTGCCGGACCCGTGTGGTCATCCACCGGACATGAGCGCCAGCAAGCTTTCGCGCGCGCGATGCGCGACAACGGACTCACGGCAGCGCGCAAGCCCCCCGCTGTAGACGCCTGGAATGTGGAAGCAGCAACGAAGACTGCGACTGCTCTGCTTGAGGGGAATCCCAGCACCACAGCGATCGTCTGCGCCAACGATCAACTAGCGCTTGGTGCAGTCCTGGCGGCCAAGAAACTCCGTAGGAAGTGTCCGAAGGATCTCAGCGTGGTCGGCTACAACGACATGCCATTCATGGATCTCGTCGATCCTCCCCTGACCACCGTTCGCGTCCCCCAGCACGACATAGGTGCCGAAGCCGCTCGGTTGTTGCTGAGCCTGTTGGTCGAGGACGGCGCCATGCCCACCAAGCACGTGCGGCTCACGCCCGAACTCATGGTTCGTGGCTCGACCGCTCCACCGAGGAGATAGACGCTATGCAAACACGCACGATCGGCTCTGGATCGTTCGGCCTGGAGGTAAGCGCGCTAGGCCTTGGCTGCATGGGCATGACGTATGCCTACGGAGCCAGCGATGAGGCGGAATCCCTGCGGACGCTAGCCCGGTCCCTCGAGTTGGGGATCACCTTCTGGGATTCATCGGACTCCTATGGCCCCTTCACCAACGAGGAACTTCTCGCGCGAGCGCTGCCGGCCGATCGATCCTCGGTCATCATCGCATCCAAGTTCGGCCAAGAATTCAGAGATGACGGAACCCGGGGTATCAATGGCCGCCCGGAGTACATCAGGAAGGCTCTTGAGGGATCACTCCAGCGGCTTGGAACGGACTACATCGATCTCTATTACCAACACCGCATCGACAAGTCGGTCCCCGTCGAGGAGACGTGGGGTGAGCTGAGCCTGCTCGTCACCGAGGGCAAGGTGCGCTACCTGGGGCTGAGCGAAGCCTCATCCGAAACAATCAGGCGAGCGCACGCAACCCATCCGGTCACTGCCCTGCAGACCGAGTGGTCTTTGTGGACCAGAGACGTCGAGACGAATGGAATTCTGGCTACCACTCGAGAACTCGGCATCGGCTTCGTGCCGTACTCGCCACTCGGCCGAGGGTTCCTCACCGGCACCATCACCTCACCCGAGGACCTATCCGACGACGACGGTCGTCGATCGTGGCCCCGGTTCCAGCCGGATGCCCTCACGGCCAACATGGCCATAGCAAACTCCGTCAAAGCCGTGGCTGAGGAGATCGGGGCGTCCCCCGCTCAAGTTGCCATCGCATGGCTGCTCGCCCAGGGCTCTGACATCGTGCCCATTCCTGGCGCCCGAAAGGTGCACCATCTGGAGGACAACGTTGGTGCTCTCGACATCGAACTCAGTGCCGAGCAGATCTCTCGACTCGACTCTGCAGCACCGGTTGGCGCCGCGGTCGGTGAACGCTATCCGGCTGCGCTCATGAAGTCGCTGGACGGCTGAACAGACCCTTCACCTTCCCGCCAGACGCCGTGAGCGCGACGGCAGCAAAGGACAACAGCACGCCTGCAACAAGTGCCCCGTCAACAACGTCGAGCAGGAAGACATCAAGCACGAGAGCACCAGTGAGTTGGCCCGCTGTCGCGAGCAGGCTGATGGCGAGAACGCCGACTTTTCCAACGACCCACGCGGTGGTCGCGAGGAACGTAACACCGATGATTCCGCCTAGGTACAGCCACCAAGGGCCGGCTGGCAGGGGCAGCAGCGAGTGCGCACCAAAGGCAACCATCAGCCCGAGCGCGACGGTGACAATGAGACCTCCGAGGGCGAAATTCGACCACGCGGCGACCATCGGTTCCCGCGAGATCGTGGTCGAGCGCCCATTGATCGCCTGTTGGATCGCCACGCCAACGCCCGTCACGAAGCACAATGCAACAGCGGGAAGCGATAGTGAGTCCTCACCGAGTCGGCCAGAGACCGCGACAACCACTGCGACGATGCCGATAGCCGCCGACGCCACGCGAACGGAACTCACCTTCTGCTTTCCTCGAGGACCGAGTCCCACAGCATCAACGATGAGCGAGGCCACGTTCTGCCCGGACACTAGAGCGACGGCGAAGAGTGCAACGCCAATGATTCCCACGGTGAAGCTCTGGGAGAAGATGAAAAGGGCACCGAAGACGCCGCCCACCGCCCACCACCAAGGCATCTCACCAGAACGCAGGGCTGCGAGGAATCGGACCATTCCCAGTCGAATGCGCTTGACCGCGAGCCCCACCACAGTCAGAAGAAGAAGTCCGACGGCGAACGACACCACCGAGGCGTGCAGGCCACTTTCCAAGATGGAACCCAAAGAGCCATTCGCCCGGGACTGCACTGCCGTGAGCGACCCCACCCCCGCAGCGGCAAGCCAGGGAATCCAGGGTCGTGAAGCTGCGCTCATCGCACCGCCGTTTCTCGATCGTTAATGGAAGAAATGCCTGGTGCCGGTGAGGTACATCGTTATTCCGGCCGCCTGAGCCGCCTCGATCACGTCCTCATCCCGCAGCGATCCTCCGGGCTGAACAACCGCCCGGACTCCCCCATCGATCAAAACCTGAAGTCCATCCGCGAACGGGAAGAAGGCGTCCGACGCGGCCACTGAACCACTCGCGCGATCCCCGGCTCGATCGACAGCCAGACGCGCTGAATCAACACGATTGACCTGGCCCATGCCGATGCCAACTGCCGCTCCTCCATGGGCCAGGAGGATGGCATTCGATTTCACCGATCGACACGCGGTCCACGCAAACTCGAGATCTCGAAGCGTTGCTGCGTCCGCTGGCTCACCAGCGACGAGGGTCCACCTCTGGGGGTCATCACCCTCCGCTGCAACGTCATCGATCGACTGCATCAGCATTCCGCCAGATATCGTCCGACCTTCTCGTCGTCGTCCTGGATGGGGTCCTGCAACCCGCAGGATGCGTAGATTCTTCTTTTCGGTGAGTACGGCTAGGGCATCGTCATCGAAATCCGGTGCGATGACGACCTCAGTGAAAACCTCCGACATAGCCTCGGCGAGTTCCCGAGAAACAGCACGATTGACGGCGACCACGCCTCCAAATGCCGAGACAGGATCGGTCGCAAACGCCTTGCGATAGGCCTCTTCAGGATCGATACCAACGGCGATGCCACACGGATTGGCGTGCTTGATGATTGCCACCGCGGGCTCGAGGAAATCGAACGCCGCCCGACGAGCCGCATCGGCGTCGACGAAATTGTTGTAGCTCATCTGCTTACCGTGCAATTGCTCTGCCGTAGCAACACCGGGCTCATGTGCATGTGCTTCGTAGATAGCTGCGCTCTGATGCGGATTCTCTCCGTATCGCAAGACATCACGTCGCGACCACGAGGCACCGATCCACGTGGGGAATGCGTGATCGTCCTCCACGACTTCGGCTGCCATCCAACTCGCAACCGCGATGTCGTAGGACGCCGTATGCGCGAATGCTTCCGCGGAAAGCTCAGCCCGCTCGGAGAGGGCGAAGCCGCCGCTATTGACCGACGCAAGGACCTGGGCGTACCGATCGGGCGACACGACAACCGCGACGTTGGCGTAATTCTTTGCCGAAGCTCGCACCATGGCCGGACCGCCGATGTCGATCTGCTCGACGCATTCGTCAATGGCTGCTCCAGAAGCGACGGTCTGGGTGAAGGGGTAGAGATTGACCACGACGAGCTCGAATGGCTCGATCTCGAGGTCCTCGAGTTGCCGTCGGTGCTCATCTTTTCGTAGGTCCGCGAGCAATCCTCCATGCACCTTGGGGTGCAACGTCTTGACTCGACCGTCAAGGCATTCTGGGAATCCGGTGACATCCCCCACCGCCGTTACCGGAACCCCGGCGTCGGCAATCACGCCGGCGGTGCTGCCGGTGGAGACGATCTCTACTCCCGCCGCGTGCAAACCGCTGGCCAAGTCGGCCAGGCCCGTCTTGTCGTAAACCGACACAAGCGCGCGTTGGACTGCCCGTCGCCCCTGATCGTCACTCACCGAATGTCACCGACCTTCCCCTTACCGATATCCCCTCGTGGACTGCACGCGTCAGCACATCCACCAAGAGCACTCGCTCGATTTCCTTAATCCGTTCATGCAAAGACTCTTCGGTGTCCTGGGCATCGATGACCACCGGCTGCTGGGCAATGATCGGACCGGTGTCGATCCCTGCGTCTACAAGGTGCACGGTGCATCCGGTCACCTTCGCTCCATAGGCGACAGCGTCGCGTACGGCGTGGGCACCGGGGAATGCGGGCAATAGCGCCGGGTGCGAGTTGACGATCCGATTTGTGAACTCCGAGATGACCTCCTGGCCGAGAATTCGCATGAATCCGGCGGTCACGATGAGATCCGGGCGCCATTGCCGAATCTGTCCGCAAAGCTCGCGGTCCCACTCTTCCCGATTAGCCCGCATCGGGACGACGAAGGTCGCAACACCTGCAGTCTCGGCTCGACCCAAGGCTTGAGCATCGTCAACGTCCGATCCCACGGCTACCAGGGATTCACGCAGGTGCGAATCGATGATGGCTTGAAGCAAGCTGCCGGTGCCCGACGCGAGGACGACGATTCGCGAATCCGGCACGGGACGAGCCTAGTGCGGCCCTACCGCTTCTAACCGATCACCGGCTCGTTGTTGAAGCGCCTGTACAGGTACGCCGTGAAGAGAGTCGCGATCGGAAGCGTGACAAGGGTGAGCACTCCGTAGAACAGGCCCCCGAGCAGCAGTACCAAAGCATTGAGGACCGTCATAAGGAATGCGGCCGCAAGGTTTTGTCGAATCAATCGCGCGCTCGCCACGAACGCCTCTCCGATGCGCATTCCGCGATCGAGTACGAAATATGGACCGAGTTGGAAGAAGAAGATCACCAGGAGCCCGGGGAGGACACACATCAAGATTCCGAAACCAGCCATCAACGCGTACAGCAACTGGAAGAGCAAATAGCGACCTAGGTTGTGACCGTCGAGTAGCGCGTCGAATCCGGGCTCCTGCCCGCGGGTCGCGCGCAGGGCGGCACGAATCACACCTACCGTCACGATGATCGTCAGAATCGCAAATCCCAGCGTGAGCGTTCCGGACGTCAGCGCCCCGGTTGCAAGTGCGCTCGCGCATGCTGCCTGTTGCCCCGGGGTCTGCGGGTCCGAACATTGGTTCACAACATCGTTCAACGGACCCAGGCTCAACTGTTGGAGAAACTGCACGGCCGTGACGATCGCCGCGAGAGCGATAAAGGCAAGTAGGTTGCGGCGGAATGTGCCGATCGCCCAGACCGCGGCTTCCCTGACTTGAGTGCGCGGATCCTCCGGCTCACTCATGCGACGGGTTCCGAATCACGTTCACCTGAACCACTGCCGGGGTCGGTTGCGTGATACACCGTCCTGGAATCGTCGAGTTGGACCGCTGCGAGTGGGCGCGGCTTCCGGCGTGCCCGGAGAACACTTGTTGGGAGCGCCCCGATCAGCAATCCGACCCCTGCTAGGAGAGCACCCAACCCAGGGTCCGGACCTATGTTCACCAGCCTGCCGTCACCCAACGCGCCCGTGCCGAGCCAGAGAAACGCGTACGCCCAAGCCGCCGCGAGGATCGCAGCGAGGAAGCCAATGGCCAACCGCACCAACGGGCCCTCGCGAGCCGCGAGTCTGGACACGAGCAACCCGATGAAAGCACCGGACACGACGACGAGGACAGGCAGCGCCCAACTGCCGGGTCCGGATGCCTCAGGCAGCGCCGCCAGTGGCGGGAATGCCGGCAGCGGCGTCGGTGGTATTGCGGGCACGAAAGGTGAGACGAGGACTTCGGGGCCTAGCGAGACGCCGGCTCCCACGAGGTAACCCATGGACCAACTCACGAGGACAGGGACGTAGCCCAGACTCACCACCACGAGCACCAAGGTGTCGAAGACCGTCGGGTCCAGCGCTATGAAAACTTCCGCAATCTCACCGAAAGAGCTTGCAGCCGCAATTGTCGCGATGATCGCTGCCATCCCGACGAGAGCCGCGAAGCCGGCGAACGACGAACGGAGGATGACACGAATGACCGTCGGAATCCGCACCACAGCGTCGCGCAGTAACTCACTGGAACGCCACAGGCCCGATCCCACCGCCACGATCGATAACGCGAACGCGGTGACCAAGGCACGGCGTGCACTCGTTTGGACATCCGGTACGTCGGAGACAACCGAGACCGCAGCAACCGTCC
>Ga0181594_10001193_pt1 | contig 24412 bp, 19 predicted proteins | sample 071ome_18_FD_145603 | JGI IMG/M metagenome (GOLD analysis project Ga0181594, IMG submission 145603) | Coastal salt marsh microbial communities from the Groves Creek Marsh, Skidaway Island, Georgia - 071413BT metaG (spades assembly) | ecosystem: Environmental > Aquatic > Marine > Intertidal zone... | reverse complement strand
GCCGCAAGCAGGCCGGTATACCCGGAGATCTCCGATTCCGACGGCGCGGTCTGGGCGCTAGCGGGCCGGGCCAGCAACGCGACCGCGAAAAGCATGCATGAAAGAAATCTGATCATAATGACAAAAACATAACGGTTGGGCGGTTCCATGGACAGCAGGGGGTTCGCCCCGTAAGGTCTATGGTCGATATTCCGGGCATAATATGTCGAAAATGAGGACGCCATGCTGCTGCACGATATCGCCGATTACGCGGTCGCCGAACGCACGCGCGACATTCCCGAAGAGGCCATCCGCTGGGCCAAGCGGGCCGTCATCGACTGGTGTGCGACAACTGCTCCCGGCGCGATTATCCAGCCGGCCACGGGTCTGGTGCAGGCGCTTGGCGAGGATGTCGGCCACGGGCCTGCGCGACTGTTCCCGTCGGGTGGAAAGGCGACCGTTCGAACCGCGGCCACAATCAATGCCGCCGCGTCTCACACGGTGGAGTTCGACGACATTTTCCGCGACGCGATCTATCACCCGTCAACGCCGGTCGTCTCCACCGCGCTGGCCGTCGCCGAAGGCGAAAATCTGTCTGGCGATGCGTTCCTGCGCGCGGTGATCGTCGGCTACGAGGTCTCGACCCGCATCGCGGTGGTGCTGGGACGCGCGCATTACAAGTACTGGCACAACACCGCGACCATCGGCTCGTTCGGCGCGGCCATCGCAGCGGCGACGGCGCTCAAGCTGGACCGGGACCAGATTGCCCATGCGATGGCGCTGGTCGGCACCATGGCGGCGGGTCTGCAGCAGGCTTTCCGGTCGGATTCCGACACCAAGCCCATGCATGGCGCGCACGCCGCAGATACCGGCGTGATGTGCGCCATGTCGGCGAAGTACGGAATCCGCGGCGTGATGGACATGCTCGACGGCGAGGTCGGCGTCGGCGCCGCGATGAGCGAGAACTGCGACTGGTCGCAGGCCACCGACGGGCTCGGCGAGCGATACAACATCACCGTGATGACGACCAAGAATCACGGCTGTTGCGGCCATACCTTCGCCGCTATCGACGCAGCGCTCGCCATCAAGGAACAGTATGGGGTGACCGCCGACGACATCGAGTCCGTCGACATTCGCGGCTACTCATCGACGTACGAGATTTGCAGCGGGCACGATCATAGCACCCCCTATGACGGCCGGTTCAGCGTGCCATACCTGGTCGCAACCGCCTTCACCCACGGCACGGTGCGGCTCGACGCCTTTACCCAGGAACGGCTGACGCATCCCGAGACCTGTGCGCTGTCGCCGAAGGTCGCGGTCCATCTGGATGAGGAGATCGACAAGAACTTCCCGCAACAACGCGCCGCCCATATTACGGTGAAGACGAAGGACGGCCGCGTGCTCGAGCATTTCCAGCATGCGCGCAAGGGCGACCCGGAGCTGCCGCTGTCGGACGACGAAATCTCGGCCAAGTTCACCGAACTCGCCGCGCCGGTCATGGGCAGCGCAAGTGCATCCGCCCTGCTCGACGCCTGCTGGTCACTGGAAACGCTCGACTCGATCCGGGCCTTGCCGTTCTCGATGGAAACCGCGTCGCAGGCGGCGGAGTAACGCACCGATGGACTTTACCTTTACCGAAGAACAGCAGCTTTTCGAGGATTCGGTCCGCGCCTTCGCCGAGCGGCACCTGGCGGACGGCGCCCTGCGACGCGCCCATACCGACGAGTACCCGTGGGACGTCGCGAAGCTGATGGCGGAACAGGGTCTGCTCGGCATCACTATCCCGGAGGACGCCGGCGGCCAGGGCGGTACGCTGATGGATGCGGTGATCGCGATTCAGGCCATCGCCAGCGTGTGTCCGCGCAGCGCCGACGTGATCCAGGCCGGCAATTTCGGACCGATCCGGGTGCTTGCGGAATACGGAACGGATGAGCAGAAGGAACGGCTGCTGAAACCGATGCTGGCAGGCGAAAAGGTGATCGCGGTGGCGATGACCGAACCCGAGGCTGGCTCGGCGGCGACCGACCTGAAAACCGCGGCGACCGCCGATGGCGACGGCTACCGAATCAACGGCACCAAGGTATTCACCACGCATGGGCGCTACGCCGACGTACTGCTCGCCTATGTCCGCTACGGGCCGGGGCTCAACGGTATCGGCTCTGTGCTGATCGAACGCGGCTCCGACCGGTTTACCACCGGCGAGCCGACCGGCTTCCTGTCTGGCGAGGAATGGACCCAGCTCTATTTCGACGACGTCTATGTCGGGCGCGAAAACGTGCTGCTGGAGGAAGGCGGGTTCCGCAAACAGATCGCCGGCTTCAATGTCGAGCGCATCGGTAATGCCAGCCGTGCGCTGGCGCTCGGCCGCTACGCGTTCGAGACCGCGCGCCAGCACGTCATGACGCGCGAACAGTTCGGACGGCCGCTCTGCGAATTCCAGGGCATCCAGTGGAAGTTCGCCGACATGAAAATCCTGCTCGATTCGGCGCAGCTGCTGCTCTACCGCGCGGCGACCAGCGCGGATAAGGGCTTCCCGTCGGCGCAGGAAACCTCGATCGCCAAGATCGCCTGCAACCAGAACGGCTTCCAGGTCGCGCACGAAGCGATGCAGGCTATGGGCGGCGCCGGATACAGCCAGGACAGCCTTGTCGAATACTGCTTCCGCCGAACGCGCGGCTGGATGATCGCCGGCGGTTCGCCCGAGATGATGAAGAACCGCATCGCCGAGGACGTATTCGAACGTCGGTTCTCGCAACGCCCCCCGCGTCCGCCAAAACCGGAAGCCTGAGTCTCGACAATGAAGAAGTCGTTAGCCCGGGCATTGTTCAGCCCGCGATCTGTCGCTCTTGTGGGCGCGTCGGGTGACGAAAGAAAAAATACCGCCCGGCCGCAGCGCTATCTGACGAAGCACGGCTATAAGGGCCGTATCCTGCCGATCAATCCGGGGCGTGCCGAAATCATGGGGCTGCCGGCATACAAATCCGTAGCCGCCGCGCCCGGCCCGGTTGACCATGCCTTCATCATGACCCCGGCGGCGACCGTGCCGGATATCCTGAAGGATTGCGCCAGGGCCGGGGTAAAGGTCGCTAGCATCTTTTCCGACGGGTTCGCCGAAACGGGAGAGGAAGGTCGCCGCATTCAGGAGAAGATGGTGCGCGACGCCCGCAAGGCCGGGATGCGCCTCGTCGGGCCGAACTCGATGGGCGTGATCGATGTGGTGGGCGGCGCGGCGATCACCGTCAACGCGGTGCTCGAAATGCCGGAGCTGATCAAGGGCACGCTCGGCGTCGTATCGCAGAGCGGCACCATGTTGGGCGCGCTGATCTCGCGCGGTGCGGCGCGGGGCGTCGGGTTCTCACGCATGGTCTCCATCGGCAACGAGGCGGATTTCACGGTGGGCGAAGTCGCCGACGCGCTGGTCGACGATGCCGACACCGAAGCGATCCTGCTGTTCCTCGAATCAGTGCGCGATCCCTCCTCGCTCGCCGCCATGGCGCGACGGGCGCACAAGGCCGGCAAACCCGTCATCGCCTACAAGCTGGGGAGGTCTGACGCCGGGCGCGAGCTTGCCGTTTCGCATTCGGGCGCGATTGCGGGCGACGACAAAGCCACCAGCGCCTTCTTCCGCGACTGCGGCATATTGCGGGTCGACCTGCTGGAAACACTGCTGGAAATCGCGCCGCTGGCGAAACGCCGTCCTAAAGGACCTGGCCGCCGCGTCGCAGTACTAACCACCACCGGCGGCGGCGCAGCCACCACGGTGGACCGGATGGGGCTCGCCGGGATCGAGCTTGTGAGCGCGCCGAAGCAGCTGCGCGACAAGGTCGCGCCGGCGGGCATCGCGCTGAGCGACGGGCCGATCATCGATCTGACCATGGCCGGCACGCGGCGCGATATCTATCAGCCGTCGCTCGAAATGCTGCTGCGCTCGAAGGACAATGACGCAGTGGTCGCGGTCGTGGGCTCTTCGGCGCAGTTTCATGCCAGCATCGCGGTGGAGCCTATCGCCGCGGCGGCGAAGAAATGCGACAAGCCGATCGCCGCCTTCCTGGTGCCCAATGCCGAGGAATCGCTGCGACTGCTGACCGAGGCCGGGATCGCCGCCTTCCGCACACCCGAAGCCTGCGCCGATGCGATGCGCGCCTGCCTGGAATGGACGCCGCCTGCCTCCGCGCCGCCGAAGCCGCGCGGCAAGCGCCTGGAAAAGGCAACTGCGGCGTTGAAAAAGGTCGCGCGGGCCGCAAAAGGAAACGTCCTCGACGAAGCCTCCGCCGGGTCGGTGTTCGGTGCACTGGGGATCGAACAAGCCGGATCGGCGATGCTGGAGCCCGGCACTATCGGCTCCCCCATCGGATACCCGGTCGTCGCCAAGATCGTGTCCGCCGATATTCCGCACAAGACCGAGGCGGGCGGCGTGACGCTCGATATCTGGGACGAGGTCGCCCTTGCCGAAGCCGCCGCGCTGATGACGCAGCGCGCCACCGAGGCCCACCCGAAAGCGAAGATCGACGGCGTCATGGTGCAGAAGCTGGAAAGCGGGCTCGCCGAAGTGCTGATCGGCTATCGCAGGACGGCGGAAGCCGGGCCGATCGTCACGCTGGCGCCGGGCGGCGTGCTGGCGGAACTCTACCGCGATGCGGCGGTGCGCCTCGCTCCGGTCTCTGTCGCAACCGCGCGCGAGATGATCGAGGAAGTTACCGGCCTCGCCCCGATCCGCGGCTATCGCGGCATGCCGAAAGGCGATCTGGATGCGCTCGCGAAAGCCATCGCCGCGCTGTCCGAACTGGCTCGCCTGCCGGTTAGCGCGCCGCAGATCGCCGAAGCCGAAATCAACCCGCTCATCGTTCGTCCGGACGGCGACGGCGTCGTGGCGGTCGACGGGCTGATCGTCCTGACCTGAGGGCTAAATCCGCGCGCCGTCAGATTCGACGCCCATCAGCGCGGCGCCGGCATGTTCGAAATTGACCGGCTGGGCCTGGGCCTGCTGGCATACCGCGTTGATGTCGCGCAGGCGCTTTTCGAACGGGTTTTTCTCGAAGATCGCACCGGAACCCGCCGCCTGGTAGGCCCAGTTCACCGCGTTGCGCGCCTGGTGCATGGCGTTCGTCGACGCGATGCGGAGCCGTGCGCGGTCGGCGATTGACCATTCCTCGAACGGAAGCCCCGCGCCGAACAGCGCGTTGACGCGTTCATGCAGGTAGGCCCGCCCCGAACCCCAGGCCGCTTCAGCAGCGGAAAACTCGCGCTGCACCGCCGTGCTTTCGCGCAGGACGACAGGCGTATGGCTCGCCTTCTTGGTTTCCGCCAGCTCGATAAAAGCATCCAGCACCGGACGCGCCACGCCAAGCGCAAGGCTGGAAAACGCCATGCCGTAATAGGTGGTTAGCGGAATGCGGTAGAGCTCCGCCTCGCAGCGCCGGTAATGCTTCGAATCCCGGATGAAGGTGAATTCCTCCGGCACGAAGAAATCGTCGACCTCGAACCCGTTCGATCCCGTACCGCGCAGCCCGATCACCTGCCAGACGTCGTTTACCTGGACGTCCTTCTTGCGGATCAGCATGTTGCGGGATTCCGGCTTTCCGTCCTCGTCCAGACGGCGCTCGCCGTCCTCATTGAAGACCGGCAGGTTGGGGCCGACCCAGGTCGCGCGCATCAGCCCGCTGGCGAACTGCCACTTGCCGGTCACGCGGTATCCGCCATCGACGGCCACCGCACGCATCGGCCCGGCGGGCGGCCCCCAGGCGAGCACGCCGTCCGGCGTATCCCAGATTTCTCGCGCGATCTCCGGATCGACAAAAGCCGAAGAGCGGGCGCAGCCAAGTCCCTGCCCCATGCACCACGCGGTGCTGGCATCCACATTGGCGACGGCTTCGACCGCCTGGATGATCTGGGAGACCGGCGCTTCATGCCCTCCAGCCGCGCGCGGTACGCTCAGCCGGAACAACCCGGCCTCGTGCATCGCTGCCATTACGCTGGGCGCGACCATGCGGTCGGCTTCTGTCTGCGCCGCGCCGGCTTCGATTATCGGCGCGACTTCCCGCACACGGGCGACCCAATCGATGCCGGGGGCGATGTCGGGGGCGATGTCGTTTGGGGTATCGATTACTGTATCTGGCATCAGGCGGCGGCCTCCCTTTTCCGTTACGACGATTCTATCACAACAGTCTGGAGAAAAGGAAAACGGCAGCCGCGTTTTATCCTCCCTCCGGCAAGCAGGGGGGACCGGAGGGAATAAACTGACGAGAGGGTGTCGGACCTACCCCAGCGGCCCGAGGAACGGCTCACCACCGAACGTATCCGGCTGCGGCTCGACCGCTTCCGGCCATTCGCCTGCGGCGTGCGCGCGCCGCTCCGACGGGCGGGGCTGCCCGTCCCAGCCGATCTGTTCCATGTAGTAGTAGAGCTGGAGCGCGTGCCCGTCCGGGTCGAGCGCGAAGGCGCTGTAATCGATGCCGGGGAACAGCTCGGGCGGCAGGTGCCTGATCTCGACCCCGTTTTCCTGAAGGAACGACATAGCATTGCGCAACTGGTCGTAGCCGCCGACCTGCAGCCCGAACGCCATGCAGGCGCTGTGTTCGCTCAGCCCCAGCTCGGCGCGCAGCGCTTTCGGATAGAGCGCCATCGAATGATGCTCGGTGTTGACCCGGAGGAAGACGCAGCGATGGCCCTCATAGGTGACTTCCTCGGTCACCCGCATGCCCATCCGGTCGCGGTAGAAAGAGAGCGCCGCCTCGACATCGTCGACGAACAGCCGTACCGGCCCGATGCGGACGATCTTGAACGGGCGCGGCAGCAGGATGCCGCCGACATCGTATTTGGGTTCCAGATCGACAATGTCGCGCGTGCCGCTCGTCAGGTCCGCGCCTTCGGCCAGCGCTGCCTGCACCTCGTCATATTCGGACATCTGCGGCAGGTCGGGCGTCTGCTGGAAGCCGCGCTGGCGGAATACCGCCGGCTTGGAATACCCGTCCCAGCCGATCTGTTCGATGCCGTAATAGAGCTCGTTTATGTTGTCGTCCGGGTCGAACGGGTAGACATGCCAGTTCGATCCCGGCGTGTCGCGCCCGGACCGGCGGATCGGGTTGTCGAGATTGCGCAGCCATTCCTCGGCGCCCGTCACCTCTCGCAGGCTGCCCACCTGCCAGGTGATCTGGTTGATGGTGACGTCCTCACGGCCCGACCGGCCGCCGAGTTCGTCGAGCACCCTCTTGGGGAACAGCACGAAGGAATGATGGTCGGAGCCGTGGCGCATGAAATAGCCGATGCCGGACCCGAGCGTCTTCCGGACTTCCTCGTCCTTTACGCGGGGGCCGAAATCAATCGGATCGGAAATGCTGAACCCGAGCAGGTCGCGATAGAATTTCAGGCAGGTCTCCACATCCTTCACATTGAACCCGAAATGGCCGAGCCGCCTGATCTTGAACGGCCGGTCGAGCCACACGCCTGAAACGTTGAATTTCTTGGCTGCGCTGCCTTCCATGGTGCCTCTCCGTAAATATCGCTTCGCAATTGCCCGACCCAGAATACCCCAAAAACGACCGGAGCAGCAGCCGCCCTGCTCGTGAAGGCGGACACTGGGGCGCTTGTTACGTCACCACGCCGACATCCTGCCCAGATCGCTGGGCTGCCCCTCATTTTCATGATGGCCGGGCAATCACCCCGTCTTCATCATCCCTTCCGTCTCGCCTCGTCGCGGGTGATGAAGAGTGCGCTACCGACGATGATGACGCCGCCGGCGACGGTCCAGAGATCGATGGCCTCGCCGAACAGGAAATAGCCGAACAGCCCGGCATAGATCAGCCGGACATATTCCATCGGGCCGATGGCGTTGGCCTCGCCCACCGAGAAGGCGCGTACCCAGCAGATCATCCCCAGCGTGGTAAGGAAGCCGACCAGCGCCAGCAGCAGCCAGTCGATTCCTGTCGGCATGCGCCACTCGTACAGGGCAGGGATCAGCAGCAGCCCGATACCGCCGACATGGTAGTAGAACAGGATCCGATTGGGCGGCTCGGTCGAGGACATCAGCCTTATGATCACGTTGGCGACGGCGAAGCTCATCGCCGCGCCGACGGCGACCAGCATCACCGGGTCGAACGAGCCCGCGCCGGGTCGCATCATCACGACGACTCCCGCGAATCCCACCGCGGTCGCCGTCCAGCGCCTCGCGCTGACCAGCTCGTGCAGGACGATCGTCGCGACCAGCGTGGTGAAGAGCGGCTTCGAGAACATCAGCGCCGTGGCGTCGGCGAGCTTGAGTTCGATCACCGAGATAAAAAAGCCGAGCTGCGCCAGGGTGGCCAGCGCGAGCCGCACGACATGGAGCCCGGCCCGTCTGGTCTTGAGCCCGTCGAGCCCCATCCCCCAGAATATCGGCGCCAGCATCGCGAACCCGACAATGTAGCGGATCAGGCTGAGCTGGTACGGATGATAGGCATTGCCCAGTGTCTTGACCGCGATGTCGGTCAGCGAAAACAGGATCGTGCCGAGCGAAATCAGCGCGATGCCGCGCAGATTGCCGGACAACGCGAACCAGCGATCGGTCACCCGGCGAATGGGGGCGGACTTGTTCAAGCGTTTTTCCTCTGGAAACGGGGGCGGATGGCTTCCCGTGAATTATAGGATGCGACAGGACAAGATGCGAAAGGTCTAGGCATCCCGTTCCTCGGAATCAGAAACCGCCCCCTGCACGCCCCGCGGGGCCCCGCCCGCTGATTTCGTCATCGACAACATGCGGCCCATCACCAGTTGTGATTCCGAGGCAATTTAGGCACAATATTCGCGGGAAAGTTGGAACAAAGGCTGAAATCAAAAAGGGTAGCCTCCGGGAGGGTTGCGTGATGAACTAGTGCCAGTCTGAAGTTTCGGAAAGCGGACGAGGCCAGCAATTGCCGCGCTTCGTTCAGGCAGCCTTCGTTATTGGTGTCTGTATCGTCTCCTGGGCGCTGCTGATCGGCCTTTTCAGCCTCGTTTACTGACCCCCGCCCGGGCCGCCGATCTCCGGCGCACGGTCGAGCAGACCGGCCGCCATTTCGAACGCGTGCGAAACCCGCAATACCGTCGCCTCGTCCCAGTGCCTGCCGGCAATCTGAGCCCCGATGGGCATGCCGTCGTCGCCGAACCCTGCCCGTACCACATGGCACGGATGGCCGGTCAGGTTGAACGGGATGGGGATGGTCGGCACATCGATGAAGGGGAACGGTTCGCTATCGTCGAACGGCGGGGTGGGCGTCAGCGTCCCGGTCGTTATCACGACGTCGCAGTCCTCCAGGACAGCGTTCATCTCCGCCAGCAGTTCGCCCCGCCGGCGCTGCGCCTGGATGTAATCGACGGCGCGAAACAGACCGCCCAGCATCAGCCGGTTGCGCGCCAGCTTGCCGTAGGTCTCCCACTGGGTCTGCAGCCGTTCCTCGTGGATCGCATAGGCCTCGGCCGGCACCAGCACCCGCCCTACCGCATGCCAGTCGATCAGCGGCGAGACCGATACTTCCGTCACCTTCGCTCCGAGGCCGGACAGTGTCTGGCCGACCCCATCTATGGCCCGAACGATATCGAGCGGTGAGGCGAAATCGTCCGTGTAAAAATGGCGGATCACGCCGATCTTCAGACCCGCCACGCCATCTTCGATGCCTGCCACATAATCCGGCACCGGGACCTTTCCGCTTCCCGGGTCGCGCGGGTCATAACCCGCAATCGCCTGCAGCATGAGCGCGCAATCGTGCGTCGTCCACGCCATCGGCCCGACGCAGTCGAACGAGTAGGTCAGCGGCATGTCGCCAAAACCGCTGACCCGCCCGATAGTCGGCTTCATCCCGGCAATGCCGTTGAACGCGGCCGGCAGGCGGATCGAACCGCCCGCATCGGTGCCGAGCGCACCGAGACACAGCCCGGCGGCGACCGCTGCACCCGAACCGGATGAAGAGCCGCCGGTAATACGCGCGAAATTCCACGGATTCATCGCCGGTGGAAAGGGCGGCAGGTAGGAAGGACGCCCGCCGAAGGTAAATTCGTAGGTGTTCAGCTGGCCCAGCAGCACCGCGCCGGCTTCCTTCAGCTTCACGATGGCGGTGGCGTCCTCGTCTGCCTCGAAATCGATCATCACGCGCGAATTCGAGGTGGTCTTCTGGCCCTTCCAGTAAAACACGTCCTTGAGCGCCAGCGGAATGCCGTGCAGCGGGCCGCGGTCCATGCCGGCGGCGAGTTCTTCATCCGCCTTCCTCGCCGCCGCCCGAGCTTCATCCGCCAGAACGACGTGATAGGCATGGATATCGGAATCGTACCGTGCAATGCGATCAAGACATGTCTCGGTTAGCGCGGCGGAGGTCAGCGCGCCGGACCGGATATCGGCGGCGGCCTCGGCGATGGAGGGCAGAAACGCGCTCATGGCGCATCCTCGTCAGGCGCTTCCGGCAGGTAATGCGGCAGGGTCCGGACTTCCCAGCTCCGTCCCGGTACACGCGTCCGGGCGGCCAGTTCCATCAGCGTCGTATAGGCCTTACGCAGTTCGGCCTTTTCGTTGTCCTGCACCGGCACGCCGGACGCCTCGATTATCGCCTCGAACATCCTGTCTTGCGCACTCATGGGTTTCTCCCGGTAGTGAACGTCCATTCAAAAGCCTAACGTGTCAGCCAGAGCGCTGTCCAATTAAGTCAAAGAGCCGATTCTTCGCCGAATCCGCGTCGATTCGCTTGCACAGGGGTGCAGAGTCGTGGAAAACAGGGCGGCAAATTGAATTATCCGGAAAGTTGACCGAAACCCGCCCCGCGGAACCGCGCGAGACCCGAGAATCATGCCCAAACGCGACGACATTTCTTCCATCCTGATCATCGGCGCGGGACCGATCGTGATCGGCCAGGCGTGCGAATTCGACTATTCCGGCACGCAGGCCTGCAAGGCGTTGCGCGAAGAAGGCTACCGGATCATCCTGGTCAATTCCAACCCGGCGACCATCATGACCGATCCGGGCATGGCGGACGCGACCTATATCGAGCCGATCACACCCGAATTCGTCGCACGCGTGATCGAGCGCGAGCGCCCCGACGTGCTGCTGCCGACCATGGGCGGCCAGACCGGGCTCAACACCGCACTGGCGCTGGCCGAGGACGGCACGCTCGATAAATACGGGGTGGAGCTGATCGGCGCCTCGATGGGCGCTATCAAAAAGGCCGAGGACCGCGACCTGTTCAAGGACGCAATGAAGAAAATCGGCCTCGAATGCCCGCGCGGCACAGTCGTACTCAACATGGACCAGGCCTGGGACGCGCTGGAACAGGTCGGGCTGCCCGCCATCGTCAGACCGTCCTTTACGCTCGCCGGCACGGGCGGCGGGGTCGCCTATAATCGCGACGAGTTCCGCGCCATCGCCGAGCACGGTTTCGATGCGTCGCCCACCAGCTCGGTGCTGATCGAGGAATCGGTGCTGGGATGGAAAGAGTACGAGATGGAAGTGGTCCGCGACCATGCGGATAACTGCATCATCATCTGCTCGATCGAGAACGTCGACCCGATGGGCGTCCATACCGGAGATTCGGTGACGGTCGCCCCGGCGCTGACGCTGACCGACAAGGAATACCAGATCATGCGCGACGCCTCGCTGGCTGTGCTGCGCGAGATCGGCGTCGATACCGGCGGGTCGAACGTGCAGTTCGCCATCGATCCGAAGACCGGCCGCATGGTTGTGATCGAGATGAACCCGCGCGTCTCGCGCTCGTCAGCGCTGGCGTCCAAGGCCACCGGCTTCCCCATCGCAAAGGTCGCCGCACTGCTGGCCGTCGGCTATACGCTGGACGAACTGACCAACGACATCACCGGCGTAACGCCGGCCTCGTTCGAGCCCACCATCGATTACGTCGTCACCAAGATCCCGCGCTTCACCTTCGAGAAATTCCCCGGCGCCGAGCCGCTGCTGACCACCTCCATGAAGTCGGTCGGCGAGGCGATGGCGGTGGGACGCAATTTCGCGGAATCGATGCAGAAGGCGCTTCGCTCGATGGAGACCGGGCTATGCGGGCTGAACGAGATCGAATTTCCGGGCGGCGACGGCGAAGACGCCGTGCGCACCGCGCTGGCGACCCCGGCCCCCGACCGTATCCTGACTATCGCGCAGGCATTCCGTCACGGGCTGTCGCGGGAAGAAATCGCCTCGATCACGAAATACGATCCGTGGTTCCTCGAACAGATCGAAATGCTGGTCGAGACCGAAGCTGCAATCCGCAGGGACGGACTCCCGGCAAGCGGCGAAGAGATGCAGCGCATCAAGTCGCTGGGTTTTTCCGACGAACGTATCGGACAGCTGACAGGACAAAGCGCGTTAGCGGTCGCCGAGGCGCGGCGCGCGCTCGGCATCCGCCCGGTCTACAAACGCATCGACACCTGCGCCGCCGAGATCCCGTCGATCACCCCTTATATGTATTCCGCCTATGAGGGCGACGGCCTGTCGCCGCCCGAATGCGAAGCCGACCCGAGCGAGCGGCGCAAGGCGATCATCCTCGGCGGCGGCCCCAACCGGATCGGCCAGGGGATCGAGTTCGATTACTGCTGTGTGCACGCGGTCTACGCGCTGCGCGAAGCGGGGATCGAGGCGATCATGATCAACTGCAACCCGGAAACAGTCTCGACCGATTACGACACGTCCGACCGGCTCTATTTTGAGCCGCTGACCGCCGAGGACGTGATAGAGATCGCAGAGCTGGAGGCGAGCAAGGGCGAGCTGATGGGCGTGATCCTGCAGTTCGGCGGGCAGACGCCGCTGAAACTGGCCTCTGCCCTGGAAGAGGCCGGCATCCCCGTGCTGGGCACCTCGCCCGACGCCATCGATCTGGCCGAGGACCGCGAACGGTTTCAGCAGCTTATTCAGTCGCTCGAACTGCTGCAGCCGCAGAACGGCATCGCGACCAGCCGCGAGCAGGCTTTCGAGATATCCGCACAGATCGGGTTCCCGCTGGTTATCCGGCCGTCCTATGTGCTGGGCGGGCGCGGCATGGAGATCGTCCATAGCGAAGGCGCGCTCCGACGCTATATCGACGAGGCGGTCCGCGTGTCAGGCGACAATCCGGTACTGATCGACTCATACCTTCGCGACGCCATCGAAGTCGACGTGGACGCGCTGTGCGACCGGGACGGCAACGTGCATGTCGCCGGCATCATGGAGCATATCGAGGAGGCCGGGATCCATTCGGGCGATTCCGCCTGTTCGCTTCCTCCCTATTCGCTTCCCGCCGGAATCACGGAAGAAATAGGTCGACAGACCGAAGCGCTGGCGCGTGCGCTCAACGTCGTCGGGCTGATGAACGTGCAGTACGCCGTGAAAGACGGGGAGGTCTATATCATCGAGGTCAACCCGCGCGGCAGCCGGACCGTACCATTCGTCGCCAAGGCCACCGGCATGCCTATCGCCAAGGTGGCGGCGCGCGTGATGGCCGGCGAAACGCTGGCGCAGGTGATCGCCGCCTACGACATAAAACCGCGCGCGCGGCACATTGCGGTCAAGGAGGCTGTCTTCCCGTTTACCCGGTTCGCGGGCGTCGATGCACTGCTGGGACCTGAAATGAAATCGACCGGCGAGGTGATGGGCATCGACGTGGATTTTGCGCGCGCGTTCGCCAAGGCCCAGATCGGCGCCGGGCAAACCCTGCCGAAATCGGGGACGGCCTTCATTTCGGTGCGCAATTCGGACAAACCGGCAATCGTGCCGCTTGCCAGGACGCTTTCCGGAATGGGCTTCACGATTCTGGCTACCAGCGGAACGGCCGATGCTCTGTCGGCGGAAGGCATTGCTGCAGAGCGGGTCAACAAGGTGATGGAAGGAAGGCCGCATATCGTCGATGCGATGAAGGACGGCGAGGTCGACCTCGTCATCAATACGTCCGCAGGCGCAGCCGAAATCAGCGACAGCCGATCTCTGCGCCAGACGGCCGTGATGAACCGGATTCCCTACTACACCACGGTCGCGGGCGCGCGGGCTACGGTCAGCGCTATTGAAGCGCTCCGTACCGAAACCCTTGAAGTTGCGCCACTACAGTCTTACTTTGACGGTTCGTTTTAATCGAACCCCCGATTTCGGCGCCCAATCCGGACGGGGGGCAGAACCTGTCTTCGGGAAAGGGGCACGGACGCCAGATGAGCAAGTTTCCTATGACTCTCGACGGATTCAACCGTCTGGAAACGGAGCTGAAACGTCTCAAGACGGAGGAAAGGCCTGCCATCATCAAGGCTATCGCCACCGCGCGCGAACATGGCGACCTTTCGGAAAACGCGGAATATCACGCAGCCAAGGAACGACAGTCCTTCATCGAGGGCCGCGTCAACGAGATTGAGGACAAGATCAGCAACGCCGAGATCATCGATCCGTCGAAGCTGTCAGGAAAAACGATCAAGTTTGGCGCCACCGTAACCGTGGCCGATGAAGACACGGATGAAGAATCCACCTATCAGATCGTCGGCGAGCACGAGGCCGATATCAACCAAGGCCTGCTTTCGATCACGTCGCCTTTATCGCGAGCTCTGATTGGCAAGACGGTCGGCGATTCCGTCGAAGTCGTCGCCCCCAAGGGCAGCAAGGCCTATGAAATCCTGAAGGTGGTGTTCAAGTAGACACTGCCGGGTTCCGGCCCGTTCTGGACTACCCCGCCGTCGTATCCGTATCGATCGGTACGCCGGGGCGCGTCACCGCGCTACGGATGGCCAGGGAGGATTTTACGACGCTGACGTTGGGCGCAGGCGTCAGCTTGCTGGTGAGAAATTTCTGATAGCTGTCCCAGTCGGTGGCGACGATCTTGAGCAGAAAATCGGTTTCGCCGGCCAGCATGTGGCATTCGCGGACCTCGGGCAGGCTGTCCATCAGCTGTTCGAAAGCGACCAGGTCGTTTTCGGCCTGACTGCTCAGCCCGACATGGGCGAACACGGTCACGCCGAAACCCAGCTGCTGGGGGTCGATATCGGCGTGATAGCCCCTGATGCAGCCGGTTTCCTCCAGCGCGCGCACCCGTCGCAGGCAGGGCGGCGGCGAAATGCCGGCGCGCTGGGCCAGGTCGACATTGGTCATGCGGCCGTTATCCTGCAGATCGCGCAGGATTTTAAAATCGATGCGGTCCAGTTTGACGCGCGCCATGACGGAAGGCCCTCCCCGTTTTGACCCTCAAAGCAATTATATTATAAGAATACGAAACAATATTTCAACGGACGGAAAAACGCACGAATGACGGTCTGCTGGATCGTGACCGACGGCAAGGCGGGGATGGAAAGCCAGTGCCTCGGGCTTGCCGAAGCGCTCGGGCTCGATCCTGTGATCAAGCGAATCCGGCCCCGCTTTCCGTGGTCCACCCTGCCGCCGCAATGCTGGATTGCGCCATTGAGCGCAATCTCGGATGCTGGCGACCCGCTGGCTCCGCCCTGGCCGGATCTGCTAATCGCCACCGGACGGGCGACCGTCGCGCCGGCGGCGGCGATCAAACGGGCGAACCCGGCGACCGTCGCGGTCCAGATACAGAATCCGACAATCGACCCAGCCCGATTCGACCTGGTCGTTACCCCGTCGCACGACCGGCTGATCGGACCCAACGTTATTCAGACGATGGGCGCGCTGCACCGGGTGACCCCGGGAAGACTGGAAGAAGCCACAAATGAATTCCGCGACAGATACGCCGCCCTGCCCCGTCCCCTGACCGGCGTGCTGATCGGCGGCGCCAACCGGCAGTATCGGATGAGCGGCGCCACGGCATCCCGGCTTGGCAATCTTATGGCCGACGCGGCACGCGCTACCGGAGGCGGATTGGCGATCACGCCGTCGCGGCGTACCGGCGACGATAACCTCAGCGCCATTCTGGCGCCGCTCGCCGGTCTGCCCGTCGATGTCTGGGACGGGACGGGCGACAACCCCTATTTCGGCATCCTTGCGCTGGCCGATGCGCTGGTCGTCACCAGCGATTCCGTGAATATGGTGACGGAGGCCTGCGCCACGGGAAAACCGGTCTACATCTTCGATCTCAACGGTGGCTCCGCCAAGTTCGGCCGGTTCCACACGGCATTTCGGGAAGCGGGAATGACGCGTCCGTTCGAGGGTCGGACGGACAGCTGGATCTACACCCCGCCCGACGACATGACCCGTGCGACGGAGGCTGTGCGAAAGCTGCTGGAGACGAGACGTTAACCCCCGAGTCGACCTAGGCGATTGAAAAATCGGGTATCGGACACTAAGACTGTTCTGTGTCAGTCATTGCCGCCCAGCCTCTGGAATCCCGCATGTCCCGTATCGATCTCGACGGATTCAGCCGGACCGCGCTCGAACGCGATCCGTATGACTATCTGATTGTTCCGGGCTTCGTTAAACGGGACGCGATCTCGGAGATTTCCGCTGATTATCCGACGATCGACAGGCCCGGCAGCTTCCCGCTCGACGGGTTGAAAACCGGACAGGCGTTCGATGCGCTGGTCGAAGAGCTCGAAGGGCCGGAGGTCCGCGATGCCTTCGCCGCCAAGTTCGGAATCGATCTTTCCGGGCGGCCGACTACCATCACCGTGCGCGGTCGCTGCCAGGCAAAGGACGGACGCATCCATACCGACACAGAGTCGAAGATCATCACCGTCCTGGTCTATATGAACGACAGCTGGGACGGCGAAGGCGGACGGCTCCGCGTACTGCGATCGGGAAGCGACCTGGAGGATTACGCCGCCGAAGTGCCGCCGGAAGCAGGTACACTGCTTGCCTTCCGGCGCAGCGAAAAATCGTGGCACGGACATGAGCCGTTCGTCGGCGAACGCCGCGTCCTTCAGCTTAACTGGGTAACGGACGAAGGCGTGGTACGGCGCGAGCATCGTCGGCACAGGCTGTCCGCATGGTTCAAAAAACTGTCGGGGACCGCCTGATGCCGCTGACTATCGAGACCTTCAGCAACGTCAAGGGCGGCAATGCGTTCTACAAGGCGATCAGCCATCCGCTGGCGGCGCGGCGTATGGCGGCGCTGATCGATCGGCTAGCGGCCGCGGACGCCGTGGCGGTCTATGACCCGCTGGGGCTGTTTTCGGGAATGGCCGAATTCTACGACCTGTCGAGGGTCGATTTCTCCGACGGCTACGTACAGGACATCGAAACCATTGGAAAATCGCTGGCGGGCCAGCCCGCGCAGCCGGTGACCGAACTGCCATCGAGCAATGCCAAGCTGCTGCTGGTCGCTGCGTTCGATTCGGACCGGATCGTCGATCACATCCGGCATCTGCTCCCTGATTCGATGGATGTCGCCACGTTTGACGAGGTGCGGATCGATGCGAACTGGCTGACCGATGACCGGGCCTACCTGGACCCGATCAATTTTGCCACGAATTTCGTCTATTTCCGCGATTCAGCCGGCATGCATACGCGACTCGCCACCGCCAATTACTGGTCGCGCTATGGCGCGGGAGAAATCGTTCTTCACGCAATTTTGTTCGGCGAGGACGGAACAGAGCTGGCGGAATGGGACGAGAGGATCGAAACCGCTGACGCCGCAATCCGAATCGACAGCGGCGACATCAGGGCACGGTTCGGCTTGGGCGATTTCACCGGGCAGCTGTTCCTGCATGCCAGCGGCATCCGCGGGCACGATGTCGTCAAATACGCGCTGGATGTCTGGTCCGAAGACGGGATCGCACTGTCCTGTACGCATGACGCCAACGCCTGGCCGTCCGATTGCTATGCCGGCCTGCCGGCCCCGAAAGACGGCGAGGATGTGGTGCTCTGGATCCAGAATTCGCACCCCGAACCGATCCCGGCCGGTGAAATCGGGCTCAACCTCATGGGCCGCAGCGAAATCGCGCTGCTCGATGAGGAAATTCCCGGCTATGCGACCCGCGCTCTGTCGGTCGCCGAACTGCTGCCCGGCGCACGCTGGCCCGAACAGTTGGAAATCCAGGCCGGCAAACATTTCGTGCGGCCGCGCTACGAGGTCACGGAAGGCAACAGGCGACGTATCGCGCATGCCAATGTCGAGCGAGCCGACCTGAAGCCCGATCCCGGTATTGCCGATCTCGGCAACCTGATGGGCAAGGGTTTCATCCTGCCGGCGCCGGTCCTGCCGCCGGACCGCTGGCGCTCGATCGCGCTGCCGACACCGATGTCGACGACGCAGGCCAAACTGCCGATCGCGGCGCTGCTGATCGACCCGTCAGGGCGCGAGCGCGCCCGTCACGATTTCGGCCGGCTGCCGCGGGATCACGCCGAAGCGCTGGATATGGGTGCGCTGGCCAACGACGGGGCAATTCTCGAAGACGGGTACGGACATATCGAACTGGTCTACGATTTCTCCAAGGGCGGAGAGGCGGACGGCTGGCTACATGCGCTGTTCCGCTACGAGGACCGGGCGTCGGGCCACGCCGCTGAGACCAGCTTCGGCGCGCATGTCTTCAACACCGTGCTGACCTGGCGCAACGAACCGCAGAGCTATGCAGGCCGCGCACCCGGCCTGTCGACCCGGCTGTTCCTTCGGCTCGGCGACGCGCCGCTCGATACGCTATGCCACCTTATCTATCCGGCGTCGACGCCGTGGCATGACACGTCCGATACATGGCTTTATCTAACCCGCGCCGACGGCGAAACGGTCGCGGAACGGAAACTGGAGATCGCCTGCGGCGGGTCCCGCCTTTGGCGGTACGAAGAGATTTTCGAGGCGAGCGAGCGCAAAGTAGCCGGCGATGGCGCCTATGTCATCATCCGCGACACCACCTGCCGCCTGTTCGGCTATCATGGACTCCTGGGCGCGAACGGGACGTTCAGCCTGGACCACATGTTCGGGTTCTAACGGCCATCGAGGTCATTCTTCCGGCTCTATCGTGAACATCAGCGGGTAGCCTTCCCGCCTGCCCAGTTCGGTCGCCTCGGTTGCCTTGGTTTCGGCGATCTCGCGGGTGAAACGGCGACCACGCACGTTCCCTTGCCGTGCGCCGTCAGCATGACGTTCAGCGCCTCTTCCTCGTTCATCCGGAATACGACGCTCAGCACGGCGACGACAAATTCACGTGGGGTGTAGTCGTCGTTCAGCAGGATGACCTTATAGAGCCGCGGTCTCTTTGCCCTGGGCCGCGTCTTCGTTCTGGGCGTTGTGTCGATCTCGCTCATGCGCCCTCCTTGCGCATTGCGCATCCGGCCACAGAGTTTGTATGGATACTGTGCCATGCCGGGAGATATTCTGTCCAGAGTCACGCCGATTCTTCGAGACGCCGCCTTCGTTCCGAAGACGGCTCCTCAGGATGAGGAAGGCAGAAAACATCCTCAAGCCGAGGAGCCCGCGCAGGCGGGCGTCTCGAAGCATCGGGACAACTCGACAAGACGGTATGAGACCCTATATTCGACGCACAGGCACACTTTCAGAGGATTTCATTTTCGCCATGGCCGATACGTTCCACGCCCCCGTTCTGATCATCGGTTCCGGCCCCGCCGGATACACTGCGGCGATCTATACCGCGCGCGCCAGCCTTTCGCCGATGCTGGTGACGGGCATGGAACCGGGCGGCCAGATGACGATTACGACCGATGTCGAGAACTATCCCGGTTTCGCCGATGTAATCCAGGGCCCCTGGCTAATGGAGCAGATGCAGAAACAGGCCGAGCATGTCGGCACGGCGATGCATAACGACCTGATCGTCGACGTCGATTTCACGTCGCGGCCCTTCCGCTGCACCGGCGACTCCGGCACGGTCTACACCGCCGATTCGGTTGTGATTGCGACCGGCGCCCAGGCGCGCTGGCTGGGCCTCCCGACCGAAGAGAAATTCAAGGGGTTCGGGGTCTCGGCCTGCGCCACCTGCGACGGTTTCTTCTATCGCGGCAAGGAAGTCGCCGTGGTGGGCGGCGGGAACACGGCGGTCGAGGAAGCGCTGTACCTGACCAATCATGCGACGAAGGTGACGCTGATCCACCGGCGCGATGCGTTGCGCTCGGAAAAAATCCTGCAGGACCGGCTGTTCGCCCACGAAAAGATCGAGGTGGTCTGGGACAGCGTCGTCGAGGAGGTAGTGGGCGACGAGGACCCGCTCGGAGTCACCGGCATCAGAATTCGCAACCTCAAGACCGATTCCGTAACCGACATGGCGCTGGACGGGCTGTTTATCGCCATCGGGCACGATCCGGCGACGAAGCTGTTTCGCGGCCATGTCGATATCGACGACGAGGGCTATATCCTGACGGCGGCGGATTCGACCGCGACCAGCGTGCCGGGCGTGTTCGCCGCGGGCGATGTACAGGACCGCACCTACCGGCAGGCGGTCACGGCGGCAGGAACCGGCTGCATGGCGGCGCTCGAAGCCGAAAAGTTCGTTGCCGGACACGCGGCGCCGGCTGCGGCGGCGGAATAAGGCGGAGAGGCGGCAAGCCCCCCTCCCAACCTCCCCCCAGAAAACGGGGGGAGGAGTAGTACCGCCGCTTAAGATTCCCCCCCCGAGGAGCGGGGGAGGGTCAGGGAGGGGGTAGGGCCTGTAGGCCGGCAGCGATTTCTGGCAGGATGACGTCATGGACTGGGACAAGCTGCGCATCTTTCACGCCGTCGCCGAAGCGGGCAGCTTAACCCATGCCGGCGATCGGCTGAACCTGACCCAGTCGTCCGTCAGCCGGCAGATCGGCGCGCTTGAGACCGATATCGGAGTCCCGCTGTTTCACCGGCATGCCAGGGGTCTGAATCTGACCGAGGCCGGCGAAACGCTGTACGAGGCGGCTCAGGATATCGCGCGGCGACTGTCGCGCGCCGAAGCGGCTGTCACCGACACGATGGAACGGCCACGCGGCCAGCTGCGTATCACCACGACGGTGGCATTCGGATCCATGTGGCTGACCGAGCGGCTCAAGGATTTCGTCGAGATGTATCCCGAAATCGACGTCTCGCTGATCGTCCGCGAGGACGAGCTAAACCTGTCCATGCGACAGGCCGATGTCGCCATCCGACTGTCGCCCCCGCAGCAGGCCGATCTTATCCAGCGCCATCTGTTCGACCTGCATCATGGCGCGTTCGCGGCGCCGGATTACCTGGAACGGTACGGCATGCCGCACTCAATCGCCGATCTGGATAACCACCGCCTGGTCGCCTACGACGAGACCTACCACCATTCCTTCACCGATCTGAACTGGATGCTGCGCGAAGGGCGGGAGCCGAACGATCCGCGCCGGCCGGTGCTGCAGGTCAACAATCTGTACGGCATCTACCGGGCAGTGGCATCCGGGCTCGGAATCGCAGCGCTGCCGGACTACATGACAGGTCTCACCAGTGGACTGATTCCGGTCCTGCCGGAGCATGAAGGGCCGGTCCACCGCGCCTTTTTCGTCTATCCGGAAGAAATGCGGCACTCGCGGCGGGTGGCTGTGTTCCGCGAGTTTTTGCTTCGCAGAATAAATGAGAGCCGTAGATAGGCCCCGGAAACTCCAGTAATTTACTGATATAATTGAACAATTTTACCGATATGCAATTTTTGCATATCTGGGTTGCTCAGTTTCCAGTGGCTTACCAGAAACAGTCAGCCTATATAGCAATCATCGGGCGGCGGTCAGAAGCGCCCCGCGCAAAGGATCGCCGATTAGATTTAGTAGAGTATTGAAAGCAAGTTTCTACTTTCAGGAGTTTCCGGCCCCCCTCCCATGCCGGTATGAGTTCCGGGCGCAATACCCGGAAATGGGTCTTCGGATCCAACGTCTTCTAGACGTGAAGCCTCCCTGTTATAACTGCCGGGAAACCAATGGTTTCCCGGCATTTTTTTGTTCAAAAATTGGCTGGGGTCACACTGGGGTCACAAAACTCGGGGCTGAAGATCACCAAATCTGATTGAAGCGATAGCGAAATTCATCAGAATTTTTTACGTACGTGTTGCCAATCGCGCAGTTGATCCAACCGCCGACGTTTCGGTCATAGTTAAAAAATATCCCCGGCCTCCTAAAGTGAGAAGGGCGGCGCAATAATCCCCCACTGAAGCGGCCTGATTTCCGGGCTGCGCGGGCGGTCCCAAAAGGGGCCAGCGGCTAGCCTTCGTCAGGGTTGAACTGATCGAAGGCGGGGGGATGTATTCAGTGGATTTGTATGCGCGGGTTCGGCGAGCTTGCCTTATCGACAAGATGACCAATCGTGAGGCGGCACGGGTTTTCGGGATCGACCGTAAGACGGTCGCCAAGATTTTGAGCTTCTCCGTGCCGCCCGGCTATCGGCGTCAGCGTCCGCCGCGGCGCCCCAAGCTGGACGACTATACCGGCATCATCGACCGGATTCTGGAGGAAGACAGTAAGGTTCACCGCAAGCAGCGTCACACGGTGAAGCGGATCTTCGAGCGTCTGCGCGACGAGTACGGGTTCACCGGCGGCTACACCATCGTGAAGGACTATGTGCGGGCGCGCCGTCAGCGGACGCGAGAGATGTTTGTACCACTACATCACCCGCCGGGCCATGCGCAGGTGGATTTTGGCGAGGCATTGGCGGTCATCGGTGGTTCCCTTCAAAAGGTGCACTTCTTTGCCTTCGATCTGCCGCACAGCGACGCCAGCTTCGTGAAGGCCTATCCAGCGGAGACGTCGGAGGCGTTCTGCGACGGCCATGTATCAGCGTTTGCCTTCTTCGGCGGTGTTCCTCAATCAATCCTGTACGACAACACGATGCTGGCGGTGGCACGGATCCTGGGCGACGGCACCCGGCAGCGCACCCGGGTGTTCAGCGAGTTGCAATCCCATTACCTGTTCCAGGACCGCTTCGGCCGTCCCGGCAAGGGGAACGACAAGGGCAAGGTTGAGGGGCTGGTCGGCTTCATCCGGCGCAACTACCTGGTTCCGGTCCCCCATGTAGAGAGCTTCGCCGTGTTGAACACCCGCCTCGAGGACCATTGCCGCCGTCGGCAGGACGACCGGCTCCGCCGCCACAGCGAGACGATCGGCGAACGGCTTGCGCGCGATGTAGCGGCATTCCTTGCACCGCCAGCCGTTCCTTACGAGCCCTGCGATCGTCGCCCCGGCCGGGTAAGTTCACTGTCCCTTGTGCGCTACAAGGGCAATGATTACTCGGCGCCCGTGGCTTATGGCTATCGCGAGGTATTGATCCGAGGCTATGTGGATCAGGTAGTGATCAGCTGCGGCGCCGGGATCATCGCCCGGCACCGGCGCTCCTATGAGCACGAGGACCTGATCTTCGATCCGCCGCATTACCTGCCGCTGATCGAGCAGAAGATCGGCGCGCTGGACCAGGCCGCCCCGCTCGCAGGTTGGCATCTGCCCGATTCCTTCGCCACGCTGCGCCGCCTGATGGAAGCCCGCATGGGCAAGGCCGGCAAGCGGGAATACGCCCAGGTCCTGCGTCTGCTGGAGAGCTTCCGTCTTGCCGAGGTCGAAGCGGCGATCGGTGATGCGCTGAAGCTGGGCGCGATCGGCTTTGATGCCGTCAAGCATCTGGTCCTGTGCCGTATCGAGCGCCGGCCACCCCGGCTCGACCTCGAGCTTTACCCCTATCTTCCCAGGGCCCGGGTCGCGACCACCTCGGCCAAGAGCTATATGAGCCTGCTCACCGGTGTTGCCTCATGAGCGATACCCCGCAGCTGCTACTCAACCATCACCTCAAGACACTCAGGCTGCCGACCTTCCTGAGGGAATACGACAAGCTGGCCCGGCAATGTGCATCCGAAGGCGTCGATCATGTCCGCTATCTCCAGCGGCTGATGGCCGACCACGGCATCGCCTGCTCGATGAGCCGATCGGGCAACGTCTGGGACAATGCGGCGATGGAGAGCTTCTTCTCGTCGCTGAAAACCGAGCGGATCGGGGGACGCGTCTACCGGACCCGCGACGAGGCGAGAGCCGACGTGTTCGATTACATCGAGCGCTTCTACAACCCGACGCGGCGGCACTCGACCATCGGATACGTCAGTCCCGTGGACTTCGAGAAACAGGCCATGCAAACTTAACTGCGTGTCCACGAAACCGGCAGCAGCTCAGTAGCCGACCTCTAAAGCCCTTGGGGAGTGGGTCCCGCAATTACGCCATGTCCGTTTTCCCACGCGCAAAAAGCGGCTTTCCCCGCTTCAATCATCTCGTCTGTAACTCCGATTTCTTTGGCTTCGCGACACATGGCTCAAAATTGCTATGTTAAGTATCTAATGCCCGCAGAAACCGCCGAACCTAAAGTGCCAAAGTAGTGTTAGATCCTGGTGCCTGGGCATGTCGCATCAGATTGGCCAGAATGCTAACATAATCTATGATATGTTGAAAATTAAGTCGGTGCTCGGTAACAACGCGTTTACTATTGTCGTCAGCGGTTTCCATGTGGTCCCGAAGAGTTGCTTATGCGTGTGCTAGCGGCGATAGGTGTGTCTACTTGGAGGTTTTGCGTCCATGACACTCGTTGCTGTTCTTACTACTACCCCTGCGCTGTATGACGCACGTGTGCTGCGCACGGCCGAAACGCTGGGTGAGGCATTCGGCGAGAGTATAGTCGTTGCCGGTGCGCAGCCC
>Ga0181594_10001192_pt1 | contig 24439 bp, 19 predicted proteins | sample 071ome_18_FD_145603 | JGI IMG/M metagenome (GOLD analysis project Ga0181594, IMG submission 145603) | Coastal salt marsh microbial communities from the Groves Creek Marsh, Skidaway Island, Georgia - 071413BT metaG (spades assembly) | ecosystem: Environmental > Aquatic > Marine > Intertidal zone... | reverse complement strand
CGTCCACCAGGACGAGCTCATGTGGGCCGCCGGGCAGCTCGCTCAGAACGGCTCCCACCCGACGCAGCAACTCGGGGACGTTCGGTGCCTCGTTGTAGAGGGGGATGGCCACGGAAACGCGGGGCTCGCTCACGACGCCCCTCGCTCGTGCCGAGGCCTGCCACGGAAGTACACCATCTTCCAGAGCGGGATGCCTGCCAGCCCCAGATCGTACGGTTCGAACACGTCGGTTTCGAAGTGGCGCCCCAACAGCGTCTGCCATGCCTCGAGAAGCCTCGGGTGATCGCCCCGGTCCAAGCGGGCTAGCAGCCGGGAAACGGAGGGTCGCGTCGGGAGAACGAGGTCGAGCACGTGGATGTGTCCGTCGGGGGTGAGAAGGGTAGCCAGGTGGGCCAGGATGCGGTCGCATTCTGCGTCGCCCACGTGGTGCAGGAGGCTGTTCACCAAAATGAAGTCGAAGGGCTCGTCCTGCACCTGGTGCCGGGTCACGTCGGCGACCTCGAAGCGCAGGCCATGCCGCTTGCGCGCCCGGGCCACGTACCTGGGGTTGATGTCAACGCCGAGGTAGTCCGTCCCGCGGAAGTGAGGGGCGTTGGTGCCCGGGCCACACCCGACGTCGAGCACTCGTCGCACACTGGGCATATCGTTCTGGCGCAGGACCGGGGCCAGCTTCCGCTCGTGGAACGGCGCCTGCCAGGCGCGATAGACCCAGGGGATCTCGAAAAGAGGAGCCCATGGCTTGGTCATGACCGGCGCGCTTCCTGGGAGGAGAGGGGTGTGGGGACCGACGCTGTCTCTACAGAAGTGGGCCGGGCGCTTTGGAGCATCGACGGTGAGCACCCCTGTGGTCCCTCTTGCGCGCAGGGTCGCACTCGAAACTTCTGAGGGGCATAATGTTTCCAGCTTAAAGCTTTAGGGCAATTCCGTGGCGCAAAACTGCGCAGACCCTGCCCCTGTGGGAAAGGTGACAAGATGAGGAAATTCGTCAGGCTGGTGTTGTTCGTCACTGCCGCCATGGTGTCCGCGGCAGGTCCCATCGCAGCCCAATCTTTGAACATAGGTGGGAGCAGCTCGCACTTCGGGCGCACCTCGCTAGCTCCGGGCTTCACGCCGGATCCATTTGCGGTTTCCGTGGTTTCCGGAGGGGACATCCATGTACCCTCGCAAAATCTGGCGAGCGGTTGCGTTGGGTACGCGACAGCGACCCCGGATTACATCATCGACATCACGGGACCAATGGACTATCTGTCGATTTATGTGGAAGGGGGCGGAGACACCGGGCTGGTCGTCAATGATGCCAACGGTGGTTGGAGCTGTGATGACGATGGACATACGGGTACGAACCCGAAGGTCACATTGTATAACGCGCCAGCGGGTCAATATGACAGTTGGATCTCCAGCTATACCTCTGGGCAAAGCATCAGTGGCACGCTGTATCTCACGGAGATTCGCTAGAGAAGGGTCGTTCTCGGCTTCGATCGTGAAGACGAGTCGCTGGGTCGCTTAGGCGGCCCGCCGGCTCGTCTTGTCATATGTATTCATTCCCTGATTCAATGAGATTCCAGATGGGAACGTGGAGGTATGTGCGGCTGCTGGTACTAGGCCTTTCTCTAGCAGTCTCCGGGTGTTGCTAGAGGCCAGATCAATACGTCGTGACGTACTCGGTCTGGTACACGCTGAACTTTGATGCCCGGTATGACGACCCGTACCGGCCTGATGATGGTCGTCGGGTCCATTACGAGGTGAGCTTCTACGATGCAGCCTGTGATTGCGAGCGTACGGAGGTCGTATATCAATCGGGATGGTCAGCAACGGTGATCCTCAATCCCGGTGATCAGGCAGAGTTGACCGTAGAAACCCGATGTGATGGAATCACATGGAGCGAGCTTGGGGGTTGTTGGAACTGGGACACGATCCGACGAATGGAAATCCTTCACGACGGCGAGGTCGTGAGTGCTCACGAAAAACGTCATGACCCCGACAATGGCGACTCGCTGGGCGAGCTCATTTATGGGTTGGGAAAGGAATATTGGTGGGTCCCGGAACCCTGTGGGGTCACGTAAGCCAACGCGACTCGAGAGGCTGCTGAGTGATTCCGCGGCGACACCACCGTCGCGGGCGTGTTGCGTCTTCTGGAGCCGGCTGAACCCTCCTGGTCGAGCCGTGCGGGCTTACTCGCTTTTGACGGAGCGAGGTCACATTTTTCGCGCGTGAACCCTCCAGACCCCATCGCTCGCCTGAACGCCGCCCTCGAGGGCCGCTACCACCTCGAGCGAGAGCTCGGTGAGGGCGGGATGGCCACGGTCTACCTCGCCGACGACCTGAAGCACGAGCGCAAGGTCGCGCTGAAGGTGCTGAAGCCGGAGTTGGCGGCGATCGTCGGGGCCGAGCGGTTCTTGGCCGAGATCAAGACGACCGCGAACCTGACCCACCCGAACATCCTTCCGCTCTTCGATTCCGGCGAGGCCGGGACATTCCTGTTCTACGCGATGCCGTACGTACAGGGCGAGTCGCTTCGCGAGCGCCTCGATCAAGAACATCAGCTCGCAGTCGAAGACGCGGTTCAGATCGCCAGGGAAGTGGCCGATGGTCTGCAGGCGGCACACGAGCAGGGGGTCATTCATCGCGACATCAAGCCAGCGAATATCCTGCTGAGCCGGGGCAGGCCGTTGCTCGCCGACTTCGGAATCGCGCTGGCTGTGAGCAACGCCGGCGGAGGGCGCATGACCGAGACGGGGCTCTCGCTCGGCACGCCGTTCTACATGAGTCCGGAGCAAGCGTCCGCCGATCGCCCTCCGAGTGCGCAGAGCGACGTCTATTCCCTGGGATGCGTCCTGTATGAGATGCTCGTGGGTGAGCCACCCTTCACGGCTCGGAGCCCACAGGCCGTGCTGGCCAAGATTCTCACGGATGAAGCGCCCGCTCCGAGCGAGGCTCGGTCGACCGTTCCGGCCCACATCGATGCCGCGATCAGGAAGGCCCTGGAGAGACTTCCCGCCGACCGCTTCACCTCGGCCCGGAGCTTCGCGACAGCGTTGGCTGATCCGGGCTTTCGGCACCGCGAGGAGGTCTCGGCCTCGGCGACCCGTGCATCGGGCCCCTGGAAGTCCGTGGCCATCGTGACTGCGCTGGTGGCCCTGGTCTCGATCGCGACGGCGACGTGGGCACTCCTTGTGCCCGAGGAGCCGCGATCGCTCGAGGTCTTCGAGCTGAGCTTTCGACAGGGCCAGGAGTTGGCTCCAGATGCAGGGCGGTCGCTTGCGGACGACGGAACGACCCTGGTGTACGAGGCCCGGACTGAGGGAGGCGAGAGTCAACTGTGGGTGCGTCGGTGGGACGATCCCCAGGCGATGGCCCGTCCCATACCGGGTACCGAGGGGGCGATCCACCCCGCCATCTCCCCCGACGGCACGCGTGTGATGTTCCTTCAGGAAGACAACATCAAGATTCTGCCCCTCGAGGGGGGGGCACCGGTCGAGCTGCCGGGGGGGATGATGCCGGTGTGGGGTCCCGACGGGTTCGTCTACGCGTCCTGGGGACGATGGGCTGGGACCTTCCGCGTGCCGGCCGGAGGCGGCGCGGTCGATACACTGAGCCGGCGCGCCTCGGGTGAGGTTTGGCATGCGGTCACCGACTTCCTCCCGGATGGGTCGCCGCTCCTCACGGTCACCACACGGGAGGGCACTCCTGACGGGATCCGGGTGATCGATCTGGACACAGGAGCGATCGAGCATCTTCTCGAGGGGGCGTTCCCGCGGTACTCCGCATCGGACCACCTCGTGTATGTCGCTGACGGCACACTTACTGCGATCGCTTGGGACCCCCGAGCGCGTGCTCCAGCGGGTCCCCCGGTACCCCTCGTCGAGAACGTCGTCCTGGACGCTGTCGAGATGTCGTCGACCGGGAAGCTGCTGTATTCGGTGGATCCTTCTCAAGAGGAGGCGACCCCTGACGAGCTCGTGTGGGTCGACCGGTCCGGGCGGGTGGCGCCCTTGGGTGTCGAGTTCGACCATGGCAGCATATTCGGCTTCGGATGGAGTCTCTCGCCGGATGGGAGCCGAATCGCGTTACGGCACACGGAGGCCGAGAATGAAGACATCTGGGTCAAGCAACTTCCGGATGGACCGTTCGAGCGGCTCACCGTCTCCGACGCGGATGACTGGGAGCCCTGGTGGATGCCCGACAGCAGGACCGTGACGTACGTGTCCGTGGTGCCTGATTTGGAGGGCGCCTGGGGTGTCTGGTCGCTGCCTGTCCAAGGCGCTACCGAGCCGACGCTTCTCCATGCCGAAGAAGGCCGGGGTCTTTGGGCCAAGGGCGCGTGGACGGCAGACGGAGCCTGGCTGGTCGCCACGGCCTATGCATCGGGCAATCCCGACATCGTCGGGTTCCGACCGGGCCTAGACAGTCTTTCCGTACCTCTCGTCGTGACCGAGTTCCGGGAGCACCAGCCCACCTTGTCGCCGGACGGACAATGGTTGGCGTATTCATCGCATCGGACTGGTCGGTCGGAGATCTACGTGCGTCCTTTCCCCGACGTGGATCGCGCAAGAATCCAGGTGTCCACCCAAGGAGGATGGGCGCCGTCTTGGAGCCGTAGCGGGGAGGAGTTGTTCTTCCTGGACGAGAACAGCGGGATCGTCGCGGCTCGTGTCGAAACCATTCCGGACTTCCGCGTCACCGATCGCGAGACGCTCTTCACGCTGCCGCCGCGGATCATCACTCGAAGTGGTGACACGAGGTTCTTCGACGTAGGAATCGACGACGAGCGGTTCCTCATGGCTCGCGAACGTGACCAGTCTGACGCCAACCAGATGGCGAGGACGTACCTGGTCAACAACTTCCTGGACGAGCTGGAGCGGTTGGTGCCGAAGTGACCCGTGGTGCGCCATCGTGAGCGCGTCGAAGGACACAACACGTTCCAGCACGTTGGGACCGAGACTATGTTATGTGCCCTCGCCGATGCCGGAGAAGTGCCAGAGTTCCGGTGAGATGCTCACCACGTGCACAGTCCCACCGAGTGTACCGCGATTCACCGGCCAAGAACGGACGCGGTGGTGGGAAGAGGTGAGATCAGGGCGCTTAGCTCAGTTGGTTAGAGCACCTGCCTTACAAGCAGGGGGTCACTGGTTCGAGTCCAGTAGCGCCCACTTCAGGAAGTGATGGCCCCGCTTGAGGTTACGGCCTCGGGCGGGGTTTTGCCGTGTGGGGGCTTGAGTGGCTGGTGCTTATGGACGGAAGCGGACCTGCGACGGTATGGGTGCCACCGCCGGTCCTTGATCGGCTCCACCCTGGCAGCCGTGCACGTCTCCACCAGTTCCGCGTTAGACAACGTCCCAGGTAGTTCAGGGAACAGGGACCCGGTGACCCGATGAGTGTTGGGGCGCCAACCGCCATAATTTCCGTGGGGGATTCATTTCGGAGATTGACGGTATCATCGACTGAATCTCGAATCCGCATTCGGCCCGTCTCATCGTGTCATCCCTTGCCTTAGGTCCCCCCCCGGGGTCGCTGACTTGGCCTGGGTGCTCGGCTCCTCTCGAATCCGTACTCCGCCGTTGTGGTCTGCTGTTTCCCGACCCAGATCGCACGTGGCTGCTCCTTTGCGAACCGGTCCGCCGACGGAAATCCGCAGCCTCTGAGGGGATTTTCCGTACACATCCGATTGAGGGATGTCGGACGGGGAAAACCGCCAGGTCTTGCTTTCAAGTCAGCACAGTCAGGGACTAGCGTAGGAGCATAGACCTTCTGTCGAGGGGTTGTCATGGCCAGTGCCGAGAAGCATCAGAGACAGGATCGCATCGAGGAATACATTCGGACAGCCGAACGGATTCAGAGCGGCGACTTCAGCGGGGAGGCGCCGATCACGCCTCCGGATCGATTGAGCCAGCTTGGTGTTGCGCTCAACACACTGTCTTCCAAGCTGGACAAGAGCTACCAGGAACTCCACCAACTCGATCTACTGACGGTCCAGATCGAATCGGGGTTCCTCCTCGATGATGTGCTCGAGCGGATCTTTATCGATTTCCGCCTGTTGATCCCATACAACCGGATGGGTGTCTCACTCGTCGAGGACGACGGCAGCACCGTGCGTGCTATCTGGGCGCGCACCGACCTTGGCCCGATGGAGATCCAAAAAGGGTATTCTGCCCCGCTGAAGGGCAGCAGCCTCGAACAGATCATGAACACGGGAGAACCCCGTATTCTGAATGATCTCGAGCAATATCTCGAGCAAAACCCTGGCTCAGAATCGACGACTCGGATTCTCCAGGAAGGCATTCGTTCATCATTGACGTGCCCACTCAAGATCAGCGGAGTCCCCGTCGGCTTCCTGTTCTTCTCGAGTGCCGAGCCTGACACGTACGCGAATGTGCACGCCGGCGTCTTCAGGCGGATCGCCAACCGGATATCAGCAATCGTCGAGAAGGCGCGCCTGGTCAGCGAGCTCGCGCAGCGCGAGGCGGAGCTCGAACGGGTGAACGAAGCCCTGGCTCTGGCCTCAGCCATGATGAACAGGAACCTTGGGCGCGCGGCACATGACCTCAGGAGCCCTCTGCATTTCGTTCGTGGCGTGCTGGAGCTGTTGGCCGAGGGCCTGCTGGACGGCGTTCAGGCGAAGAATCGCATCCGCGAAGCCATGGCACAGTGTGACGTGATGGAGGGAATGCTCGGCGAGGTCCTTGCTGGAAGCTCGGCCGAGCGTGCCACTGTCGACGCTGCGATGAAAGAGGTCGATTTGGTGGACGTCGTGTCGGGGGTCGTGCACCGTATGCGGCTGGTGGCCAGCCACAAGTACCTGACACTCGATTTCGAGACCGACGAGGTCATCGTGGTCGAAGGCCACCCTGAGTGGCTCCGGCGCGCGGTGAACAATCTGATTTCGAACGCGATAAAGTTCTCACCGCGCGGGGCGACGATCACGATCAAGGTCGCACCGGACGAGGACAGTTGGCGGGTTACCGTCCGCGATGAAGGGCCTGGCCTGACCGAGGCCGAGATCGGCGAGGTCTTCCGTCCGTACACGCGAGGAGCCGCAATGCCCACCGGAGGTGAAGGGCAGACTGGACTCGGCCTCTCGATCGTCAAGCATGTGGCAGACCTGCACGGCGGTAACGTCGGAGTCTCGTCCACGGTAGGAAACGGCGCCGAGTTCTGGTTGCGACTTCCGGGGAAGTCGGAGGCTTGAGGATCCGGCGGTCGTTCACCGTCGCTGTGAAGGCCATCGTTGACCGTGACGTGCGTCCTTCAGCACTCACAACGTAGTTGGCCAATCTGGGGCGGGACCCGTGGCTGGATCCCGCCCCTGGCGCGGAACAAGCGGCTGGGTGTCAGTTGGTCAGCGCTTCGACGATCGAGGGCGGAACGATGACAGCTGTGATGACGTGGATGATGCCGTTCGACGCTGAGATGTCCGGCGTGTCCACGGCAGCGTCGTCTCGAAGCTCGAGCCCGGTGAGCCCGTCTTCGATCGTCCCGTCGGGGCGTACCCCGAACGACTCGCCCAGGAGGGAAGAAATCTTCCGTTGGCCCCTCTTCGGCAGGACACTATTCGAAGCGCGGCGGCCCTCGGCCACGTGATAGAGAAGGACGTCCCGAACGACGTCGGCGTCTACGTCCGTGATCTCGTCGATCTCAGCCTCGAGGACGACACTGAGTAAGCCGTAGAGATCCTCGAAGGCTTTGTTGGTCGGGGCGAAGACCGTGTACTGATCTCTTCCGTTCAGGAACAGGTCCACAAGTCCTGTCCCCAACTGGGCGTCCACGTAGGCCAGCGCACCCACCAGCTCCGTGAATCCCTCTGAGATGGCGATCCCCGCGATGGAGGTGCTCCCGGGAGCGGAGGCTGCTACCCGCGCTGCCGATATAGAAGGCTCGTCAATGGTTGGGGCGGTCGGCTGATTTTCGACGTTGTCGCACGCCGACAAAGTCGCGGCGGACATGAGGGCCAGAAACCCGAATCGAATCGCGCGCATGCTGAATCTCCCTTGCTGTACATGCTGTGTTTAGGTTGTGCGGCACGATTTAACCAGGATAGGCACGGTTGTTCCATACTTGTTTAGGCAATGTTTCAGGCTCACTAGATTAGTGGCGGCCGGCGTCCCTGTCGAAGCCGTCATGGTCACCGCAACGCTGCGCCTCGTCCCCGATTGACCGCATGGGCTCCCAGGCCGGCGCCGATGGCCTCGCCTACGACGAAACCCAAGCACACGCCACTTCGGAACTCGTAGCAGTCACCCGCTCCGATCACGGCTCCTCCCTTCGCGATGCGTGACATTGCCGCGGTCCTGGCGAGCCAGGGGTGGTCCGCGGTGGATTGGGTGTGCCGACCGCCGAACGAGTGCGTTGGACCCGCTCCCGCTACACCACTCCACGTACGCATGGCTCGCGACCCGCAGATCCGGGCTCTTCTGACCATTCGAAGAGGCTGGATGCAGGGTTCGGTCGTCGACCATTCGGAGCGGGCCGTCGAGGCAGAAGCCCTGCTCGCCTGTAAGTCCCGCACATCATCTGCGTACGAAGTGGACGACGACGGTGGACCTTGGGCTTCTCGCCGGATCCTCGAGTCGTTGGTGGACTGGTCGGAAACCATTCCGGCCCCTCGCGACTTATGTGCTTGGAGTCTGTCCCACCACGGGTAGCTGGAAGTTTACCGGGCAGGGGGAAGGGGGAATACGATGGTTGGCGAACGTGATGGAGGGGTCTGGTGGAGCGGGATCGCTGTGCTGTTTCTCATGCCGGTGTCCCACCCCTTACTGATTCCGCTGGTGGGTGTGCCGTCTCACCTCATGTGGTGGGTGCACGTTTTACCGGTCGCCCTGGTGACGTTCCGCTGCGGGCGCAGACCGGGGGTCATGGCGTTTTTCGTCAGTCTGCTTCTCGTATCCGGAGGCGAGCTCGCTTTCGGTGCCGGCTACGGGATTCCCGCCTCGGGGAAGACGGTCATCGCCCTAACGGTCGCACTCGGGGGGACGAACTTGCTCGTCGGTGCGTTCGCGCTGTACGCGAGACGGGTCAATGAGGGTTATCGACTCCTTTTTTCGCGGATTTCGCTTGGCGTCGTGCGTACAGATGTGTCGGGCCGGGTCGTCGGCGCGAATCCCGCAGCCAGAGAGTTCCTGGGAGTCGAACGCGACACGGAGCTCGCGGGGATGCCGTTGCGTGAGCTCGTCGTGGGTGACGTGCCGGTGCTGGAGGATCTCGCCAACAGTCACGGGTGGAGTGGTGAACTGGAGATCTTCGGAACACCCGGGCCGAGGGTTCGGCACGCGGTGCTGGCGGCGGTCGCCGATCCCTCGCGCGGTGGGTTTCAGGTGATCATTGCGGATCGATCGACCGAGGCGCTTCAGGAACTCGAGATCGAGCGGCGCACGAAGCTCGCCTCACTGGGTGAGGCGCTGGCAGGTGTCGCGCATGAGTTGAGGAACCCGTTGACCGCGATCGTCGCTCACGCTGATTTCGGCCACAACCTCACGTCGGCGGACTCACGCGTGCATGGGATATTCGAGGTCATTCTGGAGCAGGGCGACAATATGCGTATCCTGCTCGATGAGCTCCTCGGCTTCTCTCGCGATCATGCAGGGGACCTGAACACTGATCTGGCCGACGTCGTCCAACGAGTCGCACGGGTTCAGCGTCTCGCGCTCGGGAACCAGGTCTCGATCGATGTGGATCTGGGCTGGAGGGGATCCGTGGCGGTGAGCCCGGTCAAGCTGGAGCAGGTTCTTCTCAATCTGATCTCCAACGCGGCACACGCCGTGAAGCGGGGAGGTGGATCGGAGATCCGGATCACGTCGGACCAGGATGGCGACATGGCTACGATCGAGGTGTCGGACGATGGCACCGGAATCGACCCTGCCATCCAGGAGCGGATGTTCGAGGCGTTCGAGACGACCAAACAGCCCGGTGAGGGAACCGGACTTGGCCTGGCGATCTCTCGCCGGTTGGCGTGGGGGTGGGGTGGTGACCTGACCGCCCGAAATCGGGCGGGATCCGGGGCTGTGTTCACCCTTCGGGCACCCCTGCATGCGGGGGTACGTTTGGACGATACCGCTGAGTTCAAGGAGCCGCGGCGAATCGCTTGATTCGGGCTCCGGGTACCGACCATCGGGGAGAGGATCGCGACGCCATGATGTGATCCAGAGGACTGCAGTGGTTGCTGACCCTGCTCAGCTGGGGGGCACGGAAGCCCGACCGGAGGTGATCGAACGTCGACGTTCACGTTAAACTGGTCGGAGCGTCGTGACGGATTGAGACCCGAGGTGGGATGTGACTGAGCCAGCCAGGCCGGACGTCAACACGAGTGAAGTGATTCACCCGCGCTACCTGCAGGCGGTGAACGCTGCGGTCCTGGTGCTGGTGCTGTGGGCGAATGGGGCAGCAGGATCCGGTGCCCTGAGCGGAGAGTCCATTGGCGTCGTGGCGAACCGGTACGCGTCGTACTTCCTCCCGGACAATTACGTCTTCGGCGTGTGGAGTCTGATCTACCTCGGCCTGATTTTTTTCGCCCTCTATCAGGCTCTTCCCGCGGCCCGCAGCAGCCTGTCGTTGTCGGCGCTGGGATGGAATTGGGCGGTCAATGGAGCGCTGAACATCGTCTGGATCGTCCTCTTCTCCTTCTCGATGTTCGTTCCGGCGTGGCTCGTCATGATCGCGCTGCTCTTGAACCTGATCTGGATTCATGAACGCATCGGGTTCGGAACGAGGCAGCATTCCTGGCCGGAGCGCGTCTGTGTCGTCTGGCCATTCGGACTTTATCTGGCGTGGATTTCGGTGGCTCTGATCTCGAACACGTTTCAGCTCGTCACGTATGTCGGCTGGAACGGCTTCGGTATCGATGGACCGGTCTGGTCGGCGGCGATGATGGTGGTGGCCACGGCCTTGTCGGTCTTCATGGTCGTGCATCGGGGCAATTGGCTGTTTCCAGTGATCTTCGCGTGGGCGTTCGTCGGTCTGGCGAGGCGATATGCGGAGATTCCGCTCATCGCGGACACGGCCTACGTCACCTCGGTGCTGGGGCTGGCGGTCCTCGGGGGCGTGACGATCTGGCGTTGGCGTCGCGCGTACGCCTCGTCGCCCGGATAACGTCTTCAGGGGGCCTCACGGCTGGCACTGTCAGCACCCCATGCCAGAGACGTGTCCTTGAGACGATCGTCGTTTACCCCGCGACAGTGATGGGCGCGCCTCGAATGCTCCAGCCGAAACGAGCACGGTCGGTCACGCTGCTGGCCGTGATGATGAGCCTGCTGGGCCTCGTCGAGGTCGCCGGACAGCAGAGCACGCGACCGAGTGGCCCCACCGCGCCCGGGAGTCTCGAGCGACCGCGGCTGCGTGCCTTTCAGGCCCGTGAACCCATCACGCTCGACGGCCGCCTGGACGAGCCATCGTGGAGTCTTGCCGACAGCACCGACGGCACGTTCTGGATGACGCAGCCCGAGGCCGGGTATCCGGCGCCGGACCGAACGGTCATCCGGATGATGTACGACGACGAGGCACTCTACATGGGGGCGGTTCTGTACGATCCGGAGCCCCATCGGCTGGTGTCTGCCGGCCTCGAGCCGGACTTCAGTCCTCAGGCCTCCGACATGTTCGGCGTGGCGATCGATGCCAGTCGCGACAAGCAGAGTGCGTACGTGTTCGGAGCCAATCCGGCAGGCGCGACGTGGGATGCCCAGTCGTTCAACGACGGAGCTGCGATCAACTCGGCCTGGGAGGGGATCTATGAGGTCGAGACGAGCACCTTCGAGGCGGGTTGGATCATTGAGATGAAGATCCCCCTCACGACGCTGCGTTTTCCCGCGGGGCAGGGCGAGCAGATGTGGGGGCTGAACTTCAGTCGACAGGTGCGCCGCAGGAACGAATACGCGACGTGGGCTGCGATTCCCCGTCAGTTCCGGGTCTTCCGGATGTCCGAAGCCGGAACGCTCGAGGGGCTTCCCGCCTTCGAACCCGGTCGTAACCTGCAGATCAAGCCGTTCTTCTCGGGGGCGAACCGCGACGGTGAGCTAACCCCCGACGGTCCAGCCCGCGAGTTTGACGCAGGTCTCGACGCGAAATGGGCGGTGACACCTCGCCTCGTGCTCGATCTCACGGCGCTGACTGACTTCTCTCAGGTGGAGGTGGATGAAGAGCAGATCAATCTGACCCGGTTCTCCCTCTTCTTCCCGGAGAAGAGAGACTTCTTCCTGGAAAACGACGGGATCTTCACCTTCGCCGATGACGCGTCGCGCGCGTTCCGATCCGGAGCTGGGCCCCAGAACTTCAAGCTCTTCCACTCGCGCAGAATCGGTCTCTCGGATGACCGCGAGCCTCTTCCGATTGGCGGCGGTGCCCGTCTTTCCGGGCGCATCGGGCGGTACGAAGTCGGGCTGATGGAAATGCAGACGCTCAGCGACGGCGATGATCCGGCCGAGAACTTTGCGGTGGCCCGCGTGCGTCGAAGTTTGCTCACACGTTCGGACGTCGGGTTCATCTTCGTGAACCGCCAGGCGACTTCGGGGGACGTCGGTGATCGTTATTCGAGGGCTGGCGGAGTCGATGCCAACCTTCGCTTCGACCGCCTGCAGGTGAACGCGTATGCCGCGCTCACGGATGACCCTGATCCGGATGGTGATCGCTCCATCGGGTCGGTGCAGGTGGGATGGCGTGATCCGGTATTCGACTTCTCGGTGCTCGGTAAGCACGTCGGAGGGGCCTTCCGGCCCGGCGTGGGATTCGTGAGTCGAAGCGCAGCGAATCAGTGGTTCGCGTCGGGTGGCGTCCATCTGCAGCGGCCGGTGCCCTGGCTCACCGAGGTGAATCCATACGTCGACGTGACGGAGTACTATTCGACCGGCGGCGCGTTCGAGAGCAGAGAGATCAAGCCGGGCCTGATCGTCATCGCGAACGACGGTGGACGGTTCAGTATGGACTACTCGCGCCGCGAGGAGCGACTCGCCGAGACGAGTACGATCCTGGGTGTGCCCCTGCTTGCGGGCGACTATCTCTTCGACCTGATGTCGGTCAGCTACAACGCCAACGGCGGACGCGTCCTTTCGGGCAACGTTTCCTACAGCACCGGCCAGTTCTTCGACGGGGACCGCTCGTCCATTTCCGGTACAGTGTCGATTCGCCCCAACGAGCACCTGCTTGTGGAGGGAAGTGCCCAGCGAAACCGCATCGAACTGGCGGGCACCCCCATCGATGCGGACCTCTTCAGGGGTCGGGTTCAGTTCGGGTACGACACGAGGACGTTCCTGTCGGCGTTCGTCCAGTACAATCGTGTGGCCAGAGAGCTGCTCACCAACGTGCGCTTCAACCTGATTCACGCCCCGTTGAGCGATATCTTTCTGGTCTTCTCCGAGCGCCGTCGGACCGCGCCCATCCCCGGTCAGTCTGCCGTCATCGACCGGGGGCTCACACTCAAGGTGACGCGGCTCGTCCAGTTCTGACCCGCGACGCCGACGTCTGCGGCCGAAGCGTTCCCCGCATTTCCTGCGCGTCGAGCTCCGATCGTGTCTGACGGTCTCCTACCGTGTCTGACCTTCTCCTACCGCGTGTGACCGTCCACCAGCGAGCTGAGACGCTCGGTCAGTTCCCAGTAGGTGCCCGAGGCGTCCGTGAAGAACGCGACGCCAATCCCCAGGGCCTCGATGACCCGGTACTCCGCATCGAGTGCAACGCCGGACGCCTGAAGTGATGAGACGAACGCCTCGAGGTTTTCGATCTCGAAGCCGATGTGGTCGACGGCCCGACCGCGGCTCGGCTCGAGTGGCTGTTCGGACGGGGAGAAGCTGACGTTCATGCCCGGCACGTCCGCCGTATGCTGGTTGAAGCCACGCACCCGCGGCTCCATCGAGAACCGCTCGACGAACCAGTCACGCAGCATTTCGGGATCACCATCGGTATAGAGGTGCACGTGGTACGGCACCGCGGGCTCGGAGAGAGACGGCACCTCCTCGAGTTCCACCCGGATGCCGTCGGGAAGCCCGAGGTACGCCTGAGGCAGGTCGCCGAAACCCTGAAATTCCGACTCGACTTCGAGCCCGTCGGCCCTCCAGCGTTCCAGAAAGGCGGCCACGTTGGGGACCGAGAAGCCGAAGTGGTCGACGCTCGATCCCTGCGTCCCACCGGTTGGCGCCCGATCATTGAACATCAGCAGCGTGTTCGGCAGAGCCACGGTCGCGACGGGGAAGTCGATCCGGGTTCCGCCGAAATGCTCCACCCAGATTCGAACGTGTTCCTCGACATCCGATACGTTCATGTGGATGTGGCCCCAGCTGACACCTCCGGCGTTCCCGGGCGCGAGCTGCGCTACACCGACGGCGGGCAGGGAGGCCGTGGCGAGCGCGACGGCGAGGCCACCCGCGAGGAATGCCGAGCCGGCCAGCTGCCGGATCTCGGTCGTGGTTCGGCAGATGGACGTCATCGTTCGTCGCTCGCGTTCAGGTCCGGTGTTGGCCGCGGCACGGTCGTACTACGCAGGTGTGCCGGTGGGAACGCGGATTGTGCCGGCTGGCCGAGATGGATGCAAACGGGACCGGGTGGGTGGTGCGTTGAGACGCTTTGGTTGCTCGGGCTATATTGCAGCAGGTCGGCGACGCTGCCCAAGACGAGTCACGACGACGCTCGACCCCGTCGATGTCGGTGGAGGCAGGGGCCATGGCCAGGGATGAGGGACACCGGCTCAGGAGGGTGACCTCCGAGCTGGACGAGATCGTCCGAAGGGGCGCCGAGTTGGAGGGCGTGTACCGCAGGCAGCTGGAACAGCTGCACCCCCGTCAACTCGAGGCCGGCCGGAACCTGCTCCACTATCTCGCTCTGCGCGAGCGAGACGTCCGCGACCTTCAGGAGGATCTGGCGTCGCTCGGGCTTTCGAGCCTGGGCCGTTGCGAGGCCCATGTCATGTCCAGTGTGTCTTCGGCTCGACGTGCCGTACAACTTCTGGACGGCGAGGATCTCGAGTGCCCACAGGGCTTTCTGACCCGTGCGGAGGGACATGCCCGTCTGCGCCGCAACACGAACGCGCTGTTCGGGCAGAAGCGTCGCGGGAGCAAGGTGCGCATCATGGTCACCATGCCCATCGAGGCAGCCGACGACTATGCGCTCGTGCGTGACATGCTTCGGGCAGGCATGAACTGCGCGCGCATCAATTGCTCTCAGGGAGCCACCAGCGACTGGGCGCGAATGGTCGAGAACATCCGTCGAGCACGGGCCGCGACCGGCTACGCATGCCGCATCTTCATGGACCTGAACGGCCCGAAGATCCGAACGGGTCCGCTCGTTCGAGCTCCCGAGGTCGTGCGGATCTCGCCCGACCTGGATCCGTGGGGCCGGCCCGTCGATCCGGCGAGCGTCGTGCTGTACCCGGCACGAGAGGACGATCCGCCCCTGGTGAACACGCGTCTACCCGTCTCAGAAGAGGTGTTCGCGGCCTTGAGGCCTGGCCGGTTGGTTGCCTTCGAGGACACCCGGGGGCTGCCGCGCACGATGGTCATCGACGGAGTGAGGGATGGCCAGGCGCGCGCGAGCTGTTGGGAAGAGGCGTACATCGAGACGGGCACCGCGCTCGAGGTGCGTCACCCCCGAGGGAGCATCGCAGCTCGCGGCACGATCGGGCGGCTGGCGGGCAAGCGCCCGGGCATCAAACTGCAGCGTGGTGATCGTCTCGTGATCCACGCCGATCCGCGGCCGGGCGAGGGCGCGTGTGTCGACGCCGAGGGTGTCGTCACTCGACCTGCCCACGTCCCGTGCCTGTACCCGGCCGTACTCGAACGCGTCGAGGTCGGGCACGAGGTGGCACTGGATGACGGGAAATTCCGGGGGGTCACCCGTGAGGTGGGGCCTCACGAGATCGTGGTCGAAATCACCCATGCGGCACCCGGTGGGGCCATGCTTCGGGCGAAGAAGGGGATCAACTTTCCTGACACGCAGCTGGGTCTGTTCGGGCTGTCCGACAAGGATCGCGAGGACCTCACCTTTGTCGTCGAGCATGCGGACGCCGTGAACGTCTCGTTCGTGAATCATCCGGACGATGTCGAGGACTTCCTCGATGAGCTGGATGCGGCCGGCGGGCAGCACCTGGGTCTGGTCCTGAAGATCGAGAGCTTGATGGGCGTCCGGATGCTGCCCGGGATTCTTCTGGCCGCTATGGAGTGGCCCAGGGTCGGTGTGATGATTGCGCGCGGAGACCTGGCGGCGGAGGTCGGTTGGGTCCGGCTCGCTCAAGCCCAGGAGGAAATTCTCTGGGCCTGTGAAGCCGCACACTTCCCTGTGGTCTGGGCGACGGAAGTCCTGAACCAGCTCGCCAAGAAAGGGACACCGACCCGAGGTGAGATCTCGGATGTCGTCATGGCCGAGCGCGCCGAATGCGTGATGCTGAACAAGGGACCGCACATCACGACGGCAATCCATACGCTGGACACCATCCTCCGGTCGATGGAGGAGTACCAGATGAAGAAGACGACGCTTCTTCCTGAACTGCCTCTGGAGCCGCCGGATCCCGAGGAAGTCGGGCGTACGATCGGTGACAGGATGGGCCGGTGGCGGAGCCGGCCCGGCGACGCCTCATGATGGTCTCGCTCTGGTGGCCAGGAGTGAATGGACACGCAGGGCCGCGTGAGATAGGGTCTCCCATGTTTGCTCTCGCTCGTAGGTCGACGCCGGCCTCTCTCGTCCTGATCGCGGTGCTCGCCGCGGGCTGCACTCCTGCGCCGGAGCGCGGAGAGGAGGCGGGCCAGGAGTCGGCTTCCTGGGTCGAGCTCTTCAACGGTCGGGACCTGACCGGGTGGATCCCCAAGATCCGCGGGGAAGCCCTCGGCGATGATCGGCGGCAGACCTTCCGGGTCGAAGGCGGGCTGCTCACCGTCTCGTACGACGCGTACGACGAAACGATGGGCTTCGGCGATACGTTCGGGCACCTCTTCTTCGAGGAGCCGCTCGAGGCGTACGAGCTGCTCATCGAGTATCGCTTCGTGGGTCGTCAGTTCACGGGAGGCCCCGGTTGGGCGCGCTCGAACTCGGGTGTCATGTTCCACGCGCAGGCGCCGGAAACGATGGGTGTCGATCAGGACTTTCCCATCTCACTGGAGGCGCAGTTTCTGGGTGGTGAGGCCGGGGAAGTCCGTCCCACGGCCAACCTCTGTACGCCCGGTACACACGTGGAGATGGCGGGTGAGCTCGTGACGGCACACTGCGTGAACGCTGAGGCACCGACGGTTCCCGACAGCACCTGGGTCACGGTGACGATCGTCGCCCACGCCGATGGGTCCGTGCGTCACCTCGTGGACGGGGACACGGTGATCGCGTACGAGGGCCCCGTCGTCGGCGGAGGAGAGGTGAGCGAGTGGATGGAGGGAGCGCCCCAGCCCGGGCTCATGCTGAACGGCGGCTTCATCGCCCTGCAGAGTGAGAGCCATCCGATCCAGTTCCGCCGGGTGGCCTGGCGACCGCTGTCCCGACCGTAGCGCCCCCCGCACGGGGGATGCGGGCGTCCGCGTTGGCACGGTAGGTTGCGGGTGACGGCCCCCCGGAGGAGTGTCATGGATCGAAGAAGGGCGTTGCGTACCCTGGCAACCGCGAGCGCGATTCCCCTGTTTGCCCCCGAGCGTGCAGCTGCGCTCCTTGAGGCTCGCCGTGTTCTCGAGCCCGCAGCGAGGGGGCGGTTCGTTCCGGATGCCCTGAGTGCGTACGAGCTCGAGATGGTCGGCTTGATCGCGGACATCATTCTGCCTCGCACGGACACCCCGAGTGCGACCGACCTCGACGTGCCCCGCTTCATCGATCTGATCGCATCGGAGTGGATGGATGACGAGGAGGCCAGCGAACTCCATGACGGTCTGGCGACCCTCGACGCTACCGCGTCGACCCGGTTCGGGCGTGGCTTTAACGATGCGGCGCCGGAGGCACAGTTGACCCTGGTCGGTGAACTGGATGCCGCGCTGCCGGCCACGGCGTCACCCGACGACGATCTGGACGGCTTCTACCCGACGCTGAAGCGCCTCGTCCTCGTCGGGTACTTCACCTCCGAGGAAGCGGCCGGTCAGATCGGGTACCGAATCATCCCCGGCGAATTCGGGGGCTGTGTGGCCCCGGGAGCAGGACGATGAGGAACGAGTATGACGCCATCGTCATCGGCTCGGGCATCACCGGAGGGTGGGCTGCGAAGGAGCTGACCGAGGCCGGACTGCAGACGCTGGTGCTCGAGGCGGGCCCGGACATCGTGCCGGAGCGGGACTACACGGAGCACATCCCGGTCTGGGGCATGAAGTATCGGGGGATGGGCGACCGGAAGCGGCTTGCTGAGCGACAGGCGATTCAGCGCGAGTGCTACGCGTGCGACGAGCTCGGTTCCGCGTTCTTCGTCGACGATGTGGAGAATCCCTATACCACGCCGGAGGATGCGCCCTTTCTGTTCCTGCGCGGTCGGCAGGTGGGGGGACGTTCGATCATGTGGGCCCGTCAGGTCTATCGGCTGAGCGACCTCGACTTCGAGGCGAACGCGCGCGACGGGGTAGGCATCGACTGGCCGATCCGCTACGCCGACCTCGCCCCGTGGTACGATCACGTCGAGCGGTTCATCGGTGTCTCGGGCGAGGCGCTCGGGTTGGATCACCTCCCGGACAGCCGGTTTCTGCCCCCGATGGCGATGACGTGTGCCGAGGCTCACGTGCGTGATGGTATCGCGCGCGCGTACGGGGGTGAGCGTGTTCTGACCATCGGCCGCTGTGCGGTGCTGACCCGGGATCACCTCGGTCGTCAGGCATGTCACTACTGTGGTCCGTGCGAGCGAGGGTGCCGCACACGCTCGTACTTCAGCAGCCTGAACGCGACTCTACCCGCCGCTCGAGAGACCGGCCGCATGACGCTACGGCCGAACAGCGTGGTGCACTCCCTCGGGTACCGGGACGGACGGATCTCTTCGGTGCACGTCATCGACCGTGAGACCCACGAGGCGCTCGAGTTCACGGGTCGCGTCGTCTTCCTCGCCGCCTCCACGCTCGAATCGACGAGGATCCTTCTCAATTCGACGTCCCCGGATTTCCCCGATGGCCTGGCGAACTCGAGCGGCGTGCTCGGCCACTACCTCATGGATCACACCATGGGACACGGTGCCTCGGGAGATGTGGTCGGCTTCGAGGACCAGGCGAACCGGGAGCGCCGGATCAACGGGATCTACCTCCCGCGCTTCCGGAACGTCAGCCGCAGCCATCCCGACTTTCTGCGTGGCTTCGCGTACCAGGGGGGTGGGTCCCGAAGCGACTGGAGCAGGGGCGCTTCGATGCAAGGTCTCGGAGCAGACTTCAAGCGGGGTCTGACCGAACTGGGCCCGTGGCGAATGGAGCTCTACGGATTCGGAGAGTGTCTGCCGGATGAATCGAATCGGGTCGAGCTCGATCCGGAGGTCGTGGATGCGTGGGGCGTTCCGGCACTGAAGATCACATGCCGATGGGGCGAGAATGAACGGGCCATGTTCGACGACATGGCGGTCAGCGCCGCGGAGATGCTCGAGGCCGCCGGTGTTCGGAACGTGGAGGTGTTCCACGAGGACAACCCGCCCGGTAAGACGATCCACGAGATGGGCACGGCCCGGATGGGTCGTGATCCGAAGACGTCCGTCCTCAACGCGTACAATCAGGCGCACGATGTGCGAAACCTGTTCGTGGTCGACGGCTCGTGCATGGTCTCGTCCGCCAACCAGAACCCGTCTCTGACCTACATGGCTCTGACCGCGCGGGCGTGTGCGTACGCCGTGGACGCGTTCAACCGGCTGGAGCTTTGACGGACGCGTCGGCACCGTGATCGGCCGCAGGGAGTTGCTCGGATTTCGCGCCGCGCAGCTCGGAGGCGTCTCGGGACCTCGCGTCGAGTGGCGTCTCGCCTCCAGCTTTCCTCCCAGTGCCGACCTGCTGCACGGCGCGGCGCTGCGAGTCGGTCGACGGGTGTCCGAGATGACGGGCGGGGCGTTCACGATCCGGACGTACGCGGCTGGTGAGCTCGTCCCGCCGCTCCAGGTCATGGATGCGGTCATGCAGGGCACGGTTCAGGCGGGCCTGTCCCCGGGCTACTTCTATATCGGAAAGCACCCGGCGCTGGCCTTCGATACGGGGGTGCCGTTCGGTCTGACCACCCGCCAGCAGCTGTCGTGGCTGTGGCACGGGGGTGGGCTCGACCTCTTGAACGACGTATGGGGTCAGTTCGGTCTCCGATGCCTGACTGCGATCGCGTCGCCGGGTCAGATGGGGGGGTGGTTCCGGGAGCCGATCGAGAGCCTGAGTGACCTGGCCGGTCTTCGTTTCCGGATCCCCGGCATCGGGGGGGAGATCATGACCCGGCTCGGTGTCACCGTTCAGGTCCTTTCCGGTGCGGAGATCTACCCGGCGCTCGAGCGAGGTGCGATCGACGCCACGGAGTGGGTCGGTCCGTACGATGACGAGAAGCTCGGTCTTCATCAGATCGCGAAGAACTATTACTACCCCGGCTGGTGGGAGCCGGGCGTCACCATGGGACTCCTCGTCAGCGTGGAGGCGTTCGAAGAACTGCCCCCGAGCTATCAGCGCATCCTCGAGACCGCGTGTGCGGAGACCGCGATCGATCGGCTCGCCGTGTACGACGTGGAGGAGCCGCGAGCGCTCGCCCGCCTCACGGGTGAGCACGGCGTCGTGCTGAGACGATACCCGGACGATGTGCTGGACGCAGGCTGGCGCGAGTCGAACGCGTATCTGGAGGAGCAGGCCGCGAGCGATCCAGACTTCGCTCGCGTACACGCATCGTGGCATGCATTTCGGCAGTCTGCGTTCCCCTACGCCCGGGGTAATGAACTCGCCTACCGTCGGAACGCGTTTCCGAGAGTGGGCTGATCCATCGCCCTCCTCCGGCGAACACCAAGGGTACGACTTCGGTATCTTTTTGAAGCGTTCGGTCGTCCCTGTCCTCGAGTAGCGCCTATCCACGGCTTCGTCCTGTCCGGTCCTTCGACCCGGTCGTCACGCCACAGCCCCCGCGTCATGACCGACCGCGTCCGTCGACTGGCTCTGATCTGCATGGCACTCGGCGGGTGCTGGTTCGTGGGTGCGCCCGTGCTCGCGCAGCAGGATACCGTGCTCGTCACGCCCCCCAGTCGTACCTGCGAGTTTGGAGCCATCACGGGGATCGACGTGGTCCGTGGGTCCGTCTTCGACCCGGATTCGACGAACATCAGTGCGCTGGCTTGGACGTACCGGCTCATGAACGTGCTCCATATCCGGACCCAGGAATCCTTCATTCGGCGGGAGATCCTGCTCCAGGAAGGTGACTGCTATGACGACTTCCTGGCCACCGAGTCCGAGCGGTTGCTCGAGTCGTACAGCTTCCTGACGAACGCGCGGGTGACCGCGCAGCCCGACGGGAGTGGCGGGCGGCGTGTCACGGTACGTACTCAGGACGAATGGTCGACCCAGGTGGACGTGGGAGTCACGTACGACGACGGGCCGAACCTAGAGAAGATTCAGGTCACCGAAGAGAACTTCCTGGGGCAGGGGGTCTTCGCCGAATTCACGCACCGAGAGAGGCTCGAGACCCGAACGCAGGCCGTCAGCGTCTCGACACCTCGCCTCTTCGGTCGGACCGACGCGAGTATCCAAGTGGGTCGTGACCGTCCCGGGAGCTTCTTCAACCAGTACGTCCGTTACCCCTTCGTCGGAGAGACCGGGCGATACTCGATTCGGCAGGGTTTCAGCCGGGGGACCAGCTTCTACTCGTACGGGATGCCGGTCGAAGATCCACTCAGTCAGGTTGTCGCTCCCCAGTTCCGGGAGGTAATCGAGTTTTCGGCGGCCCAGCGGTTCGGCGGACGGGGGCGGTCCCTGATTGCGGGCTTCACGGCCTCTCGGGACGTCACCCGCTTCGGTGTGGTCGAGGCCGCGTCGAACGACAACCTCGCCAACCTCGTGCCGTACCCCGGCGCCGTGCCGAGCCCATTGGTCCGGCAGTTGGAAGAACGGGCGTCCAGTCGGCTATGGCTGCATCTGGGGGCGCGCCAGATACGGTTCCAGGAATACTTCGGTATCGATGGTCTGCGGGACCGGCTCCTCGTGGGGCTCGGCTATTTCCTGGGGGTCTCCGCAGGTCGGGGCTTCAGCGTCCTCGTTCCGGATGGAGCGACGGGGGTCGACGAGTTCTTCGGTCGTGCGAACGGTTCGTTCACCGCTCCGATCGGCTCGTCCATCCTGCACGGAGGGGCGTACGTCGAGTCTCGCAGGGCCGACGACGGTTGGCAGGATATCCTGGCGGATGCCGAACTGGTCGCACACCTCCGCAATGACGCGTTACCCGGTCAGACGTTCTTTCTACGGGCGTCTGTGGCGGGGGGTTGGAGCACGACCATGCCGTATCAGATGAGTCTCGGGGGCCGCGAAGGCCTTCGGTTCCTGCCCGAGGACAGCTACCCGGGCGGGCGCACGGTTCGGTTCGTGGTCGAGGATCGGGTCGTCTTCCCGTGGCCATCGAATACGCTGGATCTGGGCATGACGGTCTTTGCCGACGTCGGGAGAGTCTGGCCCGGCGACGCACCCTTCGGCGTCGACTCCGGCTGGCGGAAAGGGGTCGGGGCTGGCGTTCGGATCGGGTTCCCGCGGAGGGCACGCCACGCATGGCGGGCAGATATCGCCGTTCCACTCGATGGGCCGGAGCGTTCACCCATTCTGCGTGTGACGTTCGAACTGAACCGCCTCGCGCAGGGCTTCTTCATTCCCGACCATTTCCGGAGTCGTCGTTTCGACCTGGGCGCGCACAGCTTCTAAGCGGTGGGGCAACACTGCATGTGGGGGCTGGCCTAAACACTTGTTTGTCACACATCTTTCAGGCAGCCCCCCCAATCGGCGTAGAAACGGTTGAACCCCTTGGGTGCTCCCATGAGCATGCGCGCGCCGACACTCCTCGTGATTGAAGACAGCAGCGATCAGGCCCTCCTGTTTGCTGCCGCGGCGCGTCGCGCACGCGCGGGCCTTGCCGTGCACACGGTCGGAGACGGCCTGGAGGGCATCGCCTATCTGGGCGGATTGCCTCCTTTCGAAGACCGGCTCAAGCACGCGACACCAGACCTGATCATCCTCGATCTGATCATGCCCGAGGTCGACGGATTCGAAGTCCTCGCGTGGATCCGTGATTGTCAGCCTGCCCTGGACGTACCGGTGGTGGTGCTGACCGCATCACCCTCGGAGGGAGACATGCTCCGCGCTCGTCAGCTGGGGGCACGGGAGGTACACCGGAAGCCCGCTGATCTCGACCAGCTGACCGAGCTCGTTCGTTCGGTCGTGGATCGCTGGATCGGAGCAGGGGAGATGATCGGGGCGCACATCTGGGCGATGGGCTGACACGGAGGATCGCCGCCCGCCGTCCTGCGGTCCCTCAGTCCTCGTCCGGCACCGGTCGCCCAGGCACGAGTCGTAGCTCCAGCGGGCCGGCCAACTGTTCGAGTACGGGACCCAGTGCCTGCTGCTCAGCCCGGAGTTCCGCGAGCCCCTCGCCGAACGACCCGAGTGAATCCGATAGGCGTTCGATGGCTTCCTGGATGGATGCCTGGTTGGCGGAGTCAGCTTCGAGCGCGGTCGACACGGCCGAGAGGTTTCCGCTGAGCTCGTCGACGGTGCGCCGCACGGACTCCATCGACTGATTGAGGCCGGCATTCACGCGAGCCGAGGTTTCGCTGAGTCCCTGCATGACGCGACGGGTTCGGTCCACGAGTCCGTCGATCTCATCGATCCGCGCGCGCATCGCCTGCTCGAACTCCGGTCCGGACGCGAGCACCGGCGAGGCGCCCTTTTCCGGTGAGGTCATGCCGGCATCCTGCCGGTTGGCCACGATGCTCAGCCCGAGCTCGTCGAGTCGTGTGAAGAAGCGTTCGTCACGCTTCTGAACGGCAGAGCTCGTTACGTTGGCCACAAGGCCAGCGAGGAGACCGAGAAGCGTTGTGTCGAAGGCGAAGCTCAAGCCGGACGCGACGTTACCGAGCTCGGCGGTGACCCGGCTCACGTCTTCAATGTCCAGATTGGTCGTCAGGAACTCGGAAAAGCCACCCACGGCGAGCGAGATTCCGAGTACGGTCCCGACGAAGCCGAGGATCGGCATCGCCCAGATGAAAAGCTTCACCGTGCGGTAGCCTGCGGCCGCCGTGTCCGCGTCGAGGTCCGACTGGTGGCGCAGCAGTTCATGCGTGCGCTGCGGATCCGCATTCGACTCCAGGTAATGCAGCAACCAGAGGAGCCGTCGTGCGACGGGCCGCTCGCGACCCGCCAGCCCGAGCAGTCGACGCTGCAGCACCCCGACCGGCTCCTGAGACACCAGCCGCGGCAGTTCCCGTACCTCTCTCCGGTCCAGATCCGCCTCGTTGGCGCCGCCCTGGCGATGCTTCAGGGCGAGATCCGTGAGGGTCCACACGAGCACGAAGACGATCAGACCCGGCACGAGTGACATCACCCAACCACCC
>Ga0181594_10001190_pt1 | contig 24454 bp, 14 predicted proteins | sample 071ome_18_FD_145603 | JGI IMG/M metagenome (GOLD analysis project Ga0181594, IMG submission 145603) | Coastal salt marsh microbial communities from the Groves Creek Marsh, Skidaway Island, Georgia - 071413BT metaG (spades assembly) | ecosystem: Environmental > Aquatic > Marine > Intertidal zone... | reverse complement strand
CGGGACCAACGCCCCCTCGCGTCCATGACCCATCCACGATAACGCATGCGCCGCGGATACGGCCCCGTTCGTTGCCGATGCGGCGGGCCGGGCACTTCGACAAAACTGCCGACCCAGAGCGATTTCAGCGGCCTCCCCTTGTTGAATTTCTTCCCGGCGCCAAACAATCGCCAACGCTTTTCGTCGGCCGAGAAGAACCAGCTGTAGTAAGTGTCATACTTGGGACCGGGCTCGACGCGCAGCGCAATGGCCTGCCTCTGCCCCTGGCGCCCCTTCAAGGGCTCCCAGCCACGAATCTTGACGCCTGTCCCTTCATGCCCGAAGCCGCTGAACTGCGCTTCCGGGTTGCCAACCGCAATCAGGTGGGACAACTGATCGACGGGCGGTTCCGGCTTGCCGCGGCCATAGGACCAGAGTGAAAAATTGAAACCGGCATTGACCAGTCCGTCGGCCTTCCAAGTGGGGCCGTAGTAGCCAAATGGCGTGGTAATGGGGCTGTAGAATCCCAGTTCCCCTGGCGCGGCGTCCATCTCCATCACCCAAAGACGGACGTCGTCCCCTGCTTCGGAGGAGGTGAAGCGCGTGTGTGCGGCGGCAGGTCGCCAACGTTTCCGAAGCACGAACCCGCTCGCCTTCAGTTCAATCGCTTGAAAGCGTGCGTTGCTCGAACCCGGATTGGTCTTTTCCAGGCGAACGGTATGAAATCCCTCGGCAAGCCGGGCGACGAAATTGGGCCCTGCCGCGGGGAGCCCATCAAAACGGACGACAAACCGATCGCCCGAATCTAGGTTGTCCAGTCTCAGGACCGCCCGCGTGTCGGTGGGTTTGTCCAACCAAAGGCCCCATTCCAGAGCCTCGCCCTGATCCCAACCCGACACCTCCGCGAAGGATTTGCCGCCATTGAGCCTGTCGGCCTCCGGCTCCGGGCCGGCTCCGGAGGCGGTCAATCCAAGGCGAGGAAAGAAACCGTTGTTGGGCGTCAGGATGAGCCGTCCGTCCGTTGTCCGTTGTCCGAGATGCCGCAGGTCCGGCTGACCCGGCGGGGAAATCCACTCCACCGGGCGCCCCAACTGACCGCCGGTTGGAGCCGAAGCGGCCCATCCTGTCGACGCCACGATCAAACCGCAGACGAAGACCGCTGGAAAAAGACGCCGATGTTTCAAAGCGGAGAGCTCCGATTGCCACAGGCGAGCGCCGTCATTTCGTTTTGGGATGGGTGACCACGCCGTTCAGCAGGCCTCCATAATTGGGGCCCGACCAGGTTCCGGCGTAGGTGTCCTCAAAGACCATGACGCGGGCGGAGTAGGTTCCAGCTCCGGGGATCCAGAGTTTGTCCAGCGTGATGACCGGCGTATCGCCGGCCCAGAGCACATTGACCGGGATCGGGACCGTGATGTCCTTCTTACCCCACTGCATGCGCGAACTGATGATCCACTGGCGGTCGTTCACCTTCTTGGCATTGTGAATGGTGTAGGTCTCGGCCTTGGCCTCGCCCATCTTCCCATCCTTCACCAGGCACCAACGCCCGACGAAGACCGCATTCTTCAATGAAGCCTCAAATTTCTTCTCATGCTCGTTCAACTCCACCTTGGCCGGCGCCGCCGGGCTGACGGCTTCATTCTTGTCCTGGGCGACGACGCTGCCTGCAAGGGCTGCCAGGACAATCGCGGCGAGAGGGCGGATAAGGATCTGATTCATGGACGTTTGGACGTTCAAGGGAGGCATCTTGTTTCGAATTTGTTGAAAGAATCTCGGGACAGGAAGTCGAAGTCGCTCAGTCGAGCATGACGCATTCAACCCAGATGGGAACGCGGCCGGTTTCCCGGGTCGCGATGCGCTCCAGTTTGCCGGCCCCATAGTCGATCCGATAACTCGCCATGGTGTTGGAGCGTTGACCGACGGCGTAGACAAAGCGGCCGGTCTGGTCGATGTCGAAGGAACGCGGGATGTTCACGGTCGGAGCATGGCCGGTCGACTTGAGCGCGCCTGTCTCGAGATCGATTGAGAATACCGCCAGCGTATCCCGATTCGGCGTCCCCTCCGGCGCCTTCCGGGGCAAGGGCACGCGATTGGACACAATCACGAGCCGGCCATTCGGCGACACATGGATGTCCGCCGACGAGCTGGAGCCTTCAAAGCCGGGCGGCCGGGAACTCAACGTCTGCTTAAGCTTGAGTCGGCCGTTGCCCGGATCGAAATCCCAGGAGCTGATTCCACCCCCGCGTTCGTTCGACGTGAACGCCATCTTCAGGGTCGGATGAAACGCAATGTGCCGCGGCATATGAAAATTCCGATTGGTCGCCGGACCGGAGACAAAAGAAGGTTCGTTCGCCTCGAGCGTGCCCATCCGGGCATCCAGCTTGAACTGATAGACCTTGTTGGGGCGCGTGTGCGGGACGTAGGCAAAGCGGTCATCCGCGGACAACTCAATGCAGTGCGCGGTGACCTCAGTCTCAATGATCTGGATGACCTCGTCCGTCACAACGCCATTGACGATCTTCTGCACGGAGACCTTGCCGTCGCCATAATGCGCGCCGAACACGAAGCGATTCTTCGAATCCACCGTCAGATAGGGCGCCCGCATGGGAGCCTTGGCCATGCCGGCAACCGCCCAGTCTTGGTCCTCTCCGCGCTGCAAGGTGGCAATGCCCCACCCCCGCTCCTTGCCGCTCCCGGTCTGCATGGCGACGTAGAGACTCCGCTTATCATGTGAAAAAACCATGGCTCCGGGATTGCCGGGTGTTTCAATCGTCTGCTGCTTCGCCAGCGCCCCGGATTCCGGATCCACCAGAAATCGGTCAATCCGCCCGTCGGATTGGATTGCCAGGAACAGGAACTGGGCGGCTTCGGCGTTGCGCCCCAACAAGGCGCCGACGAGGATAAGACCAATGATGGGAAGGCGTTTCATGATGACCGACAGTCTATTGGCCAGGGCGGTGATGTAAACTGCAGACCCAGGGAGAAGGTCGGCAATCATGGATCTGCGACGGGGCGCGGATCGGGGGATGAACTTCGTCCCCTGGGCCCGCAGACCGGACACGACCCGCGCCTACTTCGGAATGAGCGGCTTGGCCTTCTTCTTGATCGCATTCAGCTGCGCATCATCGAGGCCGCTCGCAGTAACCCGCAGCCGTTGCGGATGACCATTGCGGCTGGTCCCAATGTCGAAGACAACCGCCTCGCCTGGTTTCACCAGATCGGTAAACCGAAACTTCGTTCTAGCCGTCTTCAACGGCGGTTGGACCGGCTTCAAGACAGGTGTCGATCGCCGAACCTCCGCGAACTGCTCCCAAAACTTCAACAACGCCACCGGATCCTTCTTCGTAAAGTCAATCGAGACGAAATGAATGTCTCGGCGGGCGGACCCGAGATTGATCCAGAATTCGACTTCCGCATTGATGTCGCGCAAGGAGATGCGCGCCGGTTTGCCCGGGAGGCGGGCAATGCCGGTAAGGATCAGGTTGTCTGGAAAGAGCTTCGATCCGCGCGGCTTCTGCGGAAAGGTTCGGTCCTGCGTGAATTTCGCCCTGGTCGGTCGCGGGGCGCGGGCGGCTGGCCAGGCAGACTTCGTCTCAACAGGCTGGGAGCCGGGCGGTAAGTTCACTTTTCCGTCCTCATAGGAGCAATCCAACTGGATCTTTCCATCCTGCCAGGTCGGTTTCACTCCGAACTGCAGGTAGGTGACCGCGTCGCTTACCGAAACCGTCGCTTCCTGCCCGGGCTGGGTGATCACCCGCGGCGCTGAAAGCCGGTTCTCCTCGCCATCAGGCCGCGTTTCAATCTGCTCGATCCGGATCATGACCTGCGGGCCCGCATCCTGAGCTGGGCTGGTTTGTGGTGCAATCGCGAGCAAGACAACGAACAGCGTGATCGCAATAGAAACCAGGCAAATTCCTGAGCTTGTAGTATGGGCGTCCTCGCCTGCGGGTTCACCGGGCGTCCTCGCCCGGCGTTCCTGATCTCGCGGCGGGACGCCGCGCGAACCCGCAGCCGGGACGGCTGCGCTACGCCAGGACGCAAGGCTGTCTTTGGAGCGCCGAGCATTGCTCGGCATCGGTTGCAGATCGCCGCGCCGTGCCGAGCAATGCTCGGCGCTCCGAATTTGAATGCGGCCGGGGGGCAGCTCGTTGATTACTCCGCGCTTGATGTCTCTTCCTTTCGATAGGCCTCCGCCAAAAGGGTCACGGGATGACAGGCGCGCATCTCGACGCCGTGGGAGCGAAGCCCGTTGATGACTTGCAGCAGGCACCCCGGGTTGCCCGTGGCGACGGTGTCCGTGCACGTGCTCTTGATGTGACTGACCTTGCGATCGAGAAGCTCATTGGCCATCTCCGGTTGCACGATGTTGTAGATGCCGGCGCTGCCACAGCACCAGTTGGACTCCGGCAACTCCACCAGATTCAACCCTGGGATCGCGCTCAAGACCTCGCGCGGCTGGGAGGTGATCTTCTGCCCGTGGCAAAGGTGGCAGGCCTCGTGGTAGGTGACGTCTTTTTTCTCCGGTTCACCCGCCACCTTCGGCGCATCAACGCCGATCTCACTCAACCACTCATGGATGTCCTTCACCTTGGCGTCCCACAAATGAGCGAGCTCACAGTAGTCCGGATCGTCCTTCAACAACGAGGCGTAGTGCTTCAGATGCGACCCGCAGCCGGCGGCGTTGGTGATGATGGCGTCAAACTGCTCCGGCGGAAACTGGTCGATCTGCCGCTTGGCCAGGGTCTGAGCCAAGCCCCATTCCCCATTGTGCGCATGCAGGGATCCGCAGCAATCCTGCTCCGGCGGCGTCACGACCTCGCAGCCGTTGCGGACGAGAACCTCGACTGTATCGAGGTTCACATCGCTGAAGATCAGGTCCTGCGCGCAGCCGGTCAGCATGGCGACGCGATACCTCTTTCCGCCCTTTGCCGGGGTGACCGGATCGATCAATTCAGCGGAAAACTTGTCCTGGATGACCGGGGTCATGGCTTCCAACTCCTGGAGTCGCCGGGGCATGAGTTTCATAACCCCGCTCCAGCGGATAAGTTTCATGATGCCAAGCTTCTGGTAGAGGCGCATGGCCAACCCCAGCAACTGCAGCCGGCTCAAATCCATGAACAGCCACTCAATGGTGAACTTGCGGATCAGGCTGCGCTTCGGATTCGCGAGAACCTTCTTCTCCTCCACCTCGGCGCGCGCATGCTCGAACAATTCCGCATAGTTCACCCCCGCCGGGCAGGCGGTCATGCAGGCCAGGCAACCGAGGCAATAATACATCTCCTCCGCAAAATCACGGGTCGCCTCCAGTCCCCCGTCCGCGATCGAGCGCATCAACGCGATGCGGCCGCGCGGACTGTTTCTCTCCAGTTTGGTGGCGTCGTAGGTCGGACAGGTCGGCAGGCACATGCCGCAATGCATGCACTGCTGAACCACGGAATAGTCCAGGTCATTGAGGTGCGAACCGGTCTTGGCGGCAGGCTGCGCGAGTAAGTCAATGGCGCTCATCTTGAATCTGGGTCAATCGGCCGGCGGATCAGGCATCGAACATCTTGCCTGGATTCAGAATGCCCTTGGGATCGAGGGCCTTGCGCAACTCCCGCATGACACGCATCTGGGCGTCACCCGCAAACTTGGGCAGGAAGTCCTTCTTGGCGAGGCCGATGCCATGTTCGCCGGTGATGGTGCCGCCCATTGCAATCGCCTTGTCGAAGATCTCGTGAAAGGCCTCGTGAACGCGCTTCATCTCCTCCCGGTTCCGCTCATCCGTCAGGAAGGTCGGGTGCAGGTTGCCGTCGCCCATGTGGCCGAACGTGCCGATTTTCAGTTTGTATTTCTTGGCAATCTCCTCGACGAAGCGAACCATCTCGGCGAGCCGGCTACGCGGCACCGTGGCGTCTTCCAGGATGGTGGTCGGCGCCACGCGCGCCAGGGCCGAGAACGCCGTCCGCCGCGCGCTGGCAAGTTTCTCCGCCTCCTTGGCCGTCTTCGCGACGCGGACTTCCTTCGCGCCTTGCTCCCGACAAACCCGCTCCATCGCCTCCGCCTCCTCGTCCACAACAGCGGGATGTCCGTCCGTCTCCATCAACAACAAGGACTCGCAGTCCAGCGGCAGGCCGATCTTGGCGTAGTCTTCCACGCAGTGAATCGTGGTGCGATCCAGAAACTCCAGGGTGCAGGGGATGATCTGCTCGGCGATGATCGCAGACACGGCTTCGGCCGCCTGGTCCAACCGGTCGAAGGTCGCGACCATGGTCTTCTTCGTCTGCGGTTTGGGGATGAGCTTCAGCAGAACCTTCGTGATCACCCCCAGCGTGCCTTCCGAGCCGATGAAGACATCGCGGAGCGAGTAGCCGGCGACGTCCTTCACACACTTGTTGCCCAACCACATCAACTCGCCATTCGGCAGGACGACTTCCATGCCCATCACATAGTTGCGGGTAACGCCATACTTCAAGCCGCGCAGGCCGCCGGAGTTCTCCGCCACATTGCCCCCGATGGTGGCGATCTTCATGGAGCCGGGATCGGGCGGGTAGAACAAGTTCGCCTTGGCGGCGGCTTCAGCGATCTTGATCGTCGTGACGCCCGGTTCGACCAACATGGTCAGGTTCGCCTGATCAATTTCGATGATCTTGTCCATCTTGACCGTGCACATGACAATGCAGTCCTCGCTGGGCAGGCTGCCCCCGCTAAGACCAGTGCCCGAGCCGCGGGTCACCACAGGCGTTCCCGTCTCGTTGGCCAACTGGAGAATCCCCGCGATCTGCTCGGAATCCTTGACGAATGCCACGCACCCGGGCGTCGCTTTCAACGCGGCAGTGCCATCGAACGAATACGGAATCAGGTCCTCTTGCTTGGTCAGGACGTTGCGAGCGCCAACGATGGCGCGGAGTTGCTTCAGAATCGGATCGGGTGTGGCCATTTTCTATGGATTTTGATACGAAAAGCGGTGCGCAGGATGAGCGGTCGGCCAAGGCGGGTCAAGATTGGCATGAACGCAAGGGAGATCACGGTCGCGATTGTGAACAGGTGGCGCCATGCCAAGTGCCAAAGGGACGAAAAGAGGTCTTCCTGATCACAGGGTCGCCTATGGCTCACCTGCAGCGTTTTCCCTTCGCCGCTTTCACCCCTGCAGGGTGTCGAAGTGGGCTCGCCCCACCGCCTTTTCGATTCGCTGTCGCGCGCTTCGGCGCCTTTCATTCCATGCCAGCGCAACCCACGACTCCGCTGCCAACAGCGCTCCTTTGTTGCCGGATGGCTCATGCAGCCGGTGGGGAGAGACTCCGTCGAGCCCATATCAACGTCCCGAAGGAACGAGTCAGGACGTTTCCCTCGCCACCCTCGTTTAATCGCACGCGGAGATCACTCCCGGGCCTCGGTTGGAGCAGGCCTTGTTGACCCCGTTCGCCACAGCCACCCGGGAACGAATTCGGCGCAAGAACATGATCTTCGGCGGATCGGGGCCCGAGCCTGTACCGCACATGATCAGCTCAGGGTTTCCTGCTAAGCAATTCGGCGCTTCTTCCGCCGTCGGCCAAATCGCCAATTTGATTCGGTTTGACCAAATATTGGGAAGTGTACGTTTCATGGATTAGTATATCAATTATTGACAATGATTGATGAAGATTCCTAACTGAACCCAGTATTGAATGATTCGGCGAAACGGGCATGACGCCGTGAAACCCTGAAGAACCGCGGCAAACCAAAGAACCGAAATGAAGGAAAGAAACAAGGAAACCGGGGGATTCACATTGATCGAGGTCATGGTGGTAGTGGCCATCATTGCTGTATTGGCAAGCGTAGGCGCCACGAGCCTGTTCAAGGCCCGCAAGACCGCGGCGCAGAAAAGCTGCATCGGCAATTTGATGCAGCTTGATTCCGCCAAACAGCAATGGGCGGTGAACGAGAACAAGCAGGTCACCGAAACGCCGGCCCAGACCGACATCATCGGACCCCAGCTCTACCTGAAGAAGTTCCCCATCTGCCCCTCAGGCGGCAGCTATTCCATTCTCAATGTCGGAACCAAACCCACCTGCAGCCTGGCGGCGGTCGACGGACACAGCCTGCCCTGAGCCAGCCTAATCCGACTCGCGCCAACGTTCGTATTCCGAGATTGTTTCCTCCCGGCTGCAGCGTGGCCGAAATACGGCCCTTGCCTTGAATCCGTATTTCCCGCCCACCTCGAACTTCGGCACGATGAACTGAAAGTCCCACGCGGGATTGGTCGTCCGAGCGGCCGAATTCACCCCGCCGCCCGATGGTGAATGCGAAAAGCGGACGCCCTCGCCGCGATCAAACATCAGGATCCAAGTGTGCTCCTCGAAGTTGCCGTAGTGAAACGGCGCGTCGAAGCGGAACGGGGAAAAGTTCTTGTAGAGCGTCTCGCGTTCGTCCGGTTCAAACTTCAACCGCGTCGGATCGTCCCGAAATAGCACGGTGCTCTCGTCATTGTGTTGCTGCGTGCAGAATTGCGTCCACAGGCTGGTCCGGCTGCGGGATGCGTCGTGCCCCAGAAAGTAGAGGCTCTTGTCCAACGGCGCATTGATGTAACTCGCCCAAAAAAGACCGATCCAGCCGCGCGGGAAGGCATGTTGATGCGGCATGCAGGTGAAGGTCATGTCGATGTAGTGCGGCGCCACCAACCGGAAACGCGTCCAGCTCTCCAAGTGAAAGGTGGGGGTGGGAGGCTGGTGAAGCTCGGCCTCTGATTCGGAAAGCCTCCGAAAGGTCATCGGCGCGTGACGCGGCTCAAAGTAGACCTCGCGCGGCCCGACCGGATCGCCATTGAAGATGTGCTCCAGGTTCAGGCCGGCAATGCCGGGCACAAACAGACTGCGTTTGCAGGTCCGGTGTCGCAGCGACCAGAGACCATTGTAACCGGCCCGGTGTTTCTCGTGGGCGGCGTTGTCGCCAATGACGGCGGCGAGATCGCCGACCTGAAACGTGTCATGTGCCATGGTCGGGATTCAAGCGGGTGTCGCGCCGCTTGCAAAGGCGGTATTTCCGAAACCGGCCAGGCGGCGGGCCTATTTGCCCTTTCGCTCGGATTGGTCAACCTTGCCTTCCAGCGCCTTGTTCCAATGCCCGAAGCGATTCTTCTTCGGGAAGGCGTCGCCCTCGGGTTTGGCGTCGACGGTTGAGATGCCCTCGGCGTAGAGCAGTTCGCCGGTGTAGCCGTCATGGAAACGCACGATGACCTGGGGTTCATCGTAGGCCAGGTATTGATACCCGGGACCGTCATTGCGCCCGGCGCGAACGACGTTGTTCACATCGATCACCGTGTAGATCGTGTGGCGTTGGCGTAGGTAATGAACGTTGTCTGGATAGCCCCCGCACCACTTGATCTTGATCTTGCGGCCCTGGCTGTCGAACCACCCCCCCAAGGGCGGAAGACCCGCCGTTCCGATCGGGTGGTTGGCCGAGTTCATGGGGGAACACAGGAACTCCCAGACATTGTCGGTGATCTGCGCGGCAAAGGGCTGGTGCACATCCCCGGTCAGCAACAGGACCGGCTTCTGAATCGCGTCCAAGGCCTGCGTGATCTCCTCGCGCTCATGCACATAGCCGCAGAAACCATCGCCCTTGGTCTTCGTATCCGTGCCGCGAACGTGAAACGCCGAATGGTAGATGAACCAGGGATCGCCGGAGATCACGAACAGAAAATCCGCCTTCGAATTGCGCGCCGTTTCAATCAGCCACCGCTTCTGCGCCGGCCCCAGCGCGGACTCCTGCTTATCGAACGCGCGCTCCGGCCCCTTCCACTTGGTGCGCTCGCTGCGCGTGTCGATGAAGATGAAATGGCAGTTGCCGACGACCCGGTCAAAGTAGCGATGGGTTCCGATACTGTAGGGAACCTCTCCGGTCGCGCGGAACTTCGGTGACACCCGCAGCGTCTGCGCGTCCACAATCTCCTCGACGCGATAGACGCCCACATTGGCGCCGCCACGCTCTTTCGCCGGCGGCTTCTTTGCTCCTTTAAACCACGCGCCTATGTGCAGCGTGCTGATCTGGTCAAGGCTCAGCGATGAGAAGTCCGCCTCCGGATCGCGCAACAAATCCGAGCCCTTCTCCGCCAAGCCCTTGCCAAAGCGAACCGGCGCATGCTGAGGGGCAATGTCGTTGGCCCAGTTGGCATAATACTCCCAGACCTTCGCCGCCGGATCGCGCACGAGATAGTTCCCGTCGCGTCGCCCCACCTCGCCGGAGCCATCAATGTTGTCGGTCATCTCGTGGTCGTTAAACATCGTGAACATGGGCACGTAGCGGAGAAACCGATTCACCGAGCGCCCCCGCTCCAGGTAGAGCTTGTAATTGCTCTCGATGCCGGACTTGGTGCCGTCCAGCGTCTCTTCGTAGGTGTAATCCCCGTTGATGATGTGGAAGGCAAGCCGGTCGCGGTGCTTCTTCCACATCGTATTGAACACCGGCGGGTTCGCATAAATGCCGTAAGTGTCCGTGGGCGATCTCTGACGCTGGCAGGAACCGATGGAGAAGGAGAAGTTGAAACGTCCCTCCGGGTTGTAGTCGTGCGGGAAACTGGTCGCGTCCGGCAGCGTGCGAAACGACGGCCACGGCTGATCGACCTCCGCGCGAATGTCCACGATCTCGCCGCGCAACTTGACCGCGTAGAAGTACCGCGTGTTCGGCTTGAGGTCTGCGATGGTGACCCACCCCGCGTTGTCCTGACCGGGGAGGGTCCGGGCCTCGACCTCGCGGGCCTTGTCAAAAGGCAAAGTCTCGCTGACCGAGACGGCGAACGGCATCGGCTCGCGTGTCCGAACCCACACCGTGATCGAGTCCGAGTTCACCCTGCCCAGCACGGGACCGTGCGTGATGCCGAGACTTTGATACGGGACCACATGATTCGCCACCGGATCCGGCCAGGATGCATTCTGGGCTGAAGCGGAGACAGTGCAGCAGACGCCAAGAACAAATGCCGCGCGATAAGAAGAGAAAACTCGCATCCACGAATCCAATAAGACCGGCCGCGGCATGACAATCAGATTCCCGCACAGTCCTCGTTTTTGAGCCTGTCACTAGCGCCGCGGCTAAATGGCTTCCCCCGTGAGGCGCCTTTGTCATCCACATGCGCGAGACCACATTTGGCCAAAAAAAGACTTCTCGCAACGAGCGTGGCGGCAATACTCCCAGCCTGAATCCAATTGGCCGATTGAAATGAAGCTGCTCCGCGCAAGACTCGTATTCAGAATCGCCGCCGCGGCGACTTGCCTGACCACTGCCTCCCCGGGGCAGGCCGCCGATTTCTCACGCGATATCGAACCCATTCTCCGCGAGCGCTGTCTGGATTGCCATGGACCGGACAAACAAAAAAGCGGCTTCCGGGTTGACCGCCGTTCCTCCCTGCTGTCCGGCGGCGAACTCGGCGAGGCGGCGATCGTCCCGGGAGAGCCAGAGAAGAGTTTCTTGCTCCGCACAGTCAGCGGCGACGCCGACGACGTCTCCATGCCGCCCAAGGGTGCGAAGCTCACCGCCAGCCAGATCTCCCTGATTCGGGAATGGATCAAGTCCGGTGCGCCTACGCCGGCTGGCTACGGCCCCGACAAGGAGCGGGTCGAACTGACTCACTGGTCCTTCCAACCCGTCACCCGCCCCGCTACGCCGTCACCGCATGACCCGACCGCCGGCAACGAGATCGACGCGTTCATCGGCCGCAAACTTGCGCAGACCAACCTCGCCCCCTCGCCAGAGGCTTCGCGCGCCCGCCTCATCCGACGTCTTTTTCTCGTCATGCACGGACTGGCTCCCTCGCGGGAGGAAGTTGACGCCTTTGTCGCCGACGCCGATCCGCACGCTTGGCGCAACCTGGTCGACCGCGTTCTTGAAAGCGCCCGCTATGGCGAGCGCTGGGCGCAGCACTGGCTCGATCTGGTCAGCTTCGGCGAGACGCACGGTTTCGAAACCAATCGCGAGCGGCCGAACGCCTGGCGTTACCGCGACTGGGTCATCGCCGCGTTCAACGACGACAAGCCCTACAACCAATTCGTGAAAGAGCAGATCGCCGGCGACATGCTGAACGCGGATGCGGGCACGGGTTTTCTCGTCGCGGGACCGCACGACCTCGTCAAGGGGCAGGATCCCATGCTGCGGCTCATCCAGCGGCAGGACGAACTCGACGCGATGATCAACACCACCGGCACGGCGTTCATGGGCCTGACTCTGGGCTGCGCGCGCTGCCACGGCCACAAGTTCGATCCCGTCTCACAAAAGGACTACTACGCGCTACAGGCGGTTTTCGCCGGCGTGGAACATGCGGACCGCCCGCTCCCCTTGCCCGAGGAACGCAAGGCCGAGATCGCGCTACTGGACAAACGGGTCGCCGAATTGAAAGCGCGACTGAAAGCGTTCCTCCGGAAAGCGGACTACGCGCAACTGCTGATCGACGACGCCCACCTCGCGGAGGCGGGAAGCGTCGGGATCCAATACTTGGAGAAGCCACGGGGGAGCGGAACCAATCCGAAGGGCGTGCAAGCCGGACACGCCGAAGACCCGGGTTCGGCCGCGCGCATGCCCAACATCAGCGGCGGCAAGTATACCTGGTGGACGAACCAGCCCGGGCAACCGATCGCCGCCTACCGTCCCCGGGCCGAGGGAAGGTATCGCGTCTGGCTGTCCTGGGGCGCCGGGCATGCGACGCATTCGCAGGACGCGCGCTACGTCATCGACAAGGACGGCGACATCGCCACCAGCGTCGACCGGAACGAGATCGCGAAGGTGGATCAACAGCGCTTCGCCGACGGTTCCGGCGGCCCTGTGCGCAAGGCTCTCTGGAGCGGTTTCCTCAATGCGGGCGTCCACGAACTGCAACCGGACCAGGCCATCGTCCTGTTGGGCGGTGAAACCGGCTCCGCCATCACAACCGACATTCTTTTCCTGGAGCCCGTTGAGGCGGACGCCGCCGCCCGATCGCCGAAACGCCCCGGTCTGCGCCCGCCGGTTTCCGCGAGAGGCAACGTGGAACGCTTCACTCCCACCGAAGCGCGCTTTGTCCGCTTCACCATTGAATCGACCAACAACGGCGGGGAACCCTGCCTCGACGAATTGGAAATCTTCGCGGGCGACCAGAACCTCGCGCTCGCCAGCAGGGGCGCCAAGGCAACCTCCTCCGGCGACTTCACCCACCCGTTGCACAAACTGGCGCACATCAACGATGGCAATTCCGGCAACCCGCACAGCTGGATCGCCAAGAACCGCACGGGCGGTTGGGTGCAGATTGAACTGGCGCAGACCGCACAAATCGATCGCATCGAATGGGCCCGCGACCGCGCCGGCAAATACACGGATCGGTTGGCGACCGAATACCGAATCGAGGCGGCCACGGAACCCGGCAAGTGGAAACAGATCGCCAGTTCAGCCGACCGCATGTCACCCGCGAAGCGACCTTCCTCAGATGCGACCTACGATTTCGCAAGTCATCCGGAGAGCGATGCCGATCGGGGCCGCCAGTGGTTGAAGGAGATGAACGCCCTGACAAAGCGACGCCAGGAACTGGCCAAGCCAACCCTGATCTACGCCGGCCGGTTCAAACAACCGGGACCGACGCACCGGCTGTATCGCGGCGAGCCCACCGCCCGGCGTGAGGAAGTTGCCCCGAATGCCATCGAGGCGATCGGAACGCTGAAGCTGTCGAAGTCTTCCCCGGAGAAACAACGTCGCATGGCCTTGGCGGAATGGATTGCAAGCCGCGACAACCCGCTCACCGCGCGGGTCATCGCCAACCGGCTCTGGCAATTTCATTTCGGCGAGGGAATCGTGGCCACGCCCAATGACTTCGGTCGGAACGGCGTCCCGCCCACCCATCCCGAGTTGCTGGATTGGCTGGCCTCCGAGTTGATGGACAACCAATGGTCGCTGAAACACCTTCACCGTGTAATTCTCATGTCCGCGACCTGGCGGCAGGACAGCCGTCCGGACGCCGACAAGCTCAAGATCGACGCCGGCTCGCGACTGCTCTGGCGATTCCCGCCGCGCCGACTGGAGGCGGAGCCCATCCGCGACCGCATCCTGCAAGCCACCGGCGCCCTCGATCTTCGCATGGGCGGCCCCGGATTCAGCGCCTTCGAGGTTGAGATGGAGAACGTGCGACACTTCCACCCCAAGAAGAATTACGGCCCGGAGGACTGGCGCCGCATGATCTACATGACCAAGGTGCGCCAGGAGAAGGATTCCGTCTTCGGCGCCTTCGATTGCCCCGACGCCAGCCAGGTTGTGCCCAAGCGCAGCCGCTCCACCACCCCGCTCCAGGCCCTGAACCTCCTCAACAGTCGCTTTGTGAATCAGCAGGCGGCCCGGTTGGCCAAGCGGTTGCAGAGCGAAGCTGGAGCCGATGTAAACTCGCAAACCCGCCTCGCATTCCAACTCTGCTTCGGACGCGACGCCATGGTCGGGGAATTGAACGACGCGCGGGCCTTCATCGCCGCCGAAGGCCTGGAGCAGTTCGCGAGGGCGATGCTGAACGCCAATGAGTTTGTGTTTGTGCCTTGAGAGCAACCTCGAATGAACATGACTTCCCGCTCCCATCTCCTCGATCGACGGCGCTTCCTCAGCGAGACCTCGCTGGGGCTGAGCGGCGTGGCCTTGACCAGCCTGCTCCAATCGGACTCGCTGCTTGGCTCCACGACGCCCATCCGGCCCCGGATTGATCCGGCTGCGCCGTTCGCGCCGAGAAACTCCCATTTCGCGGCCAAGGCCAGGAACGTCCTGGTAATCTTCTGCTCCGGCGCCTGCAGCCAGGTGGACACCTTCGACTACAAGCCGGAGCTGATCAAACGCCATGGCCAACCCATGCCGGGCGCGGAAGGGCTGAAGACCTTTCAGGGCGAGCAGGGCAATCTGACCCGCAGCCCCTGGGAATTCAAACCGCGGGGGCAGAGCGGCAAGATGGTGTCGGAACTCGTGCCCCAACTGGGAAGGTTGGCCGATAAGATGTGTTTCATCCACTCGCTGACCGGCAAGACCAACACCCACGGCCCCGGTGAGAACTTCATGTCCACCGGCTATACCTTGGATGGCTTTCCCAGCGCCGGAGCCTGGGTGACCTGGGCCCTCGGAACCGAGAATCAGAACCTCCCCGCCTACGTCGCCATTCCGGACCCGAGAGGCACGCCGCAATCCAGCGTCAACAATTGGGGCCCCGGATTCCTACCCGCCGCCTACCAGGGAACCGATTTCAACGCGACCAGCCCCCTGCGGAACCTGGATCGGCCCACCGGCCTCAGCCCCCGGACCGACCGGGCGACCCGCAGCTTCCTGCAACGCCTGAACCAACGACACCTGAAGCAATTCCCCGGCGACAGCGAACTCGCCGCCCGCATCGCCAGCTACGAACTCGCCGCGCGCATGCAGCTGAGCGTGCCCGAGGTCAGCGACCTCGCCTCCGAGCCAAGGCACATCATGAAGATGTACGGCGCCGACGATTCCTCCAACCCACTCAAGGCCGCGTTCGCCAAGAACTGCATCCTCGCGCGACGCCTTATCGAGAAAGGCGTGCGTTTCGTGCAACTGTTCAATGGCGCCTACCAAACCGGCGGTGAGGGCGTCAGCAACTGGGACGGCCACAAGAAACTCCACGAGCAATACAGCAAGCACGGCCCCGTGCTGGACCAACCGGCCGCGGCCCTGCTGGCCGACCTGAAGCAACGCGGACTCCTGGAAGACACCCTCGTTCTCTGGTGCACCGAGTTCGGCCGCATGCCCACTTTTCAAAAGGGGGCCAGCGGTCGCGACCACAACCCCTCCGGCTTCACCGCCTGGCTCGCCGGCGCCGGCGTCAAGGCCCCCCACACCTACGGCGCGTCCGATGACTTCAGCTACAAGGCGGCCGACAAGGTCACCAGCGTCCACGATCTCTACGCGACCGTGCTCCGCATCCTCGGCCTCGATCACAATCGACTCTCCTACTACCACAATGGCTTCGAGCGCAAGCTGACCGATGTTCACGGCCGGCTGATCGAGGAGATCCTCGCCTAGGGCTCAGCCGCGCCCGCCATTTTGCCATCGATTTTTGGGGCGCGCCCGTTAGCGTCACCGGCGTGCTCTACAGCATTCTCCATTTCTTTGAGCCCCTGCTTCGACCGGTCGCCTTTGTCTGGTTGTTGACCGTGATCGGCGCCGGCGTCCTGATCTGGAAGAAGCAGAAACTGGGCGCGATCATTCTCGGCGGCATCTCGCTGATCATGTGGCTGCTGGGGACCAACATCCCCAAGAAGATGTTCAACCGGCTCGAGAAGCCCTACCTGGAGTTCAACGCCAACGAGCTGCCCCAAGGCGACGCCATGATCCTGCTCGGCGGCGGGCACGTTCCTTCACGCTACGACTACGCCGGTTTCAACCTGAATGACGCCGGCGACCGGATCACCTCCGCCATCCTGTTCGCCCGCAAGACCCGCGTGCCCGTGCTCGTCCTTGGCGGCGCTCCCTACCGCATGGGCGGCAAGAAACGCAACATGGCGGACTTGCTCGTCGACTGGGTGCAGGAGCAGCTGCCGGAAACCGAAATCGTGGTCATGGGCATCACCGCCAACACCTATGACGAGGCGCTGGAAGTGCGTGAAATGGCCGGGGAAAGAGGTTGGCAGGACATCATCGTCGTGACTTCCGCCTACCACATGCAACGAACCGAAGGCTGTTTCAACAAGGTCGGGGTCCCCATCATTCCCGCGCCCTGCGATTTTCAAACGCGCGGCGACGATCCCGGCGGTTGGAACCCCTTTCCCAAGGAACGCGGCTATGACTACGCCAGCCGCTACATTCATGAAAAGGTCGGTTGGCTCGTCTACCGCATGAAGGGCTGGGTTTCCAAGGAAAAGCCTCCGCCGCTTCCCGCAAAGACCGACGCCGCGAAAGAACCGCCCCTCGCGGACAACGCCCCCCTTTAGCTTGGCGTTCTTTAGCCAACTTTCTGGTTCACGTTTGGCTCATTTTTGTGTCCTATCGTGGAATCCATGCAGTCAGTGAGAGTCCAATGAGCATGCGCATCCCCTGCTCCACCGCCGCCTTCGTCGCGTTCCTCTACGGGACGCTCGCCATCCATGCCGAAGACAACGACGCCGGCATGCGTTTCTTTGAGAATGAGGTCCGCCCCCTGTTGATCAAACATTGCCACGATTGCCATTCCGAGGAATCCGGAAAGAAGAAGGGCGGCCTGCTGCTGGACCGCAAGGCCGGATGGCAGATGGGCGGCGACGCCGGCCCCGCGGTCATCCCCGGCGACCTCGACGCCAGCCTCTTCATCAAGGCGATCCGCTACGAAGACCCTCAGATGCAGATGCCGCCCAAGTCGCGGCTTTCTCCCGAGGAAGTCGCCGTCTTCGAGAAATGGGTCGCCATGGGCGCGCCCGATCCGCGCGACGACGCGCTGAAAACCGGGTCCGAGGGGCGTCAGTTCAACCTCGAGGAAGCGCGACAAAACTGGGCCTTCCGCCCCCTGCTACCAGCCGCGCCTCCCCAGGTCCACGAAGCAGATTGGCCGCGCGGGGCGATCGACCGCTTCATTCTCGCCCGGCTCGACGCGGAGAAACTCAAGCCCGCCCCGGACGCCGACCCACGGGCATTGGCGCGTCGGATTCATTACGACCTCACGGGGCTGCCGCCCGCCCCCGGTGTGGTCGACGCCTTCGCCGCGAACCCCTCGCCCCGCGCCTTCGAGGAGCTCGTCGACAACCTCCTCGCCAGCCCGGCCTTCGGCGAAAAGTGGGGCAAGCATTGGCTGGATGTCGCGCGCTACGCCGACTCCAATGGCGGCGACCGCAACTTCACTTTCTACCAGGCCTGGCGTTACCGGAATTACGTCATCGACGCCTTCAACCTCGACAAATCCTTCCACCAATTCGCCCGCGAGCAGATCGCCGGCGACCTGATGCCCGCCGCCTCGGACGCCCAGCGCCACGACCAACTCGTCGCCTCCACCTTCCTCGCGCTCGGCCCCAAGATGCTCACCGAACGCGACAAGGAGAAACTCCGGCTCGACACCGCCGACGAGCAGGTCGACACCATCGGTCGCGCGTTTCTTGGGCTCACGCTTGGTTGCGCCCGCTGCCACGAGCACAAGTTCGACCCGATCACCCAGGAGGACTACTACGCGATGGCCGGCATCTTTCGTTCCACCCAGGTCGTCATGGGCACGCGCAACGGCTGCGTGAATGTCGCCAGCTGGGTCGAACAACCGCTGCCCAATTCCAAGGAAGAGCTCGACGAGCTCAACCAGACCGTCGCCCGGCTCGAAATGGCGATGCGCCTCAAGGTCGAACGCGCCTACCAGAAGAAGGTCGGCGCCAAGATGACCGCCAACAATCTCCCCCTCGCCGGCGTCATCTACGACGACACCGACGCGGCCAAGTTCGGCGATTGGGTCGCCTCGTCCGACAACGCCAACCGATTCGGCCCCGGTTACCTGCACGACGGAGCCAAGGGCAAGGGAAACAAACGCGTCGTCTTTCAGGGCAGCGTGCCTGAGAACGGGCTGTACGAGGTCCGCCTCGCCTACAGCGCCGATAAGGCCCGCGCGCAACACATCCCCATCACGGTCGAAGCCTGGGACAAGAAATACAACGTCACCCTCGACCAGACCCGGCCGCCGACCATCGGCGGATTGCTCGAACCGATCGGACGCTTTCGCTTCGAAAAGGGCGGCCGCAACAATGTCATCATCAAGACAACCGGAACCAAGGGAACGGTCATCGTCGACGCCGTCCAGTTCATTCCAGTCAAGGACATCAAACGGGAAACCGATTCCATCGCGATGGCGATGGCCATGCCGACCGGCAAGAAGGCGGACAAGCGCTCCATATCCGGCGGGCGCGACCTTCCCCTCGCCGGCATTGTTTATGACGACACGCACGCCAAGACGACCGGGGCCTGGACCAAGTCGACCCTCAACAAGAATCGCTACGGCCCCGGTTACATCCACGACAACCGCGAAGCCAAGGGAAAGAAGAGCCTGACCTTCGAGGCCTCACTCCCCAAAGACGGCGTCTACGAGGTTCGCGTCGCTTACCCTGCCGAGGGCAATCGCGCCAAGGCCGTTCCGATCACCATCGAGGCGGGCTCACAGACCCATCGCGCCACCCTTGATGAAACCACGCCCGGAAGCGTCGCCGGCCTGCTCGAGCCCCTCGGCCGCTTCAGGTTCAGCAAGGGCGGCCGCGCCAAGGTCATCTTCGAAACGACCGGCACCAAGGGCTACGTCATCATCGATGCCGTCCAATTCATACCCGTCGAGGAGATTGAGACGGAAGCCAAGGCCTTGGCAGAGGTCGGCGAAACCACGACCAGGGAGACCGAGATCCCCTTGTTCCGCATGAATGACGGTCAATTATCCAAGGAACTCAACCGTCTGATCGGCTTGCTGAAGAACAAGGAACTCGCCATGGCGCCGCGCGACGCCGAGGACGCCGGCGACATCCATCTGCGCGTGCGCGGCGAACCCGGCCAACTGGGACCGCTGGTGCAACGAGGCTTCCCCGCAGCGCTTCATGACGGCCCAAAACCCAGCATACCCGCAGGCCACAGCGGCCGAATGCAATTCGCCGAGTGGCTCGCCGGACCAGACAACGCCCTGCTCGACCGCGTCATGGCCAACCGCATCTGGAACTGGCTCTTCGGACGCGGCATTGTCGCCAGCGTCGACAACTTCGGAACCCTGGGAACCGGCCCCTCGCACCCGCAACTCCTCGACTACCTCGCCTCCCGCTTCCGCCATTCCAATGGCTCCATCAAGAGCCTTGTCCGAGAAATCGTTCTCAGCCGCGCCTACCAACTCAGCGCAAAGGCGCCCAACGCCTTGAGCGCCGCCGACGCGGAGAACGCCTTGTTCGGCCGCCGGGGCATTCGTCGCCTCGCCGCCGAGGAAATCCGCGACTCGCTGCTGCGTCTCTCCGGAAAGCTCGCCACCCAGGTCGGCGCCGCCACCTCCTCCGGCTTCGGCCAGGACTTGGACAAACCCATGTCCTTCGCGAAGGACCGCTTGCGCACCGTCTACCTGCCCGTCGCCCGCAACAACACCGTCGCCGAGTTGGCCACCTTCGACGCCGCCAACCCTGACCTCGTGACCGGCCGACGTGCCTCCACCACCGTCCCCGCCCAGGCTCTCTACCTGATGAACAGCGGCTTCATGAAGGAACAGGCCAAGGCCATCGCCGGGAAAGTTGACGGGCAAGGCGGCGACGCCGACGCGAATGTCGACTTGCTTTATTCCCTTGTGCTGAATCGCAAGCCGACCGAAGCCGAGGCGAAGCGAGCTGCGGCCTTTGTTGCCTCCATTCCCAACGGCCTGACCGAGTTCACCCACGTGCTCCTCGCCTCCACCGAGTTTCTATTCCTGGATTGATCCGCCCTGCCATGACTCCAGCCACTCCGTCACTCCACCACTCCAACGCCCTCGTTCTTTCCCGCCGCGACGCGTTGAAGTCCTTCGCCGCCGGATTTGGCGCCATGGCGTTCTCCGGAGCCGCCTCGCTGGCGGCGACCTCTGGCGTGCCGCACCATGCGCCCAAAGCCAAGCGCGTCATCTTTCTCTTCATGCACGGCGGCCCCTCGCAGGTGGACACCTTCGATTACAAGCCGCGCCTGCAGGCTGACGACGGCAAGCGTCTCCCCTTCAGCCCGGCCAAGAATCTTGACCCGACCGCGACGGTGAAGGCCCGGTTGATGGGCTCGCCCTGGAAATTCAAGCAGCACGGCCAATCAGGGCTCTGGTGTTCCGAACTTTTCCCTGAGGTCGCCCAGCGGATCGACGACCTTTGTGTCATCCGCTCCATGCAGAGCAAGGGGCAGTCACACGGACAGGCCGTCTGCATGCTGCACACGGGCACGGACAATTTCGTCCGCCCATCCATGGGCTCCTGGGTCAGCTACGGACTCGGCGCGCTGAACGCCGACCTGCCGTCCTTCGTCAGCATCAGTCCCTCCGCCAGCCACGGCGGCCCTCGAAACTACGGCTCCGCCTTTCTCCCCGCCGCGCACCAGGCCACGACCGTCGGCCGCAACGGCAAACTGCCCAAGGAGGCCGACATCCAATTCCTGGATTCCGGAACCGACCCCCGGGTGCAGCGGAAAAAACTCGAACTGCTGCAGGCGATGAATCGCGAGCGCCTGGCTCGCGCGCCGCATCCCGGCATTGAGGGACTGATCGAGTCCATGGAACTCGCCTTCCGCATGCAGAGCGAAGCGCCCCCGGTGCTCGACATGGCCAAGGAGTCCGAGCACATCAAGTCGCTCTACGGCATCGGCGAATCGAAGACGGACAACTATGGCCGGCAATGCCTGCTCGCGCGACGCTTAGCTGAGGCCGGCGTGCGTTTCATCCAGGTCAATACGCCCAATGTCTGGGACCAGCACGGCAACCTGAAGGGCGGACACGCCAAGAACGCGGCGGCCGTCGACAAGCCCATCGCCGGCCTGCTCTCCGATCTCAAGCAACGCGGTCTGCTGGAGGACACCTTGGTCGTCTGGGGCGGCGAGTTTGGCCGCACGCCGATCGCCCAGGGCTCCAACGGCCGCGACCATAACCCCCAAGGCTACACCATGTGGGCCGCCGGCGGCGGTGCGAAGGGCGGCTACGCCCACGGCGAGACGGACGAGTTCGGCTACTACGCCGTGAAGGACAAGGTCCACATGCACGACTTCCATGCCACGATGCTCCATCTCCTCGGCATCGACCACCTCCGGCTCACCTACCGCTACGCCGGCCGGGATTTCCGCCTGACGGATATTTATGGGGAAGTTGTGAAGGAGATTATCGGGTAAGGCGACGAACGCAGTCGAAAACGGCAGGGATGGGCCGGTTGAACATAAGGCGCGTGCAGGTGCCTCGGCGGGCGGATTCGACCAAATCGAAATCCCGGAGGGATGTCCCGATGGTAGCCGGTGTGTGAAGGGAGTGACACGACCGGAACCACCGGGCCATCGACAAACGACGAACGCGCCCTGGAGGGGCGCCAGAAGCAACCCCGCGCCATCCGCCGCCACAGATCTCACATGGCCCCTGCCGGGGCGAATTCCGCACTGGTCGGTCATCCGGTGGTTCCAGGCGCTCCGCTGGAGCTGGTCAGACACCTACCTCCACCGCTCTCAATCCGTGTCCGTCACGTTAAATTTCTTCCGCAGCCGCTCCATCTCCCGCTTGAGCCGGTTTGCGACTTTCGCATACTCGGGCTTCCCGTAGACGCTGTTCATCTCCTGCGGATCCTCCAGCAGGTCGAACAATTCCCAGGCATCGAGCCCCTTGTCCTGGAAGCGGATCAACTTGTGCCGCCTGGTGGTGACTCCGAAATGAATCGGAACGCCGTGGCCGCCGGACTCGTAGTAGTGATAGTAGAACGTCTTGCGCCAATCCTTGGGCGTCGCGCCGCGCAGAACGGGAACCAGGCTGGCGCCCTGCATGTCACCCGGAACCCTCGCGCCGGCGATGTCCAGGAAGGTCTCGGCGAAGTCGAGGTTGGAGACAATGTCCGTGTTCTCCACCCCTGGCTTAACCACGCCAGGCCAACGAACGATCAGCGGGGTGCGCAGGCTTTCCTCGTACATCCACCGCTTGTCGAACCAACCATGCTCACCCAGGTAAAAGCCCTGGTCCGAGCTGTAGATGACCACGGTGTTGTCGGCAAGGCCTTCGCTCTCGAGGACATCCAGCATGCGGCCGATGTTCTCATCAACGGCCTGAACGCAGCGCAGGTAATTCTTGATGTACCGCTGATACTGCCAACTCGTGCGCACACTGCCGGTAAGCCCGGCCGAGTGAAACGCCTCATTGCGCGGTCGGAAATAGCCATCGAACACAGCCAGCTGCTCCGGAGTATGCCTGCTGGAATACTTGAACATCAATCGATGGTCGCCCATGTGTTCGGCGATGCCCATCTTGTGCTGCCCCGCCGCCGGACTGCGACCGGAATAGTCGTCGAACAGGGTCGGCGGCTCGGGAATGCTTTCATTCTCATACAAGGTCAAATGACGCAGAGCCGGCTCCCAGCGACCGTGCGGAGCCTTGTGTTGCGACATCAGGAAGAACGGCTTGGTCTTGTCGCGATTCCTCAACCACTCGATTGACCGGTCCGCGATGATGTCGGTGGTGTAGCCCGTGTGTTTCACCTGTTTCCCGTTGGTGATGAGCATGGGGTTGTAATACTGCCCCTGTCCCTTCAGGACCTCGAAATGATCGAATCCGGTTGGCGTGGATTTCAGGTGCCACTTGCCGACGATCGCCGTCTGGTAGCCCGCCTTCCGCAACAGCTTGGGCGCGGTCTGCTGGGAACCATCGAAGACGTCCTTGTTGGTGCGCTGTCCGTTCAGGTGGGAGTACTTGCCCGTGAGAATCACCGCCCGCGAGGGCGCGCAGATGGAATTGCTCACCAGCGCGCGCCGGAAGAGCATCCCCTCGGCGGCCAGGCGATCCAGGTTCGGGGTCTTATTGATCCTGGACCCGTAGGCGCCAATTGCCTGCGTGGCGTGATCGTCGGTGAACAGGAACAGGATGTTCGGCGGAGCCGCGTTGACGTACCCGAATGTCACGGTCATCGCCAACACCAACCCCTGAATTGCGCCTCTTGCATTCATGGCTCGAGCTATTTCTTCCTCCGACCCTTCCTGCCTTTTTCACCCGATCTCATCTTCGCGGACGGATCATACTTCGGGTTGCGTTCGGTCGGCACGGGAGCGTTGAGCCTTTTCCGCCAGGCAACCATGACCTCGTGAAGCTCCTTCGCCTTGCCGGGATTCGACGTGGCGAGATTGGCGGTCTCGGAGAGATCTTCCTTCAGGTTGTAAAGTTCGAGGCCGCCATCCTCAAAGAACTCGATCAACTTCCAATCGCCCATGCGAACCGCGCCGCCGGGCGTGGTGCGAAAAGGGCGATTCGGTTCACGGCAACCGCGGCCATCCCGCGTGGGGTTCCCCTGCAGGTAGGCCGGAAAGTGCCAGAAGATCGCGTCGCGATCCAACGACGCCGAAGCATTCTTCAAGCAAGGCGCGAAGCTGAGACCGTCCAGGGTGTAACCCTCCGGACGGGCCGCACCGGCTATTTCCACCAGGGTCGGATAAAAATCCACGCCGATCACCGGCTCCGCGCACTTGGAGCCTGGCTGCGTAATCCCCGGCCATTTGACAATCATGGGCTCGCGAATGCCGCCCTCGTAGAGCATGCCCTTGCCGCCGCGAAGGGGCAGGTTCCGCGTGGCGCCCTGATAACCGCCATTGTCGGAGAAAAACAGCACGACCGTGTCGTCGCTCAGCTCAAGCTCCTCCAACTTGGCCAGGACGGACCCGACGGAGTCATCCACGCTTTCCACCATGGCCGCGTAGGCTGCGTTGTCATGCCCGTTGTTCCCTTCCTTCTTTTTGTATTTCTCGGTCAGCCCCTTCTTGCCCTGGATCGGCGTGTGCACGGCGTAGTGCGTCAGGTAGAGGAAGAACGGCTTGTTTCGATTGGTCTCGATGAACTTGTTGGCCTCCTCGGTCAGTCGGTCGG
>Ga0181594_10001179_pt1 | contig 24535 bp, 27 predicted proteins | sample 071ome_18_FD_145603 | JGI IMG/M metagenome (GOLD analysis project Ga0181594, IMG submission 145603) | Coastal salt marsh microbial communities from the Groves Creek Marsh, Skidaway Island, Georgia - 071413BT metaG (spades assembly) | ecosystem: Environmental > Aquatic > Marine > Intertidal zone... | reverse complement strand
CCCCGTGCGACTGCACACCTCGAATGAACCCGGCGGCGATCTTGCCGGAGAGCAGTGGATCCTCGCTGTAGCACTCGAAGTTCCGACCACCCTTCGGTGAGCGATGAAGGTTGATGGTCGGGGCGAGAAGCACGTGGGACGACTTCATCTTCGACTCCTCACCGAGGAGCGAACCGAGTTCCTGCACCAGATCCGGATCCCAGGTCGCGCCGAGCGCAGCACCCGACGGGATGCAGGCCGTCGGGGTGCCGGTGCCGAGAAGTCCGTCGCCACGGGCGCCGTTGGGCCCGTCGGTCACCTTCATCGCCGGGATGCCGAGACGCTCGATCGCGCCCGTGTGCCACATGTCGACGCCGGCGACGAAGTGGGCCTTCTCCTCCACGGTCATCTGGGCGCGCAGCTCGGCAATCCGTTCACTCATGCGCGCATCCTCGCACATCCGCGGGACTCCCCGGACCGGCCGAATCTGACGCATCGTCAGGCCATCGGTACGATGGCGGAATGCTTGACGTGGTCATCAAGGGCGGCACGGTTGTCGACGGCACCGGCGCCGAAGGGTTCACTGCCGATATCGGCATCAGGGACGGTCGCATCGCCGCGATCCGGTCGACTGCCGACGGGGGGGTCACCGAGGAGGCGGCCGAGACGATCGACGCCACCGGCCAGATCGTGTGCCCGGGGTTCGTCGACCCCCACACCCACTACGACGCCCAGATCTTCTGGGATCCGTACTCGACACCATCGAACCTCTTTGGGGTCACCTCGATGGTGGCCGGCAACTGCGGCTTCTCACTTGCCCCACTCGGCGACACATCCGACGGCGAGTACCTGAAGCACATGATGACCAAGGTCGAGGGCATGGCCCTCGAAGCACTCGAGCAGGGTGTGCCATGGAACTGGCTGAGCTTCGCCGAGTACCTCGACCGGGTCGAGGAGCGTGGCACCGCCATCAATGTCGCCTTCATGGTCGGGCACTCTGCGATCCGACGCATGGTGATGAAGGAGGACTCGGTCGGGAAAGAAGCCACGCCCGAGCAACTGGCCGAGATGCGGGCCCTCCTCAAGACCTCGATCGAGGCGGGAGGCTTCGGCTTCTCAACCGGGCGTTCGTTCACCCACTCCGACGCCGACGGCCAACCCGTGCCGAGCCGCTGGGCCGCGTGGGAGGAAGTTCTGGAACTGTGCGAGGAGACCTCGCTGCACGAAGGCACGACCCTCGAATGGGTCGCCGACGGGTGCCTCAACGGCTTTGACGATGACGAAGTCGAACTGATGACCAAGATGTCGGTCACCGCCAACCGTCCCATTAACTGGAACGTCCTCACCATCGACTCGGCGCGGCCCGACGCCTATCGCAATCAGCTCGAGGCATGCGAGAAGGCCAACGAGGCCGGTGCCAAGGTCGTGGCCCTCACGATGCCGATCCTCGTCGGCATGAACATGAGCCTCGGCACGTTCTGCGCCCTGTTCCAGCTGCCGGGCTGGATGGACTATTTCAACATGGGGATCGACGCCCGGATGGAGAAATTCCGCGATCCCGAGGTCGTCACCTGGCTCGAGAACCAGGCCGCACTGCCGGAGGCCGGCGTGTTCTCCCGTCTCACCGGCTGGGACAACTACATGGTCGGCGACACCTACTCCGAAGCCAACGAAGGACTCAAGGGTCGGACGCTCGGCGATATCGCTCGCGAACGAGGCCAGCGGGCCTTCCACACGATGGTCGAGATCTCCCTCAACGACGACCTCAAGACGGTCTGGTGGCCGTTGCCAACCGACGACGACGCAGAGTCGTGGCGTCTCCGGGCCCAGGCGTGGGAACACCCCAACGTGATGATCGGCGGTTCGGACGCCGGCGCCCATCTCGATCGCATGGCCGGAGCGCCGTACACCACCGCCTGGCTGGCCGACTGTCTGCGGGGCCGTCAGCTCACGTCGATGGAGAACGCCATTCGTCACCTCACCGACGTACCGGCCCGCCTGTTCGGCTTCACCGAGCGGGGACGCATCGCTGAGGGTTGGCATGCCGACATCGTCGTGTTCGATCCCGAGACGGTCGGTGCCACCGACGTCGAGCTGGTGTTCGATCTTCCCGGCGGCTCGAAGCGGCTCTGGAGCGAAGCCACCGGCATCAGCCGAGTGCTCGTCAATGGTGCCGTGTCCGTTGCCGACGGCACGGCGACCGGTGCAATCGCCGGCAAGGTCATGCGCGCCGGGGTCGACACCGAGACGGTAACGGCGTCCTAGGCAGCACCGAGGCGACGGCGGCTCGGTGGAGGCGTCAGGACCAGGCGTCGACCACGTCGTCGGTCGGCACGACCGTGGCGAGCAGCGAGATCGTGTTTTCCATCACCGACTCGCCGTATTCGACCGGCACACCCACCACTGCGTCACTCGGCACGACGACCTGATAGCCGAGGTCGACCGCTGCGAGCACGAGTCCAAGAATCCCGATATTGATCGAGTTGCCAACGGCCACGACCGTCCGGATTCCGCAGTTGCGCAGAAGCTGATCGAGCTCGGTCGCAACGAAGGGAGTGAGCCCGTGGGTGCGGGCGACGACGAGATCGCAGGCATCGGCCCCCAATTCCGGGATCAGCTCGGTACCGGGCTGCCCGCGATCGAGCCGATCGCCGTTGAGTTTCTGGGAGGCACCCAGGATCCGGGCGTTGGTGGCAGATCCCTTGCGGTCGGGGCGGAACTCCGCCGTGCAGTGCACGACGGTGGCGCCGGCGGAACGGGCCGAGACGCAGATCCGGCCAGCGTTGGCCGGCATCGAAACGAGTGCGGCGGCATCTCGGAGGTGCGAGAGGGCGGCGAGATCCCCGACCACACCCCGCTGCAGTTCCATGGTGAGCACCGCCGTCGACGTGGGGTCGAGGAGCGAACCGAGATCCATCGCAGAAGTTTCGCACACTGCGACTGCACCATCTGACCCGCGGCCGATGGGAACGTGAGTCCTCTCGCGCCAGCAACGAGAGGAAGTTCGACTGGGTCAGATATCGGACCGGTCAGCCGGTGCCTTGTCGAGTTCGAACGCTGCGTGCAACGCGGTGACGGCCTGCTCGGCCTGATCCTCTCTAACAACACACGAGATACGAATCGCCGAGGTGGAGATCATCTCGATGTTGATGCCGCTGGTCGACAAGGTCTCGAACATCGTGGCGGCCACGCCGGGATTGGTTTGCATCCCGGCCCCGGTGAGGCTCACTCGCCCGATCCCGGTATCGGTCACGACGCCCTTTGCGCCGATCTCGGCGACGAGCGCGTCGACGGTCGTCGTCGCCGCCGACACCTGGTCGTGCGGCAAGGTGAAGCTGATGTCGGTCGCGCCGGCATCGGAGACGTTCTGCACGATCATGTCGACGTTGACATCGGCGTCAGCCAGCGAGCGGAACAGCTTGGCGGCTACGCCCGGCTGATCCGGCACACCCGAGACCGTCATCTTGGCCTCGGAGGTGTCGTGGGTAACGGCGGAGATGATGGCGTTTTCCATGGAAGGCTCCTCGGACACCCAGGTACCGGGCACCCAACTGAAAGCGCTGCGGACGTGGAGCTTCACGCCGTAGCTTCGGGCGAGCTCGACCGACCGCATAGCCGGCTTCGGACAGCCGGTGGCGGTCATCTCGAGCAGTTCGTCGAACGAGATGTGATCCATCTTGCGGGCCTCGGGGACCAGCCGCGGATCAGTGGTGAAGACACCGGGGACATCGGTGTAGAGCTCGCACGCATCGGCATCGAGCGCATGGGCGAGGGCGACAGCCGTGGTGTCGGAGCCGCCTCGACCGAAGAAGGTGACATCGTGATCGGTCGACACGCCTTGACTGCCTCCGACGACCGGAACCTTGCCGGCCGCCACGGCGTCGGCGATACGGCGCGGGTTGACCTCAAGAATCTTGGCGTTTCGATGCGTGGTGTCGGTCAAAAACCCGGCCTGGCTGCCGGTGAACGACTCGCTCTCAATACCCAGGTCGGTGAGCGCCATCGCCACGAGCGCGCAGGCTTTGCGCTCACCACCGGTGATGAGCATGTCCATCTCACGACCGGGCTTCGACGTGCTCACATCGTCGGCAAGGCGGAGGAGTTCATCGGTCTCCTTGCCCATGGCCGACACGACCAGCACGACCTGATCGCCGCGCTTCACACAACGGGCGGCGTGGTCGGCGACTTCGCGGATTCGGTCTGGGGTGCCGACGGAGGTCCCGCCGAACTTCTGCACATAGAGCGCCACGGCCACACAGGCTACCGGCGACGCCCGCACAGGCGACCTGCCGAGGTGCAGGCCCGTGCCATCACTGGTCGGCGATGGCGCGACTCTCACGAGCAGCTGCGGCGAAAATCCCCTTGCTCATGAGGCTGAACTCCTCGTTCCGCCGCTGCTGGTAGATCTCCGCACGAGCGCCGTGCGCGTTGGTCGACTCCGGGTCGGCCTGAACGGCAAGCTCCACCACCTGACAGGCGAGACGAAGTTCGCCAGCGGCGGCGAGCTCTGTCGCTCGCGCCGTGAGGGCGTCGGCACCGCCCGCCAACGCAGCCATCTCAGCCGCGAACACGGTTTCGGGGGCCGGCTTGAGGTGGGCCGGGTTCTTGTCCCACCAGCCGCCGTAGAGCCGCCACAGATTGCGTACAACGAACTCGGGCTCGTCGTACACCGGCTGCATCCACGGCTTCACGAGCAAGTCATCTGGCACGGTGACCTGGTGGATGATCGCGTCGAGCGACTCGCCCGCGTTCATCATCGCGAGTGTCTCCTCGGTGAGGAGCTCAAGCGCACGAGCAAGATCGCCGAGCACGGTCGCGACCCGATCAGCGCCGCGAACGACGAGTCCGTGCGCCGGAAGCAGCCACTCGGCCTCATAGGTCATCATCTCCCGCAGCGCCTGGGCCCACTCCAACGGATAGCGCTGGACCTTCTGCGGGTTGCCGCAGTTGGGGAACACCCACGTGACGAGGTCACCGACACACAGCGCCCGGTGGTCGGGCACCCAGGTCCAAAGGTGATCGTCGGTCTCGCCCTTCGCATGGCGCATCTCGAACTCACGACCGCCGATGCTGAGCGTGTGGCTCGACCCGACCTCGAGATCAGGCCACAAAACGTCGTCGGGCAAGAACCGCGGCACATCGCCAAGCGCCATGTCCTTCACCCCGCCGACACCACCGAACTGCCGCATGTTGATGTCGGTGTTGTAGCCGTTCGTGAGTTCGTAGCGACGGAACCGGTCGGCGACACAGTGATGCCCGACAACCCGGATCGGCTCATGGCCGCGATCAGCGGCATCGGCCGCCATCGCCCCGCTGCCGCCGACATGATCGACGTGACCGTGCGTGTAGATCAGTGTGTGGATGGGATCGTCGGTCCAGCCTCGTAGTGCCTCCATCGTGCGGCCCGCAGTGATCTGGCCGGAGGAGTCGAAACACACCAGGCCTTCGTCGGTGCGGAACGAGACGATGTTGCTGAACGACTCGACGATCGAAAGATCGTCGTCGAGAACGCTCAGGGTCTGCGTCACGCGGTTGACCTGCTCGTCGTGGACGCCGGCGTCGATCACGCGACTCGAAAGTTCGACGGGATCCTCGGTGACGATGGGGAGCTTCTTCTGGAGCTTGCCGATCATGGGGCGACGGTAGTCGTCGCCGATCGGATCGAGAATCACCGCCGAACGAAAAGCTCCAGACTCCGCTCGCCGTCGGCCCGCGGCTCACCGGCCCAGACTCGGTCGATGCCCTCGAGTTCGACGACCGCCTCGGGCCCGACCCAGTCGAACAGCATCACGAGGTGCTGATCGTCGACATAGAGGCCTGAGCGACTCGCCTGGTCGAGCGACCGGACGAAGGGCAACATCGCCCGGAGCCGCACACCCGGATCGCCGAACGCAACGAGACGGCTGCCGAGATCGAGCGTTCGTCCTCTCGGGGCGTAGGCGACCCGTTGCCACGATGGCTTGTCACGGCGACGGCGCAGACCGGCCGCGCGGATCCGGCGGACCAGTTCTCGACTGTCGACCGCCTCCGCGCCGAGTGCGATCGCACGGTGCCGGTCGACCTCTTCGACGTCGTAGTGGTCGCCCTGAAAGCCGAGCCGACGCTTGCCGATGCGTTGCGCGAACTCGTGGAGCTCGTCAAACGACTCGTCGCTCACGAGGTGGGCCCACCGCGCGCCCTGCCACTCCCACACGGCGGCATCGACAAGCACGGTCATGGCCGCACGGTATCGGCGCATGCCCTGACGGGCGTCTTCGTGCGAGACTGCCCACCGTGTCCGACCCGACCGACGAGGTCTTCCTCCGCATCCCCGCCCGCCCGGAATACGGGCGCATCGTGCGAGTCGGCGGCGCTGCGCTCGGGATGCGGCAAGGACTCTCGTTCGCAGAAATCGACGAAGTACGGCTCGCCGTCGACGAAGCGGTGATCCTGCTGCTCGATGGCTCCGACGCCGACGACGATGGCGAACTCGTCGCCACCTTCCGATTCGACGATGGCCGACTCGAGATGGAGATGTCGACCGGCTGCGCGCACGCGTTGCGCGGCGGCGCAGTCACCCGGTTCGACGAGGTGTGTTCGCCGCTGATCGACGACTACGACGTCGACCCCGAACAGGGCTGGTTGCGGCTTCGGAAGACGCCAGCGCCACCCGACTGACTCAGCGGCCGCTCGACCCAAACCCCTTGTCGCCCCGCTCGCTGTCGTCGAGCGTGTCGACCTCGACGAACGTGACATGCTCGACCGCCTGCACGACAAGCTGGGCGATGCGTTCACCGCGGGTGACCTCGAACGCCTCGGTCGGATCGTGGTTGATCAGGCACACCTTCAGCTCACCCCGGTAGCCGGAGTCGATCAGCCCCGGGGTGTTCAAAACGGTGACCCCGTGCTTGAACGCAAGACCGCTCCGCGGCTGGACCAGGCCGGCGTAGCCCTCCGGAAGCGCGATCGCGATGCCGGTGGCGACGAGGGCCCGACCACCGGCGGGAGCAAGGGTGACGTCCTCTCGGGCGATCAGGTCGATACCGGCGTCCCCCGCTCGTGCATACGCCGGGAGCGGCAGGTCGGGATCGAGGCGGAGGACGGGGAGATCAAGCACGGTGCGAAGCTAGCGGACGCAGCCGTCTACCCTGACACGATGCTCGCCTGGATGGACTTGGAGATGACGGGACTCGAACCCGACCGCCACGTGATCGTCGAGATCGCCACGCTGCTCACCGACGACGATCTCGAGTTGATCGCCGAGGGACCCGACCTGATCGTCCACGCAACGCCAGAGCAGTTGGCGGAGATGGACGACTTCGTCACCAACATGCACACCCGCAGTGGCCTGCTCGACCAGATCACCGCGTCGACGATCAGCCTCGAGGAGGCCGGTGCCCAGACGCTCGCCTTCCTGCAGGAGCACATCTCCGAGGCCCGAACCGTGCCGCTGTGCGGCAACTCGATCGGTACCGATCGTCGCTTCCTCGCCGCCCATCTGCCCGAGGTCGAAGAGTTCCTCCACTACCGCTCGATCGACGTCTCCACGCTGAAGGAACTCGCTCGCCGTTGGAACCCTGACGCCCTCAAGACGGCGCCGAAAAAAGCCGGCGGCCACCGTGCTCTCGACGACATCCGCGAGAGTCTCGAAGAGCTGCGCCACTACCGGCAGGCGCTTTTCGTTTCCCGCGACACTTCCTCCTAGCCTGCAAAGCGTGAGCTCCCCCATCTACACGAAGCAGGAACAAGAGCCCGCGTCCGAGGAGGTCACGGAGGTCGCCGACGGCGTCCTGCGAATGCAGCTGCCGATCTCGTTGCCCGGCCTCGGTCACGTCAACTGCTACGCCCTCGTCGACGGTGACGGTGTCGCCCTCGTCGACCCCGGACTCCCCGGCCCCGAGTCGTGGAGCGCGCTCATGGCCCGGCTGAAGCAGGCCGAGATTCCGGTCGAGCGGGTGCACACGGTCGTCGTCACCCACTCCCACCCCGACCACTTCGGTGGCAGCGCCCAACTGCGAGAAGTCGCCGGCGCCGACGTCTTGACCCACGAAGCGTTTACCTCGTTCACCGCCGAAGCCAACGACGATCTGGAGCCATTGATCGCGGACATGACTGAAGCGGAGATCGTCGAGCTCTGGAAGGAACGCTTCTCGCAATTCGGCGAAACGCCGTGGGGCACCCGCCGAGAGCCGCCACCCGATCACGCCATCATCCGGATGATCCAGGCCGACGCAGGCGGACAGCGGTTCCTCTCGCCGGAGGCCACGATCCGGGTCGCCGACGGTGATCCGTTGCACTTCGCTGGCCGTGAGTGGTTTGCCATGCACACCCCCGGCCACACCACCGACCATCTCTGTCTGTGGGATCCGGCCGATGGCGTGCTGCTGTCGGGCGATCACGTCCTCCCGACGATCACCCCCCACATCGCCGGCTCGACCGCGGTCGATGATCCGCTCGCGACCTTCTTTGACTCACTCGACCGGGTCGCGGCACTCGAGGGCCTCACCACCGTGCTGCCGGCTCACGGCCATCCCTTCGAGGACTGCCAGGGCCGCTGCGGCTTCATCAAGGAGCACCACCACGATCGCCTGCAGCTGTTGCGCGATGCAGCCGGAGGCACCGGCGATGCCCCGGTGACGGAGTGGATGAAGGTCCTGTTCCGCGAACGGTCGTGGGGCGACATGGCGGCAAGCGAGACCTTCGCCCACCTGGAGCACCTTCGGTTGGCTGGCGAGGCGGTCACTCACCGAGACGACGACGGTCTGCTCTACTTCGAGCTCACCGACGCCGGCTGATCAGCGACTCAAAGCGGCCGCACCTCGGCCGCACTCCCCGTGCCCGCCTCGGTGGTGAGCCAGGTACGGAACCCGCCGGCATCGCCCGTCCAGCGGATGACGGCCGCACCCGGTGGGGTCTCGCCCCCGTGCTCAAGCTGCGCCCGAACGCCTTCGAGCTCCATGCCGGTGCGATGGGCAACCTCCTCGACCGGCGCCCACTGGGAAGCATTGTTGACATGGCCGAGCACGTCGAGATCGACAAACCGGATCGGCCACGCAAGCTCGGCCGCATCGTCGGGGGCCTGGTTCGGGAGTTGAAGACGGGCCGACACCTTGCGCTCCGTGGCCGAAGCGTAGATGTCAAAGAAATCATCGTTGAGCTTGCGGGGCGCACCGGTTTCACCATCGACATAGATCCAGATCGTCACCGCCTCAACATGGGCGCCCTCGTCGCCACGGATCTCGGTACGGCGTTCGGCCCACCGTCCTCCATGGCCGCTGCACCAGGTCGCCAGCGTGATCTGTTCCTGGAAGACCGGTGCTCGGTGGACGTCGAGCATCGTGCGGCGAACCACCCACGTCATCGGATCGGTCAGCCCGGAGTCGGTGGAATCATCCCGGGCGACATCCTGCAGGTGACGCACGATGGCGTCGAGTCGACAACGGCCGGTCGGATCAACCTCGGCGAGTCGAATCCGTCGAGTGTTCTCGAAAATCCGTCCCGTGGCCGGTTTCGGCGTGATTTCAGCGGCTCCCGGCTCCGGCACGGGGTGGACCGTAGCAATTTCGGGAGATTCCGGTCGTAATTCGGTTGACGATTCACAAACAGTCCGCCATCGTTGGAGTCGCCGGAAAGCCCGGTCGCGCATGGCCTCGCCCAAGGAGCCGTCCCGATGAACCAGATCACGTGCCACGAGCATCACGTCGCCACCATGGCCGACGCATGCGCGCGCGTGATCGCGCGTTCGAACGGCGGCGCCTGGCTCGGCTCCTTCCTCTTCGTGACGAAGCCATATGCCGACCAGCGGCCCACCGGAGCACCCCCTGGCTGATCCCAGCCACCCACAACAGGGGAAACGCACCGAGGCCGCCAGCAACCTGGCGGTCTTTCTGCTTTTCGCCCCCGGGTTCCCCCGACCGGACGACGACAAGCCCGACCAACCCACCACCGATCCAACACCATCCCCGTCAAGAGAGGAGACGAGGTCATGCAAACCCTCGTCGACACCAACATCCACACCACCATCAGCGTTGACGACCTCAACTGGGAGGACATCGCGGCGTGCCGTGCCGTGCCGAATGCTGCGGATCTCTTCTTCAGCGAGGACATCGGCGAGATCGCTGCGGCCAAGCGCGTGTGCGCCGACTGTTCGGTACTGGCCGAATGTCTTGAAGGCGCACTCGAGCGACGCGAGTTGTTCGGGGTGTGGGGTGGGCAGCTCTTCATCAACGGCAAGATGCTGACGGTGAAACGCCGACGGGGTCGGCCCCCGAAGGTCGCCCGTCCCGAGGACCAGATGCCGGTCGTGCCGATCCCGGTGCATCTGCAGGCCACCGCCCAGAAGCGGACCGCCTAGGTCCCACCCGAAACCGGTGGCGGGGTCGTCCCCCAGACCCCGCCACCCCACGACCCCACCACCGCCCGTCCCGGCGTCCCCCACGGCCCGGGTGACGTCGATCGAGCTCCGGCCGTAGCCGGGACGGGCGGTGGGTCCGGGAACGAAGGTGGCGACACTCGGCACCCGATGCCGGGTGTCGCCATCTCCGCGTTTCCGCCACGCGGCGGGCGTACCTCCCGACGCCCCCGCTCATGGCAGCTCCCGCTAGCGTTTTCTCCGGAGCCTGTCGTGTCTGATTCCCCCACCCTTCGCCCGACCCGTCGCCACGTCATCCTTGGCGTCGTCGGGCTGACGGCGCTCGTGGGCGCCTGCGGCAGTGACGACGACGTCGCCCGGCTCACCAACGAGCCGATTCCGCTCGAAGACCTCCAAACCGACGACGCGGTCGGATCCGACGTCGACATCGACTTCACGACCTTCGACGGATCCACGTCGAACTTCGCCGCCTACGCCGGCACGCCGCTGGTCGTGAATTTCTTCTCTCGCACCTGTGCGCCATGCGTGACCGAAATGCCGGAGTTCGAGGAGGTCTTCCAAGCGTTCGGCGGTGACGTCGCCTTTGTCGGGATCTCCACCGACGCCCGGTTCGACGACGCCGAACTGATCGTCGAGCAAACCGGTGTCACCTACGACCTCGGCTGGGACCCGAACGCCGACGTATTCGAACGATTCGGCGGGTTCGCCATGCCCACTACCGTGTTCGTCGACGCCGCAGGAGTGGTTCGTGAGACCTGGTCGGGTGTGCTCACCGCCACCGAGCTGACCACCAAGATCGAGGACCTCGCCTGATGAGCATCGAAGCGCTGGCGTTCCCGTTCAGTGTCGGCATGTTGGCGGCGTTCAACCCTTGCGGATTCGCGATGTTGCCCACCTACATCGGCTACTTCATCGGCACCGGCGAGACCGAACAGCCCACCAGGGTGCGGGCGATCACCCGTGGCCTGTGGGTCGGTTCGATGCTGACACTGGGCTTCGTTGCGGTCTTCGGTGGGCTCGGGATTCTGATCTCGTTGTTCCTGAGTCAGGGGGCGGTCGTCGAGCACCTCGGCTACGTCACCGTCGCCTTCGGGATCGTGCTCATCTCGATGGGCATCGCCATGTCCACGGGCAGGCAGCCCATGGTGAGCATCCCGAAAATGAACAAGGGGACCAACAGCCGCGAGAGCAGCTCGATGTTCCTCTTCGGTGTCTCGTATGCCGTCGTCTCGCTGAGCTGCACGATCGGCTTGTTCATCTCGGCGGTCTCGAACGCCTTCACCACCGACGGCTTCCTCCAGGGGGTGGGCAGCTTCCTCGCCTACAGCCTCGGCATGGGCACCATCATTCTCTTCCTCACCGTGAGCCTCGCCCGGGCGAAGAACAACGTCGCCACCAACATGCGACGGCTTCTCCCGTTCATGGGCAAGGTCTCCGGCGTCATCCTCGTCATCGCCGGCATCTACCTGATCGACTACGGCATCTGGGAGATACGAATCCAAGAGGATCTCGGGGCTCCGAATCTGCTGGTCGACCAGTTCGAGACCTTCCAGGCCGCGGTTTCCAACTGGATCGTCGATGCCACCCCCGAACGCATCGGCGTGCTCACCGTCGTGCTGATCGCCGGGCTCTACCTCCTGGCCTGGTTCGAGGACAACCCTGGCGACCGACTTCGCCAAGGGTCGCTCGCCTTCGTGTGGGCGGCGGTCGTGCTCTTCCTCGAGGCCTTCAATGGCTTCGACTTCCTGATCACCCCGGCCTGGCGCTTCGTGTCGAACTGGCCCTTCCGCATCGGCAACTGGTTCACCGACCCGCTCCGCGGCGGTGTCCCTCTCGAGGTGGTCTTCGTGGGCATGGTCGCCCTGTGGGCATACCGCAAGGCCGACAAGTACCGTCCAGCGCGTGCTGCGGTCACTGCTAGGACGTCCTGAGGTCACCGAGATCTGCGAGCTGCGAGGCTCGTTTGGTCTCATGGCGTTCCACGGCGGAAACCTCGAACGCACCACCGACGTCATCGCCGCGGAGGTCGCCGAACGCACCGGATCGTCGTACTACGGCGTGATCCAGGCTGCGCCATTCCGCCAACACATTCCCAGCACCAAGTTCGACCCGACCGAGAGTGATGCGCTCGCCTCGTTCGTTGGGCATGTCGACACGGTCATCGCTGTGCACGGCTACGGCCGCGACGACCACTTCTGGGATGTGCTGCTCGGCGGTCGTAACCGAGACCTCGCGGCGCATCTGGCTGGTCACCTTCGCGCCGATCTCGACGAGCGGTTCGGTGTGCTCGACGTCGTCGATGAGATCCCCAGTGGCCTGCGGGGTCAGCACGCACGCAATCCGGTAAACCTTCCGATCAACGCCGGCGTGCAGATGGAACTGCCCCCGACCATTCGGTGGAACAAGGAAGCGATGAACTGGAGCGACCACGAAGGCACACCTCGGGCGCCTCAGGTCGATGCCTTGATCGAGACATTGATTGTCGCCGTCAAAGCCTGGCAGGGCTGATCAGGGCGACTGGCGCTCGATCACCCAGCCGTCACCCTCGAGCCGGTAGCGAATGCGATCGTGAAGACGGCTCGGCCGTCCCTGCCAGAACTCGATCTGGTGAGGCCGGACGAGATAGCCGCCCCAGTGCGGTGGACGGGGAACCTCGTCGGGGAATCGTGCCGAGAACTCGCGCACCGCAGCGTCGAGCGTCTCGCGGGACGGGATCACCGATGACTGATTGCTGGCCCAAGCGCCGAGTTGGCTGCCGCGCGGGCGGCTGGCAAAGTACGCGTCGGACTCGGCCTCCGGGACATGTTCGGCCGAACCGACGATGTGGACCTGGCGTTCGAGGTCGTGCCAGACGAAGCTCATCGCCGCACGGTTGGTGGCGTCGAGGGCCTTGCCTTTCGTAGAGGTCCGATTTGTGTAGAAGACGAAGCCTCGATCGTCGACACCGCGTAGGAGCACGGCTCGGCTCGACGGCCAGCCGGAAGCGTCGACCGTGCTCACCACCACGACCCCGGGATCACGAGGACCGGTGGCCGCCCACTCGTCGAACCAGGTCCGGAACTGCACGATCGGGTCCGGGTCGACATCGGCAAGGTCGAGGCCAGCTTGTTCGTACTGGTGACGGATCGACTCCAGGTTCATGGCCAGACTCTACGGTGCAGCCATGGATCGAGTCGTACCCGCCGTCCTTGCCGGCGGTGCCGCCGGTGCCGCCGGCCGGTGGGTGATCGGTGAGTTCGGCTGGTCGTCCGCGACGACCCTGCTGGTAGTCAACACCGTCGGTTGTTTCGTGCTGGGAATCGTCATCGCGATGCTCCCCGAGCGCGAGCACCCGATCCGCTTGGCCTTGGGAGTCGGTGTGTGCGGTGGCCTCACGACCTTCTCAGGGCTCGCGGTCGACCTCGCCGTGCGACTCGACGCAGGTGATGTCGGCGAGGCGGTGGCAATGGGTGTGCTCAGCCTCGGGCTTGGCCTGATCGCGTTTCTCGGTGGACGGGCGGTGTCGGCGTGATCGCCGTGTTGTTCGTCGTCACCGCCGCCGCCGGCACGCTGCTTCGCTGGCAGGCGTCGATGTCCGTGCCCATCCGGGCGATCGCGACATTCGCCGTGAATATCGCCGGAGCCTTCGCCCTGGGATTGCTCTCCACCGCAAGCGCCGACTCGCAGCTGATCGGTGGCGTTGCGGGCATCGGGGCGCTCACGACCTTTTCGACGTTCGTGGCCGAACTCTTTGAGATCCACCAGATCGACCGGGGGTGGGCGTGGCGCTACGGGGCCGCAACCTTCGTGTTCGGCGTGGCCGCAGCCTGGATCGGGTTGACGCTGGCCTAGCGGTTGGCCATCGCCAACATCGCCTCGAGCGACGCTGCACCAACGTTGGCGCCACAGCTCACGGCGACAACCCGGGCACCGGGATTCGTATCGGCAAAGCGGGTGGCCGCGGCGAGCGCCACACCGGCAGCCCCCTCGACCAGATGGTGATGATCGTCGACCATCGCAGCCACCGCTCGAGCGATATCGAGTTCGCTGATGTCGACCCACCGGTCGACGAGCGCACGACAGATGTCGAAGGTGATCGTGTCGTCCTCGAGCCCCCCAGCCGTGCCATCAGAGAACGTCGGCTCGAAGTGCGGGGTGATGATCTCGCCGGCATCGATCGACGCAGCCATCGCCCGATCGTTCGCCGCTGACGCACCGATCACGAGCGTCGAGGGCGAAGACGCCTTGATCCATGTCGCGATACCGGAGATGAGTCCGCCACCGCCGACCGACACCACCACAGCATCGGGGGCCACGCCGTCCTCGAGGATTTCTTTCCCGATCGTTCCCTGCCCGGCAATGATGCGCGGGTCGTTGTACGGGGAGACATACGTGATGCCTCGCTCCTCGGCAGCTCGTCGCGCCGCCATCTCGGCACGGCTGGTATCGGTGCCCTCCACGAGCACGATCTCCGCGCCGAGGCGACGAATCTGCGCGATCTTCGACGGAGCGGCGGCCTCCGGGAGATAGATCGTGCACGCAAATCCCCGGCTTGCCGCTGCGGTAGCGACACCAATGCCATGGTTGCCTGACGAGGCGGTGATCACCCCTTCAGCCGCAAGGTCGGGGGACAACGAGTGCACCACATTGGCCGAACCTCGGACCTTGAAACTGCCCGTGCGCTGCAGATGCTCACACTTGATGGCGATGTCGGCCCCGTGCCGCTCCGACAGCGGATCCGACGTCAGCAGCGGGGTGCGCAGGATGTGCGGCTCGATGCGGTTCGCCGCCTCGTCGATGGTCGTGGGATCGATCACGATGGCCCTCCGGTCATCACGAGTTGGGCCATGGCAGCGTCCTGGATACCGAGACCACAGTGATCAGAGACGCTGATCTGTTCGTCCGAGGTGCGGCCCGGCGAACGACCGGTCAGGACATCACCAAGATTCACCGCCCGTTCGGCGGCCTCGGCGAGATGGGCGAGTTCACCGACACGGCCAGCGATCGACACATCGTCGGCGACCAGCAGGTCGGCGCCGAGCAGCACATCATCGGCCAGCTCTCGCTTGCCGAGGAGGTCGGATCCCATAGCGATGACGTGGGTGCCGGGCGAGAGCATCTCGAACGTGACCAGGGGGTCACGGCTCGGTGTGCAGCAGATCACGATGTCCGCGCCGTGCACGGCGTCAGCGACCGTGTCCGCGGCGACGGCGTCGTTCTCCGCAGCAAACCTGTCTCGGGTCTCCGGACTGCGGCTCCAGACGGTGACCGACTCGATGCCAAGGGCCTCGCGTAGCGCGGCAACCTGGAACGCAGCCTGAAAGCCGCCGCCGAGCATCGCCAGCGTGCGGGAGTCGGGCCGAGCAAGTGCCCGGGCACTTACCGCAGACGCTGCCGCGGTTCGGATCTCCGTGAGCCAGCCACCATCGTCGAGAATCGCAGCCGGCGCACCGGTGGTGGCGTCGAGGACCGCCGTGAAGCCGGAGTTGCCGCCTTCGGGGAACGCACCTGCGGCGGCCTTGAAGGCGAGATACGGCCCGCCGAGATGGGCCCCTTTCACGTGGAGTTCGCCTCCGTTGGCGAGGTGCATGGCGAACTCGTCGGGTGCCACGACGTCACCGTCGGCTAGGGCGCAGAACGCATCGTGCACGGCACCTCGAGCGGCAGCAAGGCTCACTCGGGAGCGAACGGTGTCGGCATCAAGGACCTTCATCGGCCCAGTATGTCGCTCACGCCCGCTGCACCGCCGCCCAGAGACCCGAGCCGGCGCGACCGGCAGTCGCAGTCCACGACCCCGGCAGTGCGTCGACAACCGCTTCTGGGCTCAGGTGGATCGGGGTCTCGTGCCCGAGCGTGTTGATCCACAGCAGGCCACCGCCCGGGCGCACGACCCGATCGACCTCGGCGGGAAACAGCAACATGTTCACCAAGACGAGAAGATCGGCTGCATCGTCGGGAAAGGGCAGCATCGAGGCGTCGGCCTGCACCTTCGGGGCGAGGTCGGGCTGATGGCGCAGCATCTCCATCGACAGGTCGAGGGCGATGACGTCGTCGAACCGCTCGATGAGATGCCCGGTGCCGAGGCCGGTACCCGAGCCGAGCTCGATCACCGTGTCGCCGGCGAGCCCGCCGCGATCGAGCGCGTCGAGGATCGAGGCCTCACGCTCCGGGGTGGCGCGACTCGTCCATTCGGCAGCCATGCCGTCGAACAGTTCTCGAACCTTGTCGCGGCGCGAGGAATCCCACGCCGCATCGAAGGCGACCGTTTCGGTCACCTTCCGCATCGGCGATGCCGAGCCGAAGACCGGCAAGTCGGTGACGGTGCCCTCCGCGTCGGGGAGCCAGGTCACCGGACCCGGCATCAAGCCGGAACCGGAATCTCGGTGACGCCGCCCATGTACGGGCGCAGTGCATCAGGGATCTTCACCGAGCCGTCGGGTTGCCGGTAGGTCTCGACGATGCCGGCCCAGACCCGCGGCACGGCGAGCCCCGAGCCGTTCAGCGAGTGCACGAACTGGGTGCCCTTCTCGCCTTCAGGCCGGTACCGGATGTTGGCCCGCCGGGCCTGGTAGTCGGTGCACCAGCTGACAGAACTGACCTCGAGCCAACGGTCGGCGCCCGGCGCGAACACCTCGATGTCGTAGGTACGAGCACCGGCGCCGCTGATGTCGCCGCACGCAAGGTCGAGCACGCGATGAGCAAGACCGAGATCGCGGATCGCGTTCTCGGCCCGCTCGAGGATCTCCATGTGCATCGCCTGGGCCTGGTCGGGCGTGCAGAACGCGTAGAGCTCGACCTTGTCGAATTCGTGGACGCGCAGCAGGCCGCGAGTGTCGCGGCCGGCCGACCCGGCCTCGCGGCGGTAGCAACTGGTGTGGGCCATGAGTCGCATCGGCAACTCGGACTCGTCGAGTACCTCGCCGGCGACCATCGACGTGAGCGGCACCTCGGCCGTGGGGATCGCCCAAAGGTCGTCGCGTTCGAGGTGGTACGCGTCGTCGCTGAACTTCGGAAGGTGGCCGGTGCCGATCATCGTGTCGGTCTTCACGACCGTCGGCGGACGGATCTGCTCGAAGGCGTCACGATTGCGATCGAGGCCGTAGTTGATGAGCGCGCTCAAGAGATGGGCACCGGCGCCCCGGTACATGGCGAACATCGAACCGGACATCTTCACGGCGCGGTCGACATCGAGGATGCCGAGCTGTTCGCCGACCTCCCAATGGGGGACCTTCTGATGTTGGGCATAGCCATCAGGATCGTGGCCTTCCACACGCACGACGATGTTGTCGTCTTCGGTGAGGCCGTCAGGCGCATCCGGGGCCGGCATGTTCGCAATATGAAGCAGCTGCTGACGGAGGGCGGACTGGAGTTCGTCGGCCTCGACGGCAAGCGACTTCTCTCGCTCACCGAGCGCCTTGCTCTCGTCTTGCAGCGCACTCGCCTCATCGCCCTTGCCGTCGCGATGCAGCGCCCCGATCTCTTTCGACAGGGCATTGACCCGACTGCGGATGTCGTCACGTTCGGTACCGACCGCCCGGACACTGGCATCGAGTTCAACAGCGCGATCGATCCCCGAGGTGTCGTCGCCTCGGCGAGCGATCGCCGCTTTCACGGCCTCCGGGTCGGTGCGCAGCAGCTTGATGTCGAGCATGGTCAGACGGTATCGCCCGCAGCACCCAGCGGTGCTCGTTTCCCCGGTAGACGAATCCGCCGAGCCCAACAGGCATCTGCCTGCGAATCGACATCGACAAGAATTTCGCAATGACTCGCGGCAAGGGTTGCGCAGTCCAACCACTACGGAGGAACACGATGCTCATCACACAGATCACCACGTGGGAAGGAACCCCGGCAGCCATCGAGGCCGTCGTGGCCGGATCTCGGGAGGCGGCTCCGATCCATGAGGGACTTGGAGCGAAGAATCCGCGTCTTATGCGCTCGGTCTCGGGCGGCGACGTTCACCAGGTCGAGTACATGATCGACTTCGACTCGTTCGAAGCCCAGGGAAAGTTCTCCGACGCGATCGTCGATGGCGAGTGGTGGACAGGCATGATGCAGGCCGTCGCAGCTGCCTACCCTGATCTCCGCAACGGCGGGACGCGCCTGACGTACAACGCCATCTGATCGACGGGCCGGTTCCTAGCGAGTCTCGGCGGGTGGCTCACCGGCGTCGGCGAACTGCTGCTCGACATCGTCAAACGTAAGGCGCCGGTTGTGACGGTCGCGCCGCGCCTGCTCTTCGGCTCGCGCATTGTTCGCCGCAAGACGGAAGAACCGTACGGCGATGATGGTCCAGAGGTAGAAGCCACCGATGACCTTCATGACCGCGCCGGCGGCCTGCTGGTCGTCGACCGGCGAGATACCCCACAGTGGATCGTCGGTCTCGTAGGCCTCATAGACGACACCCTCGGCGAAGGTCAGCCAACCAGCCGGCACCGTGGGCACGATCGACATGAGGAAGAGGTAGAGCATCTTCCCGGGCTCACCCATCTGGAGTTCCTTGAGCGGGCCGACGACCGGGAACCACATGAGCAGCGCCGACGCGAACACCAACAGGTGAATCGTGTAGTGGAACGGGCCGTTGTCCGACGACAGATTCACCACAGCACCCCAGTGGGTGAGGATCTGCAGCGCATTGAAGATGGTGCCTGCAACGATCGGCTTCGTGAGCACCCGCAGAACCCGCTGGGGCGTGCCGTCGTCGAGAACGACGAGGCGGGCCAGCCACGCCGGCATCGCCAACAAAAGCAGCGGCGGAATGATGAAGCTGATCAGCAGGTGCTGCAGCATGTGAACGAAGTACAGGTGCTCCTCAGCGATGTCGTGCATCGGCCAGTCGGCGGCAAGCCACAGCATGGCCACACCGACGATGAAGAACCGCTTCTGGTTGACCGTGGTGACCGGCTCCCCTGCCGGCACCACGAGTGGTCCGATGTTCCGGACCGAGTAAACCCCCAAGCCGATGATCGCAGCCACCAGCAACCACACTTCCGGGTGGAACTCGAAGTCCCACGCGCTCGCAGCGAGTAGGGAGGTCATGGCGTTATCCGAACACGTTGAACGCCAAGAGAGTCACGATGTACACCGCCGTGGCGAGAAGCACCCCGGAGAAGAAGGACTGCTGCAGCACCGGCTTGTCCTGCTTCAGATGCATGAACACCCGGGCGACCAGCCAGCCCTTGAAGATCATCATCGTGAACAACGACGTGAGCAGGATCCAGCGAGTCTCAAAGAAGGTGAAGACCGACTCGAAGTAGGTCGCAACCTCCGCCGCGGTGACCACGGCAAGGATGATGGCGACCTTGACGTACTCCCAGTCGGAGGGGTGATGATCGTCGTGGGCCTCGTCGTGGGTCTCGACGGCCGCTTCGGTGGTTTCGCTCATGTCGCTCACTCCGGCGGGATCAGGTAGATGACGGTGAAGATGAAGATCCACACGAGATCGACGAAGTGCCAGTAGAGGCCGACGATCTCGACGGTCTCGCTGTTCTTGCCGGTCAGCTTGCCCTGGTTGGCAGCGACCCACAGCGACATCAGCATGACGATGCCGATGCTCACGTGGGCCCCGTGGAATCCGGTAAGGGTGTAGAAGGCTGACGCCGCCGGGTTGGTGGTGTAGCCGAGGCCCTCCTCGTAGAAGGCGGTGAACTCGTAGGCCTGACCGCCCATGAACACGGCGCCGAGCATGGCGGTCACGAGCAGCCACGCCTTGCCCCGGTCGAGGTCGTTGCGACCGAACGCCGAGAGAGCGAGCACCATCGTGAGCGAGCTCATCAGGAGCACGAACGACGAGACCGACGTGAACGGGATGTCGAACAGGTCGGTCGGCAGAACCTCACCGTTGCCTCGCGTCTTGTAGATCAGGTACGTCGAGATGAGCGCACCGAACAGCAGACACTCCGTCGACAAGAACAGCCACATCGCCAACTTGTTGTTGGAGATGCCCGTGTTCGTGGCGTGCGGATCGTGGGCGTCGTGATGAGTATCGGTGGCCGGGGCCGTTGCGGTCGCCATCAGCCCTCTCCCTCCGTGTCGTCGCCGGCGGCACCGACCGTGGCGAGTTCGCCATCGGGGTCGTCACCGTCGTGGTGGTCGTCGTGGCCGTGGCCGTCGGCGTCCGGATCATCGACCGGCTCCAACACCCAGGCGTAGATGGCACCGCCGGTGAGCAGGCCGCCCACCACACAGAGCCACAGGTTGAAGATGACGCCGTAGCCGATGAGCGGCAGGCCGATAGCCAGCACGAGCGGCCAGAACGACGGCGACGGCAAGTGCACACCGACGGCATCGCCCTTTTGCGCCGCGTCCTCCGCAGAAGAGACGCGAACGACCGAACCGTCGTCTTCAATGTTGTACTTGCGGAACCACCAGTCGTCCTGCGACTCGACGACCGGAATCTCGTCGAAGTTGTGCTCCGGAGTCGGCGACGGGATCGACCACTCGAGGCTGCGGGCATCCCACGGATCGGGACCGGGAGCCGGCAGGTTCGGGGCGTCCTTCTTGGACTTGTAGACGTTCCACAGGAAGTACAGCACCGACGCACCGAGGATGTACGAACCGATGGTGGCGACGAGGTTCCAGAACTCAAAGCCGAAGCCCGACGAGTAGGTGTCGATGCGGCGGCTCATGCCCTGCAGGCCGAGCACGTGCATCGGGCCGAAGGTCAGGTTGAAGCCGATGAGCATGGTCCAGAAGTGGATCTTGCCGCGCCGCTCGTCGAGGAAGTGACCGAACACCTTCGGCCACCAGAAGTACACACCGGCAAACAGACCGAGGACACCGCCGCCGAAGATCACATAGTGGAAGTGCGCAACGATGTAGTAGGTGTCGGTCTGCTGGGTGTCGGCTGGGGCGAGCGAGTGGGTGACACCCGACAGGCCGCCGATGGTGAACATCGTGACGGTGCCGACGGCGAACAGCATCGCCGTGGAGAAGTTGAGCTTGCCGCCCCACATCGTGGCGAGCCAGTTCAGGATCTTCACACCGGTCGGCACCGCGATGAACATCGTGGCCATTGAGAAGGCAAACACCGAGATCGGACCGATGCCGGACACGAACATGTGATGGGCCCAGACGCCCCAACCCATGAAGCCGATCGCAATGCCGGAGAACACCATGAACGAGTAGCCGAAAATGGGTTTCCGGCTGAAGGCCGGGATGACCTCGGAAATGATGCCGAAGCTCGGGAGAATGATGATGTACACCTCGGGGTGACCGAAGATCCAGAAGAGGTGCTGCCAGAGCAACGGGTCGGCCCCTGCTTCAGGGTCGAAGAATTGCGAGTCGAACTGGCGGTCGAACAGCAACAACAGAAGCGCCACGGTGATGACCGGCAGCGCAAAGGCCAGCAGGAACTGAGTGACCAGGAGCATCCAGGTCAACACCGGCATGCGGAACAGGCTCATGCCCGGAGCCCGCATGTTGAGACACGTCACCGCCAGGTTGACCGCCGAGACCAACGAGGCGATACCGGTGATCAACAGGCCGATGGCATAGAAGTCGACCCCGTTGGTCGGCGAGAAGGTGATGCCGCTGTTCGGTGAGTAGCAGAACCAACCGCAGTCGGCGCCGCCGCCACCGACGATCCATGAGGTGTTCAAGAAGATTGCGCCGGAAAGCCAGACCCAAAACGACAGCGCGTTGAGACGGGGGAAGGCGACATCGCGAGCGCCGATCTGCAACGGGATCAGGTAGTTGGCGAACGCCGCCGCAAACGGCATGACGAACAAGAAGATCATCGTGACGCCGTGCATCGTGAAGATCTGGTTGTAGACGTCGGCGCTCAGGAAGCCGTTCTCAGGGAAGGCCAACTGGGTGCGGATGAGCAGCGCCTCGAGGCCACCGACGAGGAAGAAGAACATCGCGGCAACGCCGTACATGATGCCGATCTTCTTGTGGTCAACGGTGCTGACCCAGTCCTTCCAGCTGCCGTTGGCCTGGGGCCGGGTCAGGACGCCGAGCGGTCGCTCGGCGTGCTGCTCACCGCTGGTGAGGGCAAGAGGTTCTTCGATGATCGCCATTGCTCACTCCACCTCCGTCGCCGCCAGGATCTCGGCCGACGGCTTCTCGCCGAGGGTCTCGAGATAGGCGACGAGATCGCTAATCGTTCGTTCGGACAGACCCAGATTGGGCATGCCTCGGGGCAATTCACCATCGGGAAGCCCGTTGGCGTAGTTCTCCTTCACGACTTCCGGAGCTCGCAGCCACTGCGAGATGTCGTCGCGGTTCCACTCGCCGTCCTCGGTGTAGGTGTTGAGGATGCCACCGGCGAAGGTCGTGCGGCTGGCGAAGTGGGTGAGGTTCGGTGCGGCCTGCGAGACCACGGGAGCGGCGATGTCCTCATCGCCACTGAAACCCTCGACCAGGTGGCACGAGGAGCAGTTGGCGAGGAACGCCGTGGCGCCGCGAGAGACGGGATCGTCGGGGTTCTCCGGCGGCGCGCTCTGCGACACCATCTGCTCATCGATCCAGTTCTGGAAGTCAGCGTCATCCATCGCGATGGTCTGCATCCGCATCCGGGAGTGCGAGAGACCGCAGTACTCAGTGCACTGCCCGAAATAGACGCCAGGCTCATCGGCGGAGATCTCCCACGGAGCAAAGAAGCCCGGCCGGGCATCGCGCTTGCCGTTGAGCGCCGGGATCCAGAACGAGTGGATGACGTCACGGGAGGTGACGATCAACTCGACCTCTTGACCGGTCGGGATCACCATCTGTCCGGCCGTGACGATGTCGGCTGGCGGGAGGTTGCGGGGATCGCCGAGGAAGTCAGCATCGACGTCCTCGGTGAAGTAGTAGCGGAACTCCCACCACCACTGCTGACCGACCACGACGATCTTGGGCTCCCAGCTGGTGGAGTCGCCTTCGACCTCGACCTCGTAGGCGTTCGCCTCGGTCTCGTTGAGGGAGAAGTGCGCAACGGTGGTGAGCACGGCCACGACGACCATGATGATCGCCGGGACGATGGTCCAGCCGATCTCCAGAGTGTTGTTGTGCGAGATCTGCTCAGGGAATTCATCGTCGCCGTCGTAGCTCTTCACCCGCTGCTTCATCGCCATATAGATCACGGCGCCGAGGACGAGGACGCCGATCACCCCGGCGATGACCAGCACGCGGTCGAGCAAGGTGTCGATCTCGCGGGCGTTGTCGCTCTGCGGCTGCAGCGTGTCGAGTTCGGCGTCGCCGGCGCAGCCGGCCGTGATCAGGCCGATCAGGGCAACAGCGCCCAACAGGCGCGTGCGGGAATCACTCACTGGCTTCTCCCTCTTCCGAATGGTCTTCACCGTGCTCCTCACCATGGTCGTCACCGTGATGTTCGCTGTGATGTTCAAAGTCGCGCTGGCCGTCGACTGCGGTGACGATGCCACCCGCGATGACGGCGACGCCGACCGCAAGCACAAGACCTGCGATGACGTTCTTGTTCATCTTGGGCCGGGCCGCATAGAGGATGCCCAGTCCGAAGATGGTGACGGCGATCAGACCGGCCCAAACAACAGCGCCGAGCTTGGTCGCGTTCAGGAAGATCCGACTGGCGGCGAGTGCCATGACCGCGACACCGAGGGCACCGGCAACGGGGATCTCGAAGGGCGCCATGATGCGGTCGCGCAGGGCCTTGTTGGCCTCGGCATCGCCGGTGGCGCGGTCGGCCCAGGCGTCCATGGTCCACTCGATCGCAACGAGCGAGCAGATCACCAAGCCCAGAACGAACACGGCCGGGCCGAGCACGAGGCCGAGCACCATGGCGGCGCCACCGAAGGCGCCGACGACCGGCCAGAAGCTGCCCGTGACGGGCGTGGTCGGCGCGATGGCCTCGACGCCCATGTAGTGGGACTGGGCAGCCGGGTCGGCGTCACGGAAGGCAACGATGATGCCCGCAAAGCAGGCGGACGCAAAGGCGCCGCCGATCAGGACCAGGTAGCCGACATGGTCGCCCACGCCGCCCTTCCAGCCGAGCGTGATCGGACCGACGTGCTCACCGCCGGTCGAGTACCCGTAGGCGACCGCACCGATGGTGAGGGCGATGGTGAGTCCGAAGAAGAACTTGAAGCCCGTGGTGAACATCTGATCCCTACTTGGTGACGAAGATGGCGATCCAGGTGACCCAGTACATGACGGAGACCGCATGCCAGAACATGGCAGCAGCGGCGACGCCGTCGTCCTGGGAAGGACCGAACTGACCGAACAGTGCCCGCATCGTGGTGAGGGCGAGGAAGACGACCGCACCGATCAAGA
>Ga0181594_10001174_pt1 | contig 24562 bp, 22 predicted proteins | sample 071ome_18_FD_145603 | JGI IMG/M metagenome (GOLD analysis project Ga0181594, IMG submission 145603) | Coastal salt marsh microbial communities from the Groves Creek Marsh, Skidaway Island, Georgia - 071413BT metaG (spades assembly) | ecosystem: Environmental > Aquatic > Marine > Intertidal zone... | reverse complement strand
GATGGTGCGCAGCGTCGCCTCGAAGACCAATGACGAGGCCGGCGACGGCACGACGACGGCCACCGTTCTGGCCCAGTCGATCGTCCGCGAGGGCTGCAAAGCGGTTGCCGCCGGCATGAACCCGATGGACCTCAAGCGTGGCATCGACCTCGCCGTCGAAGCGGTCGTCGCCGATCTTCAGGCCCGCTCCAAGAAGGTCAAGTCGAACGAGGAAATCTCGCAGGTCGGCACGATTTCCGCGAACGGTGACACCGAAATCGGCTCGATGCTGGCCCAGGCGATGGACAAGGTCGGCAATGAGGGCGTGATCACGGTCGAGGAGGCCAAGAGCCTCGCCACCGAGCTTGACGTCGTCGAAGGCATGCAGTTCGACCGCGGCTATCTCTCGCCCTACTTCGTGACCGACACCGAAAAGCTTCAGGCGGTTCTCGACGATCCCTATATCCTGATCCACGAGAAGAAGCTGTCGAACCTGCATGACATGCTGCCCCTGCTGGAAAAGGTCGTGCAGTCGGGTCGGCCGCTCGTAATCATCGCCGAGGATGTGGAAGGCGAAGCGTTGGCTACCCTCGTGGTCAACAAGCTGCGCGGCGGCCTCAAGGTCGCGGCGGTCAAGGCGCCGGGCTTCGGCGATCGCCGCAAGGCGATGCTCGAAGACATCGCGATCCTGACCAACGGCCAGGTGATCTCGGAAGACCTGGGCATCAAGCTCGACGGCGTCACGCTGGACATGCTGGGCCGCGCCAAGAAGGTGGTCCTCAAGAAGGAAGACACCACCATCGTCGAAGGCGCCGGCAAGAAGGCCGACATCAATGGCCGCTGCAACCAGATCCGGGCGCAGATCGAGGAAACCACCTCGGACTACGACCGCGAGAAGCTGCAGGAGCGCCTCGCTAAACTGGCCGGCGGCATCGCGGTGATCCGCGTCGGCGGCGCTACCGAGGTCGAGGTGAAGGAGCGCAAGGACCGAGTCGAGGATGCCCTCAACGCAACCCGGGCGGCCGTCGAAGAGGGCATCGTCCCCGGTGGCGGCACGGCGCTGCTTTATGCGACCAAGGCGCTCGCCAAGGTCAAGCCCGCCAATGACGACCAGCGCGTCGGCGTCGACATCGTGCGCCGCGCCATTCAGTCGCCGGCCTGGCAGATTGCCGAAAACGCAGGTGAGTCCGGCTCGGTGGTCGTCGGCAAGCTGCTGGAGCAGACCAACGCCAGCTGGGGCTTCGACGCACAGAGCGGCCAGTATCGCGACCTGGTGACGGCCGGCATCATCGACCCGACCAAGGTGGTTCGCACTGCGCTGCAGGACGCCTCTTCCGTGGCGGCCCTGCTGATCACCACCGAGGCCATGGTCGCCGATGCGCCGGAAGACAAGCCTGCCATGCCGGCGATGCCCGACATGGGCGGCATGATGTAAGGCGTACGCCTTACATCGACCGGCAGGTCAACGGAAACCCCCGCGGGAACCCGCGGGGGTTTTTGTTTGAACCGACATCCCGCTAGGATGCACCGAAGCGACTTGACCAACGCAACCGAAAGGAGCTCTCCGATGGGCGATCCGATCAAGTTCGAGATCTTCACCGACTACGTCTGACCGTGGTGCTATCTCAGTACCGTGCGTATTGAAAAGCTCAAACGGGAATACAACATCGACGCGGTCATGGTGCATTTTCCTCTCCATCCGGAAACGCCGCAGGACGGCAAGGCGATGGCCGAGCTCTATGCCGGGCGCGGCGTCGACCCCGACCAGATGTACCAGCAGATGAAGAACCGGATGGATGAGGAAGGCCTGCCCTACGGCAAGCGCACCCACACCTATAACAGCCGGCTCGCCCAGGAGCTCGGCAAGTGGGCCGACACGCAGGAAGGCGGCGAAGCGCTGCACGATGCGATCTACCGCGCCTATTTCGTCGACTCCCGCAATGTCGGCGATATCGATGTGCTGGTGGAACTTGCCGAATCCGCGGGGCTTGATGGCGCCGAAGCCCGCAAGGTTCTGACCGAGCGCACGTTCAGCGATGCCGTCGACGAGGACTGGAACAAGTCGCGCCAGTACGGCGTCACCGGGGTACCGACTTTCGCCGCGGGCGGCTTCGGCATCGTCGGCGCGCAGCCCTACGAGGCGCTGGAAGCCCTGATGGAACGCGTGGGCGCTGAGAAGAGAAGCTGACATGCCCATCCTGAAACGACCGGATGCCGAGATTCATTACGACGAGCGCGGCCCGGTATCGGGAACAGGCCATGCGATCCTGCTGTTCGCGCCGGGCGGCATGCGGTCGGCGGCGGCGCAATGGGCGGCCGCGCCCGGCCAGCCGCCGAAATCGTGGAACGACTGGCCGACGGTTCTGTCGGAAAATTACCGGGTCGTCACGATGGACCAGCGCAACGCGGGCAGTTCCGTCGGCGCGATCGAGGCCGACCACGGCTGGGATACCCTGGCCGACGACCAGCTTTCGCTGATGGATCATCTCGGGATCGATCGTTTCCACGTACTCGGCGGCTGTATCGGCTCCACCTACTGTCTCAAGATGGCAGAGCGCGCGCCCGACCGCGTGACCGCGATGGTGCTGCAGAACCCGATCGGTCTGAACCCCGAACGCCCGACCAACTTCCCGGAGCATTTTGCGGGCTGGGTCGAAGAGCTGATGGCGGCGCGCGACGATCTCGACGCGGATGCGGTGGAAAGCTTCGGCAGGAACCTGTGGGACGGCGATTTCGTGTTCGGCGTCAGCCGGGACTTCGTCTCGTCATGCCGGATTCCGGCCATCGTGCTGCCCGGCAACGACATTTCACACCCGGCTGTCATCGGACAGGAGGTTGCGGACCTGCTGCCGAACGCCGAATTTCTGAAGGACTGGAAAGGCCCGGATCACATCGAGGAACAGCTCGCGCGGGTAACGGGCTTCCTAGCGAAACACACGCCCTGACGCGGAATTGAATCAGTACTTCTTGCCGCCGGGCGCGCTCTTTTCGTATTCCTCGATTGCCCGGGTGACGCCGTCGGCCGCGGCAGCCTGAAATTCCGGCTGGTTGGCGGCGGCGCGGTCATAGCTGTCCTGACGCGGTGCAAGCTGGCCCTGAAAATGCGGCATGACATAGCGCGCGAACAGCTCGTACGAGCGCTGCGTCGCGGCCCAGTCGGCCCAGTCATGCGCCATGAACATCACAACGCCGAACCCGCCGGACCCTTCCTGCATGCGCGCGATATCGCGAATTGCATCGTCGGGCGTGCCCACGAGGGCGCGACCGGTCGAGGTGACGAAATCGCCGACATCGGTGACATCCTTGGGGATCGGCCCGCGCGGCAGAACGTCACGCGCATAGGCGCCCCATTTCTCGACCCCGAACGCGATATCTTCCCGGGCCTGTTCAGAAGTCTCGGCAATATGCATCTGGACGGCGATACGGAACTTGCGGCGATCGGCCGTCCGCCCGTGCGCGGCGGCCGTTTCCTCGCAGATCGACCAGTTTTTTGCGTAGGCTTCGAGCGCCGCATCCGAATGCCCGCCCAGCGATAATATGCCCATACCGAGACGCCCGGCGATCAGCGCGCCGGCTGGCGAGCGCACGGCGGTCACCGCCATTTCCATGCGCGGCTTCGTATAGGAGGCGTGCTGCAGCCGCGCCCGGTCCAGGGTGAACCAGTCGGTTTTCATGCTGACCGTTTCGCCTTCCAGCAGCGGCACGATGGCGTCGAGCGCCTCCTCCATCATGCGGCGCGATTCGCGCGCATCGATCCCCATCATCGATGCATCCGACGGCAGCGCGCCCGGCCCGACACCGAACATCGTCCGCCCGCGCGTCATGTGATCGAGCTGCACCATCGCATCCGCCACCATGAACGGGTGCGTATAGGGCAACGAGCGAACGCCCGTGCCAAGGCGAATGTTCTTTGTCGCCATCGAAGCGGCGGCGATAAATATTTCCGGCGCCGCGATGGTCTCGAACCCTCCGGAATGATGCTCGCCGACCCACAGCTCGTCATAGCCCAGCCGGTCGAGCAGGATCGCGAGCTGCATGTCTCGCTCGAACATCAGGGTGGGGTTTTCGTTCAGCGCATGAAACGGCGCGAGAAACACGCCGAAGCGGAGATGGTCGTCTAAAGAGTTCTGGGTCATTGGCAGCCTCCCACTATTCCTAAACCCGCCTCGTCATGCCCGGGCGCAGTCCCGGGCATCTCCCGCCGACGAGTTACCCCGGAAAAAGATCGCCGGGACGAGCCCGGCGATGACGACATTAAACCGGCTGATCCGATCCTACAGCGCGTTGCAGGGCCGGCGAAGCGTCCGCCACATATGGGCCGACGGCGAGTTGTCGTTGCCGAGACCTTCCTTCGGCACCTTAAAATGGCGGCCGATAATATCGTCGAACTGCTCCAGCTCGATGGTGGTTTCGGCGTCGAACGAATAAAGGTCGTTGAGGCAGATCTGCCGCGCCGACATGTACCATTTGTGATTCCGCGCTTCTTCATACGCCGCCTGAATATAAGGCGCCGGTTCATAGTCTTCGCCGAACATGCGGACGTAATTCTCGGGATATTCGTAGCCGACCTCCTCGTCGGGATAGAAGCGCAGACACTGATGCGCGCGCACCGCCCAGGAGACTTCCTCGTCGACATAGGGCTCGATCAGCTGGGCGCCCCAGTAGCCGTGATCGGCGCGGATGAAACCGCACACCGCGATATCGTGCAGCAGGCAGGCCAGAACCATCTTCTCCGGCAGCCCGTTCTTCTGCGCCAGGTTGGCGCTCTGCAGCACATGTTGCTGGTTGGTCGAAAAACGCAGATTGAAGAAATCCTGCAAGGTCGGCGCATCCGGCATTTCCGGCAGGCGCGGGTCCTCGCCCATCAGCAGGGTCTTGCCGCTCCCCACCGCAAACCCGCGGCCGATCGAGCGCTCGCCATCGGCGAGGTGGTAGAGCAGAGACTTGGAGATGATCTTGTCGGCCAGCTCCTTCATCTGTTTTTCTTCGAGCGCATCGGCGCGCTCGGACAGGCTCTGTGTCTGCGTGGCCATGGCGGTTCTCCTCCGGAATTGACGGGCGGGATTGCGGGAATTTTGTTTATCAAAGACCCGAGAAGCCGGCGGGTCAAGTTTGGCAATTAATGCTCGTCATGCCCGGGCTTCGTCCCGGGCATCTTGAGCCAGAGGAGTCCCCTTTGGCAGGAGATCTCCGGGACAAGCCCGGTGATGACGGATTGTTTTTCCGGCTTTGGAGCCGCCTTCACCAGCCCCCCGCTTCCTCCGCAAAATCTCTCAGCGCGGCGATATGCCCGTCCGCGTCGAGACCTTCCTCGCTGCAATAGACCTGCATATGGGTCGCGCCGATGGATTTCCAGGCGTCCCATTCCGCTTTCCACTTCTCCGGCGTGCGGTTGGGAACGAACACGCGGCCCTCGATGGCGATATCGGACGGATCGCGCCCGGCCTCGCGGGCGTAGCCGTGCATCCGGGCGACGATTTCCTTCGGCTCGTCGTAGCGCCTCGGCATCACCTCGGCATGGCCGCGCTGGTTGAGCGAGGGGAAGCGCGGGAACCAGCCATCGGCGAGCGCGCCGACGCGTTTGATGACCGGTTCCGCCATGCCGCCGAGCCAGACCGGGATCGGTCTCTGCACCGGCAGGGGGTTGATGCCGGCATCGTGAATCTCGTGGAACTCGCCGGTGAAATCGACCAGCTCCTCGGTCCACAGACGGCGCATGAGGACGATCTGTTCCTCGATCATACGGCCGCGCGTTTTCCAGTCGCGCCCGAGCCCTTCATACTCGACCGGGTTCCAGCCGACCGCCACGCCGAGCCGCATGCGCCCGTTCGACAGCACGTCGACCTGCGCCGCCTGCTTGGCCGTCAGATACGTGTCGCGCTGCGGCAGGATCATGATCCCGGTGGCGAATTCCAGCGTCGTGGTACAGGCGGCCAGATAGCCGAACAGGCAGAACGGCTCGTGAAACATTTCCTCGAACGTGTAGAGCATCCGGAAATCGGTATGCACCGCAGGATCGCCGCCCAGCACGTGATCGAACGGCGCGATATGGGTGTAGCCCAGCGCCTCCGCCGCCTGCGCGTAATCGCGTAGCACGACCGGATCGGCGCCGAGTTCGGTCTGGGGAAACACCGCGCCGAGGCGCTGTTCGGGGCGCAGCGTCATGCGAATGCCTCCGGAAGCTCTTCCCGCACCCGCCGGATGATGTCGAGATGGTCCCGCGGCGTCTCGAGCCCGCCCATGATGGTGAAGACGTTGAGATGGGTCGCGCCCACGTCGCGCCAGCCTTCGTATTCGGCGCGCCATTCGTCCGGCGTGCGGCCGGAAACGTTGAGCCGCCCTTCGATCCCGATCGCATCGGGATCGCGACCGGCCTCGCGCGCGTAGGACCGCATCTTCTCGATCAGCATCTTCGGGTCGTCGTGCCGGCGATCCAGCCCCTTGGTCAGCAGCAGCGGGTCGAGCGACGGGAATTTCGGAAACCAGCCGTCCCCCATCCTGCCGATGCGCCGCAGCACCGGATCGGCCATGCCGCCGAACCAGATCGGAATATGCTTCTGCACCGGCAGCGGGTTGATCCCGGCGGCGCGCACGCTTTCCCACTCGCCTTCGAAATCGACCAGCGGGTCGGCCCACAGCGCGCGCAATAATGCGATCTGCTCCTCGATCCGCCTGCCGCGGGTGCGGAAATCGGCGCCCAGCGCTTCGAACTCCCAGCGGTTCCAGCCGATCCCGACGCCGAGCCGCACGCGCCCGCCCGACAGCACGTCGAGCTCCGCCGTCTGCTTGGCGACCAGCGCAGTCTGGCGTTGCGGCAGCACCAGGATCGCGGTGGCGAGCTCGATCCTTTGCGTCACCGCGGCGATATAGGACAGCAGCACGAACGGCTCATGGAACTCGCAGGTGTGATCGTAGGGGCCGCTGAACCCGGGCCGCGTCGCCCGGCTGACCCCGACGATATGCTCCATCGCCTCGAGGAAATCGTAGCCGAGCTCCTCGGTCATCGTACCGAATTCGCGGATCAGACCGGGGTCGGTGCCGAATTCGAGCTGGGGGAAAAAGGTGCCTATTTTCATATGACTTTGTCAGGTTGGCTGTACCGGCCCTCTCCCCCTCCCGGCCACCCATCTCGAGTATCCTGTGGGTGGCCGGGAGGGGGAGAGGGCCGGAGCGATATTTCGTCACTTGCGAGAGTAGCCGCGAAGGGGATGCGCGCAAAGGTCCCGCGCTGGCGCGTTCGGAAAACTGCTTTAAACTCCGCGCCGACAACGAAATGCGGAGAAGAAAGATGGCAACCACACGGGAACTGGTCAGCGCGCGCTACGGCAGGGATATCGGCGTCGGCGACGATACGGAAGCGGAAGGCGTCGTTGCCGCGCTGTTGTCGCGCCGCTCGATCCGGCTGTATGAAGACAGGCCGGTCGATCCCGGCCTGCTCGACGTGCTGCTGGCCTGCGCCCAGTCGGCGCCGACCAAGTCGAACCTGCAGCAATATTCCATCGTCGTGGTGCAGGAAAAAGAAACGCGGGAAAAGCTCGCGCCCTTCGTGCCGCGCACCAAGATTCTCAGGGACGTGCCCGGCCTGCTGGTATTCTGCGCCGACATGCGCCGGGGCCAGCGCGTCACCGGCTTCGCCGGCAAGGCGCACGCCAACAACAATATGGACACGTTCGCCAACGCCACCATCGATGCGGCGCTGGCGCTCGGCTTCTTCGTCGCCGCGGCGGAAGGCGCCGGGCTCGGCACCGCGCCGCTCTCGTCGCTGCGCGATTTCATGTACCAGGTGGCCGAGGTGCTGGAGCTGCCCGACGGGGTCTACCCCATCGCCGGGGTGATGTTCGGCTGGCCGTCGGCCACCGGCTACGTCAACCAGCGCCTGCCGCAATCCGCCGTGGTGCACCGCGAACGCTACGACGATTCGAACCTCGAAGCCGACATCTCGCAATACGACGAAACCCGCCATAGCGCCTTCCCCATCCCCGACGACAAACAGTCGAAGCAGGATTTCTACGGCATCGCCGAAAAATACCGCTGGTCGGAGCACATCTCGCGCCAGCTCGGCGTGCCCGAACGGGCGGAGTTCCGCGCGTTCCTCAAGAGCCACGGCTTCGACCTGGCGTAGGGCGACCGTCGGCATCCCATAAAAATGCGCCATGCCCGGGTCCGGAAATCAGAACCACCCGGGCATCTTGCGCCAGTTGGCCTCCGCCCACCCCGCCTTCTCCCATGTCACCCCGGACCTGATCCGGGGTCCATCGCGCCGCCTGCTTGAGCCCCGCCAGTTCATGTCGCGCTATCGCGCTCTGACTGGACCCCGGCTCGGGGGCCGGGGTGACAATTTTGTGGGAGGGAAGAGCGGTGCATAGCCCCCCTTCCTTGACCCCTCCCTGCGCCTTCGGGATACTGCCGCGACTTCACACAGACACAGGCAGGAACAGTGGCGGAGAAAGACCCGGTCATCATTTCAGGCGGCGGGCCGGTGGCGATGGTGCTGGCCCTCGCTTTGCACCAAAGAGACATCCCCTTCATCGCGCTGGAGACGCTCGACGAGCCGTTCGTCGACCAGCGGGCGGCGTCGCACCACCCGCCGACGGTGGGCATGCTCAACGAGCTGGGCATTCTCGACGATATCCTGCCGGAAGGTCTCAAATCGCCGGTCTACCGGTTCCACGACAAGGTCACCCATGACGTGATCGCCGAGTTCGATCTCGGCGAGCTGGCGTACGAGGTCGAGTTCCCCTTCGTGCTGCAGTTCGAGCAGTACAAGCTGGTGCGCAAGATCATCGAGCTGTTCGGCGACGCGCCCGGCTTCGACGTGCGGTTCTCGAACACCGTCACCGGGCTGACCCAGTTCGACGACCATGTCGACGTGCAGGTAAAAACGCCCGACGGGACGGAGACGCTGCGCGCGTCTTATGTCGTCGGGTGCGACGGCGGGCGCTCGACGGTGCGCAAATCGGCCGGCATCGAGTTCGTCGGCTTCACCTATCCGGAGAAGTTCATCAAGATCGGTACCTATTTCGATATTCAGGGCGTCGACGACCGGATCGCCATCCGCAACTATTTCTCGGACCCGGACGAATGGTGCAATTTGTTCAAGGTGCATGGCGAACCCGACCGGCCCGGCATCTGGCGTTTCGTGGTACCGATGCAGGTGGGAGAGACGGAAGAGGAAGCGAAAGCGCCGGAGAACATGCAGGCGCGGCTGAAGCGGTTCTTCGACCGCGACGAGGATTACGAGATCGCCTACGCCAACGTCTACACGGTGAGCCAGTGCGTCGCCGAGACCTTCAATAAGGGCCGCGTTCTGCTGGCCGGAGACTCGGCGCATGTCAACAACCCGATCGGCGGGATGGGGCTCAATGGCGGCATCCACGACGCGATGAACCTGGCGGAAAAACTCGCCCGCGTATGGAAGGGCGAGGCGGGAGACGACCTGCTCGATCTCTATACGAGACAGCGCCACAAGGCCTCGACCGACTTTACCCAGGCGCAGACCATCGCCAACAAGAAGCAGCTGGAAGAGAAAGACCCGGTACAGCGGCAGAAACGGCTCGACGAGATGCGCGCCGTCGGCGAGGACCCGGCCAAACGCCGCGCCTATATGCGCCGGGCGCAGCTGGTCGACAGCCTGGAAGCGGCGCAGAAAATTACCTGATCGGACGCCGACATGATTGACCTCGTGTTGAGGAGGCCTGAAAGGCCGTCTCGACCTGCCTCCGCCGAAGCAAAGCTTCAGCTTCGCGCAGGCGGGAGGATGAGGCGGGCGGGTGCAGGATTTATGCGATGAGCCTAAAAATATGCACGCTCAACACCTGGAAATGCGATGGGCGGTATCGTGACCGGTTGAAGCTGATGGCGGCGGAGACGGCGCGGATCAAACCCGACATCCTGATGCTGCAGGAGGCCTTCGCGGCAGGAGAAGACGACACGGCGGCAACGCTCGCCGCGGCGATGGACGGCACGGTCGCCGCCGCGCCGGCGCGCGACAAGGAACGCGATTTCGGCGGTCGTACGGTCCGCAGCACATCGGGGCTCGCTTTCATTACGACAGGCGAAATCGTCTCCTCGCGCGCTGTCTCGCTGCCGGTTCCCGACGCGGACGACAATCGCATATCGCAGATCGCGGAGATTGAGATCGGCGGCAAGCGCCTTCTCGCCGTCGCCACACACCTGACCCATATCACCGAAGCCGATTCCGAACGCCAGGCCGAGATCGAGGCGACGCTCGCCGCCCTGCCGGACCTGTCCGGTTACGATGCGGCGCTTTTCGCCGGCGATTTCAACTGCCGGCCCGAGACCCCGCCGATCCGCTGGCTGCTGGAAGAATCAGGCGTCGGCGCCATCGATGTCTGCGCCGCGGCGGGCATGGAGATCGTCACGCGCGATACCAGTTCGCGCTATCCGCCCTGCCGGATCGATCATATTTTCCTTCTCGATACCGGCTCGCCCGTCGCCATCGACCGGGTAATGCGCGTCTACGACACGCGCGATCCGACACTCGGCATCTTCCCAAGCGATCATTACGGCGTGATGGCCGAGCTCAGGCTCGGGAACTAACGAACCTCGGGCACCGCCACGCCGAACCTCTGGGCGACGCTGACCACGTCATCCCAGACGGCCTGCGGCACCGGAATACCGCCGTGCAGGCGCTGCGCGTGAATCTCATCCGACCGTTCGCCGGGGATCAGGATCTCGTCGACGCCGTCGGCTTTGGACAGCCCCTTGATCGCCTGGGCCAGCCTTTCGGCCTCGGCGGTGTATTCGTCGAGATCTATAAACTGTCCGATATCGACTGCGGCCAGCACGGCCGCCTGCTGGTGGCGTTTTTCGACGCCGGTAATCCATTTGAGCAGGGTCGACGGGCCCGCCATGTTGCAGGACACCAGCTCGAACATCAGCGACAGGCCGGACCCTTTCGGCCCGCCGAGCGGCGTCGGCAAATCGGCCTTTTGCGGGTCGGTGGTCGGGTTACCGTCGGAATCGAGCGCCCAGCCCTCGCCCAGCGGTTCGTTGGTCGCCTTGTGATGCATCAGCTTGCCGACGCCGGCGATCGCGGTCGCCATGTCGAGCGAGATGACCCGTCCGTCGGCGCGCGGCACACAAATGGCGATCGGGCTTGTCGATACACCGCCTTCGCGCGCGCCGTAATAGGCCATGTTGGGCTGCGATGTGCCCATATGAAGTCCGATCATGCCGGCCTCCGCCGCCATGCGGGTGTATTGCCCAACCGCGCCCGAATGGGTGGATTTATGGACCACGACCCAGCCGACGCCAGCCTTCTTCGCAAGCTCCATCGCCTTTTCCATGCCGTAGGACAGCGCAATCTGACCGTGCGCGTAATCGGCATCGACGATCGCCGCCGCCGGCGTTTCCTTCGTCACGCGGATATCCGGTTTCGGGTTTACGACATTGTTGTCGAGACGCTTCACATAGGAGGACAGGCGGATCATGCCGTGCGAGTCGATGCCGCGCAGGTCGGCCCAGATCAGCCCGGCGGCCACCGTGCGTGCATCGTCCGGCGGTACGTCGAGCGCCTCGAAAACCCGGATCATCAGTTCCTGCGCCGCCTCGTGCGACACGGTTACGCTATCGGCCATGAAATTCTCCCTTGCGAGCGGGGCGCATATTGCCGGGGCGGCCTGACGACGTAAAGCGGCGGAACGCCGCGTCCGGTTGCCGGTCAGCGACACCCCCCCTATAAACAGGGCAATTCTTCACTCAGGGAACCGGAAAAATGGAAGACAAGATTACGTTCAAGTACGGCGACATGACCCTGTCCGGCGTTCTTCACACGCCCGAGGGCGCGAGCGGCAGGCTGCCGGCGATCATGGTACTGCACGGGTTCGGCAGCAACAAGGAATCCGGCAACGTGCATGGACCCGTGAAAATGCTGAACGACTGGGGATACGCGGCGTTCCGGTTCGACATGCCGGGCTGCGGCGAAAGCGACGGCGAGTTCGGCCGCGTGATCTGCCAGGAACAGGTCGAGGCGACGCAGGCGGCCTGCACCTACCTTCAGACGCGCGACGAGATCGATCCCGACCGGATCGGCGTACTCGGTTCTTCCTTCGGTGCGGCGGTCGCCATCTATGTCGGCGGCGTCGACAAGCGTATCGCCTGCGTCGTCTCATCCGGCGGCTGGGGCCACGGCGAACGCAAGTTCCGCGGTCAGCATCCGACCAAGGAAGGCTGGCTGAAATTCACCAGGATGCTGGAAGAAGGCCGCCGCCACCGAGAAAGGACCGGCGAATCGCTGATGGTCGACCGGTACGACATCGTTCCGATCCCCGAACATCTCAGAAACAACCTGTCGCAGCATTCGGTCGAGCAGTTCCCGTCCGAGGTCGCCCAGTCGATGTACAACTTCACCGCCGAAGACGTGGTCGGCGATATTGCCCCGCGTCCGCTGCTGCTGCTGCATTCGTCGGACGACTCGGTCACGCCGACCGAACAGTCGGTCGCCATGTTCCAGAAAGCGGGCCAGCCGACCGACATGCACCTGTTCGCGGAAACCGACCATTTCATGTTCGCCGAAAACAACACAAGGGTGCGGGAGATCGTCAAATCCTGGCTCGACAAGTTCTTTCCGGTTTAGGAAAAATCAGATGAACGACGATATCCGCAACCAGCTCGCGCCAACCGGCGTCCTCCGCGCCGGCCTCAACATGGCGAACAATCTGCTGATCACCGGCGAGACTGCCGGCGGCCAGCCCGACGGGGTCGCACCGGACATGGCGCGCACGCTGGCCCGGAAAATCGGCGTCAATGTCGAGCTGATCCGGTTTGCCTCGCCTGGCGAAGTCGCCGACGCGGCGACCGTTAACGTCTGGGATATCGGGCTGATCGGCGCCGAGCCGGTACGGGCGGAGAAGATCGATTTCACCGCTGCCTATGTCGAAATCGAGGCGACTTATCTTGTGCCCGCAGGCTCGACTCTTACGCGGATCGAAGATGTCGACGCAAAGGGCATCCAGATCGCCGTTTCAGGGCGTAGCGCCTACGATCTCTTCCTGACACGCGACCTGAAACAGGCCAAACTGGTCCGCGCGCAGGGTGTCGCCGGCGCAACTGAACTGTTCGTATCGGAGAATCTGGATGCACTTGCGGGACTGCGCCCCGCGCTGGCGTCGGTTGCCGCAAATCTGCCGGGCAGCCGGGTCCTGGACGGGCAGTTCACGGCCGTACAGCAGGCGGTCGGCGTGCCGAAGGGCCGCGACGCCGCAGCCCGCTTCGTGAGCGAGTTCGTCGAAGAAGCCAAGGCAAGCGGCCTCGTCGCCAGCCTCATCGAAAAACACGGCGTTGCCGGCAGGCTCTCGGTCGCCGCGCCGGCCTAATCGCCCTGAAAAGGGAGTTGCAACGTCTTCTTCCTGCGCCCGGTTTCGTTTGGCAACCGCTACGGCATGGGATAATAGATCGTTGGTCCGTCGGTTAATCGTGAGTTGAATTCGACCAAGTTTTTTCTACGGTCCATTGTGACCTGGCGCATAGTAGTCCGGCGGAGGATCGTTTAAGGATATCGTCAGCAATGACGAACGACGCCGCACATCTTGCCGACACGGTTGAGCGGGACCGCACGCGCTCCCGCACGGCGCGCTGGCGGCCGGTTCTTCGCCTTAGATTTATCCAGTTCGCCGTTCTTATCGTGATCGCTGCGGTACCTGTGCTCATCCTTGACGGTTGGGTTCAGCGCTCGGCGATGGAAAAGGAGATCGCTTCCGTCGCTGAAAAGCATCTGCTGATCGCCCAGAATCTGAGTGCTGCGCTGAGCCGCTATGCGACCGACGTCAAGGAGGGATTCAGGGTCGCCGTGAGCCAGTCCGCCGCCGGCGTGACGACATCTCATATGGACTCGATGCTTCGGACACTGGGATTCGAGCATGCCTGCATCATCGACAGCGCGGGGAAACCGCAGGTCTTCCTTTTCTGGCCGCAGGATTTCGGAAAGAGCAAGCAGACCAACATCTCTCCGGCACAGATTCGGAAGCTGGGAAACATGGCACGGGCGGCCGGGGGCGAAATCGTCATTACCGATATCATTCGCGATGGCGCGGCACCCCGGATGTTCCTCCTGCAACAGGTCGGCCCCACGGATTTCGCGATGGGCGTGCTGGGACTCGACTATATCAGGCGGATTCAGCGTTCGATTTCGTTCGGCGAGCGCGGCCATTCGATGATCGTCGATTCGAAGGGGACCGTTCTCGCGCACCCGAACAGCGACTGGGAACGGACTTTCAAGGACGCTTCGGCCCTGTCGGTCGTCCGCAAGATGATGCAGGGTCTCACCGGCGTCGCCACCTTCTACTCTCCGCCGATGCAGGCGGACATGATCGCCGGCCATACCAGTGTCCCCGAAACGGGCTGGGGCGTCATGGTGCCGCAGCCAATGTCGGAACTGCAGGCCCGGGCCAGCGATACGCAGAATATCGCCATCGCCATCACATTCGCGGGCATCCTGATCGCCTCGATCATCGGATGGTTACTGACCAGATACATGACGGAGCCTATCATCGCCGTGGAGCGCGCCGCTGGCGCGGTGGCGGCCGGCCAGCTCGATACGCAGGTCGGTCAGTTGCCGAAATACAGCCCGATTGAAATGCGCAGCCTCGCGGACAGTTTCGACCATATGACCGAGGAGTTGCGGCTCCGCGACGAAGGGCTTCGCGTGGCGACGCATCAGGCGGAAGCGGCCAATCTCGCCAAATCTGAATTTCTCGCCAATATGAGCCACGAACTCCGAACGCCGCTTAACGCGATTCTGGGGTTTTCGGAAATTCTCGAACGCGAAACATACGGCCCGCTGGGATCGGAACGGTACCTTGAATACGCCAAGGACATCAGGGTGTCAGGCGAACATCTACTCGATCTGATCAACGATGTTCTTGACGTCGCCCGGATCGAAGCGGGAGCTCTCAAACCTGAACTGGGCGAGGTCGAGATCGCAAAGGTCATCGAAGCCTGCAGGACAATGACGGAGAATCGGGCCCTGCGCGGCGAAATCTCAGTCGAATGCGATATTCCGGACGACTTTCCCCTGCTGCGTCTCGACAGGCGGATGACCCGCCAGATCCTGCTTAATCTTATGTCGAACGCCCTCAAATTTACGCCGGCCGGCGGCAGCGTCAGAGTATCTGCGAAACGCGAGGCTGACGGCGGCGCGACGCTGCGGGTAACCGACACGGGCATCGGCATCGCTCCCGAGCATCTGGATCTGGTCGTCCAGCCCTTCAAACAGGTGGAAAACGCAATGCAGCGGTCTTACGACGGATCGGGGCTCGGTCTCTATCTGACCAAGACCATGGCGGAGCTTCAGGGCGCCACGATGAAGATCGAGAGCGAACTCGGCCGCGGCACGACCGTCACCATCCACTACCCGGATCACACAATCGCCCGGGGAGCCACAGAGAACCGTTAGACGGACCGGTCGACGTCAGACAACCGGCGCGTACAGATCGTCCAGGGACGTGGGCGCCGGCAGAAATCCTTCCTCGACCAGATGGCGCATGAACGTCTCCAGATGCGCCCGGTTGAGCTCCAGCCCGTAAGGCCAGGGGTCCCCTCCGAATACCCGATCCATCTCCTCGACATCGTCGGCCAGCCACGGCGTCATGTACATCATCGCGCCGGTATAGCGCATCTGTTCCTGCGCCTTCCGTTTCGACTCCTCGAACGCCTCGAACAGACTCTTCGCAAGCCAGGGGTTCTCGCGATAGAGCGATTCACGCATTACGACGGTATGCATGATCGGAAATATCCCGGTACGGCCAAACCAGTCCTGCTCGGCCTCGCGGAAATTCGGAATCAACCGCTCGATATGCTCGCAGGTCCGATAGGTCCTGGGCTGGCGCGCCGCCATGATCGCATCGATCTCACCGCCTTCGAGCGCGTCGGCCAGGGTATCGAACCGTTCCAGAGGCGACAGGTCGACGTCGCGAGCAGGCATCACGTCGGACGCGGTGGGCTTGCGGGGTACGTCGACGCCGCCCTCGACCCAGCGGATCGTGTCGGTATCCACACCGTATTCGTCGCGCAGGATGCCGCGCATCCAGACGCCGGCAGTTTGCCGGTATTCCTGGATGCCGACCCGTTTCCCTTCCAGATCCTTAGGTGTTTCGATGCCCGACTTCCGATTGATGAAAAAATTGCCGTGGCGAAACACGCGCGACGGAAAAACGGGAATGGCGACAAACGGAAAGGCCTCGCCGCCGGCCAGCGCCCGGCTTCTCCTGGTCGTGTAAAGCGACAGCGACATCTCCGAAACATCGAATGCCTCGCGCTCCGCCATGTCGACGAAGATGGAATGAACCGGGATGCGGGTTTCGTACTCGACCGTGACGCCTTCGAGCTTTACGGCGCCATAGCGCAACGCTTCGATCCGGTCGTACGGACCGCTTGCGATATGGAGGAACAGTTCCGACATCTCGCCCGCCCTCCTCAGGCCGCGTCGAGCCTGGCGGCCTGCTGATGCTCGCCCAGCACCGTCGTGCGCCGTAGTAGTCGCCGCTCGCCTTCGGAAAAATCCGTCCGCGCATGATTGACGCAGCGATTGTCCCACATCACGAAATCGCCCGGCGTCCAGACATGTTCATACAGGAACTCAGGTTTCTCCGAATGGTCGAACAGTTCCTCCAGGACAGCATCGCTTTCATCCTCAGGCAGTTCGGGAATTCTCACGGTCAGAAGACGGCTTACGAACAGAATCGAACGCCCGGTTTCCTGATGCCTCACAAAGAGCGGGTGAATTCGCGACCCGGTCAGCGATTCGGACGGTTTATCTTTTTGAACGGTACCCGCGTAATAGACATGCTCTGCGTGGCAATCGACGAGCGTCTTCTTCAAAGCCGCGGGGAGAGCATCGCAGGCGGCGTAAAGATTCGAGAATATCGTGTTGCCGCCAACGGAGGGAATCTCCAGCGCGTAGAGCAGCGTATAACGGAACGGTCGCTCTGCGTAGGCGCCATCCGAATGGAACATCATCTCGCCATCGGGCAGCGAACCAATCGGCTTGCCGTCCTCGCGGATATTGGAAATCAGCATGATGCCGGGATGCGAAACCCGGTCTCCTTCGGCGGTCGGCACATGCCTGTTGCGACCACCGGGCTCTCCGAACCGTCGAGTAAATCCGATCTGGTCTTCCTCGGATAACGTCTGGCCCGGAAAAACCAGCACCTGCCGGTCGAGCCAGGCGCGATGAACTTCAGCGAACTCGGCATCGGTCATCGGTTGCGACAGATCGATGTCGGTGATCCGGGCACCTAACGAAAAATCAAGCGGAGTTACGGTTGCCATCAGGCAGCCTCCTTCGAAAAAGCCGCCTTGGGGCGGATGCCCTGAACTGTCGTGCGGCGCAACAAGCGGCGTTCGCCGGACGGAAAATCCGTCCGTGCATGATTAACGCAACGATTATCCCAGATCACAAAATCACCGGGCGTCCAGCGGTGCGCATAGATGAAATCCTCGCGCTCAGTGTGATCCAGAATTTCGTCAAGCAGAGCGTCGCCTTCCTCGGCATTTTCCAGACACTGGGTCAGCAGACGACTCGCATACAGCACAGGCCGCCCGGTCTCCTCATGCGCGGTTACCAGCGGATGGACGAACGAATCCGGTTCATCGCCGACCCCCAGAGTCGCCTTGATTTCCTTCGTGACATGCCGACCGGCGTAATAACCATGCCGCGCCCGGACCTGGACCAGTTCCGCCTTGAGAGAATCGGGCAGCGTTTCCCAGACCAGATACAGGTTGGCAAACAGGGTATTGCCGCCTTGTGACGGAACATCGATGGCGTACAGCATCGTGTAGCGGTAAGGATCCTCGTCATAGGACCCGTCGGAATGGAACATCATTTCGCCGTCGGGCAGCGACCCGATGGGTTTACCGTCTTCCCGGATATTGCTGATCAGCATGATCGACTCGTGGGACCGACGGTCAGCTTCCCTGCGTCCGGCATAACGACGGCGGACCGGCATCTCTCCCCAGTGCCGGGTAAACCGGATCTGATCTTCCTCGGTCATTTTCTGGTCGGGAAATACCAGCACCTGATAGTCAAGCCATGCGCGATGGATCGCATCATATTCGCTTTCGGTCAGGCTTCGTCCCAGATCAACTCCGGTAATGCGCGCGCCAAGGGGGGCATCGATCGGCGAGACGGCAAGCATCAGGCGGCTTCCGGTACGGTCGCAGCCTGGGGGCTTACGCCCTGCACCACAGTGCGGCGCAAAAGTCGTCTGTCCGTCGCGGGAAAATCGGTACGAGCGTGATTCAGGCAACGATTGTCCCACATTACGAAATCGCCCAGCGACCAGACATGCTCATAGACCAGCGACGGCTGTTCGCAATGGTCGAACAGGGTTTCGAGCACCTCGTCGCTCTCCGCCTCTTCGAGCTCCATGATGCGCGTTGTGATCAGGCGGCTGATATAGATCGCGGTTCGTCCGGTCTCCTCATGCTTGACGAAGAGCGGATGAATGGCGTCGCCCGAGTACGGTCCGATGGGCTGGTCCTTCTGAACCGTTCCGCCGTAATAGCCGTGTTTTGCGTGGCATCCGGCAAGCCGCTTCTTCAGGTCCGCGGGCAGCGTGTCATAGGCGCCATACATATCGGCAAACAACGTATTACCGCCGGTGGATGGAAGCTCAACCGCGTAGAGCAGGGTGTAGCGGTAGGGCGCCGCGTCGTACGCACCGTCGGAATGGAACATCATCTCGCCATCCGGCAGCGAACCGATCGGCTCCCCGTTCTCGCGGATATTGCTCACCAGCATGATCGACTTGTCCCTGGTATCGCGTTCATTCCGCGTGTCGTAGCGGTCACGCACCGGCAGGTCGCCCCACATGCGGCTGAATCGGATCTGGTCGTCCTCTGTCAGGTCCTGTCCCGGAAAAACGAGCACCTGATGATCGAGCCAGGCGCGGTGAAGTTTGTCGAAATTATCCTGCCCCACAGGTTCGGCAAGATCGATGCCGGTAATCCGCGCGCCAAGCGGCGCGTCCAGGGGTTCAATCGTGAGCGCCATGTATCCAGCTCCAGACCGTTAGCGGAGCATCCATTATAGGAACCGTCGCGGCATACTCAAAGGCCCTGCCTTGCCCGCGATGCAGGGCGCAAATAGGATGGTTTGGAAAATCGGACAACAGGGAGAAAACGAACCATGGCCAACGGCACACCTTCCGACGACCGGCGTAACCGCAACGCGGTCCTTTTCCTGGGCCCGGATGAGATCAAGGGGCTGATCACCATGGAAGAAGGGGTCGCGGCGATCGAACAGGGATACCGCGAGGCCGACGAGTTTCCAATCGGCAATGCACCACGGCGCCGGGTCCATTCGCCGGACGGCGTGCGGGTGTCCAACTTTCCGGGCGGCATCCCTGGGCTTGGCGTGATCGGCTCGCTGACCCGCGCCGAAATGGTCGCGCAGGGCGACGACGGCGCAAACCAGGGCTATCCCTACCGTGAACACCCGGTCTATCTGCTGTGGGACGCCAAAACGTCGCGGCTCGACGGCATGATGATGGGCGAGATATTCGATGCGCGCACCGGGTTCACCTCGATCATGGCGTTTCGCACAGGCGCGACGACCGGGGTCGGCGTCAAGGCATTGTCGCGCGAGGATTCGCATGTGTTCGGTCTGCTGGGCTCGGGCGGGCAGGCGGTCAACAAGATCCTTGCCATCAACGCGGTGCGCGATATCCACAAGGTCAAGGTTTACAGCCGCAACCCGGAAAACCGTCTCGCCTTCTGCGACCGCATGTCGGAGATGATCGGCAAGGAAATCGTGCCGGTCGAAAGCGCGGAGGAAGCGGTGCGCGGCTCGGACGTGGTGATCTCGGCAACCGATTCCAACGTACCGACTTTCGATGGCGCCTGGCTGGAACCCGGCCAGCATGTCGCCACGGTCGTGGGCTCCAACAGCGCGCTTGTCGAAGGGGGCTGGCTGAAGACCGGACGCCGTGAGAACGACGATGAGACAGTGCGCCGGGCCGACGTGATCGCGGTCAACCATCTGGAATCGGTCCGTATGGAGAAACAGGCGGGCCTTTTCGATCCGCTGGAGCAGGGCATCATCACCGATGACGACATCATCTCGCTCGGATCCGTGCTGGCGGGTACGCATCCGGGGCGGACGTCGGACGATCAGATCACCTATCACTTCAACAATAACGGGACGGCAGCAGCCGACATGGCGCTCGCCAAAATCGTCTTCGACCGCGCGAAGGAAGACGGGCGAGGCACCGAGATTGACATTCCCGTTCCGGGCACGCAGTAAGGCGGAACCTGTCGCGCATGCCCGACGCCGCCACGCATACGGAGTCGATCCGGTCTGATCGTTCACCCAATCAGCCGGCCGACGATGTGCTGTCCGATATTCATGTGCTTGCCAATCTGATCGGCCAGGGCTTTTCCGGTTTTCTTGAAGGCGAATACGGGCTGACGGTCGCCGAATGGCGGGTGATGCTGACGCTTGGGCGCTATCCGGGCCAGACCGCAGCAGAGATCACGGTGCGCTGGGCGATGGACAAGATGGCGATCAGCCGCGCCCTCCAGCGGCTCGAAGCCGCCGGACACATCCGGCGCGAACGCAACCCCGACGACCGGCGCAGCTACCGCCTGTCGCTGACGGAGCAGGGCCGCGCGCTTCACGATGAAATCCTGCCGGGCGCGACGGCCCGTTATCGGGAGTTCATGTCCTGCCTGTCGGAGAAAGAAATCGCCGAACTGCGACAGGCGCTTCGCAAACTGATCGACAACGCATCTGCAGCATCCGGCTGATCCGCAACTCTGAAACAGGAGATAGTGCAATGCCCCTGAAACGCATGTTGCTTGAAATCGGCATGGGGAACGATCTCCATGGCGGTGACTACACCAAGGCCGCGATCCGGGCGGTGCAGGACGCCGTGCATCACAGCTCGATGAACATGGTGCGCTCTCTCGGGATCGACCATTCAGAGGTCCATGTCGAGGTCAATATCGGCGTGCAGGAACCGGACAAGGTGGACAGGGATGCGGTCGCCGCAACGCTGCCGGTGGGCAAGGTCACCGTCAATGTGGTCAAGGGCGGTCTCGATATTCCGGACCCGGAACATGACGATATCGCCTGCGTCGCGACGGCGGGAATCGTGGTCCGGCTGGATATCGACTGAAGCGCCACCATGCTTGAGCTTTATCACGCAGGCCTGACGGCGTGCTCCAAGAAGTCGCGCCTCACCCTCAACGAAAAAGGGCTAGACTACGTCAGCCACTATGTCGATCTCGGCCGGTTCGAGCATCACCGGCCCGAATACCTGGCGCTCAACCCGAACGGGCTGGTGCCGACCCTGGTGCATGACGGAACAATCGTCGTCGAATCGACGGTGATCAACGAATATATCGACGAAGCGTTCCCGGATATTCCCCTACGCCCCTCCGATCCCGCCGGGAGAGCGAAAATGCGGCTCTGGGGCAAGATGGCGGACGAAGCGCTGGGTCCCAACATGGTGGTCGCGTTCTCGGCGAAAAGCGGAATTGGCGAGGGAGTCCGAAGTCTCGACCCGGATGAACTCGAAGAAGTGCTGAAGCGCACCCCGCTGATCGAGCGCCGCAACGCCTTCCGCAAGCTGGCGGAGCACGGGCGGTTCACTGACGAGGATTTCGCGGCCGCGCACGAGAAGGCCGGCTTCATCCTTGAGAAGGCCGAGACGGCGCTGGCGGACGGGCCATATCTTACCGGCGACATGTATACGCTCGCCGACATCAACATGTTGCCGTTCATGCACCGCTACCGCGAGCGCGTGGTGCCCGACCTGTTCACGCCAGCCCGCGTGCCGCGCCTGTGCGACTGGCTCGACCGGCTGCTCGATCGCCCGGCGGTAAAAGCGACTTTTGCGGATTCGGACGAGACACGACCGACCGCCGCCTGAATTGATATCATTCGAGAGGATCGCTACCCTTGCCCGGTGAGTTCAAAACCCGGTCGAGGACACCGTCATGCGTCTTTTCTCGCGCAAGAAGCGCCCACCGCATCTGGGCAGATACAGGATGGAGAAAATCAGGCGGGTCGACAGCCCGACCACGCTGATCACTGATAACGTCAAACAGGTGCCCAAGCGTGCCGGGTTTTTCGTCCGTGCGTTCTACGGCGATCTCGGCCCCAAGGCCGGCAAGGAAATCCGCCGCTTTATTACCAAGCATCCGCTGAACGCCGCCATCGGCCATCTGCACTGGAAACACGTACCGGATCACAAGGGCGATCCTGCATCCGAAAAGGCGCCTGTTCCCGGACCGGAGGAAATGTCGAAGCACATCAAGGCGCTGTGCCATTTTCTCGATGCCGACCTGGTGGGCATCTGCGAGGTGCCGGAATGGGCCTGGTTCAGCCATGAAAGCGACGGCACGCCGATTACCACGCGGCACAAATACGCCATCGTGGCGGTGATCGATCAGGGCTGGGACTCGTTTGAGGGCTCGTCGGGCGACGACTGGATCTCCGGCGCGATGAGCTACCGCGCCTATTATCACGGCTCCACCGTCGCCACCATCGTCGGCGATTACATCAGGCGGCTCGGCTATCCGGCGCAGGCGCATTCCAACGCGCATGGCGACGTGCAGCAGATCCCGCTGATGCTGCTGGCGGGGCTGGGCGAGATGAGCCGCATCGGCGAGCTGGTGCTCAACCCGTTCGTCGGGCCGCGCCACAAGACCGCCGTCATCACCACCGATTTGCCGCTGGCCGTCGATAAACCGATCGATTTCGGGCTGCAGGATTTCTGCGACAAGTGCCGCAAATGCGCCCGCGAATGCCCGGCCCAGGCGATCCCGTACGGCGACAAGGTGCTCTATAACGGCTATGAGATCTGGAAACCCGACGTCGAGAAATGCACCAAGTACCGGGTGACAAATCCCAAGGGCTCGGCCTGCGGGCGCTGCATGAAGATGTGCCCCTGGAACAAGGAAGGACTGCTGGCGCATAACCTCGCCATGTGGGCGGCGATCAAGTGGCCGTGGAGCCGCCGTTTCCTGATCTGGCTGGATGACAGGATGGGCTACGGCAACCGCAACCCGATCAAGCGGTGGTGGCTCGATCTTGAAATCGTGAACAGGAAGGTCGTAAAGCCCGCCGGCGTCAACGAGCGGGACCTGAACCTCGACCGCGACACGTCGATCGGTAACGAAAAGGTCGCGGTCTACCCGTGGGAGAAACTGCCGACAGCGGACGATAAGGAAACCAAGCCTGTCGACCGCAAACAGGGGCTGAAGGACCGCGAAGCGGCAGAAGCGGCGCTGCGTGAAGCGAAGAACCGGGCGGACGCCCTATAAAGCGAAATATGCGAAACGCCCGGTTCATTTCTGCATGCAGATGAGTTAGACCGGACAAAGCTTTCGAGGAACGGGGCATTTCATGCATGGCGACGCGCTGAATTTGCGCGAGGTGATCGTTTTCCTTGTGGCGGCCGGCGTCGTCGTGCCGCTGGTGCGGCGCATCAGGATCAGCCCGGTTTTCGGCTTTCTGGCCGTCGGGCTGGCGATCGGGCCGCACGGACTGGCCCGGCTTACGGAGTCGCTGCCCTGGCTGAGCCTTGCGGTCATCGCGGACCCGTCCTCCGTCCGCCCGTTTGCGGAACTCGGCGTGGTGTTCCTGCTTTTCATGATCGGGCTCGAGTTGTCGCTCGAAAGGCTGTGGGCGATGCGCCGCGTCGTCTTCGGGCTCGGCGGCGCACAGATCCTCGTGACAGGCGCGTTTATCGCCGTCATCGCCTCGTTTTTCGACAACAGCCAGGCGGCGGCGATCGTGCTGGGCGGCGCCTTCGCCCTGTCCTCGACCGCCATCGTCATGCAGCTCCTGTCCGAGAATCGCCGGCTGGGAACGGCGACGGGCCGGACGAGTTTCGGCATTCTGCTATGCCAGGATCTTGCGGTCCTGCCCATCCTGTTTCTGGTCGGCGCGCTTGCCGCCCAGAGCGATGGCTCGGTGCCGCTAGCCTTCGCCAGGGCGATGGGCGAGGCGGCGATCGCCGTGTTCGCCATTCTCGCGATCGGCAGGCTGGTGATCCGGCCGGTTTTCCGATTCGTCGGCAGCACCGCCAGCCGCGAAATGTTTCTGGCGTTCGTCCTGCTGGTCATCGTCGGGACGGCGGTCGTCACCGAGCAGGTCGGGCTGTCGATGGCGCTGGGCGCCTTTCTCGCCGGGCTGCTGTTCGCCGAGACGGAATACCGGCACGAGATCGAGGTCGATATCGAGCCGTTCAAGGGGCTGTTGCTCGGTCTGTTCTTCGTCTCGGTCGGCATGTCGATAGACCTCGCCCAGGTGGCGGCCAAACCCGTATGGCTGATCGCATCGGTATTCGGGCTGTACTTGATCAAGACGCCGATAATCTACGCATTGTCCCGGCTGTTCGGCGATCCGCGCCCGGTGGCGCTCGAAGCCGGACTGCTGCTGGGCCAGGGCGGCGAGTTCGCCTTTGTGGTCATCGGCATGGCTTTCAGCCTCGGGCTGATGCCGGACGAAACCGCCCAGTTCATGCTGATCGTCGCCAGCCTGACCATGATCGCGACCCCGGTCGTCGCCCATGTGGCGCGCAGGCTGGCGCTTGCCATGGAAGCCCGCCAGCCT
>Ga0181594_10001173_pt1 | contig 24562 bp, 22 predicted proteins | sample 071ome_18_FD_145603 | JGI IMG/M metagenome (GOLD analysis project Ga0181594, IMG submission 145603) | Coastal salt marsh microbial communities from the Groves Creek Marsh, Skidaway Island, Georgia - 071413BT metaG (spades assembly) | ecosystem: Environmental > Aquatic > Marine > Intertidal zone... | reverse complement strand
TTAGCCAAGCAAATCATTGAAGAAGGTGCCCCGGCTCGTGACAGATTCCTGACCATGCTTAAATCGGGCTCAAGTGATTATCCCATCGAACTGCTCAAGAAAGCGGGTATCGATATGACAACCCCCGAACCCGTCTATGCCACCATCGACGTATTCAACGACTACGTGGAACAGCTTGAAGCGGCACTTGCGGAAATGAAACAGTAAACTGACCTGGCGCCTGCTGATGACTGATCAAACGTCAAGCGAATATCTGAGCACGCTGGAGAAGGGGCTCCGCGTGCTACGCAGCTTTTCGAAGGATCAATCAAGAATGACTCTCTCGGAAGTGGCTCGTGCTACAGAACTCAGCCCTGCGGTAGCAAGACGCTGCCTCATTACGTTGCTGGAGCTCGGTTACGTTGGCAAAGTTGATAATCTCTTCTTTCTAAAACCGAAGGTTCTTGAGCTCTCGACTCCATTCGTAGAGAGCTTCAATATCGACAACATCATTCGCCCACCGCTACAACAGCTCAGGGATCAGACTGGTGACAGCGCATCCTTTGCGGTGCTGAGTGGCAACGAGATCCTATATATCACGCACGTTTCCACCTATCGGGTTATCCGGACACAGGCTGCAACTGGAACACGGTTTCCCGCCCTCGCTACCTCCCTAGGCCGCGCCATTTTGTCTGCGCTACCCGAGGGGGAGCTAGATGCTTTTCTCTATAAATATCCCTTGAAGGCAACCACTAAATTCACGACCACCGACCCAGCAAGTTTGCGCGCTGCAATAAAGCAGGCAAGGAGTGACGGTTTCGCGGTGGTTAGTGACCAACTTGACTATGGCATTACCTCAATTGCGACCCCAGTTGTTCTTCCGAATTTTGGCGTGGTCGGAGCAATCAACTGCTCCTCATCAACTGGCAAGGTCGACCTCAACTCCTATCCAGCTTCACGGTCACCCGCGCTATTCAGGATACGGGATCAGCTGGTCTCCGAATTAAAGGACGCGCGAGGCTTACTCGACGCCATCACCGACTCGAGCTGACACCTCAGTGCACCACGCGTGCAAATAAGGGTTTACTCGCTCGGGGTGGGACAGATGACACAAGTGCCCCCCACCGTCCACGGACAGGCGCTGGGCTCCTGTCAGCTCCTCAATCGCTGCTGCGTGGGCTTTACGTGAAGGTGTCTCAAGTGTCCCCACTATCGTCATGACAGGAATCTGCAGCGCGCCTACCTGCTCTCTCAAATCCATCGACACCGGCAACGCGTCGGGTGCTAGCAAATCCATACCTCGGTAGTGGGAAACGTAGGACATTGGCTCGACATTGGTAGTCCCGTCGAATCCGGCCGACACCAAGGGGTGTCGACACCAGCTCTGTCTGAATGCGTCGATATTCCCGGACGTGAGGAATGCCCGATAATCATCAAAGGGAATTATCTCTGCAGGCTGCTCTTCCGATGTAAAGCCATCGAGGTGTCCCCCCTGCAAAATGAGTCCCGCGGGTGCGACACGCCCTAAGGCCGTAGCCCGAAGAGCTAACCGTGCCCCTTGAGAGACGCCATATACAAACACATTGCCCGGCAAAGCTCGGCTTATGTAGTGAAGATCCTCCACTTCACGAGTGAAATTCGGCTCCAAGGGGCTGGCACCAAAACCACGACGGTCGAACGTCGCCAGGCTGAGCGGGGGGCTCGCCAGATGACGCTGAAACTCAAAAGATCGCTGATCCAGCGTCCAGCCATGCAGGCACAATATCGTGACTGAGGCGTCAGCTGAATCGCCATAGACAGTCACGTCGATTACACCATCATCGACAGGGACCTCTAAGATCGCCGGCGTCTCCATGAGGGCGTTCATTCGCGGTAGGGAACCGCAGACTGAGCTGCCTGCCAAAGATCATCCCCAACGGGGTTTTGTATTTCCTCGAGAGCGTGACCAACCAGACCTGCAGTCCGTGCGATAAGTACAACCCCGCGCATGATGGTTGCAGGAATTTTGGCCTCCATCATAAGCGCCGCCAGCGCGGCACTGACATTCATGACCAGGGTTTTTCCGAGCGACTCACTGAGCGCAGCTTCCAATGCCCGCATAGCGGCCATGGCGTCGCTACCCTCGGGAAGCATTTCGAGTAATTTATCCACGCGCGGATCACGACCAGAGTGAATGGGGTGCCCGAACCCGGGTACGGGCTCTTTCCGCAATCGATGCTCCGCGACAATCTCCTTTGCAGTGGCATGAATGTCATGGGACCTCACCAGGCGCTCCCCCAGTTCACCACACTTACCCGCGGTGCCGCCATAACGGTCCCCTACTCCCAACAGGCCTGCAGCAACGGCACCCTGAAGGGACTCCGGTGCACCTGACAGGGTGAGGCGTGTGGAAATAACAGACGGCATCAAGCCATGCTCCATGATCGTGACCATCACAGCGTCCAGCAACTCGCACTGCCTCTCGGTAGGCTCTTCCCCCAGGGCTTGCAATAAAAATGCGCCGGTCAGCGAGTAAGAGCCAATGACATCAGCAACTAAATCCCTACCCCTCAGCGTAATGGAGTCAGCGTCGCAGCCACATATCTCGGTCGAGGGGGTTTTTCGATCAGTGGGGTTCATACCAGTCAGTTCCTTATTCATTGGATGGCCTGAATCTAACGACAATTGAGACCAATCGAGCGCACCATAAATGATGATCTAAACCGAAGTATTAGCGTATACTTTACGTGTTCGAATAACGAATGGATTTTCGATAAACGAAAATAAGAGGCCCCTCATGAAAACGCACCCAAAACTCCTTGCTTTCGCCATTGCTGCTGTTGCCGGTGAGGCGCTAGCTCAGGCTACCCTTGAAGAAGTCGTGGTCACCGCAAGAAAACGATCGGAATCACTATTCGAAAGCCCGGTCTCAGTGAAAGCCTTTACGGACAGTGATATCCGCGCCTCCGGTATCCAGACGCCGCAAGATTTTGTAGACCTAACCCCCAACGTGACCCTGGTTCAAACCCAGAGCACCGGCAACTCATTCCTTAACATCCGCGGCATTTCATCAGCGCGCAATAGCGAACTGGCGGCGGCAGTCTTGATCGATGGGGTGCTGCTGTCCAATCCAACTCAGTTAAATCAGCAACTTTTCGATATTCAGCAGATTGAGGTTCTGAGAGGCCCGCAAGGCGCCTTATATGGTCGGAACGCCATCGGCGGTGCGATCACCATCACCACGAAAGAACCCGGCGATGAGCATGAGGGAGAAGTTCGGGTTGGTGCAGAATCCGCACCCGGCTGGAGCGTCAAAGGCTATGTTGGTGGACCTCTTACCGATGATGGATCGGTCAAATATCGACTGGCCGGTAGCTACATGGATAACGATGGTTATATCGATAATAAATATCTCGGCGAGGAGGCTGATCCCTACAAAGACACTTCCATGCGCGCGCGCTTGAACTGGGATGTCAGTGATCGCCTGACCACAGACTTCAGGGTGGGCTACTCCAAGCTCGAGACCCAAGCTTTCTACTTCATCATCGACGTCGAAGCTGATGACACCGATATACCCGTTCAGGTCAACAATCCGGGCTACAACGAGCGCGAATTCTTGAGCGCCAGCTTCAAGTTTGACTACGACATGGGCTTCGCGACTTTAAGTGGAGTCACCGCTTACGATGATCTGGAGGAGACATCAAGCGGTGACCAGTTCAATTTCCTGCCTCGCGAGCATCCCTACAACTATTTCAACAACGATGCCTTTGGCGCTTATATCAAGTTCCTCACCGGGGATGAGTACACGGATCTATCACAGAACCAGTATCTCGAAGTGGAGTCCGTAAGTCAGGAGATCCGACTCACTGGAAATAACGAGACAGGACCTCAGTGGATCGTCGGTGCCTACATGATTGCGACCGATCGTTATATCTCTACCGGATCCCAGATCGATCGCGGCCTGGGCGTTTACAACGTACAGAAAGACTTCCGACCCTCTGTGTTCGTTGATCCCACCAATCCGAGTCCCCAACTCGGCATTCTGGCGGACAAGCAGGACAACTTCGCCTGGGCGGTCTTTGGTCAGGTCGCGTTCGACCTCACCGATAACTTGGAGTTAAGCCTGGCGGCTCGCTACGACCACGATGAGCGTGAGAACACCGCCCTGACACCACCTCTCTATGACACCACCGGGCTTGGTATTGTTTTTGGCGAGCAGCGCAAGGAAAGCTGGGACGCCTGGCAACCTAAAGCAACCCTACGCTGGCGACCTACTGATAACTGGGTTGTCTATGGCGATATCAGCCGAGGGTTCCGCAGTGGCGGCTTCAACCAGACCGGGGTAGGCACTGCTATCCTGTATCCGGGAATCGATGACATTTTTGATGAGCAGCTTTCTACCAACTTTGAAGTGGGCGCAAAGGGCGATCTTCTCGATGGTCGACTCCGTCTGTCCGCGGCCGTTTACTTCAATGAACTTGAAGGCGCTTATTTCTTCTTTTATGACCCCAACACCAATACCCAGAACCTGGGGAGTGTGCCAGAAGCCGAATATACCGGCCTCGAACTCGAGGGCACCGCGCTTCTTGGTGAGTACTTCACCCTGAACTTTGGCCTTGGCCTTACTGACAGCGAGATCACCGAGGCCCCTACGGCCGACTGGCTGGGTAATCAGGCGCCCTTGGTCAGCGAAGTCACCGGTAACGTCGGGCTTCAGTTCCGTGCGCCAATCGGCAGCGGCGGTATGGAAGTGTTTGCTCGAGCGGACTGGCAGCACCTGGGTGAAACATGGTGGGAGCCCAACAACTACTCGTCTCGAAGTGCTGTGGACTTGCTCGACCTACGTGCCGGATTGGAGGTTGCTGATAACTGGGCGATCACCGCGTGGGTCAAGAATGCCACCGACGAGGAGTACAACACGGAATACTCTCCGGGTCCTGATGCGGCATTCATCCTCGGCATTCCAGGGGTCAAGCCACAGTTCAACTTCCTTTGGCCCGCTCAGGGCGTCCGTTACGGCATCGAGCTCACCAAGTGGTTCTGAGTTGAAACAGCTGACGACAGTAATTTAGGAGGCAATAATGAACGCAATAGCACCGATCAAAAGCACGCTGCATCACAACGCCTATGTGTGCAAAGACCTGGAAGCGATTCGTCAGTTCTACGAAGAGGTCATCGGTTTCAAACTGGTGGCCACGTGGGCTGAGCGGACCGACCTGTTTGGCAAGGTGAGAACCTATGCTCACTGTTTTTTTGATATTGGTGACGGATCTTGTCTAGCGTTCTTTCAGTTCGCCGATGAAGACGATGCTCAGGAGTTTGGGCCTGAACTGCCTCGTAGCGGATTTCGTCACCTGGCAATGAAGGTGGATCAGGAAACTCAAGACGCACTCAAGGACAGACTTGAGGCTGCAGGATACTTCGACAGCGGAGAGGCCTACCCACTGAATCATGGGTATTGCTGGTCGCTGTATGTCTTTGATCCCTCAGGCTTGCTGGTTGAATTCACGGTCGATCACGAAGACGTGGAGCAGATCAATAAGGACAAGGCCGCCAATGCGCATGCAGATTTAAAGCAGTGGTTGGGCGGAGATCACACCCCAAACAACGAACAATTCCACCGTTAATCAGGGAGCTATCTGATGACGACGAGAGTCGCAGTTATTTTTCACTCTGGCTATGGCCATACCCAGGTTATCGCTGATCAGGTCGCTGCAGGTGCAGGTACTGTTGATGGGGTTGAGGTTTCCGTTGTGGAGGCTGGCAACATTACCTCACCTGAATCAGATGATCTGGCGATATTGGACAGCGCCGACGCCATCATCTTTGGTTCACCCACCTATATGGGCTCCGCGTCTGCGGTCTTTAAGACCTTTATGGAGGCTACTTCAACCCGCTGGATGGAACAGAAATGGGTCGACAAGCTGGCTGCAGGGTTTACCAACTCTGGCTCCATGAATGGTGACAAGCAAAACACGCTTATTGAGTTCATGACCTTTTCGATGCAGCACGGCATGGTATGGGTAGGTCTTGGTCAAATGCCCGGCAACAATCACTCAGGGGGTTCTGAGGCCGATGCCAATCGCTGCGGCGCCTCCATTGGCTGCATGAGCCAGGCAAACGTCGACGAAGGTGGTGATGTAGCCCCGCCCACCTCTGATCGAGAAACCGCACACGCCTTCGGCGCCAGAATCGCAGTCGCTGCAAAACGCTGGGGTTAATTAGATGCGCGATCACCAGATCTACGATCCGGAAGTAGAGACACGATCTCCCGAGACGCAATTTGCTATCGACCGCGACAGTTACAAGGACCAAGTACGCTATCTCCTGAGCAACTCCGATTTCTACCAAAAAAAATTGGCTGAGGCCGGCTTTGACACACCAGAGAAGGTAGGGGGCCTTGATGATATCGCTCAGCTTCCTTTTACAGAGAAAGATGAGCTCAGGGCCAGCCAGGCAAACTTCCCGCCTTTTGGCAATCACATTGCTGCCGACCCCGACTCTCTCCGCCGTGTCTTTAGCACCAGCGGCACGACCGGGGTCCCCTGCTATCTCGGCTTGACCCAGCGTGATCTCGATATGTATGCCACCAATGTGGCTCGAGGATATAGCGCGGCGGGATTCAAGCCGGGGCAGCGCCTCGTCGTGGGGTTTAATGCCGGGCCATTTGTTGCTGGTGCGGTTTACTACGGGTTCGACAAAATAGGCTGTAGCGTCATACCCGTAGGCACGGGAAACACGGAGCGAATGGTCACCGCAATTCAGCGCCTTGGTGCGACAGGCGTAAGCTGCACCCCGTCATATGGCCTCTACCTGATAGACTGGTGCCGAGATCAAGGAATAGAGACCCAATCCCTCGGCTTGCAGAATATGATCACCGCTGGTGAACCCGGCGGCGGTGATCCCTTCGTCAGGAAGGCTATTCAAGATGCTTTCGGCTGCACGATCCGCGAATCGATGGGTATTGGCGACGTTTCCTTGTCGGTATGGGCGGAGGACGCCGATGAGCAGGGCATGCACTTCATGGCGAGAGGCTTTGTACACGTTGAACTGATCAACCCGGAATCTGGCGAGCCCATCCCTTGGGAGGATGGCGCCCAAGGTGAGCTCGTCTACACCGCATTGCAGCGTGAGTCGATGCCCCTGCTCAGATTCCGAAGTCGGGACCATGTGGTCGTAAACATGACAACCAACCCGACCGGGCGCACTGGGCCCAGAATTCGCTGCATTGGACGGACTGATGACATGCTCATTGTAAGAGGGGTAAATCTCTTCCCTACGGCGGTCAGAAGCGTGCTTGATAGTTTCAATGATCAAGTGTCTGGCATCTTCAGTATTCGTCCGAGTGTCGACGGTGTTCTCCAAACTCCACCACTCCCCGTTGTCGTAGAGGTCGCTCACGGTCAGTCTGTAGACAATCCAGATCTTGCACGTCGCATCAAGGAAGAAATCAAAGCCCGACTTTTGGTTACAACGCAGGTTCGACTCGCCGATCATGGCAGCCTTCCTCGAGAAACTTACAAAACAAAACTGGTAGACTATTCCGAAGTAGCTGCCTGAATTCAGTCTGGCAGGTCACATCTAATCCTGCCGTACCGCGGTCTAGATTTTGGAGTGCTGTCAGATGTCCTCTCTTCCTCTCTTCCCCACGAGCCTTGTTGGCAGTTACGCCCAGCCCGACTGGCTTATCGACAAAGAAAAACTGAAAGGCCGCTTTCCCCCGCGCACTCGGGCCAAGGAACTGTGGCGCATCGCTCCTGATTATCTCGCTGAAGCGCAACGGGACGCTGTTCGCCTGGCGGTCGAAGATCAGATCAAGGCGGGTCTCGACATTATCACTGACGGTGAAGCTTGTCGGGAAAGTTACTCAAACCATTTCGCGACGGCTCTCGAGGGAGTCGATATAGACAATCCGGGAGAAGCGCTGGACCGCAGTGGAGAGCCAGTGCCCGTGCCCCGCATTACCGGCAACATTAGCCGGAGACATCCCGTGAGTGTGGATGAAGTCCATTATTTAAGAAGCCTGACTGATCGCAAGATCAAGTTCACCGTGCCTGGGCCATTTACCATGAGTCAACAGGCTCAAAACGATTTCTACCCATCCCCGGCTGAGGCCGCTATGGACTACGCAGCGGCCGTACGCGAGGAAGTAATCGATCTATTTGCCGCGGGCGCAGATGTGGTGCAGCTCGACGAGCCCTACATGCAGGCTCGCCCCGAGGCTGCTGAGGCCTACGGGGTTGCCGCGCTTAACGCAGCCTTGGAAGGTGTCTGTGGAGATACCTGTGTCCATATCTGTTTTGGGTACGCCATGCTGATTCATGAAAGACCTGAAGGCTATTCCTTCCTGCCTCAACTGGCCAATGCCTGTTGCAAGCAGATATCTATTGAAACAGCCCAATCTAGTCTGGACTGCAATGTTCTCTCGTCGCTACCTGAGCAGACCATCCTTCTGGGGGTAATCGACCTCTCGACAACTGACATAGAGACCCCCGCCATGATCATCGATCGCGTCGAGCGCGCACTGCCTTTTATCGACAAAGAGCGCCTCGTGCTAGCGCCTGACTGTGGAATGAAATACCTGCCCCGAGATGTATCGCTAGCGAAGCTCGAATCAATGGTCAGTGCAGCTGAAACATTGCGGCAGCGCTACGCTTGATAGCACCTTGGAGCATTAACACTCAACCGCATTTACTGCCAAGCCTCCCTTGGCGGTTTCTTTGTATTTCTCCTGCATATCAAGACCTGTGTCACGCATAGTCTTTATCACCTTATCAAGAGAAATAAAGTGGTCCCCTGTCCCTCGCAGGGCCATTAGCGCGGCGTTAATCGCCTTTACCGCCGCAAGGGCATTGCGCTCAATACAGGGTACCTGAACCAGACCACCTACGGGATCACAAGTAAGCCCAAGATTGTGCTCCAGCCCAATTTCGGCAGCATTTTCTACCTGCTCCGGTGTACCTCCCAGCACAGCACACAATCCTGCAGCGGCCATCGCGCAGGCGGAGCCCACCTCCCCCTGGCAGCCAACCTCGGCACCAGACAGAGATGCGTTTTTCTTGCATAGGATTCCCACAGCAGCAGCGGTTAATAAAAAATCGACGATTGCGTCGTCCGTAACCGAGTCGCCAAACTCGACAAAATACATCAGCACGGCAGGAATGATTCCTGCGGCACCATTGGTTGGTGCCGTTACGACTCTACCGCCACCTGCATTTTCCTCATTGACTGCCAACGCATATAAATTGACCCAGTCCATCGCAGCAAAACTACTGCTGATCAGATTGCGGCCCTTTGGACCGCTCAGGGCTGCGTGAAACTCTTTAGCACGACGCTTCACATTGAGGCCGCCGGGAAGAATGCCCTGATGAACCAGACCGTTGGCAACACAGTCTCGCATGGCTTCCCATATTGAAAGCAGCTGTTGCCTAACGGCGGATTCATCCCGCCAGCATTTTTCATTTGCCATCATGAGCTCGGCGATACTTTCTCGCTGTGACGACGCCATATCAAGAAGTTCAGCCGCCGACGAAAACTCAAAGGGGATGGCAGTCTGATCATCCACAATGTTTCCGCCCTCGGCTTCTTCCGTATTGACGACAAATCCTCCGCCAATCGAGTAGTAAACCTCAGATGCAAGAGTGGAACCCCTGTCATCCAATGCGGTGATCCGCATGCCATTCGGGTGGAAAGGCAGACTTTCTTCGTGAAGTCTGAAATTTTTATTCCAATCCAAGTCCACCGGCTGACGATCGGCAAGCATCAATGTACCGCTCTGCATTACCTCATCAAGCCAGAGGGGAAGATTTGCGGGATCCACTGACTGGGGATGGTGTCCCCTCAGGCCAGCCACGATAGCGCCATGGGTCCCATGCCCTTTACCGGTTGCACTTAGAGAGCCGTAAAGATCAACCTCAAGGGTGGCGGCATTAGCGATGCCGTCGACTGACTGAAGCAAAGCAAGGAAACGATTGGCTGCCAACATGGGACCGACTGTATGCGAGCTTGAGGGTCCGACCCCCACCTTGAACAAATCAAATACCGAGATCGACATGGCTTAGGACTCAACCCTAAGACCGAACTCTTGCCCAGCATCCGCTATCCACCGCCAGATGTAGTCCGCGTAACTCCGACGTACAACAAGATCAAATGCGTCGGGAGCAGTTCTATGAAGCACACAAGTTGCCTTGGCGAAATTCGTGGAAACAACCTTATCCTCCGGAAATACTGAGCTGTGCAAGTCGACAGAGACACACTTCTTTAAAAGATCGATAACCTTAGGCCCGCCTAACCGAAACACGGTCATCCCGCCGCTGCCGTTAACCAGGGAGAAAAGCCCGGGCATCGTAGCTCTAAACGCTGTTTCAAGGCCGAAAGCCGCCCCGGAAGGTATCGTGATCAGCCACTCATCCGGGGACAACCAACGAATGGTGCAGCCTTCGGTACAGGCCGCGGTCAGGGGCGCGATGGGTAATGGGCAACCCATGATCTGCTCAAAGGCCTGCTGCTGCGAATCGCTGGCCTGACAGCGAAAGGTAAGATGATCCAACAGCGGTAACTCGCTGAACCATATGCCCGCCTGCTCCCGATCGCTACCATAGCTCTCGACAGCACTATCCGCTAGCGGAGTCCGCCCACAATCGAGTGCATCGGGAGTCAGATTCATCACCAAGGTGTCTGACGCGGCATTTTCGTTGTCAATGAGAGTCGTGTCAGACATGTTGTCGCTCTCCCTCGGGGTCAATGAAGACTGGGCTGCAGATTTCCGCCTCAACCACCGATCCATCGGCTAAGGGATAATAGACAGCCTCTCCCAGCTTGCTGAGCCCGCCTTTGACGAACCCCTGTGCAATGCTACGCCCTAAATTAGCACTCCAGTAACTAGACGTGATATGACCTACCATTGGCATAGGGATGGGCGCATTCGGATCGAATACACCCTGAGCGCCTTCTGGTAACACAATCGATGGATCCTTTGTTTTAATACCAACCCACTGCTTCCTATCCGCTCGCACACAGTCAGCTCGGGCCATACCTCGCTTTCCAACAAAGGAGAACGGCTTATTGGGACTCACCGCCCAGTCCATCCCGAGATCGTAGGGGGTTATCGATCCATCAGTATCTTGTCCGGCAATAATGAACCCTTTCTCGGCCCTGAGAACATGCATTGTCTCCGTGCCATAAGGGGTGAGATTGAATTCCGCACCGGCCTCAAACAGCGCTTCCCATACATGCAGTCCGTAATTCGCCTGCACGTTGATTTCAAAGGAAAGCTCACCCGTGAAGGAGATTCGGAAAATTCGGGCTGGAACACAAGCGACCATGCCAGGCTTCCAGTCCATGTATCGAAAGCTATCTGCGGATAGGTCGATATCGGTAATCTTGGCGAGGAGCTGTCGGCTGTTGGGTCCCGATATCGTCATGGTGGCCCACTGGTCGGTGACCGATGTCATATAGAGTTCGAGATCCGGCCACTCAGTTTGATGATAAAACTCGAGCCACTCGAGCACTCTTGCCGCGCCGCCAGTCGTCGTGGTCATCAGGAAATGATGCTCCCCTAAACAGGACGTGACCCCATCATCGAACACCATACCGTCTTCACCGCACATCAAGCCATAACGACATCGACCCGGTGCCAACTTTGCCCAGGCATTGGTGTAGACCCGACCCAAGAATTCTCTGGCTCCAGGGCCCTGAATATCAATTTTTCCGAGGGTAGACGCATCAAGAATGCCCACCGACTCTCGAGTCGCCACACACTCTCGGTTTACGGCATCTGCCATAGACTCCCTACCCTTCGGGAAATACCAAGGGCGCTTCCACTGCCCGACGTCCTCAAACATCGCTCCTTGACGAGCGTGCCAAGCATGCATCGCCGTGTATCTAATGGGATCAAACAGAGCGCCACAATCGCGACCAGCCATAGCGCCAAAACTCACCGGCGTGTAGTTTGGCCTGAACATGGTCGTGCCTACCTCGGGGATACTTTTCTGCTGGGCCGCCGCCGCAATAGCCAGACCGTTGATATTGCCAAGCTTGCCCTGATCGGTTCCAAAACCCAGCGCGGTATAGCGTTTAACGTGCTCTATCGATTCAAAGCCCTCGCTACAGGAGATCTCGATAGCAGCAGCTGTGACATCGTTCTGAAAATCGACGAACTGCTTGGGTGCTTGAGACGTGGGTTTTGTATGGGGAATGTGAAAGACCGCCATCCCCGGGGACTGCTCACGGCTCTCTGTCTCCGGGATAGCCACATCAGCCGACATCAGGGACAACGCTTCAACGATCTTGAGGGCCGCATCCCGGCCTTGTTTCATCGCATTCGCCGTTGACGTGCATCCGGTAACCGCACCAGCAGCCACCATAGGCTCTTTGGTCGGCGCTGGAACAAAACCCAGCGCATCTTGGCTCCACTCAGGACGTCGGCCCGTGTGGCAGGAGAGATGGACCACTGGGCTCCAGCCACCAGAGCTGGCAACCGTGTCACAAAGTAATTGCTGGCTGCCACCTACAACCCTGTGGCCCTCTGCATCTATTTTCGCTATTTCGACGCTCTGAACATGACGCCGACCTTTTACATCAATGATTCCTGAGCCCTGGAATATGGTGATGCCCCGGGCTCGCGCTGCATTAACAAGATCACCTTGGACACCCTCGCGGGTATCAACCACAGCAACCACCTCTCGACCTGCCTGATGCCAGTCAATGGCCGCCTGGTATCCTGAGTCGTTCGATGTCATCACCACCAAGCGTTGTCCGGGCACTACTGCATAGCGATTAATGTACGTCGAAACTGCAGAGCACAGCATGCAACCGGGCAGATCGTTATTGCCAAACACCAGAGGACGCTCATGGGCACCAGTGGCTAATATCACCCACTTGGCCCGCACACGATGGAGACGCTGACGGACTGAGCCCGACTGAACATTAATATGATCTGTAAGACGCTCGTGAATAGTGAGGAAGTTGTGATCGTGATAGCCATTCACCGTTGCTCGGGGTAACAGAATGACGTCATTCACGGAGGCCAATCGCTCAAGTACAGCCTTTACCCAATTCGCGCCAATTTGTCCGTCAATAGTTTCGTGGCTTGATAACAACTGCCCGCCCATTTCCTCTTGCTCATCGGCGAGGATGACCCGAGCCCCTGAAGATGCTGCTGTGAAAGCCGCCATCAAACCGGCGGGACCGCCACCCACCACCAACACATCGCAGTGCTGATTTACCTTGTCGTATTGATCTGGATCTGGCTTCTTTGGGGCGCGACCGAAACCCGCCGCCCGACGAATAAACTTTTCGTAGGTCATCCAGAATGTTCTTGGGTACATAAAAGTTTTGTAATAGAACCCCGGGGGCATGGCGCTCCCGGCGATCTTCCCAACCAGCCCCATAAGATCGAAGCGCAGGCTGGGCCAGCCGCTGGTAGGCGCTGCAACCAGTCCCTCGTAGAGGGCCTGCTGCGTCGCTCTGACATTGGGGATCTGAGTCGCTTGGGTGGCACCCAACTGCATGATGGCGTTGGGCTCTTCCGCACCGGCCGCCACGATGCCTCGGGGTCTCGAGTATTTAAAACTTCGGGCCACGGTCGAAACACCATTGGCAAGCAAGGCAGAGGCCAGCGTGTCTCCCTCAAAACCGGTGAGTATTTTTCCACGCCACTTGAAGGATACAGGACGGTCCCGATCAATCCTCCCGCCAGACTTCAATCGATTAGGTTGGCTCATCAGTCTGCTGCCCCTATCGGCGCATCAGCTTTAGGCTGAGTGCCGATCAGGTAGGACTCACGAATTTCATAGGTGAGCGTATTCCTGACGACATTGAAAAATTTTCGACAACCAGTGGCATGAAACCAAACCTCACGGTGATCCCCTCTGGGGTTGTCTCGAAAATAAAGATACTCGCCCCACTCCTGATCACTGCAGGCCTCGGGATCAAGGGGGCGGGCAATATGGGCCTGCCCTTTGTAATGAAACTCGTCTTCTTCACGATATTCACCGCAGTGAGGGCAATAAATATGCAACATGATCAGTCTCTCAGTGGGCCACGCCAGCGGCGCCGTGTTCGTCCACCAGCGCTCCGGAATGGAAACGGAACATTGAAAAAGGCTCCGCTAGGGGGTGCATTTCACCCTTGGCAAGAGACGCGGCAAACACGTGCCCCGAGCCCGTGGTAGCTTTAAATCCCCCCGTGCCCCAGCCACAGTTAAAGAACAGGTTTCGAACTGGTGTCTTGCTGATAATGGGGCAGGCATCAGGGCAGGTATCAACAATGCCGCCCCACTGACGATTCATCCGAACCCGACTGAAAATCGGGAACAGTTCAATGATCGCCTGAAGAGTATGCTCAATGGTGGGGAATGATCCACGCTGACCATAGCCATTGTAGGAATCGATGCCGGCACCGATAACCAGATCGCCCTTATCGGATTGACTGACGTAACCATGAACATGATTCGACATGACGACGGTGTCGAGGACGGGTTTGATGGGCTCGGATACCAACGCCTGGAGAGGGTGTGATTCAAGGGGCAGCTTGAAACCGGCCATTTTTGCCAACACCCCAGAATTTCCGGCGACGACACATCCAACCCTGTCCGCATAAAGATCGCCGTAGCGCTCGGTTCGAACCCCTTTTACAGCTCCCTCTTCAATAATCATATCGACGACTTCGGTTTGCTGAAGCAGGTCGACACCCAAAGCGTCCGCGGCTCGAGCATAGCCCCACGCCACTGCGTCGTGACGGGCAACCCCAGCTCTTGGCTGCCACGACGCCCCAAGTATTGGGTAACGACTATTGGCAGAGCAGTCCATGATAGGCACCAGTTCCTGCACCTGTTTGGTATCCAGCACTTCGCTGTCTATGCCATTCAATCGATTAGCATTAACGCGTCGCTGTATATCTCGCATGTCCTGCAAGGTGTGCCCCAGGTTCAAGACACCCCGCTGGCTAAACATCACGTTGTAATTCAGGTCCTGGGACAGGCCCTCCCACAACTTCATCGCGTGCTCATAAAGATGAGCAGCCTCATCCCATAGATAGTTGGACCGAACAATCGTGGTATTGCGTCCTGTATTACCTCCGCCCAAATACCCTTTTTCCACCACGGCGACATTGGTTACCCCGTGAAGTTTGGCGAGGTAGTAGGCCGTGGCCAGGCCATGCCCGCCACCACCAACAACAATGATGTCGTAGTGTTTTTTAGGGGTTGGATTGCGCCAAACACGCTGCCAGTTTTCGTTGTGCCTGACGGCCTGTGTCACCAAACCCAATGCCGAATAACGCTGCATTAAAATCCCTTGATCTGGTCGATTTACCCCGGCGGGAGAACGCCGGCAAACACTGGTTCTGAAACACGCGAAGGTGACTTTGCAAGGCCTAGATGTCAAGTCCTGATGTGCCCGTTCGCGACCTGTTTATACCGCTTTCAACTCGTAATACACTGTCGGTCTTATCAACGGTAATGGATAAATCATGACAGAACCCAATTCCGCCCATGAACCCCAAGCCTCCAACAAGCGCGCGGCGGCTATCGGGATTCCGATCGCTGGCCTTTTGGTGCTTGTTGCCATTCTTTGGTGGGGTTTTGGTGAAAGCTTGCCCTATGGCAGCGAGACGCCCGAGACGCCCATTATTGCTCAAACCCCAGAGCCGCCGCCTACCCCCGAGCCCACCGTTGAGCCACCGCCGCCGGAAGTAACCGAACCCGAGATTGTTCAGGAGCTGGAGACGCCGCCGGAACCTCCCGCCCCGCCCACTTTAGCCGAGGCAAATGAACAACTCGCTTCCGGCACGCTACAAGTCAGTGCCAGTCCACTCGCAGCCACATTCATCAGCGCGCCAAATCTGATAGAACGCCTCGTTGCTATCATCGATAACCTCCGCCAAGGATTTGTACCCTATAAGTTACTGCCCGTAGGTCGCCCTGAAGTGGCCTTCAGCTTCGTTGATGATGGACTTGGCGTCACAATGAACCCCACGGGCTTCGAACGATACGACGGACTGGCTCGACTCATCTCAGAGATCGACACCAACACACTCGTAGACGCTTTCACCAGCGTGGAAATTACAACCAATGAAGCGTGGAGTGCACTCGGATACGACAGTCCCAATCTTGAAGCCGCTATTCTTGGTGCCCTCGAAACGATTATGCTGGCACCAGAAACCGACCTTGAGGCGAGACTCTACAAGGTTGAAGCGAATTGGGTCTACGAGGATCCCGCCCTCGAGGCATTATCGCCACTACAGAAGCAGCTGATGCGCATGGGCCCAGCCAATGGGGAACGGGTCAAGGAGAAGGCGAGAGAAATACGTGGAGCGCTTCTGGACCGCTAAGGTGCTTCTAGATCCTGGGCCGGTGTTGCTGTACCGCACGCGGTAGTGCCACCTTCTAGCCAGAGATCAATGGCATAAAGTCGGCTGCGTCAAAGCCGCGGTACTGCATGAACCGCGCCCTGCGCGCCCACTCTTTGCGGGCGGAGGCTGGATCTTCTGGCAAGGGCTGACCCCCAAATTTTTTTTCGAAGACGGTGCGAGCCTGTGCCCCCCAATCGATTGCAAGCTCCTCGCTGTCAGCGCAGTCCCGCCAGCCAGCCATCACGCCTTTGCTCCGCAGCTCTTCATCCAATCGGCGAGGACCTAGACCTCTGGCAATTAATTGTCTGACAGTCGCTGCTGCAAAGCGGTCATCGCTCAAAAGCCCTTCATCAACCAGCCGCGCTAATTCACCATCGATCACGTCAAGGGTGACCTCACAGTTGCCGAAACGTGATGCCAGCTTCCTGCGAAGCTCTTCAACTCCGTGCTCCCGGCGCGCGAGAAGGTCCATCCCCTTGCGCCGGATATCAGCAGGGTTTAGCGCCTCAGGGGAGGATTCCATCACTCGGCAGTAGCAGCCCCTGCAGCATCACCCGCATCATCAGTTTCAGCGGCTTTGCCCCCCTCGATAGCGGTCAAAGGGAGACCCATCGTCTGGTGGCGAATTTGGCTTTCGATCTCTGCAGCGATCGCCGGGTTGTCCTCCAGGAACTTCGATGCATTGGCCTTTCCCTGGCCGATTTTATCGCCCTTGTAGGCGTACCAGGCGCCACTTTTGTCGACCAGATTAAGTTTGACACCCCAGTCGATCACCTCGCCCATGTGATAGATCCCAGAGCCATACATAATCTGGAACTCTGCTTGCTTAAAGGGCGGCGAGACCTTGTTCTTGACCACCTTCACCCGAGTCTCGTTACCGACGACTTCGTCACCGTCCTTGACCGCACCGATGCGCCGGATATCCAATCGCACCGACGAATAAAATTTCAGGGCGTTACCGCCGGTGGTTGTCTCGGGACTACCGAACATGACACCAATCTTCATTCGAATTTGGTTGATGAATATAACGAGACAGCCAGTTTGCTTAATCGCGCCGGTTAACTTGCGCATCGCCTGACTCAACAGTCGCGCCTGCAGTCCAACATGGGAATCTCCCATATCTCCCTCGATCTCGGCTTTGGGTGTCAGCGCGGCAACCGAATCCACAACCAGCACATCCACCGCCCCTGAGCGCACCAACATCTCAGCGACCTCCAAAGCCTGCTCTCCGGTATCGGGTTGCGACACAATCAAATCATTCATTTGCACCCCGAGTTTTTCAGCGTACTGGGGATCGAGGGCATGCTCCGCATCCACAAAGGCCGCGACACCACCTTTTTTCTGGGCCTCGGCAATCACCTGCAGGGTCAGGGTGGTCTTGCCGGATGATTCAGGACCATAGATCTCGACGATACGTCCCTTAGGCAACCCACCAATGCCCAGAGCGATATCCAATCCCAGTGATCCTGTGGAAATCGAGGGGATGGCCACACGCTCCTCATCCCCCATTCGCATAACGGTTCCCTTACCAAACTGCCGCTCGATCTGCGACAGTGCCGCATCCAGGGCTTTTTGCTTGTTTGGATCCATGATTTTGTCCTCGCCTTGTGGTTGGAAAACTACTGTATGAATAATCAGTGTTTTTGACTCCGGATGCAACCCAGTTTAGCCATCAAATAGGAGAAAAACAGAGCCGACCCGGGGCACATGTAGTCAATAGCGACATATTAATTAAATTTCTTTCTGTCCCTCGGTCCCACGAGACCGCCATCACGAAGTATTATCGTGATTTGGCGCCCGTGGCCGCAGAACACCCCTGACAACCCTGTAATCGGATACCCATGGTCGACCCTGATCAGCAGCAACACACCCCCATGATGCAGCAGTACTTCGCCATCAAACGCGAACACCCCAACGAGCTGCTGTTTTACCGAATGGGTGATTTCTATGAGCTCTTCTACGAGGACGCCAGCACCGCTGCGGAAATTCTCGATATCACTCTGACCGCGCGAGGCAAGTCCGGGGGCGAGCCGATTCCGATGGCGGGGGTCCCGTATCACGCGGCAGAAAATTATCTCGCGCGCCTGGTCAAACAGGGATTCTCAGTTGCCATTGCCGAGCAAACAGGGGATCCCGCCACGAGCAAAGGTCCCGTTGAACGTCAGGTGGTTCGGATCGTCACTCCCGGAACCTTGTCGGATGAAACCCTGCTTGATGCGGGCACTGATGCCTTGCTGCTGGCCTTGTGTTCACGGGATGCCCATCACGGCATTGCCTGGGTAGATGTATCAAGCGGTCGATTTCTAGTGACCGAAGTGACCGGTGAGGAGGCACTCCAGGCCGAACTTGAACGCCTGGCTCCCGCTGAGATCCTCATTGCGGAAGGTAGCGTCTATGCCTCTCTGTCCGAGCGACGGAGCCTGCGCCACCAACCCAACTGGTATTTCGATGAGGCCTCCGCCCGAAGCGCGCTCAATGCCCAATTTCAGACCCAGGACCTGAAAGGATTTGGCTGCGACGACCTGACCCTCGCCCTTTGCTCTGCCGGCTGCCTCCTCGAATACCTCAAAGATACCCAGCGAGGCGAGCTACCGCATCTACATGCCATGCGACAGGAGAAATTATCCGAAGCGGTTCTCCTGGACGCCGCTACACGGCGCAATCTAGAAATAGATGTCAATTTGAACGGCGGTGAGGAACACACCTTGTTTTCAGTGCTTGATAGCACGGTCACAGCCATGGGGACACGCCACCTTCGGCGATGGCTCCACCGGCCAATTAATGACACTGAGGAATTGCTCGCGCGACAAACCGCCGTCAGCACATTACTGGAGCAATACCGGTTTGAGTCACTGCGGGTTGCTCTCAAAGGTATCTCCGACATGGAGCGGATTCTGGCGAGGATTGCACTGGGTTCTGCCCGCCCCAGAGATCTTACGCGGCTTGCAGACAGTCTGGCGACACTACCGAGTATTCACGTTGCTCTGCCGGGAGAGGCGGCACGCCTGCGGCACATTGGAGAGCAAATAGGCGAGTACCCGGATACCGTTGCACTGCTAAACCGGGCGCTGGTAGAAAACCCACCGGTTGTCATCCGCGATGGCGGCGTGATTGCGGAGGGCTTCGACTCCGAACTAGACGAACTTCGGGGTATCTCGAAAAACGCTGGAGATTTTTTACTCGCCATTGAACAGCGAGAACGAGACGCCACTGGCTTGAGTAGCCTGAAGGTGGGCTACAACCGAGTCCACGGCTATTACATAGAGATCTCAAAGGCACAGGCAGCCGGAGCGCCAGACTCTTATGTACGACGACAGACACTGAAAAACGCAGAGCGCTTTATTACCCCCGAGCTAAAGACTTTTGAAGACAAGGCACTGTCGGCAAAATCGCGGGCATTAGCGCGCGAAAAATATTTGTATGAAGCCCTGGTCACCACCCTAGCTGCTGAACTGACCGCACTGCAAACCACCGCCGTGGCCCTCTGTGATCTGGATGTCCTGGCGTGTTTCGCAGAGCGCGCTCAGGGCCTCAACTTGACTCGCCCGGAATTCTCCGAGGAACCCGTGATTGACATCGATGGGGGCCGTCATCTCGTGGTCGAGCAGGTAAACGACACTCCCTTCATTGCTAACGGCACACGGCTTGATCGGCATCGGCGGATGCTGTTGATCACCGGTCCCAATATGGGAGGTAAGTCGACCTACATGAGACAAAATGCGTTGATCGCCCTCCTTGCTCATGTAGGCTGCTTTGTCCCCGCGGCCAGAGCCCACCTCTCTACTCTCGATCGCATCTTCACAAGGATCGGCTCGTCGGACGACTTAGCCAGCGGCCGCTCGACCTTCATGGTCGAGATGACCGAGACGGCAAATATTCTCCACAATGCCACGCCAAAAAGTTTGGTCCTGATGGATGAAGTAGGTCGAGGCACCAGCACCTTCGACGGCCTGAGCCTCGCTTGGGCGGCCGCCGTTGCTCTCGCTACCGAGGTGCGGGCATTTACCCTGTTCGCTACCCATTATTTTGAGCTCACCGCTCTCCCCGAGCAATTCGATACCATGGCCAACGTTCATCTGGATGCCACAGAACATGAGGATCATGTGGTTTTCATGCATAACATTCAAGACGGACCGGCCAATCGGAGCTTTGGACTTCAGGTTGCAAAACTTGCAGGCATTCCCTCTCGGGTTCTGGAACAAGCCCAGCAGAAATTGACGCAGTTGGAGTCGGGTCAGGGAGCGGCCATCGCCGAACCACGAGAAAACGCGAACACGCCAGCGCAGAATGACCTCTTCAGTACCACTCAGACTCACCCCGTGGTCGAGGCACTTCGCGAGGCTAGTATCGACGATATGAGTCCTCGAGACGCGCTTGAATTTCTCTATGATTTGAAGAACAAGTTATAACAAAGATCATTCAAATTTTTCGCCAACAGAGGTATCCTTCACCTCGAATTACCAGAGAGAGCACCCCATGACATTTGTTGTTGGCGAAGATTGTATTAACTGCAAACATACTGACTGTGTTGAGGTTTGCCCTGTGGACTGTTTCTATGAGGGCCCCAATTTTTTGGTCATTCACCCTGATGAGTGCATCGATTGCGCGTTGTGCGAACCCGAATGTCCAATCGACGCTATCTTCTCTGAGGATGAGCTACCAGCAGATCAAGAACAATTTCTTGCGCTGAACGCTGAACTCGCTGACATCTGGCCAAACATCACCGAGAAGAAACCCGAGATGCCCGATGCCGAGGCATGGTCTGGTAAACCCGACAAGCTGGCACTGCTGGAGCGTTAAGAGACTACCGCTGAGGCAGAAGCTTCAAAGGATCGATGGGTTGTCCTTCCCGGCGTATCTCGAAGTGTAATTTCACCGAGTCAGTGCCACTGCTACCCATCTTTGCAATAACCTGACCTTCATCAACCCAGGCCCCTTCTTCAACCAGGTTTGCGTCGTTGTGACCATAGGCGCTGAGGAACTGCTCGTTGTGCTTTACGATAAGCAGAAGCCCGTAGCCTTTCAGGCCCGTGCCCGCATAAACCACTTCTCCCGCCGCGCTGGCGCGAATTAGATCGCCACGGCTCCCCGCTATATCGATCCCTTTGTGACGAATATCGGAATAGGAGCGCACTACCCGGCCCCCACTTGGCCAGCGCCATCGGGTCACAGGACCAAAAGCCTGTGTATTTGAAGCTCGCGGAGTGCCCGATCCCGTAACTGCCGTAGGCGGGGGTTTGCTCGCCGGCTCGGGCTCCGCCTTCGCGGTCTCTTCCCGCTCATCTTTTACCGGCGCCTTGCTGGAGCCAACCGCTCCTGAGCCGGGATTCTCAACTGGCTTTACCTCCAGATCTATCGCTTGGGAGGTAGTTGAAGCAGACGAAAAATCCGACAGATCGGTGACCACTTGCTGACCCGGGTAGATCGTATAGGGAGCCTTGATCTGATTGCGAGCCGCAAGCTCATTGACATTGACGCCATATCTAAAGGCAATCGAGTAAAGCGTGTCCCCGGGCTGAACGGTGTATTGTCCCGCAGACCCCATCTCAGGTGCTTCCTGATCCGTCACCGTGACCGTTGCACCGACCCGGGTCTCTATCGGGGCGGGCGGATTATCGGCACAGCCGGCGATCAGGAGGGATACACACAACGCCGATGACAACCGCTGACTTGATCCCCTCACTTCAGCGCCCATCACACTCGTCGACGCGCGAGAGACAGGCCAAGTACAACCACTAGTCCAAGAAGCACACCGGCAACACATTGCAAATAATGTGGATCCCCAACGCTGCTGGCGTACTCAAACGGACTCACAGGAATCGTGCTGACATTCCGAGCCGATCCATGACGATCTGTGATCACCTCTTCCACGAGCTGCCACGGCCATAAAATCACCAGTGAGCCCAACAAAAAACCGGATAGCACGGCCATAACCGGCTTACGCATACGTTGCATAAGCCAGTGCAGTAAACGAGAAAACACCAGTAATCCCATTAGACACCCGCTGCCGAACAGCAGCAGCACCTCCAGATTTCTATCCGTTACTGCACTGATAACCGGCGTATACATGCCTAGCAACAGCAAGATAAAGCTTCCTGAAATACCCGGGAGCAACATGGCGGTGATGGCCAGCATCCCTGCCAGAAAAAAGGATCCCGGAACATCCACCATCGACGCCTGAGGAGACAGACCAATGAGGCCCGCAATCAACCCACCCAGCACCACCAAAAAGCCGTAGGCGGCAGCACTGTCTTGTTTTTTAAGCTGCAGCTCTGTAAGCATCAGCATTCCCCCTGAGGCCAGGACTAAGCCAAAGAAAAAAGACCAGAGCAGAAGTGGGTAATGCTGCAAAAGAAACTGAATGGCCTCAGCAAGACCGAGAATGGCGGATGCAATCCCGGCCCCCAGCACCAACAGAAAGTTTCCATCTATGCGTTGCCAGCAGCGGGCGAACTCGCCTTTCAGCAAGCACCCCAGTGTGTCAACGTTGACCTGGGTAAGCGCAGTCAATAGCCGGGTGTATATGCCAGTGATTAGCGCGATCGTGCCCCCAGACACCCCCGGCACCAAGTCAGCTGAGCCCATGGCAAGACCACGGCAGTAAATGCCAAGCCACTCAGCCACTAGCGCTCGATGCCCGCGACCATTGGGACGAAGTTTACCGGCTCGACTGCGGTGATTTCGGGACCGTCATCGGTATTGGTAACTACCATCAATTCCTGGTGCCGTCCTCCCACCGGCATGATCAGACGACCCTCTGGGGCGAGCTGTTTCAGTAGAATTTCAGGTACATTCTCCGGGGCGGCGGCACCAAGAATCACATCGAAGGGACCTTTGTCTGCCCATCCTGCCAAGCCATCAGCATGTCTGAGTTGAACATTACGCAGCCGCAGACTTCGTATGCGCTGTCGAGAACGATCGAGCAAACCCTTTATCCGCTCCATGGCAAAAATCTCGCCAACCAGCGGCGAGAGCACCGCCGTCTGATATCCGGATCCGCTTCCCACTTCCAATACTTTTTCGGGCTTGCCCTCAGCAATTGCGAGCTCAGTCATTCGCGCAACAATATAGGGCTGAGAGATGGTCTGATTCCAGCCGATGGGAAGTGCGGTGTCCTCATAGGCTCGATGAGCAAGCGCCTCGTCAACAAACAAGTGCCTGGGGGTAGAGCGGATCGCCTCTAGGACAGTGTAATTACTGATTCCCTGCTCCATCAGTCGCTGAATCAAACGTTCGCGAGTACGCTGAGAGGTCATCCCTATGCCGTGACGATCCATCATTACTCTGCCGCAGATATAGCCGACAGCAACACCACCGCATGAGAGGCTATCCCCTCTTCGCGACCGACATAACCCAGACGCTCCGTGGTGGTTGCTTTGACATTAATGACACGATAGTCGACATCAAGATCATTGGCGATATGGGCACGCATGGCGTCAATATGAGAGGCCAACCGCGGCGCCTGCGCAACGACAGTGATATCGGCGTTGGCAACAACCCATCCGTGCTTCTTGATTTTGTTCGACACCTCGCGCAGCAATTGGCGGCTGTCTGCGCCAGCAAATTGGCGATCGGTGTCGGGAAAATGGTGGCCAATATCTCCAAGACCAGCGGCACCAAGGAGCGCGTCACACAAAGCGTGCAAGACAACATCGCCATCGGAGTGGGCGACCAAACCCTGCCCGTGTGGAATTCTCTGGCCACCCAGAATCACTTCGCTGCCCTCGCCAAAAGCATGGACGTCAAAACCGTGGCCAACCCGCATCATCGCTTGTCTTCCCTCATTCGGCGGAGATGGAACTTCACCAGTTCCAGATCTTCCGGCACTGTCACCTTAATGTTACTCGCTGGCCCCTCAAGTATCTGCACGGGATACCCGGAGGCCTCGACGGCACTCGCTTCATCGGTGACATGCAGCCCCTCTTTACGCGCCTGATCAAGTGCCGTGCATAAGATACCCAGCCTAAACATCTGAGGAGTCTGTGCACGCCAAATCGTGGCTCTATCCAGGGTCGATGCAACCACCCCATCCTCACTAACCACTTTCAGCGTATCGGTGCACGGCTGGGCCAGCAAACCACCGACACCGGATTCAGTAATCGCCTGAACAAATCCAATCAGGTTGTTCAGTGGCAGACAAGGGCGAGCCGCATCATGCACCAATACCCAGTCATTGGGCTCTGCCAGGGTTTCGAGAGCGGCCAACCCCGATCGCACTGATTCCGCACGATCAACCCCGCCCGCAGTAGTC
>Ga0181594_10001171_pt1 | contig 24583 bp, 17 predicted proteins | sample 071ome_18_FD_145603 | JGI IMG/M metagenome (GOLD analysis project Ga0181594, IMG submission 145603) | Coastal salt marsh microbial communities from the Groves Creek Marsh, Skidaway Island, Georgia - 071413BT metaG (spades assembly) | ecosystem: Environmental > Aquatic > Marine > Intertidal zone... | reverse complement strand
CACAGGAGCGGGGGCCTCCTCAACCACAGGAGCAGGGGCCTCCTCAACCACAGGAGCGGGGGCCTCCTCAACCACAGGAGCAGGGGCCTCCTCAACCGCGGGAGCAGGGGCCTCCTCAACCACAGGAGCAGGGGCCTCCTCAACCGCGGGAGCAGGGGCCTCTTCAACCGCGGGCGCAAGCGTAGGGGGCTCCTCAGCGGGTACAGGTACAGGAGCAAGGGCCTCCGTGGGGCGCGCCTCAATGACGCGACGCGCGGGCTCTACAGGGGCGACTGTAGGCGCCTGGCGTACGGGGGGGGCCACGGGCCTCACCTCGCGTCGAGCTCGCTTCAGGCGACGCTCACAGCGCTTCACCTTACGCTCTAGTGTCCGACTACAGCGCTTAACATATCGCTCTGAGAGGCGCTCACAGCCCGCTTGGAGCTCATCTGGGGCCTCTGTGCACTCGTGACGCTTAATCTTCTTTAACGCGACCTTGAGGCGGTTACGCTCATAGGCGCCACGCACCTCACCGAGCCGAGCGCCAACCTGGCGCTTGCAACGCTTGTGGTTCCTCGCTGTGAGCTTGCAGAGCGCGCGATACTCTCGGCTGTCTACCTTGTACGCTCGCATCCAGAGGCGGTCCTGATCAGAGGCGCAGAGCCCTAACGGCTCACGGTCGAGGGTCGCGCAGTAATCTTGCTCATTCAGCGACTCTGAGGCGAGGATCTGCTCCTCTGTCAGGCGATGCCTTCGGCGTCGATCCTCACGCGCCTTCCGCTTCATCTTGGTGGTGAGGGCGCTCACGCCACTCCTGACCCGCGCCGTGTCGATGTAGTCCGCTGAGCACTGAAGCCCACCAGCGCTCACAAAGGCGCCCTCAAGGTGACGTCTCAGCTCAAGGTAACTGCTCTGGCTCGCGACGGTCGCCGCGATCACCCTGTGCTGTGCGCTCAGGGCGCTCTGGTACTTATCTGGGTAACGACAGCCCTGATCATAGAGCTGAGCGCTACGCTCATAAAAAGTCCTAGGGTCGCTCGTCTTGAGCGTAATGAGCGCCTTCGCCTCTCGCGCGATCGTTGGGTCGCTCACCCGTACGCAGTGCTTCGTAATGATCTGGTAGGCGTAGTCTTGTCCTGTCAGCGCGACAAGCTCAGGGACCGCAGGGCTTAACGCGGCGCTACACATCATCCGCTTAATGTAGTTCAGGTGACGCTCGGCGCAGTCTTGACAGCTCGCTTGGTAGCTCGAGAGCGCTTGGAGGTCCTCTCGGTCTTGAGTCACGCGCTCAAAGAGCCGATCGTCATACCGGCGCTTCGCTTCATCGATGAAGCGCTTCGGCTCGTGTGTTGAGCTGAGATAATCACCATAGGCGACCTCTGTTGAGGTCCTTAAGGCCTGATGCCACAGGACCTGATCTCGATCTCGGGAGAGGTCCTTGAGGTAGCCCTGAATCACCGGGTCATCGCTCGCTTTATAGTGATTAAGGAAGGACTCGATCTTAGGTAGCTCTTGGCTCATCTTGGCGGACTGGTAACGACTCGACGCGCACCCACTGAGGGCGATTAAGGTGACCGCTAAGGTGTAGAGTGTGTATCTCAAAGAGGCTCTCCATAAGGGGTAGATCTAGTTAAACCTATGTCTTTTAGAGGTTTATTTAATCGTCTAACCCCATGATTTTGACAAGTCGCTTATCTTATGAGCTTCCCTCTCGAGAGTCAAGGTGTGTCACCTGAGCAGCGCGGGTGAGACTCCGCCACAGAAGTGTGGTATACAGGAGCTCAAATCACATGATGAAGGGCTCAAAGATGTCAGACAGTTACAAGGCTCGCTCACGTTACTATAAGACCCACATTGACGGGGCGCCGCTCCACCCTGAGACACAGATGATGAGCTACGGTTACGACCCCTCCCTGTCTGAGGGAGCGTTGAAGCCTCCGGTCTTTCACACCAGCACCTTTGTGTTCTCTAACGCGGCCGCAGGGAAGGCCTTCTTTGAGGTCGCATATGGGAAGCGAGCCAAGGGGGATGATGAGGACCCTGGGCTCATCTACAGTCGCATTAACAACCCAAATCTCGAGGTGCTCGAGGATCGACTAAAGCTGTGGGATCACGCCGAGAAGGCCCTCTCTTTCGCCAGCGGGATGGCGGCGATCAGCACCACGCTCTTCGCCTACGCTCGACCTCACGACGTCGTCCTCTACTCAGAGCCTCTCTATGGTGGGACAGAGTATTTGATCCGTAACATCCTCCCCGCCTTTGGCGTGCAGGGGGTGGGCTTCACCTCATGGCATGAGGAGCGCTCCCTTGAGCGCGCCGCTACCGATGCTAGGCAGCTCGCGGCTCAGCAGGGCGGGCGCGTGTCCGTGATCTTCGTAGAGACCCCAGCGAACCCCACTAACTGCCTGATTGACCTGCACGCCTGTCGCGCGCTCGCCGATGAGCTCGAGCGTGAGTCAGGGCATCGCCCGCTCATTATGGTAGACAACACCTTCCTTGGCCCGCTGTGGCAGAGGCCCCTTGAGCATGGCGCTGACATCGTCCTCTACAGCCTAACTAAGTATGTAGGCGGACACTCAGACCTCGTCGCGGGGGGCGTAGTTGGCTCCGCTACACACCTCGCCCCGATCGCTGGGTTCAGGACCATTATGGGCACCATGTGTGACCCACAGACCGGCTGGATGATCCTCCGCTCGCTCGAGACGCTCCAGCTCAGGATGACCCGCTCCTGTGAGAACGCTCGTGAGATCGCCAACTATCTCGCCTCTCACCCGCTCGTGCGCTCTGTAGGCCACCTTGAGCACATCGACCCCACAGACCCTGTCCGTGAGGTGTATGAGCGCCAGTGTCTTGGCCCTGGGTCCACGTTCTCCTTTGAGATTGAGGGAGGAGAGGAGGAGGCCTTCAAGGTGCTAGACGCGCTCAAGGTGATTAAGCTCGCGGTCAGCCTCGGGGGGACAGAGAGCCTGATGGAGCACCCCTTCACGATGACGCACGCTGATGTCCCTGATGAGGTGAAGCGCAGGCTCGGTGTGACAGAGCAGATGCTCAGGATCTCGGTGGGGATTGAGAACGCTACAGACCTGATCGCAGATCTACGTCAAGCCTTGAGGGGCATCGAGGGCTGATCACTCACAGCGCGCGCTGATCTGGTGACTCTGCCCATCCCTGATCGAGGCGCAGGCCTCACCATAGAGCTCAAGCTGACCCGCCTCTGCCCACCAGCCGTTCATACGGCCCTCATCTGGTGGCACGACCTCACCGTCGACATACACTGTGAGCGCGTGATAGCTCGACTCTGGGATCGTAGACACGTCGAAGGTACACGACGCGAACCCGCCAGCGGCCTGCGCGATCTGCTCGCTGAGCTCGCTGACGTCACCGACGTTATAATAGCTCCCCGTCGGTGAGCCTCCCGCCCGCGCCATCTCGCTCAACACAGAGGGCGCGAGGTTGACACAGCGCCCGTTCACACAGCCCTGTCCACCAAAAGGGCAGCTGACGCCATCGATACAGGCCCCCTCCTCAGGGAGCCCAATCGTGAGCCCTACGACCACCGTCTGTACCCCAAGCTCAGCGAGGCGGGTGACCTCCGCGGTGGTCTGTTGGTCGTCGAGGCACATCGCCGCGAAGCTGTCGAGCTCGCAGAAAAAGGGCGCAGGGGTTAAGCATATACAGGTCGTTGGCTCGATCGCAAAGTTACAGCCAGGCATCCCGTCCGTGATCAACAGGAGCACCTTAGCGCCCCCACGCGCGCTCTCCAAGAGGCGCTCACCCGCCGTCTGAAGCGCCGAATAGGTCGGCGTCCCAAGGTCAGGGAGCGGGCGGTGGGTCGCGAGGAGCGCTTGGACGCTCATCGCGTTGTTCAGCGCGGGCTCAAGCACCACCCGCCCAGGCGCGCAGGCCGCGATGTCCTCTTCACAGCTGAACTGACCTCGTCCCCACGAAGTACATTGGCTTAGCTCGCTCAGGTCACCGCCCGTCTCAATCGGGTCAGGGAAGAGCGTGAGCCCAAAAGACACCCCCTCCTCAAGGCGTTGAGTGACCTGAGTGATCGCCTCAAGCGCGGGTGTCCAGCGGTCCTCTGAGTTGACCATGCTGTAAGAGCGATCCACGACGAGCATCACCTCAGCCGCGCTCCCCCGCGCCGGCTTCAGTGAGGTTTGAAAGCCTTGGCAGTCGCTCACCTCCGCTCCTGAGCTCGCCCCTCCCCCTGTCGCTGACCCACCGCTTACACCTACGCCCGCCTCACCCGCCTCACCCGCCTCGCCCGCCTCACCCGCCCCGCTCACTCCCCCTAAGCTCCCACCCCCGCTCACCCCGCTCAGCGGAGCGTCGCTCCCCGCTGGGGTGATGAGCGGTGGGTCGCTCGCACAGAAGGGGTTGCCGATCGAGTCAAGCGCGCAGCTTGTCCCCTCTGGGCACGGCGTCATGAGCTGATCACAGCCCTCTCCCGAGCCAGCAGGCTGAGCGGGCTCTTCACAGCAGATCAGGGTCAGCGCGAGGAGCGTGAGGAGCGCAGGGCTACCTATTTTAAACATGGCTCTGTATCTCATAAGTCACACTACAGCATAGTGATTTCTGTGAGACAAGCCTCAATTTACCCCTCAGCGCTCAGCTCTACATACACCCCGTTGAGCCTGAGTGAGGAAGTCGAGCAACCCGCGGAGCTCAGGCGAGTAGCTCGCCTTAGGGAGCTGGCTGAGCCCCCCCGCGACCGCGCGTCCCCTCAGGCGCTCATGATAGGCAAGCTTAAGCTGGGCGCGCGCCTCTGCGCTGACGCCTGCCCGCTTAAGCCCAACGTGGTTCAGGCCTCTGATGGTCGCGTGGTCACCGGCTACGAGGCAGTAGGGGGGGACGTCACCGCTCACCATCGCGTTAGCGGCGACAAAGGCGAGGGCGCCAATCTGAACAAACTGGTGCACCGCCGCGTGACCCCCAAAGCTCACCCGCTCACCCACCACCACGTGCCCCGCGAGGCTCACCTGGTTGGCGAGCACACACCCTGCGCCGAGCTGTGTGTCATGTCCGACGTGGCTGTAGGCCATCAAGAGGCAACCCTCCCCAACCCGTGTCACGCCCTCTCCTAACGCAGAAGCTCCACGAGAGACGGTGCAACCCTCTCTAAAGAGGCTATGAGCTCCGCAGATCAGCTCATAGCGGGGTGAGTTGATCGCCTCATGTCCGCTGTGCTCTTTGAGCTGAGGGCGCGCGCCGACCACCGCAAAAGAGGACACATGACAGCCCTCTGCGAGGTAGCTACGCTCCCCTACCACCGCGTATGGGTCAAGCCTACAGCCCGCCTCAAGACGGCTCCAAGCCCCAAGCACAGCGCCACGCTTCAGCTGAACCCCCTCGCCAATCCACGCCCCCTCATGCACCTCGACCCCCTCCCCAAGCTCAGCGCTCGGGTGTACCCACGCGCTTGGGTGGATCGAGCGAGCCTCAGGCCTACGCTCGCTCTGCGCGATGAGCCTCCTGAGCTGAAGGGTCCTCCTTAATCGAGGCGTGTTGGGCTCTGCGGGGTGCCCGCTGTATCGCCCACCCGCCTCAAGGTCACGGGTGACCCCGCTCTGCGCGGCGACCATCGCGCCCGCGCCAATCGTGACTCGGTTGTTCACCCCAACCTGACCTCCAAGCGTCACGCGCTCCTCAAGCCTCGCCCCCCCCGCGAGCCCCACCTGCGCACAGAGCACCGAGCCTTGACCGACCTGCGCGTTATGCGCGACCTGTACGAGGTTATCGAGCTGAGCGCCCGCCTTCACCCTCGTCACCCCTAAGGTCGCGCGATCTACACAGCTCAAGGCGCCCACGCTCGCCTCTGCTTCAATCTCGACGCGCCCAAGGTGAGGTAAGAGCCCTCGCTCATCAAGGCCAAAGCCCTGCCCACCTAAGACCGCCCCTGGGCCTACCGTCACGCGCTCACCTACCTCACAGCCTCTGAGGAGACTCGCGCGCACCTGCATGTGCGCGCCAGCCCGAACGCGCGCGCCTTGGCCAAGGAACACATACGCCTCGATCCGAGCCTCCGCCTCAACGACGACGTCCGCTTCAATGACGACAAAGGGGCCGATATACGCGCTCGGGTCGATCTCCGCGCTCGGGTCGATGAGCGCGCTTGGGTGCCGCCCAACCTCAACGCTTGAGGTCTCAAGGCGCGCGTTGATCAGCCTCAAGAGCTCGCCTAGGACCGACCGAGGCTCACGGCCCTCTGTCGCGACTAAGAGCGGGCCTCTCGCCTCTCCCCAGTTCCCCTCGATCAGCGCGTCTGTAAGGGCATGACTACAGAGCACAGCGCCAGCGCTCGAGCTCAGGGTCGCTTGGAGGTGGCCCCGCGTTAAGCAGAGCGCGAGGTCTGTTGGCTGTGCGTCCGCAGGCTCGCTCACCCCAAGGAGTGTCACACGCTCACCATGATGTTGGAGGCGCAGCTCCCCCGCGAGCGCTCCTGAGCAGAGGGGTGTCATGCGCTGAGTGGGCCTCTTAAGCGTAATCATCGAGCTCGCCTCTCAGCGCCAGAGGCTCACTTGCCCTTCTTACCGCGCGCCTTACCCTTCCCCCTAGCCTTGCCCTTGCCCTTGCCCTTGCCTCCCTTCCCGCTCTCTAGGTTGTAGCGCCTGATCACCTCATTAGTGATGTCTAGGTGTGGTGGCGCCCAGAGGAGGGACTCTTTACGGACGATCATCTTGTAGTTCGAGTCTTGAGCGATTTTCTCAAGGACAGAGCCCATGCGCCCAAAGATCTCTTGCTGGATCTTCATCTCCGCTTCAGCGAGCTCACGCTGGAGCTTCGCGTAGGTCGCCTGAAGCTCACCGAGCTTCGTCCTGAACTCAGCCTCTTTCTTCTGCTTAACCTCTGCGCTGAGGAAGTCCTGTTGCTTCTCAAAGCTCTCTTGGAGCTTCTTAAGCTCAGTCTGCTTTGCGTCCAAGGCGGTCTGGCGAGAGGACTTCATCTTCTCTAGGCGCGCCTTAGCCGACTTGCCGTCCTCTACCTCGAAGACCGCGCGTTGGAGGTCCACATAGACAAGGTCCTCTGCGTGCGCGAGGCTTGGGCTGAGTGAGCCGATGAGCGCGCTCATCACAAAGAGCGCCTTAAGAGGGAGTACCGTAAGCTGTCTCATCATATCCTCCTCTGTAGGGGGGTAAAGTGGTCGAGAATGTTAAAAGAAGTTACCGATCGAAAATTCAAAGACCGAGTCACGCTCACCAGCCTGAGGGCTGAAGGGGAAGCCCCACTCGAAGCGGAGCGGGCCGATTGGGGAGAACCAACGGATCCCAAACCCCCACGCGTATCGAAACTGATCGAGCTTATCTTCATAGCTGATCGAGCGGTCAAAGGCGTTCCCACCGTCAATGAAGGTCACGCCTCGGATCCCCACCTGCTGAAAGACTGGGAACTCATACTCGAGGTTAAAGATTAGCTGCTCGGTCCCGCCGATCGTGAAGTTGGTGGTCGGCGCGCTCGGGGTCGCGCTGAGGGGGGTCCCGATCATCGGCCCAAGTGAGTTCCTGAAGAAGCCACGCACCGACATCGGCCCTCCGATAAAGTAGCGCTCAAAAATGGGCACCCCCACAGGGGTTGGGCTCACCACCATGCCCCAGTTGACGTTGCTCTTCAGCACCATGTTGTGGGTGAGGTCAAAGTAGATGCGGTGGCGGATATCATAGCGCGTAAACTCGTTCGTTGAGCCGAAGAGCGCGTTCGCCTCCTCGACGCTCGCGCTGATGAACTGACCCTTAGATGGGAACAGCCGGTTGTTGCGGGTGTCATAGAATGCAGACAGCCGGAAGCTGCTCGTGAAGCCGTTACGGAAGAGCCTCGCTGGGGTCACCTGACCCCCACCAGACACCTGCCCAAAGCCCCCCTCCGTCGCGGAGACCTCCTCGATCTTATACGTCCCTGAGACGCTGATGTCGTCGGTGATTGGGTAGCCAAGGGTGAGGTTCCCGCCTAAGCTACGACGCACGAAGTTAAAGTAGTTGTTATCAAAGCGATAGATGTTCGCCGAGAACTGCCAACGAGAGTCGAGGAAGTAGTTATCTGAGAAGCTCAGGTTCGCCATCGTCCTGAGGCTTGAGAAAGTCGCCTGTAACCCTAGGTTTTGGCCTCGACCTAAGAGGTTATTCTGGGCGATTTGGGCCTGCCCCACAAAGTTCTCGATCGAGCTGAAGCCCGCGCCGACCTGGAATGTGCCGGTAGGCTTCTCTTTGACCTTGATTAACAGGTCCATCACCGCAGGGTCTGCGCTCCGAGCGCTCTCGATCTTAGCGAACTCAAAGAAGCCAAGACGGTTGATCAGCATCTCCGAGCGCTTAATCAGCGCTGAGGAGTACTCGTCTCCCTCGGCGATCCTCATCTCCCGACGGATCACCTTGTCACGGGTGGTCGTGTTCCCCACGATCTCAATTCGGCCGATCTTGACCTTAGGGCCCTTACGGATCTCAAAGTCTAGGTCAATGCTCTGCTCACTCTCGAGGAACTGAGTGTTCGGGATGATGTTCGCGTACGCGTACCCATCGTCCTTGTAGAGGTTCCCCAAGGCCTCCATCGCCTCTCGGATCTTCGTGCTACTAAACCAATCCCCTTGAGTCATATTAAGTAAGGACTCAAGCTCTTCACGAGGCCTCAGGAGCTCACCGCTGACGCTCAAGAGCCCCACCTTAAAGCGAGGCCCCTCATCGACTCGGATCGTGATGTAGAGCTTTGTGCGGTCGGGGCTCATTAAGACCGTCGGCTGACTGACGACCGCCTGCATGTAGCCCTGATCATAATACAGCTGGGTGAGCCTCATCTGGTCACGCTCAAATGCGGCGTTACTGAACTTACCCGCGTCGGTTAAGAAAGAGAGGGCGGACTCCTCGCGCGTCTCAAGGCGCTCCTTGAGGTAGCTGTCGCTCAGGGCGCTGTTGCCGATAATTTGAATCTGAGCGACCTTAATCTCATCGCGCTCTGTGACCCGAAAGATGACGTCGGCCTGGTTGTCTTCAAGGTCGATGATATCCCAGGTCACCTCCGCCAAAAAGAAGCCCTTCTCAATATATAGCTCTTTGATTTTCTCCGCGTTGCGGTTCACCTCAGGCAGGTCAAGGATGCTGTAGGGCTTAATGTCTACAACCTCCTCGATGTCCTCCTCACTCAGCTCATCGTTCCCCTCATATCGGACCTGCTTGACCGACCGCTTCTCGCTGACGATATAGCGGAGCACGAAGCGGTCCTCGACCTCCTTGAGGTCAGCCTGAACGTCTCGATAGAGGCCTAGTTTGTAGATGCGTTTAATGTCCTCACGGAGCATCCTAGGGCTCAAAGGGGCGCCCTCTTTCTGTCTGAGGACCCGCTTCACGCTGTCAGGCTCAGAGCGACGTGTGCCCTCTACCCTGACCTCATCAACGATCAACCCTAACCCGTACCCAAAGGGGGACTGCGCGGAGCACTCAACAGGGCTGATGAGCGCCCAAAACGTCCCCAATGACAGCGCGACACTCAGCAATTGAGAGAGACAGCGCTGACGGATCATCGCGACAGGGCGTGTCGCGCACAAGAGGTTCATATGGCTCATACGACTTTACCCTGCCCGCTTTCCATCGACGAGCTTACCGTCTACCATCGTGACCTGACGAGGCATCAGCGCCGCGAGCTCAGGGGTGTGAGTCACCACGAGCAGGGCTGTCCCGTGCTCTTCGTTGACGCGTGTCAAGAGCTCATGGACCTCTGCGCTCGTCCGTTGATCGAGGTTACCAGTCGGCTCATCTGCGAGCAGGAGCCGAGGGTGGTTGACTAAGGCGCGGGCCAGCGCCACGCGCTGCTGTTCCCCACCGCTGAGCTCGCTCGGCCTGTGAGATGTGCGGTGTGATAAGCCTACCTCACTGAGCCAACGGGCGGCGGACTCCCTCGCCTCAGCTTTAGGCTTACGAGCGATGAGCGCGGGCATCATGACGTTCTCAAGCGCCGTGAGCTCTTTGAGGAGGTGGTGGAACTGGAACATAAAACCCACGCGCTCATTTCTAAAGCGAGCGAGGCTAGGCTCATCGAGGCTCGACAGAGCGGTCCCCTCAATATAGACCTCACCTGAGCTCGGGTGATCGAGGGCCCCGAGCAGGTGGAGCAGGGTGCTCTTACCTGCCCCTGAGCTCCCTACCACCGCGACCCGCTCACGAGGGGCCATCTCAAAGTCAACCCCCTGCAAGACCGTGATCTTCGCTCCGTCATGATCGAACACCTTACAGAGCGCCTCTGTCTTGAGGAGGAGCGGGGTCTCTCCTTGGGTCTCGTGAGCTCTCTCGGTCATTCAGGTGTCCTTTTAGGTCGTCAGTCGCTGGCTCAGCGGCCTTTGAGGCCCTCAACAGGGCGGATCTTGGAGGCGTAATAGGCGGGGTAGACGGTGGAGGCCAAGCTCACCCCAAGCGCGACCGACACGATCGCTACCACATCAAAGAGCTTCACTTCTACAGGGATGGAGGAGATGTAGTAAATCTCTTCAGCGTTCAGTGGCAAGCCTAACACCGCGATCAAGAGGCAGGCGCCTCCACCGATCGCCGTCCCGAGCGCGCTCCCTAAGACCCCTGTCGCGAGGCCCTGTGACATAAAGATCTGAACGATCGAGCGTCGCCTCGCGCCCATCGCGAGCAGGATCGCGATCTCACGTCGGCGCTCGATAAGGGTCATGACGAGCGTGCTCGTGATCGAGAACGCCGCGAGGAGGATGTTGATGGTTAAGACGAGGAACATCGCGATCCGCTCTAGCTGGAGCGCGCTGAAGAGGCTGTTGTTCTTCTCTCGCCAGTCACGCACTCTCACCCGCTCCCCAAAGCGCGCCTGAAGCCTGTCTCGGACCTCTCGAGCGACCTCGACGTTCGCTACCCGAACCCTGAGCTCACTCACGACGTCCCCTACACCCATAAAGCGCTGCGTGTCCTTGAGGCTCGCGTACGCTTGGTGGGCGTCGACGTCCGCGAGCCCTGAGGTCACCCACCCTCCTAAGGAGTAGGGCTTGAGCTTTGGGATCGGACCGTTCGGCCCAATGTCCCCAAGCGGAGAGATCACGTCGACGCGCTGACCAGGGGTGAGCCCAAGGGTGTAGCGGAGGTGTACACCTAAGAGGAGCGCTGGGCGCGCCTTAGGCTCCGAGGGCGCAGGGATCGCCATCATCCCACCGCGGAGCGCGCGTGCGGGGTCGGTTGTCCTCGCTAGGCGCTCCCCCTCGACCTTCGGGCAGGGGAGCTCACAGAAGCCCTGAACGCTCGGGAATGGGGTCTTCAGCATGTAGCGCTCGACGTGCTCAGGGACCTCCAAGGTCTCCAGACAACCACAGCCCTCCTTGACGAAGCGCGTCAGCTGGATGGTCTGGTCAATGTCGCGCCCGTCGATCCCCATGAGCCGAGTAGCGGCGCTCAGGTCCTGAGAGGGCACCCGCAACATCACCTCGGTCGTGATGGTCGGACTCACGCCTAAGACCCCCTCTACCTGCCTCGCCTCCTCTGCGAGGTCTCGATAGCCCTCTAGCCAGCGCACGTCACGAGGGGGCTCAATCGAGATATGGGCGTTCGCGTCGATCAGCTTTGAGCGCAGGTAGCCCTGAAAGCCATTCATGACCCCTAAGACCAAGATGACCTCCGCGACCCCCATCGCGATCATGAAGGTGCTGAAGGCCGAGAAGGTGGTCATAAACCAGTACAGGCCCCCAAAGAGCGCGACGCAGACCCCAATGATGGTGAGCGCCAACCCAACTCCTTGCGTGACTTGGCTCCCTTGCTCAACGAGGTGCTGTAGGTTGAAGCGAGCGGTGTCCCAGTCTCCTCCAGTCTCAGCGGAGCCGAGCCACCAGGTCGCGAGCTCTGCCGAGTGGCCTCGCGCCACCCCTGAACCCCACAGCGCGAGCGCTCCAAAGACGATCAAGATCGCGCCCACCTTGAAGGTGCGCGGTTTACGGTGGGCGCGTAGCAGGTAACGCCACCCTAAGAAGCGCTCATAGCCCGCCAAGCTGTCAGCTCTCTTGCGCGCCGTCAGCGCCCTTAGGCGAGGTGGTAGCGCCCCCCTCTGGCCTCATAAGTGGGAAGAAAAGTACATCCCGGATGGAGGTGCTGTTGGTGAGGAGCATCACGAGCCGGTCGATCCCAATCCCCTCGCCAGCGGTCGGGGGCATCCCGTACTCAAGGGCCCGCACGAAGTCCTCATCCATGGGGTGCGCCTCATCATCGCCCCCTTCACGGGCGGCCACCTGCGCTTCAAAGCGCCCGCGCTGATCATCAGGGTCGTTGAGCTCGCTGAAGGCGTTGGCGATCTCTTGCCCCCCCACATACAGCTCAAAGCGATCGACGAGGGTGGGCTCGGACTCTTTGCGTCTTGAGAGCGGTGAGACGTCTAGCGGGAAGTCGGTCACGAAGGTAGGCTGGATCAGCTCCGCTTCGCAGGCCTCCTCAAAAACCGCCATCTGGAGGTACCCGAGGGGCATTGAGTCTGCCTTCGGGATCTCAAGGCGTCGAGCCGCCTCAAGGAGGGCCTCACGGTCGTAAAACTGATCGGTAGGCACCCCTGCATACTCCGCGATCCCATCACGCACCGTGAGGCGACGGAAGGGCGCTGAGAGGTTGAGCGTGTGCTCACCCCACGCGAGCTCGGTGGTCCCATGCAGGTGGTTCGCGAGCCCGCTGATCAGCTCCTCGGTTAAGCGCATCAGGTCGTCGTAGGTCGCGAAGGCCTCATAGAACTCCAAGGAGGTGAACTCGGGGTTGTGCCGAGTAGAGACCCCCTCGTTACGGAAGCAGCGGTTGATCTCATAGACACGATGGAGGCCACCTACAACGAGGCGCTTGAGGTTTAGCTCGGGCGCGATCCGCATGAAGAGTGGCATGTCGAGGGCGTTGTGATGCGTCTTAAAGGGCCTTGCCGCCGCGCCTCCATAGATCGACTGAAGCATGGGGGTCTCAACCTCCATGTAGTCACGGTTGTCAAAGAAGTCACGCAGGTAGCGGAGGACCTTACTCCGGAGCTTAAAGGTCTCCCGCACCTCAGCGTTGACGATCAGGTCCACGTAGCGTTGTCGGTAGCGGATCGCGGTGTCAGTCAGCCCGTGCCACTTATCTGGGAGCGGGCGGAGAGACTTAGTGAGGACGCGAAAGTCACTCACCTTCACCGACAGCTCACCCGTCTTCGTGCGCATCATCTCACCCTCAACCCCGATGATGTCACCGAGGTCAGCGCGCTTAATCGTCGCCCAGAGCTCAGGGTCGAGCTCATCGCGGAAGAAGCCGACCTGGAGCTCACCGCTCCGGTCGAGGAGCTTACCAAAGGCGAGGCGACCAAAGCTCCGGAAGGCCATCAAGCGACCCCCAAGCCGGGCCTTAACCTTAGCGGACTCGAGCGCCTCTGCGTCTAGCTCACCACAGCGCTCAATTAAGGTCGAGGTGAGGTCTGTCACCTGAAAGTCATTGGCGAAGGGGTTGTGTCCATCAGCCCGCATCTGCTCAGCCTTGGCTCGGCGCTCCTCAACTAGACGCTCGCTGGCACTCTTCTTGGCCTTCTGTTTGCCTTTGCTGTTCTTTGGGCTCTGGTGGGCTCCCTCGCTCATCTCGCTCTCCTTGGGATGATCACGCGCTCTCGCGCGCTCGGGCGTCTGCAGTTGTGGGGTCTCATGTGATGTCGCCTAGAGGCTCAGCGCTCAGCGCGCGGTCGCCCTCTCGCGTTCGTGCGGGGAAAGTAGACGCGAGGCTATATAAAATCAAGCGCTGATCCGTGACGGTCTGAAAGTTACCTCACCCCAAGAGCGGTCACGCCTACACGCGCACCGTGAGCGAGGTGAAGGAGTGTGTTCCCATTGTCAATCCATGCATGGGTACGCTAGGTTGTTGCGCGGGCGCGAAGGGTGACCTCACCTGACGACGCCTCTATTCCCTACGCCCCCTTGAGATAATGGAGAGCGCCATGACACCCACCCCCCTCCTCGACCTCTTCGCGATTGAATCACAGTGGACTCAAGAGCAACGGATGGTGCGCGACAGCGTCCGTCAGTTCTCTCGGGAGGTGTTTGGCGCTCAGGTTCAAGCCTGCTTCCGTGAGGAGCGCTTCCCGAACGAGCTGATCCCTCAGATTGGTGAGCTTGGGGTGCTAGGAGCCAACCTGCATGGCTATGGGTGCGCGGGGCTCGACAGCGTCAGCTACGGGCTCATCATGCGTGAGGTCGAGTATGTAGACAGCGGGCTTCGGAGCTTCGTGAGCGTGCAGGGCGCGCTCTGTATGTACCCAATCTACGCCTTTGGGAGTGAAGCACAGAAGCAGAAGTACCTGCCTCGCATGGCGAGCGGTGAGCTGATTGGGTGCTTTGGGCTCACCGAGCCCGACAGCGGGAGCGACCCGAGCAGTATGCGGACGGTCGCCCGCAAGGTCGATGGAGGCTACATTCTAAACGGCGCAAAGATGTGGATCACCAACTCCCCTATCGCGGGGCTCGCGGTGGTCTGGGCGAAGGAGGAGGGTGGAGACGCAAAGAGCATCCGTGGCTACCTCGTTGAGCGTGGCGCTCAGGGCTTCAGCACCCCCAAGATGAGCCACAAGCTCAGCCTCAGGGCCTCTTGGACAGGTGAGATCGTGCTCGAGGACGTCTTTGTGCCGGAGGAGAACGTCCTCCCTGAGGTGCGGGGGCTCAAGGGCCCGCTCAGCTGTCTCACTCAAGCCCGTTATGGGATCTCTTGGGGGGTGCTCGGGGCGGCGATGAGCTGCTTTGACACCGCCCTTGACTACATGCAGAACCGCAAGCAGTTCGGGCGCCCCCTCTCAAGCTTCCAGCTCTCACAGAACAAGTTTGTCGAGATGGGCGCCAAGATCGTCCACGGGCACTTGCTCTCCAATCACCTCGCGGGGCTCAAGGATGCGGGCAAGCTCACCCCGATCCAGGTGAGCCTCGCTAAGCGTGAGAACGTCCGCTCTGCCATCGAGATCGCTCGCGAGTCACGGTCTATGCTCGGCGGGAGCGGGATCATGGACGAGTACCCGATCATGCGTCACTCGATGAACTTAGAGAGCGTCTTCACCTACGAGGGGACACATGAGGTCCACACCCTCGCCGTCGGGCGAGCGCTGACAGGTCAAGGCGCCTTCGCATGACCTTGAGTCGCGCGACGTCGAGGCTCACCCTGTTGGGGCTGGTCAGCCTCAGCTTGAGCGCCTGTTGTAGCGGAGGCCCTCAGGCCCCTTGTCGTCGCGCCTCCCGCCCCTCTGTCACCCCGATCCCCAAGCCCAAGACCCCTGTCCTCGAGCTCCGAGGAGGGGCGCACCTCGATGGGCTACACCCTGAGCTCATCAAGCGAATTCGAGCGCTCTATGAGCGCACGGCCGCCGAGGGGATTCAGCTACGGCTGATCTCAGGCTATCGACCCTACCGCGTCAAGCGTAGGGTCAAGCGAGGTGGGAGCCTCGCGAGCTGGCACGCCTTTGGGGCGGCGGTCGACCTGAATCTACAGGGCCGGAGAGGGATGAGCGACGCGCTCAAGCACCTTGATGAGGACCTCCCACGTTGGGAGAGGGTCGGCGCGCTCGCTAAGGAGCTCGGGCTGACATGGGGCTACCAGTGGGGTAAGAAAGAGATCTTTCACTTCGAGTGGCACCCAGGCCTCCCCGACGCGATCCGTGGCCCTACACTCTCGCGACTCAAGGATAAAACCGGGGGGGACCTCAAGGCCCGCTACAAAGAGACATGGGAGCTGTTTAAGTGATGAAGCAAGCGCGACGACCTCGCAGAGCGCTCACGCGCAGAGAGGCTTTACAAGCGACCGCGTTGTCCGGGGTCGCGCTCACACAGCTCAGCCTCACGGCAGGCTGTGATGACGACCCTGAGCTCACGCAAGAGGGAGCAGGGGGAGCAGGGGGAGGAGTCGTAGGAGGTGAGGAGGGTGGCTCAGCGTTCCTCTATCCAGAGTCACCTTGGGGCCCAACCCCAAGCGTAGATGAGCTGAGTGAGCGCTTTGCGTATGGGGTCGCGAGTGGAGACCCGCTCCAGACTCGGGTGATCCTGTGGACCTGTCTAACTGAGGCGACCGAAGAGCAAGCTCTGCGCTGGCGCATCTCAACTCGACCTGACCTCGGAGATGTCGTGCAGGAGGGAGAGGTGAGCGCGAGCCCTGAGCGAGGCTTCTGCGTGAAGGTCACGGTTGAGGAGCTCAATCCAGGGTCACGCTACTACTATGGCTTCGCGATCGGTGAAGAGCGCTCACATATTGGGCGAACCCTCACGTTGAGCGCGCTAGACACCCCGCTCGAGCGCGCGACAAGTAGCGTCGCGGTGGTCTCTTGTGCGGCGTTGAACGCTGGCTACTTCCATGTCTATCGGGCGGTCGCAGAGGACGAGGAGGTTGAGCTTGTCTTACATCTCGGAGACTACATCTACGAGTCCAACCGTTACGCTCGCGAGGAGGTGCGGAGCTACAGCAGTGAAGAGGAGGCGAAGACGCTCGATGACTATCGCGCTCGATACGCCGACCACCGACGTGACCTAGACCTCCAGGCGCTTCATCGCGCTCACCCGATGATCGCGATCTGGGATGACCATGAGTTCGCTAATAACGCCTGCCCCTCTCGTGGAGGCGGTGAGGAGGGTGAGGCCTGGGAGGCGCGAAAACAGGTCGCGACACAGGCGTACCACGAGTGGCTCCCGACGGCGACTGAGCGCTTAGAGCGACACTATCAACACGCTCAGCTCGGTCCGCTCGTCGAGCTCTGGACGCTTGACACCCGCATGGATGACCGCGCGCCTCCCTTCACCGGCGAGCAAAACCCTAGAGAGGAGCGCTTTCATGAGGACAGGAGGCTGATAGGCGCCTCGCAAGAGGCCTGGCTCACCGAGGGGCTGAGCGACGCTCAAGCGCCCTGGAAGCTGGTCGCGCAACAGGTCATGATGGCCCAGCTCCAGATCCGTGGGAGCCTTGAGTCGGAGCGAGAGGGGGCCGTGCTGCTCAACCTCGACCAGTGGGATGGCTTCGCGGCCCAACGAGCGCGCATCTTAGAGCACATCCAACGAGAGGAGCTGACGGGGGTCGTCGTTCTGACGGGTGACATCCACACGTCTTGGGCTTCAGAGCTGAGCGTCAACCCAAGTGACCCCTCGCTCTATCACCCAGAGGCGAGCGAGGTCGGAGGCCCCCTTGATCAGACGAGGCTCCCTCATGGCGGAGCGATCGCCCTCGAGTGCGTCACCCCCTCTGTCAGCTCCGTCGCTTTAGCGGGGACCACCGAGAGCGTTGAGAGCCTCTTGTCGATGGCGAACCCACACATCAAGTGGCGTAACCTCACCGCGAGGGGCTTCCTTAAGCTCAAGATCAGCGCCTCTGAGCTCCGCGCGCAGTGGTGGCATATCGCGAGCAGCTTAGATCCCGTGTATCAACCTCCTCTGTTGGCGGCGGAGGCTCGCGCGACCCCTGAAACCCCTCGTTGGGAGGTGCTCAGCGTATGACGCACAGCAAGAGGCGAACCGGCACACTCCGGGCGCGCGTGACGATCACGCTCTCCTTCATCGTCGGGCTCACCGTCGCCCTCAGCGGGTCTCTTTCGCGGGCGACGGCGGACGCGGCCCCCTCTACTCGATGGCTCTGGGTGCCTGGACCACAGCGCGGGGAGGGCTGTGAAGCGGAGGTCAGGAGCGCTCATCAGAGCTTTATGAAGCGCATTAAGGAGCTCCTCGCGGTAGAGGTGGTGCTCGATGGGCAGTCGATCGCCTGCCAAGATGAGCGCTGTTTGAGCGCTCGCATGGTCTCGGCGGGCGCGAAGGTGGGGCTCATGGCGAGCGTGACCTGCACTGAGCGCGCCTTGAGCCTTGACCTGCTCGTCTTACCGCTAGACCGACCGGCGCTCACCTATCGTGAAGGGATGAGCCTCACGCAAGAGGGCTCCCCTGCGAGAGGCGCTCGACCAGGGCCGAGAGGGGGCGCACCGCTCTCAGGCCACCTCACCCAAGCGCAGCGCGTAGGGCTTAAGCTCGCCAACTCTGTCACGCTAGGGCCCCCGCCTCGAGCTGAGGTTGAGGCGCCTAGCGCGCTGAGGGTGGGCGTCTTGCTGTCGCTACATCACGAGGTCATGACGCTCCCTGAGTCGATCGGGGGAGGCGCGCACCTTGAGCTTGCGTACCTGTCCTCGTCTCGACGGGCGCTGTGGTATGGGAGCCTAGGAGTGAGCGCGCAGCAGAGCCCATATTACGCTCAACGAGCGGTCACGAGCGACTTGGGGGGGCGCTACCGTTTGAGTGAAGGGCGCCTCTCACCCGTGTTAGGGGGTGGGCTCCAGCTGAGCTATGAGCGCGCCCGCCAGCGTGTTGATACGCGCTTGAGCTTTGAGGGGACCTCGATCAGCCGAGAGGAGACCTACATTCAGCGTGAAGACCAGCTTCAGCTCAGGCCAGCGCTTGAGGCGGGGCTCAACTGGCGAGGTCGCGCCCTCGAGCTCAGCCTCATCACCCGGCTCTCGCCGTCCACCCTCGTGCCCTTTGAGCTCGCTCAAGGCGCCTGGTCAACCCTGCTAGGAGTGAGGTGGTAATGTCTGCTCAATGGCCTCTTATCCTGACGATCTGCCTCACCTCACTCAGCGCTTGCCTCGACCCTACAGGCGCGCTGATCGACCTAGAGCTCCCCCTCTGCACCTCAAGCGAGATCCGCGCCCGTTACACGCGCGACCAGGTCACAGTGAGGCAAGAGGACATCAGAGGGGTGTGGTCGCTTCAGGTCCATCGCTGTGTGTTTAAGAGCGCGCAAGAGGCGTCTACACGCGAGGAGTGGAGGGCGCTTTACAGCGAGCCCTTTATCGTGGATATAGACAGCGCAGGCGACGTCGTCTCCATCCCTATGAGCGACGAGCTGACCGCGCCTGAGCTGTCCGCGAGCGTGGTCATAGGGGATGGGAAGCAACTTCAGAGCCTCACCGTCAACCTCGGTCGCCTCGACCATGACCGCTCACGGCTCCCCCCTCTCGACCAAGACACCCTCTTAGCGCTCAGGCTAGAGGCGGGCTCAAAGCTCGTGACCTCCGCGGAGGAGCGCGAGCGCTACCAGTCAGACTTTGAGGAGCTGACGGGGGTGGTCTCGATCGCGGGTCAAGGTCAGGTGGGGGTCTTTATCCTCACCCAGCACCCTAACGAGCGCCCTTAGCATGGTGAAGCAGTCACGTGTGAGGTCGCTCTTCACCCTCACCCGGCCCCCGGCGCTCCTCACCGCTCCATCTGACACGCTCACAGGGGTCGCGTGCGCGAGCGCGCTCGGAGCCCAGCTCGAGTGGTATACCCTGCTCAGCGCTGTGTGTGTGAGCCTGTTCATCTATGCGGGCGGGATGGTCATGAACGACGTCTTTGACGCCACGCTTGACGCGCAAGAGCGCCCTGAGCGACCGATCCCATCAGGGCAGGTGAGCCTGCACCTCGCGGGGAGCTTTGGGGTCAGCTTACACGCCCTCGCGCTCCTGTGCGCGTGGAGGGTGAGCGGAGCGCTCTTGCTGGTCAGCGCAGGGGTGATCATGATGACCTACGCGTACAACGCGCTCCTCAAAGAGAGCCCGCTTGGGCCACTCGCGATGGCGCTCTGTAGGGCGGGGAACCTGTGGGTGGGGGTCACGGCGACAGGCGCCCTCGCTCACCTCTCCTCAAGCGACACGCTCAGCGTACCGCTCAGCCTCTCGGCGATCACCGCCCTGTATGTTTATAGCCTCACTAGCGTCTCACGGTTCGAGGTTCACGGTGGACGAGGCGCGGTGAGATGGGCGTGGATGTTGACGCTAAGCGCGGCGCTCCCTATTGGAGCTGGGCTCTATTTTCCCTCACTTAACATCGGGGTGATCACCTGTGGATACCTGCTGTATACGCTCTTGCCCTTCACTTTGAAGCTGTCACGCGCGGAGGGTGAGGTCACTCAGGCGCGAGGCGCGAGGGCCCTCGTCGGCGTGGGGGTGCGTGGAGTCGCGCTCCTCAACGCGAGCTGGTGTGTCGCCCTCGGCGCGTGGGGGAGCGCGCTGGCGCTCCTCACGTTAAGCTACAGCGCCGGCTGGGTAGCGCGACGCTTCGCGACCACCTAGCGCGCGAAAGGAGCCAAGAGCCCATGCGCCTCCCTCACCTCAAAGGCCCTAGCGTCTGGCAGCTCCTCGGCCCACAGCGCATCGCGGGGCGCGCCGATTTGCGCGACCTCATTCGGAGCTGGAAGCTCCCAGTGATTGGAGGGCTCACCTTGCTCTGCGCGTGGGGTTGCTACGTCGCGGGTGACTTTATCTTTGGCCAGCTCGCGCGAACGGAGCTCCTCGCGCCTCTGTTGATGCGTAAGACGGTGGGCTTCATCTATGACTTCTTTGGGTGGATGCTCCTTTTCTCAACCGTCGTCACAGCCTTCGCGACCCACTACCTGAGTGATGACCTCGCGCGCCTGATTCACGCGCCGATCAGCCCTGTTCGCCTGTACCTCTCGCGTTGCGTCAGCGCCTGGGCTCAGACCTCGTGGATGCTGTTACTGTTCGCGCTCCCGACGCTCGCGGGGGCGGGGGTGAGGCTTGGGGCGCCTATCAGCTTCTACCTGACCATCACCCTCAGCCTCGCCTTGATGTCGATCATCTACGCGATCAGCGCCTGTACGCTCACCTTGATCATCGCCCGCTTCATCCCTGCAAAGCGCGTCCAAGACGTGATGATCTTCGTGTTTATCCTCGCCTTTGTCTACTTTTACACCCAGCTTCAGTCCTCTCGACCGGATCGATTCTTTCAAGAGGACGGCTTTAAAGACCTCGTAGACATGTTGAACAACCTCAGAGAGGTCGGTGGAGGGGAGGGGGTCTCCTCATGGTCTGTCGCGGCGATTTTTGGGACGCTCCCTAGCCAAGAGGGGATCCTGCTCTCAGGGCATGTAGAGCGCTTTGGGCTCGGGGAGTGGCCCACCGCGATGCTCAAGCTCGCGGGGAGCGCGCTGGGGGTTACGGCGCTCAGCGCGACCCTCTCTCGCTGGCTCTACCTCCCCGGTTTTTGGTTGTCACAAGAGGGGATTGGGACACCGAAACGAGCGCGTAAGGGTAGGTCAAAACCACGCTCTCAGCGCTCCCCTTCTGTGGCGATCGCCCATCGTGAGACCCTCCTGTTTTGGCGCACCCCCTCTCAGTGGACTCAGCTCTTGCTGATCGGGTCACTCGTGACCGTCTATCTCTTTAACTTCAAATACTTTAAAACCCTCCACATCTCCGGGTTCTTTTCTTATCTGACCTTATTTTACGCCCATCTAGGCTTCTCGAGCATGATCCTCATCACCATCGCCGCGCGCTTCCTGTTCCCGAGCGTGAGTATGGAGGGGAAGGCGCTGTGGGTCCTTCAGTCGGCCCCGATCAGCGCACGCCAAGTGTTACGGGCGAAGATGAGGTGGGGCTTCTGGCCGATGTGGGCGCTCTCGATCGCTTTGGTGGCGCTTGGGGCGTGGATCACAGACCTCGGGCTTCTCTGGACATTGATTGGGGCGTGGGCCTCTACCCTGCTGAGCGTAGGGGTCGTCAGCTTAGGGGTGGGGATGGGCGCGCTCAAGCCCCGCTTTGACCTCGCGAACCCGATGATGGTCGCCTCAAGCCTGCTTGGCGCGACCTTCATGCTCTTAGCGCTCCTATATCTCGTGCTCTTGTGTGCGCTGTCCTACCCGATTATCCGTGACCTTGATGTCTTGTATAAAGGGTTCCATGTCCAACCCTATGGCCTCGCTTGGTGGGCGCTCAGCTTTATGTCACTCCACGCGCTGTGCGCCCTCGTTTACTGGGGAGCGCTCAAATTTGGGACGCGTGGCCTTGAGCGGGCCTTGCTTAAAGAGTAGGGTGAGCGTGCGTCAACATAGGAGAGCGATGAGATGATTAAAGATCAGTTAATTAAACACTTATATACCATAACCCTGCTGGGGGCATGCGCGCTGCTGGTCGCGTGTGGCGCCAGTGAGACCAGCCCTGACGTGGGTGAGGGGACGTCGGGCACGCCGTCAGCAGGTGAGCCCCAAGCAGGGGGTGGCTCAGCAGGGGGGGCGCCTGGAGGAGCAGACAGCGCCGAGCTCAGCCCATGCCCAAGTGGCCTCCCTTGGGTCACGGTCCCCCTCCGCGTTCATCTCCTCTCAAGCGCGATCGACACCTTAAACGCGACGATGAGCGAGGCGCGTTTTCAGGAGACCTTATCGGAGGCGCAAGTCTATCTTGATCAGGCCTGTATCAAGGTAGAGATCGAGCGATTTGTACGTGATGAGCTCGGAGCGGAGCGTGAGGCTCGCTTTAGAGAGGTCGCCCAAAGCAACCCCTCTGAGATGGCCTTCCGACAGATGATGGTAGACGTAATGCCCACAGACACCCTGCTCGAGCCCGGCTGGAACGTCATGGTCTTTAAGGCCTTTGAGCGCTACACCTCAGGGGTGTACCTCACCGACCTGCCGAGCGTCTTATGGGCGGAGCAGCTCCCCGCGATGGGGGGCGGAGCCCCTAACCCTCCTCTGATCCTCGCTCATGAGCTGGGTCACTCGCTCGGGCTCCTCCATTATGAGGGACCGAACCTAGCGCGTAACCTCATGTGTCAGGCGGTCATGCAAAACCAAGAGACCGCGACAGAGCTCACGGAGGAGCAGGTGAGCGTCGCGCGCGCCCAAGCTGAGACAGGTCGGACCTTCTTGCCTGCCCCTTAGGTGTCCGCTTCGCGCCGATTCGTATGAGCCTACCTATCCCGAAGCTGATCTTTGAGGCGTAAGGTTCGCAGAGGAGTTCCTCTTTAATATGGTCTCCTTATCGCTTATCCTCCATCATCTAATCTCTTAAGTAAGATCATGAAGAGGAGGATCTATGTCATCGTCAGAACCGGGGAGAGCCATCGAGGGCGCCTCTCCTACCTTGTATAACTCAGATCTCGCGCCGACGACGGACGCAGGTCGTAACTGGAGCTGGTTAAACATCGCCGCGCTCTGGGTAGGGATGGTCGTCTGTGTGCCAACCTATATGCTCGCGGGTGGTATGGTCTCGGCGGGTATGAACTGGTGGCAAGCGGTCCTGACCGTCTTTTTAGGGAACCTCATCATCTTGGTGCCGATGGTCCTGATTGGCCACGCTGGCACCAAGCACGGCGTCCCCTTCCCTGTCTTACTCCGCTCTTCTTTTGGGACAAAGGGAGCGAACATCCCTGCTCTCTTACGAGGCCTCGTCGCCTGCGGTTGGTTTGGTATACAGACCTGGATTGGAGGCGCGGCGATCTACACCCTCCTCAACGTAGCCACGGGTGACGCCTTCATCAGTGAGCCCATCGCTTGGCTAGGGATCAACATCGCACAGCTCCTGTGCTTCCTCGCGTTTTGGGCGGTACACGTGTGGTTTATCGCTAAGGGGACAGACTCGATCCGCTGGTTAGAGACCTATGCGGCGCCCTTCTTGATCGCGATGGGCCTGCTCTTGCTCGGCTGGGCGTATGTACAAGCTGACGGCTTTGGCAATATGCTCTCTGCGCCCTCTCAATTTGTTGAAGGTGGGCCTAAAGAGGGTCAATTTTGGAGTGTATTTATCCCACAGTTGACCGCGATGGTTGGGTTTTGGGCGACCCTCGCGCTCAACATCCCAGACTTCACGCGATATGCTGCGAGCCAGTCAGATCAGCTCAAGGGGCAAGCGGTCGGCTTGCCTCCTACGATGGCCTTGTTCGCTTTCATTGGCGTCGCCGTGACCTCTGCGACTGTCGTGATCTACGGTAAGCCCATCGCTGACCCTGTGGAGCTGATGGGACAGATGGGTGGCAGCTCAGTGATCGTCGCGCTCTTTGTGCTCGCGGTGGCGACCCTAACCACAAATTTAGCAGCGAACGTCGTGGCGCCCGCGAATGGCTTTGCCAACATGAACCCTGAGAAGATCTCCTTCAAGATGGGTGGCTTCATCACCGCGGGGCTCGGCGTCGCGATCTTCCCATGGAAGCTTCTGAGTGGAGGCGCCTACGTGTTCACGTGGTTGATCGGCTATTCAGCCCTCCTTGGCCCGATCGCGGGGATCTTGATCGCTGATTATTTCTTTGTCCGAAAAACCGAGCTCAACGTCGATGACCTGTTCCGAGAGGAGGGCGAGTACAGCTTCAGCAACGGGTGGAACCCGGTCGCGATCATCAGCTTAACCCTCGCGGTCCTCCCAAACGTCCCCGGCTTCCTTGCTCAAATCGAGGTCTTAGACTCTATCCCTCAGGTCTTCAATACGATTTACAGCCAAGCCTGGTTCGTCGGGGTCTTTGTCTCCATGGCGGTCTACATCCCTCTTATGAAGCGCGCACTCGCGCAGGCTGGCGAGCCAAGCTCATAAACCTCCATAAGCTTCGAGAAGCTTCGCCTCACCTGCGTCGATGAGTCAAATCAGAGCTCAGCGAGCTCCTGTACCCGGCTCGCGCGCGTCGAGATCATCTCGCTCAAGCCTCGCGCGATCGTCTCTCGGATCAAGACAGGGACCGCCTTGAGCAGCTCAATCGCGCTCACCTCTCCCTTGAACATCCCATGCGCGAGTGAAGAGAGCTGGTCGAGCTCCGGTTCGCTACAGCGCGCATAGATAAAAAGCGACAGCGGGGCGTTCTTGAGGTCGAAGGTCGTCTCCTTGTTTCGACCCGTGTCAAGGAGACGACCTTCGACCTCAA
>Ga0181594_10001166_pt1 | contig 24684 bp, 22 predicted proteins | sample 071ome_18_FD_145603 | JGI IMG/M metagenome (GOLD analysis project Ga0181594, IMG submission 145603) | Coastal salt marsh microbial communities from the Groves Creek Marsh, Skidaway Island, Georgia - 071413BT metaG (spades assembly) | ecosystem: Environmental > Aquatic > Marine > Intertidal zone... | reverse complement strand
TGAGCGCCCCCAGCCTCATCCACCTCAGGGAGCCCCTCGAGCGTAAGCTCAACGGCACGCATGAGCGCCCCTGGCTCTGTGAGGACGCTCTCTAATGCTTGATTAAACAGCTCAGCGTTGTGCTGAGCCTCACGTCCGCTGAGCCCAGCTCCCTCTTCACCTGACCTCTCCATGTGTCGCTCCTAAAGTCTAGCTTGTATACCAATCATAAACACCATGGACACTCTTTCAGTTCTGTCAAACCAAACATGAAACAAAGATCGTTCTTTATTTAAAAACAATTTGCCCATTTATGGCAGGCAATACCTACATAAGATTCAAACCTCTGTAAGCAGTCGCCACTCCATAAAAAATTAAATATGTATCGACATGTAGAGATCGGGTGACATCACGCTCGTCACGAAGGCCTCAGTCGAGTGACCAGCTCACCTCAGCTTGCCCATGAGCCACCAAGGCCTCGTTCGTCTTAGAGTATGGAGCGCTCTCAAAGAAGCCATTGCGCGCTGATAAGGGAGAGGGGTGAGCGCTCATCAGCGCTGTGTGCTTCTCTGTATCGATCAGCTTAAGTTTCTGTTGGGCAGGCTTCCCCCACAGGATAAACACGACGTGCTCCTTCTCGGCGCTAAGTAGCCGGATCACCTCATCTGTGAAGCGCTCCCAACCCCGCCTGCGGTGCGAGTTAGCCTCAGAGGCCCGCACCGTGAGCACCGTGTTTAAGAGCAAGACCCCCTGCGTCGCCCATGGCCGGAGGTCACCGTTCGTCTTTGGGTCTACCCGCGCCACCCCAAGGTCACGCTCAAGCTCCTTGTACATGTTCCTGAGTGAGGGGGGCACCTTCACCCCAGGCTTCACCGAGAAACTCAAGCCGTGCGCTTGGCCCTCACCATGGTACGGGTCCTGCCCTAAGATCACGACCTTAACCGCCTCAAAGCTCGTCAGGTGAAAGGCGGTAAATACCTCCTCTTCAGGAGGGTAGACGACGTGCGACGCGCGCTCTGCGCTGAGCCATGATTGAAGCGCTTGGTAGCTTGGGTCGCTCAGAGCCTTATGAAGGCGCGCTGACCAGTCGGGGGGGAGTAGGGAAGCGGTCATAGAGAAGCCTATTGGTGATCAAAGCATAGGCTAGGATAGCTCGCGCAAGTTGACTGCGCTAGCGCGCTCAGGTCGGTTATGCTTTCCTGTATAGGATGATCAAGCGACTGATAAGGATCACCGTGTCTCACCCTCCCTCCGCTCCCCTGTTCAGCTTTGGCTTAATCAGCGACATTCAGTACGCCGACATCAACCCCGCGAGCAACTTTGGGGGGGGAGAGCACCGTGAGTATCGAGCCTCTGTTAGCGCAGCAGAGGAGGTGGTGGCTCATTGGAGCGCAGGTGAGCGCCCCTTGAGCTTCATCGCTCAGCTTGGCGACCTCATCGATGGGCAGAACGCGGGTGGCTATGGACAAGGGCTGGAGATGGACACCCCACAGAGCGAGGAGGCTGTGGAGCGGGTGCTCTCGATCTGGGATCAATGCCCCACACCTGTCTACCACGCGGTCGGCAATCACGAGCTCTATAACTTCACATGGGAGGGGCTCAGGGCGCGCTTCAACCAACGTCGAGGGGTCTGCAAACACCAGATCGCGACCGATGAGTTTTATTTCAGCTTCTCCCCCTCGCCCGGCTGGCGAGTGGTGTTCCTCAACAGCTATGAGGAGAACGTGATCTGCCCGACCTCTGAGGAGAGCTTCGCCCGTGTGGATCAGCTCCTCCGTGAGATGAACCCGAACTACGGTAAACAGGCGCCCTTTAACTTCTTCGAGGGGCTCAGCCGTGAGCGCTACAGGTTTGTACCCTTCAACGGGGGCTTTGGCGCCCGCCAGCTCTCGTGGCTCGAGGCCGAGCTCACCGAAGCTCAAGCGCGTGGAGAGCGGGCGTTGATCGCCTCACACTTGCCGATCTTTGGGGACGCCGCGTCGGTGCGTAACGTCGCCTTCGACGCTGACGAGGCCCTAGAGATCACCGCCCGCTTCGCCCCACATGTAGCGCTGTATATGGCGGGGCACCGCCATGGGGGTGGCTACGCTCAACACGCCTCGGGAGTCCATCACCTCACCGTCCAAGCTCCGCTCACCCATGGCGTGTGTGGCGCGACGGTTGAGGTCTATGAAGGGCGCCTGATGATTCATGGTCTAGGGGCTCACAAGAGCCACCATCTCGAGCTCCCCTGATCGAGCTGAGGCTAGAGCTCCTCAGGCTAAGGACACTCGTAGGTCTGAGTTGTGTTGGCGGTGACGGTCATGCTCATGATGTTCATCGTGAGTAGCTGACCATAGTCATTATAGGTTGAGACCCGTTGGAAGCCTTGCTGGGTCTCAGGCTCCACACAGGTCTGAGTGTTATCCACCCAAGTACAGGTCGCGTGCGTCGTGCTCAGGTTACCGTTCGTCCCTGAGGTAGAGGTGGTGTCGAGGAGCTTACACCATGGCCCTGAGCAGTCGTAGGTCATCTCTACTCGAGAAGTGTACGCCCCTGACTCAAGCTCGATCAAGGTCGCGCTCCCGCGCTCATTGTATGTAGTCACGGTAGGCACGCCTTGCGCGTTCAGACAGGTCTGAACAAGCTCGTCCCACCTGCAGGTCGTCGTCTGGGTGTTCGCGCTCGTAGCGATTGCAGTTGAGAGCATCTGACACCAGCCAAGCGCACAGTCGTAGGTGTAGGTCGTGACCTGGGTGGCGCCGTTGGAGGTGCTCTCAGTACGGAGCGCGTACCCTTGAGGGTTATATGTCGTTACGTTCGTCGTGTAGCCCCCTACGTCGCAGGTCTGAGTGAGCTCCTCCCATGTACAGGTCGTGACCGAGTTGACAGGCGTCCCCGAGCTGACAGAGCTCGTCTCAGAGCTGAACAGCTTACACCAAGGCAACCCTTCGAGCTCTGGGACCTCTGCTCCTGCCATGACCTCTTCACCCGCCATGACCTCAGCGCCCGCAGGGGGAAGCTCAGCGCCCGCCTCAGCGCCTGCAGGGGGAGGCTCAGCGCCCGCAGGTGGAGGCTCAGCTCCTGCCATGACCTCAGCGCCCGCAGGGGGAGGCTCAGCGCCCGCCGGGGGAGGCTCAGCGCCCGCAGGGTGAAGCTCAGCGCCCGCGGGGGGAAGCTCAGCGCCTGCAGGGGGGGGCTCCGCACCTGCTGTGACCATAGCGCCCGCCACAGCGCCCGCAAAAGGAGGCTCAGCGCCCGCAGGGCTCAGCGCGCCGGCGTCCTCAACCGGGGGGGTAGGGTCGTCACCATCACAGCCAAAGAGCGTGAGGCTCAGCGCGCTATAGCAGGCCACGTTCAAGGTTAGGTTGGCTCGTGTACGCCTCATGGCAAACCCCTTTATATTCTGTTGGTTAAGGCATCAAAGTGGTACCACTCAGCTCGAAGGTCAACAGCTATGCCTTTGACCCACCAAAGAGTGAGCCAAGGCGACTCAAGAGGCTGGGGGGTGGGTTGACGTGCTGGTTAATCCACTTCGCATAGGCCTGCGCTGGGCGCGCCCCGATCACCGCGTCGAGCACCCGCGCGCCGCCGTCCTCTTTGTTGGGCTTAAGCATCAACACGGTAGGGACTGAGCGGAGCTTAAACGCCTCCATCAGCGCGGGGTTCTCCTCGACGTTCACCTTGTAAAAATCAAGCTGACCCTCGAGCTCCTCGGCGAGCGCCTCAAGGGTGGGGGTCACCGCGCGACAAGGGCCACACCAAGGCGCCCAGAAATCCACGAGCACGAGGCCCTCTGCGTCCATTAAGGCTTGATCAAAGTTACTGACATCTAACGCTCTCATATGACCCTCCTGTTTATGGTCTTATGGGCGTCACCTTAAGCACTGCGTGAGCGATGGCAAGCGGGCGCGCTCGCCTTCAACACCCTAAGCGCTCTTTAGTCGACCTGAATGAAGAACCCGCCGTTCTCCTCTGCGATCGCGCGCATGAAGGCCGTCGCTTGGCCGGAGCCGATCCCCACGGTGCTCACCTTGAACTTACCTTGGTTACGCGCCATGAGCAGGTCACGGATCGCTTGAGGAGAGGAGGAGGTCGGCATCCCGTCCCCTAAGATGATCATGTGGGTGGGCTCCATCTTGAGCGCGTCGAGGATCCCGCCCTTCATGTCCGTCCCCCCGCCCGCCTCGAGCTTAGACACAAAGTGTGAGATCGCGGCCTTAGTGCCGACGTTGCTCGGCATCGGGATTGGGGAGAGGCGCTCAGCGCTCTGGCGGAACAAGACGACGTTGAAGGTGCTCTGGTCGCTGAGCCCCATCACGGCGGCGATCAGCTGTGTCTTAGCGACCTCGATGCGCTTCTCAAACATCTCTCGCGCTGACATGACGAGCGACTTTGCGCTGTTACCCAGCAGGGAGCCAACTGCTGAGGTAGCGGTGTCACGTACCATTCCCCCTGTGGAAGAGACGTCTGAGGCGTCCATGCTCCCCGAGATGTCGAGCACAAAGATCACCCGCTCGTCTTGCGCGACGTCAATCCCGTAGAACTGCCCCCCTTTAACGGTCATGATCTTTGATGATCCACAGGCCGAGAGCGTCAGCGCGAGGCTGAGCGTAGCCATGAAGACAAGCAATGGGCGTAACAGAGATTGAGACATTCGGCGCTCCTGCGTAGAGGTTGAGGGCCATACAATACGGCCTAAGTACGCAGACAGAAGGGCAAAGGTGTCGCCAGATGTCAAGTGAGCGAGGTCACCCGCTCACCGAGATCACTTACTGCAGGCGGTTACCTGAGCGATCGAAGGTCCGGCCACCTACCGGCTGACCCTGATTGTAGTCGAGCTCTGCGTACCAGACCTGAGGCCCTAGCCCTGCGGGGAACTCCTCGGGGCTTGGGGCGTCGCTACGGACGTACTTCTCCGTCCCATGGAGGTGACCTTGCACAAAGGTCCCCTCACGCGCGACCTCACCTGTTGGGTGGAGGCGCCTAAAGCTCCCATGCGGTGTCCCTTGATAGAACTGAGTGACACAGCACAGCGTGCCATCAACGCGCCACCAGTGAACGTCGCCATGCATCTGACCCGAGGCGTCTACCGGCGCGAGCTTCCACTCGTTGGTTGACGCGTCCCAGACCGCACCAGCGGGGACAGATGCTGGCCGGCCATCACCGCTCGCTTGCATGGGTGGGGGGGTCACAGGTGATGAGGCAGGTGAAGCGACCACAGACTGAGCTGGTGGAACGGGCTGTGCAGGCTGAGCGCTCTGCATCGCGCTTGAGACCCGTGAGGAGAGCTGATCTAAGCTCGGGGCCTTAATCCCCACTCGATTCATGAGGCGCTTAGCGCGCTTCATCTTACGAATATAAGGCCCGATCACAGGGAATGAGCTAAGCAAATCCAAGATGTTCTGGAGTGGGCTTGACTCCTCAGCAGGCGCCTCAATCAGCTCACCTCCTTGGCTTGACTGAGCGCCCCCTACGCTGTGAGCGCTTGAGCCCATCGAACCGCGCATTGGGCCACCCATCGACTCCTCACTAGGCTCCTCGTAATCCCACTCCTCGAGGGCCTCTTTAAGGTCCTCAACGAGCTGTTGGTAATCTCCAACCAAGGACTGGAGCGCCATGCTCTTCATCTCATCACGGACCCCTTGAGCGGCCTCATACACGCGGTGTCCACGGCCCTGGGCTCGGCTCAAGGCCTGACGGACAGCCTCTTGGGCGGCGTCGTTCTGTGCTGGGCTCATAAACTCAGCCGACGCGAGGTCCTTCAGCGCGCCACAGGCCATGTCTGTGGTGCCGTGCTGCTCATCCTCTTGGTTGTGCATCGTTGACCACGCGTGGATGTCCATCGCGTCGACGTGCTGGGTGAGCGAAGCGTAGCCAGGCTTGTCATTCCCAGCGCCGTGGATCGCGACCTGGAGCGCGATGTCAAAGGCCTGCTGGGTGAGCGGGCGCATGTGTCCACGCATGTCCTCTTGGAGCTCCCACATCCGGACCATCTCGTTGACGCCTCGCACCTTCACTCTCAGGTTAGCGTGGCTGAAGAACTGAGGCGCGTTGTCGAGGGTGAGCGCCATGTTCATCCCATCCGCTCGACCCTCTCGCTCCGCCGCCTCACGGAGGTGCTGCTCGGTTGAGGCCTCCATCGACGCTTGATGGTTAGGCGCCCACTTCTGATAGAGCTGGCCATACTGCAGGATCAGCGGGTCTGTAGGGCTCAGGGTCGAGAGCTTTTGACCCCACGCGGATTGCGCGCGTTGCCACTGATCCATGCTCAACCCTGCGCCCGCGACGAGCCCCTCAACCGAGGCGCCCGTCTGGCTCTGTGCAGAGATCTTGGCGTACATCTCGAGCGACAGGCCCTCCAGCGCGAACCCTGAGACGTCCTGCTGACCTGCGGTGAGCTGTTGTGTGTGGTAGTTAGCCATGAAGGTGTGGAACTTCGCCGCCAGGTTTGGGTCGGCCTGCATCTGCGCGTGCCAGTGGTTATACGACTGCATCCAGCCCGCCTCAGTCCACCCTCGTGAGCGTAAGAACTGTAAGAATGGCTCATGATAACTGTGCTCTCCATGTTGAGTCTTCAGGCGTGACATCATCGACATGATCTCAGCGTTATTGGCGAGCGTAAAGCCATATACAGGTTGATCGAGTGGATCCATTGGGCAGCCCTCAATGTCTATTTTATGTGACGAGCACTCTCACACTCCCCTTACCCAAGGTCAATTTAAATAGATACTTACCTCAGGTTCACTCTCCAGAGCTCTCGTTGCTCATTCCCGATCAAGGCCTCCCCTCGCGTCGCTCTGAGCCAGGTGAGCGCCTCTACTTGCTTAGCGACCTTCCTAGGAAAGCGCACCACTCGCTCCGGCGTCGCGGTCCCCTCGCTGAACAGGAGTGGCCACGGGTAGAGCCCAACCCCGAAGTAGCTCAGCACCGCGAGCCTCTGCTGTTCGGGCAGATAATCCGCAGCCGTTACGCGCCACCCGAAGGGGGGGACCCTCTGACCTTGCTCAAGGTCACCAACCCACTCAAGCGTGAGCTCAATCGTTCTCAGTTGACGCGCTGAGCTGAGCTCTAAATCGGCTTGATTTGGCGGTGCGTTTATCTGTGTGCTGAGCGTCGCGAGGCGGTCAAGCTCCTCGCTCGGGATCGGGAGTCGATAGAGCGGAGCCCGCCCACCCCAGAAGCACTTCGAGATGAGATAGAGCGCACCCTCGGCCCAAAAAAGCGCCTCGGCGTCTCGGCAACGAGCGTCTAAGGTCAGCGGGGGGCGAAGGCCTTGATCAGGGAAGCGATACCGATACCGCCCAAGTGGCCTCACCGCTTGATTTGCTCCCGGCGAAGGCTCCCTCAGCACATAGACGCTCAGGTCACCCCGCCAGTGGAAGTTGTTGCCGGTGTCTCCAATGAACAGCAGTCCATCAAGCTCACCATCAGCGAAGGTCAGGTCCTCCCAGTCGATGTTCGTAGCGCCTAGCACAGGGTGCTCGCTCAACAGGCCTCCCTCCTCCGTGATCGCGAACAGCCTTGGCTCATCGAGCGAGTCGTTGTGCGCCCAAAAGACCCCCTCATGACGAGGGCTCTGCACGAGACCTGAGAGCTCATCGAGGTGGATCGCGGTGATCTGGCGAGGCTGAGTGAGCGTTAAAAGCTCACCGTGAGGCGCGCTCCTTGGGAGCACAGCTCGCCTTGGGTGAGGGAGAAGTAGCCACACTACACAGAGGAGCCCAAGCGGGGCCGCAGCAGAGACGCGCGTCACCAGCCCCCTCGCTCATCGCCTCTCATACGAGCGCGAAACTTCGAAGCGCGCTCACTTGAGAGCGGACGCCATCGGCCCTGACCGAGCTTCCGCTCGACCTCGCCCACCCCTAACCTGAGGCTCGTGATGTGCTCAGCGCGGAGTGAGAAAATATGGGCTCTGCTCTTGGGTCCAATCACCACCACCGTCTCTCGATGTACATCAAAGAGCAGGCGCTCATCTCCAGCGCTCATCGCGTCTCGGCGCGCGTGGCTCGTGGGGCGCTCCCCTTGATGATGGCGCTCTTGGGCGTGGCGAGTCCTGCCCTCCCCCCCACTCAAGATCCGCAGTAAGGCGCTCTGGAGCCAGCTGAGCTGACGCCTCGCTTGGCGCCTGAGATTGGGCCCCATCAAGGCGCCCTGCCGAGCCTGAGCCTCAAGGCGCCTCACCTTTAACTGCGCCTGCTGTAAACACGCCCTCGCCTGAGCGATCGGGCTCCGTGGCGCGCTCCGAGCGGCGACATCAAAGAGCTCGGACTCACTGAGCCCCATGAAGTTCACCCGCACCTGAAGTGGCTGCTCCTCGGGCTGTGACAAGACCACCTGAATGGTTAAGATCCTGCGCTCCTCATCAGAGCGGGGTGGGGTGAAGTGAGGGCTGATCGGACCTATGGTGAGCTGAGCCAAGATGTCATAGACCCGCCCAGCTCTGACCTCCTCAATCAGCGCCTCACTTAAGTGCTCCGCGCCCTCAAGCGCGACGGCCTTTGGGGGGTCGGTGAACAGAGATTGAAGCTCTGGCAGGTCTGCCTCGAGGCACAGATGTAAGAACGGGCGCCACTGTGGACGACCGAGCGCATCATAGCCTACAAAGATGGACATTTGATCAGGTGGCTCAATCGCGCTGTCGGTGTAGAAACAGTAGACGCTCCCTCGCCTCCATTGGGTTGGGACCTGAGCGAGCGTCCGCTCTTGTAACTGACGAGTGACGCGCTCCTGTTGAGCGCGGAGGTCCTCTCGGTCCCCCCCCAGCTCAAAGTCGACCATAAAGGGAGAGAGCCTTGGGACCCCAAGGGCCTCCGCCTGCTCTTGTGCGAGCTCGTTCAGGAGCCGGAGCGCTCTGGTGAGCCTCGGGTCAAAGGGATCACTCCGCCCTCTCCTCTTGGCGCTCGACCTTCGACCTCCTCGCTTGGCTGTCTTTATTTGAGCTACCTTCTCCTGAGCGGGGGGCGCTTGAGCATCCTTCTCTTGAGCGGGGGGCGCTTGAGCTTCTTTTGCTTGAGCCTTCCTTGCTGGCCGACGCCTGCGACGCTTAGGCTGTGGAGGCTCAGCCTCATCGCTCATCCTCGCACCTCAACAGCGCTGAGGAAGTCTTGGTAAGCGCTCCGGAGCCCCTCAGCGAGCGAGACGCGGGGCGCCCAGCCGAGGCTCAGCAAGGCCCGTGAGTCCATGAGCTTACGTGGGCTACCATCGGGGAGCGATGGATCAAAGCGCACCTCACCCGTATAGCCGACCGCCTCAGCGACCAACCTCGTGAGCTCCCTAATCGAGACTTCCACCCCCGAGCCCACGTTGAGGTGGCTACAGCGAGGTGTGGTGACCGACTCATAGCGCTCACGAGCGAGGTGCATCACAAAAACACAGGCCTCCGCTAGGTCATCAACATTTAAGAATTCACGAAGCGGACGACCCGTCCCCCAAGCCTGTACGAGAGGTAAACCTGAGAGCTTCGCCTCATGAAAGCGTCGGATGAGCCCTGGGATCACGTGGCTGTGCGTGGGGTGGTAGTTGTCTCCTCGCCCATAGAGGTTCGTTGGCATCAACGCGCGGTAGTCAAGGCCATGCTCGTCACCATATTGACGCTGGTAGCTCTCACAGAGCTTAATGCCTGCGATCTTAGCGATCGCGTAGGGCTCATTTGTGGGCTCAAGCGGGCCTGTCAGCAGCGCGCCCTCGCGCATCGGTTGCTCAACCTCACGCGGATAAATACAGCTCGATCCGAGGAACAAGAGCCTCTTCACCCCCGCTTGGAAGGCCTGATGGATCACATTACACTCGATCATGAGGTTGTCGTACAGGAACTCAGCGGGGAGGCTGTCGTTGGCGTGGATCCCACCGACCTTCGCGGCCGCGAGGTAAATCTGAGTAGGGCGAGCGTCCTCAACAAAGGCCCGCACCGCGCGCTGATCCCGCAGGTCAAGCTCCGCCCTGCTCTTGGTGATGAGCTCAACCTCACCGCGCGCGACCTGCTCGCTGAGCGCGCGACAGATCGCCCCGCCCACCATCCCGTTGTGCCCCGCTACCCAGACGCGCTCAGTCATCATGAACCTCCTCAGCGCGCCCGGTGCGCCTGCAGGAGCGCCTCTTCTTGAGCGAGGCTCAAGTCACAGGCGACCATCTCCTCGATCATCTGCTCGAGGGTGACCTCAGGTGACCAGCCAAGCTCTTCGCGGGCCTTGCTTGGGTCCCCGAGCAGGGTCTCCACCTCGGTTGGCCTGAAGTACCGTGGGTCGACCCGCACAATCACGTCACCCACGTGAACAGAGGGCGCGCACTCACCAGACATGGCGACGACTCGGCCAACCTCATCTACCCCCTCACCCTCAAACTCAACCTTGAGCCCAAGCTGAGAGGCGCTTAATTGAACAAAATCTCGCACGCTCCGCTGAACCCCTGTCGCGATCACGTAATCTTTTGGAGCCTCCTGTTGGAGCATGAGCCACTGCATCTTCACATAGTCGCGCGCGTGCCCCCAGTCTCTCAACGCGCTCATGTTCCCTAGATACAAGCAGGGCTCAAGGCCTTGAGCGACCCGCGCGAGGGCGCGGGTGATCTTGCGGGTGACGAAGGTCTCACCACGCCGTGGGCTCTCGTGATTAAACAAGATCCCGTTACAGGCATAGATCCCATACGCCTCTCGATAGTTGACCGTAATCCAGTAGGCGTAGAGCTTCGCGACCGCATATGGAGAGCGTGGATAAAATGGTGTCGTCTCGCGCTGTGGGCTCTCTTGCACGAGCCCATACAGCTCAGAGGTCGACGCTTGGTAGAAGCGGGTCTTGTCGCCGAGCCCTAAAAGCCGAATCGCCTCAAGGAGCCGGAGCGCCCCGAGCGCGTCGACGTCAGCGGTGTACTCAGGGGACTCAAACGACACAGCGACATGGCTCTGCGCGGCGAGGTTATAGACCTCATCAGGCTGAGTTTCTTGCAAGATCCGCGTGAGGTTAGAGCTGTCGGTGAGGTCCCCATAGTGCAAGATAAAGTCGCGCTCATCGACGTGAGGCGCCTGGTAGATGTGATCGACGCGATCGGTGTTAAAGAGCGAGGCGCGCCGTTTAATCCCATGCACAATATAGCCCTGCTTAAGCAAGAGCTCAGCGAGGTAAGAGCCGTCTTGGCCAGTGACGCCCGTGATGAGCGCTACAGGCCGCTCACCACGCGTCGACTTTGATCGCTTAGATGGTTGCTCGCTCACAGGGACCTCAACTCAATCGCAACAGGCCCCCGAACGCTACGCTTCCTTAGAGAGGCTTGTCAAACGCTCAGCGACTCTGCGCCCGATTGAGCTCAACTCGCCTCAAGGAGATCTTCAACTCAATCTCAACACAGCCACGACAGGTGACTCAGTGATCATCCTAAGTTTTGGGGAAGGTCTACTCATAGGATCGTGATATAGGTCCCCTGATGTCGCTCCCCTCCCAATCTCAGTTGAAGAGGTCAAACATGACAACCCCAGCGCCTCGCGCGGTCCTCGCGCTCTGCCTAGGTAATATCTGTCGCTCACCGATCGCGGAGGGCTTGTTGCGCGATCATATTGAGCGCGCAGGCTTAAACATAAGAGTAGACTCAGCAGGGACGAGCTCTTTCCATCAAGGCGAGGCCCCTGACCCTCGATCTATTGAGGTGATGCGTCAGCACACCCTCGACATCAGCGCCCAGCGCTCACGGCCACTTACAACGGATGACTTTGAGCGTTTCGATCTGATCTTAGCGATGGACAAGAGCAACCTACGTAACGCGCGAGCGCTTGCGCCTACCCAAGAGACTCAAGGTAAGGTGCAGCTCTTGCTCGAGGAGGACCAAGAGGTGCCTGATCCATATTATGGAGGAGAGCGCGGGTTCGAGCTCGTCTATCAGATGGTAAACCAGGCGGTCGAGCGGTGGGTCGCTCAGTGGGTCGCTCAGTGGGAGCATCAGGTGTGATCGCTTAGACCAAACATATGACCAGCGCTGAGTGAGCATGGGCAAGTGAGGTCGATGACTTCATTTTCTTCATGTATCTTTTGACAAGGCCTCACACTGTTCACTATATGGAACAATGAGACTCAAAAGGGAACAAGAGGAGTTTACTATGTCTCTCAAGATTAACGATATCGCGCCAGACTTCGTGGCGCTCACAACCCAAGGAGAGCTGAGCTTTCATGATTGGATTGGAGACGGATATGCTGTTTTATTCTCACACCCTAAGGACTTCACGCCTGTCTGTACGACCGAGCTCGGCGCGGTCGCCCGACTGCAAGATGAATTCCTTAAGAGGAATACAAAGGTGATCGGGCTCTCTGTGGACTCAGTCGAGGACCACGAAGCTTGGAAACGTGACATCACGGTTGCGACCGGGACAGAGGTCAGCTACCCGTTGATCGGCGACCCTGAGCTCAAGGTCGCGAAGCTCTATGGGATGCTCCCTGCGGGTGCAGGGGACACAGCCCAAGGCAGGAGCGCCGCAGACAACGCGACAGTACGGACCGTCTTCGTCATCGGACCAGACAAGAAGATCAAGCTGAGCCTGACCTACCCCATGACCACGGGCCGAAATTTTGATGAGATCCTTCGGGTGATTGACTCAATCCAACTGACCGCCTCTGGGCCTCTCGCGACCCCTGAGGGCTGGCGCCAAGGGGACGACGTCGTTGTCTCCCCCGCGCTCTCCACAGAGGAGGCTCAGCGTCGCTTTGACGAGGTCCGCGAGGTCCTCCCCTACCTGCGCTTTACCCCACAGCCTAAGTAAAATTTGGCGAAGCGGGCTAGCGTCGGAGCGTGGTCATGTTTGCGCTAAGAGGCGTGTCCCCTACGCTCGTGACGCGATGAGGCCGATCACCTCTGTAGCGTAACAGCTCACCTGCCCCTGCCTCCCAGCGCTCCCCCTCTACCTCAACACGCGCTCGGCCTGCCCGTACATATAAGCTCTCAATTGTGCCACTTGGGTGAGGAGCTGAGTCAAGGACCCCCCCTGGCTGAGCGGTGAGCTCATAGACCTGAGCCCACTCTACCGTCTCGATGTCCCCAATGATTCGGAGCTCACAGAGCCCATCCTCGCTCGTGAGCGTAGGGAGATGAGCGGGGCCGTGATGAGCGATCAGCGGGGGGCGACCGTCGAGCTCACGGAGGAGCTCGTCTACAGAGGTGTTAAGGGCCTTCGAGAGCCTCCAGATCGTGTTCAATGTGGGGTTTGTCTCGTTATTCTCAACTCGAGAGAGGAGAGACTTCGCGATCCCAGACTCTCCTGAGAGCTCATTTAAGCTCAAACCTGCCGCCTTACGTAGCCTTTGAACAGTAGGACCGAGGGCGCTGAAGGGTTTCACCTCTTCGTCCTTCGCTTGCTCTAGAGTTGGGTCGCTCATGCCTCTCCCTTTATATCGCTTAGGGCCCGCTCGTATACAGAGACTCCGTACTGACTCGAGCTCATCAGCAGTAGAGACTCGTTAAGCACCTCAAAGCTTTAGTTTAACCCCACACCTATAACACCATCAACATTGATACTGCCATGGTAGCTTCATATTGAACAGGGGGTGGATGACTTAATCGACTGTGTCGTCTAAGAGTGTTGCAGAGATTCCTCTTTAGAAGGGTCTCATCGCTCGACGCGACCAAGGAGGGCGAGCGCACATCAACTCAAGGCAATCGCGCGAGCTCGCGCAGAGAAAGAGCCTTGATCATATGAGTAGCGTACAGACCCCACCCCTCCTCGTCTGGCTTCGAGCAGACCTCCGACTCCATGACCACCCTGCGCTACACCTCGCGCTTAGAGAAGCTCAAAAAACAAACGCGAAGCTCTTATTGATCTGGTGTTGGTCGAATGAGGAGCGGGTTGATGGGATTGACCTGCCACGCGTCGACCAAGCCCGCACGCACTTCACGCTCTCCTGTGCCCACGCGCTCCAAGCCGAGGTCGAGCGCAGAGGAGGTCGGCTCATCCTCTGCCAAGGGCGGGCTGAGCGGGTCATCCCGCAGCTCGTTGAGCGCCTCAATATCAGCAAGGTGTACGGCCACCACGCGGTGGCGAATGATGAGCGAGAGGAAGAGCGGAGGCTCGCGGGGCGCTTAGCAGAGCTGGGGGCTCCACTCCTGCTCGCGTGGGGGCACACGCTCTATGAGCAAAGACAGCTCCCCTTTGAGCTCAACTCGCTCCCAGACATCTTCACTCAGTTCAGGAAGAAAATGGAGCGCGAGCCCGCTCCAAAGGCGCCACTCACGCGCCCTGAGCGCATCACAACACCACCGGAGGGGGCAGACAGTCTCCTCAAAGAGCTCGGAATTAAAGAGGCGCCTACCCCTCCTCACTGGGAGGAGGATGAGAGAGCGTGCCTGCGCTTTGAGGTCGGTGAGCGTGGCGGGCTGAACCGAGTAGAGGACTACCTGTGGACCCGAGGCTGTATTGAGACCTACAAAGAGACACGGAACGGCATGGTCGGTGAGTCTTACTCAACGAAGCTCTCACCTTGGCTCTCAGTAGGCGCGCTCTCCCCTCGATATGTGTGGCATGAGGTCCTCCGTTATGAGCGTGAGCGGGTAGAGAATGACTCGACGTACTGGGTGCGCTTTGAGCTCTTGTGGCGTGAGTACTTCCAGTGGGTCGCGCTCAAGTGGGGCGCAAGGCTCTTCCAAGCGGGTGGATTGAAGTCAACCAGCCCCTTAAAGCGTGAGCCACTAACGCTCAACAGCAGAGCTCGACGAGCCTTCGAGCAGTGGAGGTCAGGTGAGACTGAGGACAGCTTTGTGAACGCGAACATGCGTGAGCTCAGCGCTACGGGCTTTATGAGCAACCGCGGTCGACAGAACGTCGCGTCCTACCTCGTGCATGACCTCGGCGTAGACTGGCGCGCGGGCGCAGCGTACTTTGAGTCTCAGCTCATCGACTATGACCCTGCCAGCAACTGGGGGAACTGGGCCTATGTCGCCGGTGTAGGGAATGACCCTCGACCTCAACGTCGCTTTAACACGCAGGGGCAGGCCGCTCGCTATGATGGAGATCACAGGTTTCGAGATCACTGGCGCTGAGCAGGTGTGATGTGTCGTTCACACCTGACGCTCAGCGCTGAGAACATCACTCAGCGTATTAGTGACATAAGAGCGTAGGCTCATGCATAGAAACAGCGCGCTGTCGGTTCTTAGGCCCGTCTAACCTCCCTCATATTAAGGCTTTTAACCCTAGCATGAGCTCTTCTGATCGATCAGCTGTCGCCTTGGCATGCCTCCTGCTTAAAGGAAAGATAACGCACACCGCGTTAACGAACCAAACAAGGAGAACAGCCATGAAGCGTTCAACAGTCATCAAGTCAGCCAAGTCAGCCACCCTCTTAGCCCTACTCTGCGCCCTCTCTGCCAACATGGTGGGTTGTGAGCCAGAGCCAATCGAGCCTGAGATCAACTGCGCAGCAGCTCCAACCTGTGACCCTGATCAGGTGGAGGTCGAGGAGTGTGGAGAGGATCAGAGCTGTGAGAGCCGCGAGCTCTGTGGCTATGAGATCCTCTGTGCAGACGCCCCTGAGGGGGGCGCAGAGCCTGAGGGGGGCGCAGAGCCTGAGGGGGGCGCAGAGCCTGAGGGTGGCGCAGAGCCTGAGGGTGGCGCAGAGCCTGAGGGTGGCGCGGAGCCTGAGGGTGGCGCGGAGCCTGAGGGTGGCGCGGAGCCTGAGGGCGGCGCGGAGCCTGAGGGTGGCGAAGAGCCTGAGGGTGGCGCGGTGCCAGAGGGTGGCGCGGAGCCTGGGGATGGCGAGGAGCCGATTGGCGGTGAGGTGCAGTGTATGGCTCAGCCTGTCTGCGTTGATGGCCAGACAGAGGTTGAGAGCTGTGAGGGCTTGGAGAGCTGTGAGGCTGTCGAGCTCTGTGGGGTCGAGATCTTCTGCGCTGACGCCTAAGTCTCTATAACCAGAACCCTGAACTGAGGCGCTCAGCGGGCTGGGCGCCTCACTTCTTTTCTAGCCCTCACCAAGCGCGAGGTCTCGGCGCTCTTTCTCTGCCCACTGGCGTGCAAATTCAGAGAGCTGAAGGTCCTCAAAGCGCTCAGCTACCTCACCAAGCTGATCGAGGATCTCAGGGAAGAGCTCAGGCTTACCAAACATCTGCGCGAGGCTCCTGCTGGTGGTGATGGCGAGCTGGAGCGCCTCTTGGTCATCGTCACAGAGCCGGTAATAAAAACACCAATAAGCCCACTCTGGGAGCTGATCGAGCTCTCCCGCTTGCGCAGAGGCCTCCATCGTGAGCGAGTAGGCGTAGGCTGCGTTCTGAGGACCGATCACGTTAAGCATCGCCGAGCGCTCCCTCATAAACTCCGTGACCGTCGCCCAGCGCTTGAGCGCATGTAAGGACCGGAGCTCGTAGTACAGTGGCCAGCAGAGCATCTCAGCTTCAAACAATGGGAGCGCCTGAAGCTCTTTGGAGAGGGCCTGAGCGCTCGTTAAGGCCTCCTCGTAGCGCTCCTCAGCAAAGCTACGGTCTACCTTCATCATCTTGTCCCTGAAACGACTTGGGTCCATCTTGACTCTCTTTAGGTTGAGACGCTCAAGCAGAGCGCCTATGCTTGTGAGCCTAATCTTCTCAGCTTAAAAGCGTTTTCTCAACCTCGGTGATCGTGATGTTTATTAGATTATCCTCGCTTAGCGCCTGCCTATTAGCGCTCACGTTGCTCCTTAGCCTTTGTGCATGCTCTAACGTCCTCGAGGCAGAGCAGTCGACCTCCATTGAGCCTAGTGGAGGGGTCGGTAAGGCTGACGTAGCCACCCTAGGGCCCGCTGAGATGAGCTGTAGCGCTCCGCTTAAAGGGCACGACCCGAACGGTGTGCATGACCTGACCGACGGCAAGGTCTTTGAGGGCTGGTACTACCGTATCTCAGACCCTGAGCGGGAGGCGAGCTGGGTGATCATCACCGCTTTTTGGCGTGATGAAGCGGGCGCTGAGCGGGCCTTTGTTGAGCTCATCGAGGGGAGCTCAGGGGCATCGTACCAGAGGGTGTTTGAGGGCCCTGCACAGGGCGTTGACCTCGCGCGGATCTCTGAACAAAGAGGAGAGTTCGCCTTCTGGGTAGGTGAAGAGGACAGCCTTTATCTCAGCGCTGACCTCATCTCAGGGCGCTTTCGGAGCGATGTAGGTGAGCTGGTGGACATCGAGCTGAAGGTTGAGGGCTGCGCGTATTGGGGTGACCCACGTACAACCAGCGACCGCTGGACCATGGGCTGGGTCACCGAGCTCCCTGGGCCCCCTCTCAAGTGGCATGTCCATCACCTTAAAGGTCGCGCGAGCGGTGAGCTCAGCGTGAATGGGGTGGTCACTCGCTTTGATCAGCTGCCTGTTCACCAAGAGAAGAACTGGGGTCGTGCCTTCCCTAGCAAATGGGTCTGGTTCCAGAGCAACAGCTTCGATGGGCGCCCCGATGTGGCGATCGCGGGCGCAGGAGGCCCAATCTTTGCGATCAATGGGAGCCCCGAAGGCTACATGCTTGGTCTTCGCTGGCGGGAGCGTTTTTTTTCATGGCGCACCCAAGACGGGCACGTGTTTAAAGACGTGGCCTTTGTCGTCGACCATGACCAAGGGCTCGCCCGTTGGACCATGCGCGTAGAGGGCTGGCTGTTTCGAGCAGACGTGACGATCACCGCGCCTGTAAATGGTTTGATCCCGATCTATGTGCCTGGTGAGGGTGGGCTCAAGCTCGAGGCGGTTGAGCATCTGAGCGCGGAGCTTGAGCTTGAGCTTTATGAGCGCGCAGAGCCCGGTGGAGAGGGGGTTGAGGACTGGTGGTGGCGGAAACTCGACACGGTCACCTCGACCCTCACCGCGGTGGAGGCTGGTGGCTCATTTGCAGAGCGTGAAGGGCTCCTGGTTGGGGGGCATTGACACACAGAGCTGGGCGGGCCCCATATGGGTCGCGCTCCTCTGCTGTCTCTGTATGACAGGCGTCGCGTACGCTGAACGCCAGTTGAACGGTCCTGAGCCTTGGCGCTCTGCTGAGTGGCGGGCCGCGCTCCGGTATCGACCGGCCCTGATGGGGGGGTCGCTCAGCGAGGTCGTGAGCCCCTCTTTCTTCTTCTCAGAGGGAGGGGCGCGTGACCCGCAAGGCGAGTGGGAGGCCTCAGTCTCACTGCTCTTACAAGCGCTCAGCGGGGCAGGTGATGAGCGTCATGAAGACACGACGTTCAGCGCGCTGTGCGCTCGCCCTGATCGCTTCTTAGTGATCGCGCGCTCGATGGGTGAAGAGGGTCAGCTTGACGCGACAATGGAGGCGCTGTGCCCTGAGCACTCACGCTGGGCAGGGCTCGCCTCACAAGGGCTCGCGTGGACGCACTCTGGGCCTAGCTTTACTCGACCAGAGTCCTCGCTTGGCCACGCCTCACTCTGGCTCAAGTCGAGCGAGGGCCTAGAGCACGCGCTCACCTTTGGCGCGCACCTTAACGACCCCTTTGACCGCCTTTGGGCGTTGTTAGGGGTCGCGACTGGCGACTGGACCTTGAGCCCATATCGTGGCTTTGAGCGCGTGTATCGTGAGCTTGAGGAGCGGGGGGTGACTCGACTTACGCTCTCTGACGCCAAGGGGGGAGGCGGGAGCGCCCAAGCGAGGCGTATGCTTGGGCATCACTTAAAGAGCCTGCGTGGCGTGTCGCTGACATACTCCTTTGTGGGGAACAACTGCGCGACCCAGACCGCCCGCCTGCTTGATGTGGCCTCCTCGCTCGCAGGAGAGCATGACCGTCACCCACGACCTGAGCGCTGGGGGCTCGCCCCGCTTGAGGCAGCAGAGGAGCGTGGGCCCTTCGTTCAGGAGCTCGCTCACCTCCCTTCACTCTCAGAGGAGCTCGCGAGCCTGAGCGAGCGTCTATCTGATGACGAGCGCCACGCCTCAAGCCTCCTCTTAATGGCTGTCAAACGCTATATCAACCAAGCGAGCGCCCCTGCGCTCAAGCTCCCAACACAAGGCGCACCGCTCGCCTGGAGAGTGGCGCTCCTCACCCTAGAGGTTGAGCGCTCCTCAGAGCTCATTCCCCCCCCGCGTAACCAAAAGGAGGGAGTTAAAGCCCGCGTCTGGCAGGCTCGCCAAGCGCTACTCTTAGGCCTCAGCGAGGCCAGCGAGCGCGCACACTTGAGCGGGGAGCTGACCGCTGAGTCAGGTGAGCCCCCTCCGGCGCTCATCGCCCCCGACCGCTTGAGACTTCAGCTCTTGAGCGCTCTCCATATGGCTCGGTGGCCTGACCTCCCTCGCGCGCTTCAGTGGGGGTTAAGCCTGTGGTCTACCCCGCTCTCAGCGCCTGAGGCGGACGCTCGGCAGAGGCTCTTTTTACTCGGACCTCGCCTGTGGGGTGAGGGCCTCTCTGCGCCTCAAGGCGGTCGGCTGATCAGCCTCTGGAGCTTAGGAGCCTTGAATGGGCCTGTCCCACGACTGAGCTGGAGGATTACGATGGGAGCGGGCGCACATGAGCTCGAGGCCCCCTTCGAGCTCGCGTGGCTCAAAGGTGGGCTCGGGGCTGCGATCCGGAGCTCAACGCTTAAGCTCAGGGCGTGGGCGCACCTCGGAGGTCGAGCCGCGCTCGCCTCAGGCGATGATCATGACCCGCTCACCGCGGTCATGACCCCCTCTCTAAGCCTAGGAGCGAGGGGCGCGCTTGGCGCCCTCTTCGGGTGGTCGCTTGAGGCTCGAGTAGGGCTCCCTGAGCGCACCGACGTAGGCTCGGGTAGGTGGGGATCGCTCGCCTCGGAGCCCCCCTTCATTCAGCTGCACACCCGAGTGACCCTAACCTCTTGGCTTCGGGCGCTGATCTGGGCTCGTGCCCTCCCTCTCAACAGCGACGATCCGCTCCAAGCCTGGGTAGGCCTTGAGCTCTAATGCCCTCCTCACGTCACGCACAGAAAGGTCACTTATGTTTCGCCTCACCCCCCTGCTCTTGATCGCTACGCTGTGCGCCTGTGGGAGCGCCCCCCCACAGGCTGAGCTCAGCCCCACTCCAAAGTCTCCAGCCCCTGCGCTGAGAGAGGCGCTCCTCAGCTCACTCCAGAGCGCAGAGGTGATCTTGATCGGTGAGACCCATGACCACCCTCAACATCATGAGCTTCAAGCACAGCTGATCAGGCACATCAAGCCTAGGTCGGTCGCCTTTGAGATGCTGAACTCCTCTCAGGCTGAGGTCGCCTCCACGCTGTTTGAGCTACCTAGAGAGCGCTGGGGTGAGGCGCTCCGCTGGAGCGAGCGAGGTTGGCCTGAGTTTTCCCTCTACCTGCCAGTCTTCGACGCGAGCAAGGAGGTTGGAGCGAAGCTCATCGCCGCGCACCCAGACCGCCAGACGCTCATGCCTCTGATGATCGGTCAGCCCCTCCCTGAGCTCTTAACCCAAGCCTTAAAGCTCGACCGCCCGCTCCCCAAAGAGGCCCGCGCGGAGCTTGAGGAGGAGATCATCCGCTCACACTGCGGTCACGCCCCGCAGGGGATGATCCAGCCGATGGTCAGCGCGCAACGCTTAAAGGACGCCTGGATGGCCCGCGCCCTGCTCGCCTCGCCAAAGCCGGTGGTGATGATCGTGGGCCGTGGGCACACCCAAGCCAAGCGTGGGATCCCATGGGCGTTAGAGCAGCTCGCCTCACCGGAGGCGCCTCCTAAGTGGAGCGTCGTAGCGCTCAGGAGTGATGACGACGCACAAGATCGCGCAGAGGGGCAGGTTAAGGTGATCAAGACCAAGCCCCATCGTGAGGATGACCCGTGCGAGCGCTTTAAGGAGCAACTTAAGAAGATGGGTAAGGGTCACTCAAAGCTGAATAAGGCAACGAGCGCCGAATAGCGTGAGCTCACGCGCGCTGAGGGCGCCTCTTCGTTAGCCTCTCCCTGCGCGCGCCGCCTCGAGCACGTGAGGTTTTAAGATGTACCCAAAGCCCGCGCGCTCAATACGCAGCGTCAGCTGGAGCTTGCTCTGATTAAAGAACTCGGCGGTCCGGTCTAGGTCCCAGTCGTGCTGAGCGAGGCTCTGTAACAGGTACACCCGCTTGGCTTGAGCCTTAGACAGCCGATAGGTCTTCAGGTACTCCCAGCTCCCATCCTCACGGGTGATCACCTCACCGATGTGGTGCGCGCCGAGCGCTTGGAGGCCAGTGTGAAAGCGCTGGAGCCTAAAAGGGCCCATTTTTTGGACCGTCTCAGGGTAGAGGGTCGCGTCATTGAGCTCCTTGAGGAGGATGTCCTGGAAGCTCGCTTGGTCCGCATAGAGCTCAGCTAACGCCCCCTCAAGGTCGTCAATGGAGTTGATCGACGTAGCGTTGAGGGTAGACTTGACCTCTAGGGCGGGGTGGAGGAGCCCGTAGTGATAGAGGTGATCGCTGAAGAAGTCTCGCAGGAGCGTGCTGTGGAGCGCGCGGTAGTCATCGGGGTGAGAGACGATGAACAGCGAGGCGAGCGACTCGCCTACACAGAGCGCGACCCCGACCTGATCAGGGTAGAGCTCAAAGACGCTCAGCGCCTCCTCAAGGCGGTGGATCGCGCTTCCTTGAGTGGCCTGCTCCATGCGCGGAGAGAGCCCTTGGGTGAACACCTCCGTAGCGTACTCATTGTAGGCGACCTGTGGGCCCTTGACGAAGAGGTTGAGGAAGCCCTCCATCGCGAAGTGGAGCGGGAGCAAGCGGAGCTGGCGGTCGCGTTTCTTGACCAGCTTGTCGAAGACCCCAACCACGCCATCACGAGAGACAAAGTCCTCCCCTCCAAGGGTGGTCCTATAGGGGTGATTGCTGACCCTGTCTCTCCCTTCACCCCATGAGAAAACGAAGGCGTGAGGGATGTAGCTGATGTAGCCACTCTTTGGGCTAAGGGTCTGTCCGCGGAGGGTCACAAAGTGCAGGTCAGCGACGCTTTTTTGGATCCCGATCCGGAGGTCATCACGCGCCCCACGCTTCAGGAGCGGGATCAGCCGGATCGCGCCGAGCGTCTGGCTTGGCGCGCGCTCGAAGCCACTGAGGTCTAGCCGATTGAGCTCATGCCCACTCACCGCGCGCCTCCCGTCTGGCTTAAGGACCTCAAGTGCTCCTCGAGCGCCTCAAGCGAGCCCTCTCCCGACGCAAAGTCAGCGAAGCTCAGCGCGGTGAAGAGGTCCTCCGCGTCCCGCACACCGATCGTCGTGATGAGCGGGCTTAGGAGCTTAGGCTCAAAAGAGTCGGCGTTAAAGACGGGGTTGAGGTGTAAGATCGACACGGCTCCATGTGGGTCGAGGCGCTCGCGAAAGACCCGCACAAGCTCATGGAGCGCCCCCGAAGGGTCGTTCTCGTGTCCATCTGAGACGATGATCACGCGCTCGGCGCCCCACTTAAGCGCCTCGATGAACGGCCTCGCCAGCGAGGTAGGCCCGGTGGGCTTTAGCTCCCAGAGCTCTTCTGGGGCTTGGGTCCACAGCGGTAGGTAGTCAGGGCACGCGACCGACAAGAGCTGATGGACCGCGAAGGCCACAGCGAGCGGTCTCCTCGCCTTCTCATGTGAGCCGGAGGAGGAGTAGCTGTTGTCTAGGATCGCTACGGTTCGGCCAAGCTGAACAGGGCTCGCCCCAAGGGCCCGAGCGCAGATCGCTTGAAAGGCCTCCTCACAACGCGCGCGCTCCTTCGCCCGCTGAGCTGAGCTGAGCGACAAGGCGTAGAGCGCGACCTGGGTGAGCGTCGACCTTGAGAGGTCAGCCTTCAGCTGGTGACCAGCCCGCGTAGCGCTCTGAATGAGGCGGGCCCGCTCTCGAGTGGTCATCATCGGCTCAATTTTCTTTAAGAACTCAGCTCTTGGGACCTTATGCTTTTGAGCCAAGCCCTCCGCGACCGTAAATGGGAGCTCATAGATCGCCTCTTGAGCGTAACGCGCACGCTGAAACGTGGCGAATAGCTGGGTCTGAAAGCGCTTACCTCGCCAACTCTTGAACAGGAAAACCTCACGCTCATCACGGAGCGGGAGGTGGCAGTGAGCGACCGCGCCCGCGACCCGTTTACGATACTTCACTGCGTCAAAGGCTGGGTCCTTGCGGGCCTCGAAGTAGCCTCGGATCACCGCGCGGGTGCGTCGGTTGTTGACCCGCCTCCGCTGAAGGCGCTCAAAGAGCTTGTAGGCGCGGTTCGCGGGGAGACGATGTAAGCTCGAGCGGATCAAATCCCCCTCAAACGCTCTCTCATCAGGCGCCTTTGGGGCCCCGGCCCGCAAGAGGTTAAAGATGATCAGGGCTTGGTTAAAGTGGTTGATGTTGGCGGAGAGCGTCAGGGCGTACAGCCTCCTGTAGTTGAATAAGATGTACTCATGAAGGAACTCGATAGAGAGCGCCTGGCTACCTTGCTGTTCATAGAGCTCTGCCTGCCCTGTCGACGCGAAGCAGCCATTAATAAACGTCACGATGTCCTCACATGCGACCTCGCTCGACGCCTTCCCTCCGCTCATCGCTCACTCCTCTACACCCCAGATAGAAAAGAGCCGGGGAGATCATAACGCGATCGCTTCATAAGAGCGGCAAAAGCAAAATTCGGTAATCGCGCTAAAGTCCCACGGCGAGCGAAATCTCATCATACAGCGCTTGTGATGTCAACGAGCTCAGAGCGTGATCCAATACCAGCGCTGAGCGCGCTGCTCCTTCTCTGACCACCCCTCACGCTCAAGTAGCCCACCACAGCGCTCAATCACCTTCCAAGAGGCGATGTTCTCAGCGTTACACGTCAAGAGGGCGCGGGTGAGCCCAAGGGCGCGACAGTGCGCAAGCACCCCTGCGAGCATCGCGGTCGCGACCCCCTTACAGCGCTGTGAGGGCGCGACGCTGTAACCGATGTGACCCCCCACCTCCTCAAGGTGAGGCGTGAGGTGGTGCCTGACGTTAATCACCCCCGCGAGCTCACCCTCGATCACCCAAAATCGGGTGCTTGACGGCACCCACCCAGCGGGCAAGAGCTCCTCTTTTTCCCAGCCATCGATCAGACGGACGACCTCCTCAATCTGCTCATCGCGACGACAGAAATAGCCCCCAAGCTCGCTTGGGTGAGCGTCAAACTCGCTCAAGAAGCGCTCAAGCGCCTCAGCGTCCTCAACTGTTAAGCTCCGTAGCTCTCCTTGAGCGCTCATTAAGCCTCCATTGTGTATCGGGTGTCGTGAGGATTAGTATGACCATCATGTCGCCTCAAGACCACACTTATGGGCTCAAGGTACAGTGTGTATATTTATAGTAAAGCGATGATCCAACACGCGAAGTGAACCCATTCTATGAGCAAGACCATGCACCAAAGCCTATTCCATCCACCACGTATGAGTCGCCCTCCCCGAGCGACGCTCATGAGCTTCATACGCCTCTTCTACCTCACCTTCCTCATCACAGTCGCCTGTGATGATGGTGGGAGCGCCGTGTCTATGGGGGTAGAGGGCATAGCTTTAGGGGGAGCTGATGATCCACAGGGAGGTGAGCAGGGTGGCGTGGTCGGAGGTGGGGCAGTCGCAGGCGTTGAGCAGGCCGGAGAGACGAGCGCAGGGGAGATGGGCGCGGGGGTTGACTTAGCAGGAGTAGAGCGAGGTGGCGCGAGCCTAACAGCCGGCATAGAGATGGGTGGGGTGAGCGTGATGGCGGGCGTGGAGCTCGGTGGCTCAATCGTCACGGGGGGGACCTCCGCAGGTGTCGTGCAAGAGGGAGGCTCCTCGGCTGGTGAGATGAGCGCTGGAGTGGACAGCGCAGGAGGCACAGACACAGCGGGCACTGACACAGCGGGCACAGACAGAGCGGGCACCGACACAGCGGGCACCGACACAG
>Ga0181594_10001165_pt1 | contig 24694 bp, 26 predicted proteins | sample 071ome_18_FD_145603 | JGI IMG/M metagenome (GOLD analysis project Ga0181594, IMG submission 145603) | Coastal salt marsh microbial communities from the Groves Creek Marsh, Skidaway Island, Georgia - 071413BT metaG (spades assembly) | ecosystem: Environmental > Aquatic > Marine > Intertidal zone... | reverse complement strand
ACACCCGGTCGGGGGGAGAAGGAATTAACGTTCCTTCAATGGCGATCGGGCAAGGTGTATCCAGATTGTTGGTGCATCCGGCTCTTGGCACGGATCGCGGAGACGTTGTATCTGGGTAATGAGGCTGGTCTTGTGATGTGGATGAGAGCAAATGTTGAATTCAGTCTTTAATTTCAAATTCATCCGCTTTGCCGTTGTTCTGACCCTAGCGGGGGCTCTAGGGGCGTGCGCGACACCGCCGTTGAATGACCCAGAAGCCCGCGCGGCATACGAGGAAGCTAACGATCCCTTCGAGCCGGCGAACCGACTCGTCTTTTCGGTGAACGTGATGGTGGACCAGTTGGTTCTTCAGCCTACAGCCGTGACTTATCGGGACCTTGTCCCAGACGGGGTGAAGCAGCTAGTCCGAAATTTCTTCACCAACCTGTTTATGCCGCTGAGCGCCATTCATTCCCTTCTACAAGGTGATCTAGACCGAGCGGGACAGGCGGCTGAGCGTTTCCTGACAGCTGTCCCAACACTGTTGCTCGCCAACACTATGCCGGAGGAAGATCCAGTCTTTGAAGATGCTGACCAGACGATGGCCGTGTGGGGTTTCGACGCGGGACCGTATGTCATGCTTCCGATCCTCGGGCCGTCGTCCGTGCGCGGAACCGTCGGCACGATCGCTGATTTCTTCATTGATCCCGTAAGCTTTGTGCTCGGCAGCGACGCCTCCATAGGCCGCGCGGTGGGCAATGCGGTGGAGACGCGATCTCGCAATCTTGAACAGGTTCGCGACCTGCAGAAGAATTCGGTCGACTATTATGCTGCCGTTCGCAGCCTGTACCGTCAGCAGCGTGAAGACCAGGTACGCAATGGCGCTTCTGAACCGATGCAGCCGGCGCCAACGATCGGGCTCGATCTGGATGATCCGAGGGCGGTCATCGGGGAAACCGCGTCTGGACACTAGGAATAGGAGCTAGACTGTGCGCTATCTACCCGCAATCGGGCTTGCTCTGGCCTTCATCGTTTCTGTACCCACTGCAGATGCGGATTCCCACACCGAGGCCTCGGCACAGTTCATCAACACGCTAGCCGAGCGGGCAATAACCACGATCGCTGATAGCGAACTTAGTGTCGAGGAGCGGCGCGCCAAGTTCCGCGACCTTTTCCGCGAAGGCTTTGCCGTCGGCGGCATCGCCCGCTTCGTCCTGGGCCGCTACTGGCGCACGGCATCGGTCACGGAGCGTGACGAGTACCTCAAGCTGTTCGAGGACGTCATAGTCTCCACCTGGGCCGACCGCTTTTCTCAGTATTCGGGCCAGAAGTTTGAAGTGAACGGTGCCCATCCCGTGCCAAGTGTCAACGACGGCGAAAACGTCGCACTGGTGGAAAGCCGCTTTCTCGTCGATCCGACCACGCCCGTGCGCATAGAATGGCGTGTGGCCAGCCGCGGTGATCTTTTCATGATCGTCGATGTTTCGGTCGAGGGCATCAGTATGGCGAACACCCAGCGTGACGAGTTCAACTCGTTCATCCGAAAGTCTGGCGGCAAAGTATCCGCACTTCTAGACGAGTTGCGCAGCCGCGCGGGGAGCTAACCCCTACCGGGACAACGGCTTGTAGCGAATCCGGTGCGGACGCTCCGCGTCCGTTCCCTTGCGCCGTTTCAGATCCTCGGTGTAGGCGTCGTAGTTCCCCTCGAACCAGACAATCTCGCTGTTACCCTCGAATGCGAGGATATGGGTCGCGATGCGGTCCAGGAACCAGCGGTCATGGCTGACCACGATGGCACTGCCGGGGAAGTTGTAGAGCGCCTCTTCCAGCGCGCGCAGGGTATCCACGTCCAGATCATTGGTCGGCTCGTCGAGCAGCAGGACATTCGCGCCCGACTTCAGCACCTTCGCGAGGTGCACACGGTTGCGCTCACCGCCCGAAAGCTGGCCGACACGCTTCTGCTGGTCGGTGCCGCGGAAGTTGAAGCCCGCAACATAGGCGCGGCTCTGCACGCTGCGCTTGCCCAGCTCGATGACATCCGCACCGCCGGAGATCTCCTCCCACACGGTATTGTCGGCGCCCAGCGCATCACGGCTCTGATCGACATAGCCGAGCTGGACGGTATCGCCGATCCGCAGTTCGCCTGAATCCGGCTCGTCCTGGCTCGTGACCATCTTGCAGAAGGTGGTCTTGCCGGCGCCGTTCGGCCCGATGACGCCGACGATGGCACCCGGCGGCATCCTGAAGCTCAGATCCTCGATCAGTAGATGGTTGCCGAAGCCCTTGCGCAGATGCTCCGCCTCGATCACCAGATCGCCCAGGCGCGGGCCCGGCGGAATGGTGATCTGCTGGCGCTCCGGCGCGCGGTCCTGGCTGTCGGCGACCAGCTTCTCATAGGCCGCCACACGGGCCTTGCTCTTGGCCTGGCGGGCGCGCGGCGACTGACGCACCCATTCCAGCTCTTCCTTGATCGTACGCTGGCGGGCGCTTTCTTCGCGCTCTTCCTGGGCGAGGCGCTTTTCCTTCGCTTCCAGCCAGGCGCTGTAGTTGCCTTCGAACGGGAGGCCCTTGCCCCGGTCGAGTTCGAGAATCCAGCCCGCGACATTGTCGAGGAAGTAGCGGTCATGGGTCACGGCCACGACGGTGCCCGGATAGTCCTCGAGATACTGCTCCAGCCAGCCGACGGATTCGGCGTCCAGATGGTTGGTCGGCTCGTCGAGCAGCAGCATGTCCGGACGCGACAGCAGCAGGCGGCACAGCGCAACGCGGCGGCGTTCACCGCCCGACAGCTTGCTCACATCCGCCTCGCCCGGCGGGCAGCGCAGGGCGTCCATGGCGATCTCGATCTGACGGTCGAGGTTCCACGCATCCGCGGCATCGATCTCGGACTGAAGATCGGCCTGCTCCTGGATCAGCGCATCCATTTCCTCGGCCGTCATTTCCTCGGCGAACTTCATGCTCACCTCGTTGAACCGGTCGAGCAGCGCCTTGGTCTTGGCCACGCCCTCCATGACATTGCCGAGCACATCCTTGGCGGGGTCGAGATCAGGCTCCTGCGGCAGGTAGCCCACGGTGATCCCGTCCGCGGCCCAGGCCTCGCCCTGAAAATCCTTGTCCATCCCGGCCATGATCTTCATCAGAGTGGACTTGCCGGCGCCGTTGAGGCCCAGCACACCGATCTTCGCGCCGGGCAGGAAGCTCAGCCAGACGTCCTCGACGACCTTGCGGCCACCGGGGTAGGCCTTGGTCAGGCCCTTCATCACATAGACGTACTGGGGATTTGCCATCTTCGGGGTTCCGTCGGTTCGGGTGCGCGGGCGTGTATAGACGATTTGCCGCGAGGGGCAAGCGTTGCGTGCCGTGACGATAAAAAGGGAGGCTAGTGGCGGCCGCCGAACCGCCAGTCGTGCAGTTCCGTGCGCGCGTACAGCCCGTTCTCGGTATAGGGCTCACCCTCGAAGAAGGCTTCCGCAGCCGCCCGGTCGGGCGCTTCCAGCAGGAAGAAGCTCCCGACCCAGTTGTCGCCCGACAGGTCCCACAGCGGACCGCGCACAATCTGCATCTTCATCTTTTCCGGCGGCGCCAGGAACGCGCGGTGCGATTCCAGCAGCGCGTTGCGCTGGTCGGTCACATCATCGCCCTCGCGCCCGTGGCCCAGGAATAGAAAGCGCGGGTTCGAATCGTCGCCGTCGAATTCCCACATGGTCCGCTTCAGCGCGTTGGTCCAGCGGCGGATGATGATCTCGTCAAACACCCCGGCCTTCGCATAGGGCTCGTCATAGGCAAAGACCCTGGCCTCTTCGTCGGACTGCAGATCGACCACATGCATCGATCCGGTCGCGGTTTTCCAGTCGGCCATCAGGGTCGGTCCGCGCGCGATGAAGCGCTCGTCATAGCCGTCCATGAATGACCAGTGTTCCTCGCGGTGTTCCATCCGCAGGTCGTCCACATTCGGCTTGTTCCGGCAGTAAAAAAGATATTCCACGTCTTGCGTCCTCGGCTCCGACTGCTCTTCGGATCAACATGCCAGAACGGGTGCGCCAAAGGGAACATCCCACTCGGCCAGAACGTCCGGATCGCGCTCAGCGGACCGATGCCGCCCGCGCAGGCTTTCGAAGTCTTCCACCGGAACGATTTGGGACAGGGCCCAGATGGCGGCTCCGCGAACAAGCGGGGATTCATCTTCAAGGCGCGCGCAAAGGACCTCACGTGCTCCCTCATCCCCCGCATTGCCGAGCGCGATCATCACGTTGCGCACGAACCGGTCGCGCCCGACGCGTTTCACCGCACTTTTCGTGAACAGCGCGCGAAACGCGGCATCGTCGAGCCCGGCCAGTTCGGCCAGCGGCGGTGCCAGCAGTTCCGGGCGCGCACGCATCTCCGCCACCGGCGCGGCATGGGCAAACTTGTTCCACGGACACGCCGCCAGACAGTCGTCGCAGCCGTAGATTCGGTTGCCGATTGCGGGACGCAGCTCGTGCGGGATAGGCCCCTTGTGCTCGATGGTCAGGTAGGAAATGCAGCGGCGCGCATCGATCCGGTAGGGCGCAGGAAAGGCCCCGGTCGGGCAGGCATCCAGGCAGTTCCGGCAGTTGCCGCAGTGGTCGCTCTCGCCCCCGCTGCCGGGCAGGTCGAGGGTAGTGAACACCTCGCCCAGGAACAGCCAGGAGCCGTGGTCCCGCGAGACGAGGTTCGTGTGCTTGCCCTGCCAGCCGAGTCCTGCATGCATGGCGATGGGCTTTTCCATTACCGGCGCTGTATCGACAAAGACCTTCACATCACCCGGAGATGACTCGCAGATCCAGCGCCCGAGCGCCTTGAGGCGCTTCTTGACCACATCGTGGTAGTCGCGCCCGCGCGCATAGACCGAGACATGCCCGACGCCGGACGCGCCGAGGCTGTCGAGTGCGCCATCCTCAGGCTTGTAGGACATGGCCAGAGCGATCACCGAGCGAACTTCGGGCCACAGCGCGCGCGGTTCGCGGCGGCGGTCGGCCTTGGCCTCCAGCCAGTCCATCTCACCATGCAGGCCCGCATCCAGAAAGGCCGCAAAACCCGCCTGTACGTCGTCTTCGAGCGTGACGGGCGCAAAGCCCACCGCATCGAAGCCAAGTTCGCGGGCTTTCCGCCGGATGTCGTCCTGGATTCCGGCGTCGTTCATGCAGGACTAGCCGCGGCCCCGGTAGGACGCGACCCCCTGGTCCGGCAGCCAGACGCCCGCCGGTGGCTCGCCCGACTGATAGAACACGTCGATGGGGATGCCGCCACGCGGATACCAGTAGCCGCCGATCCGGATCCATTTGGGGGCGAGTTCGCTTTCGAGGCGCTTGGCGATATCCAGCGTGCAGGCCTCGTGAAACGCCCCGTGGTTGCGGAAGGAACCGAGGAACAGCTTGAGCGACTTGCTCTCGACGATCCATTCGGCGGGCACATAGTCGATCACCAGATGGGCGAAATCCGGCTGTCCGGTGATAGGGCAGAGCGAGGTGAATTCCGGCGCGGCGAAGCGGATCAGATAGTCGGACTCCGGATGCGGGTTGGCCACGCGCTCAAGATGCGCCGCCTCAGGAGACGCGGGGAGTTCGGTCTGCCCGCCAAGCTGGGTCAGGTTCTCGTAGATGTCGTTGCTCATGGCGTTCCGTCCATGTGTTCAGGCTATTCTTGCATATCGGGTCGGTCAGCGCGCCCGCTCGAGGAGGGTGGCGTCTCCGTAGGAGAAAAACCGGTACTCGTTCGCGATGGCGTGTTCATAGGCGTGCTTCATGCGCGCCATGCCCGCGAACGCGCAGACCAGCATAAATAGTGTCGATCGCGGGAGATGAAAGTTCGTCAGCAGGCGATCGACAATCCGGAACTCGAAGCCCGGCGTGATGAACAGGTCGGTATCGCCACGGAACGGTGGCAAGGATCCGTCCGGCTGTGCGGCAGATTCCAGCAATCGCAGCGCCGTTGTCCCCACCGCGACGATCTCGCGCCCCTCGGCGCGTGCGTCCGAGATCGCGTGCGCGGCGTCTTCGGAGATTTCGCCGTACTCCGAATGCATCCGGTGGTCCTTCAAGTCCTCGGCGGTGACCGGCAGGAAGGTGCCCGCGCCCACATGCAGGGTCAGCCGCACGAAGGACACGCCCGCCGCCTCCAGCGCCGCCGTCAGCGCGGGTGTAAAATGCAGGCCCGCGGTGGGTGCCGCGACAGCGCCTTCGCGCGCGGCGAACATTGTCTGGTAGTCGTCCGTATCGCGCGCATCGGCCTTCTGCGGGCGCTTGATGTAGGGCGGCAACGGCGGCGCGCCATGGGCGATCAGGGCCTCGCGGAAGGCATTGTCGTCGAGGCCGAAGCGCAAGCGAACCTCCGGGCCGTCGCGGGAGATGACCTCGGCGGCAAACTCCGGCGCGAACGCCACCACATCACCGGCGCGGAGCTTGCGCGCGGGCCGTGCAAAGGCCAGCCACTCCCCGCCGCCCTCGTTCTTGTGCAGGGTCACGCCCACCTTCGAGCCATCGCGGGTGCCGTGAAGCTGGGCCGGAATGACCCGTGTGTCATTGACCACCAGCACGCTGCCCGGCGTGAGCAGCCCGGGCAGGTCGCGGATGAGGCGATCACCAAACGTATCGCGGACATCCAGCAGCCGCGCCGAATCGCGGGGCTCCACGGGCCGCTGCGCGATCCGGTCTTCCGGCAGGTCGAAATCGAAATCGGACGTCTTCACGTTCACAGTCCCTCGCGGCGGCCGGTCGCAGCCACGTTCCCGGCGGTGTTCTGACGGAAGTTCGCGGCTTCGCCAAGGCCCCCGCATCCGTCCGCCCTCTACGCGCCACCCGATTGCCGGTGTAAACTGGGCGCAAATCCCGCGCGGGAACGGATCGTTTGGCCGCGCGGATCGTTCTCACTGTTCACACCCCTGCACACGCAAGCCGATGCGCCCGACCCGCCTTTTCGCTTCCTGTTTTGCCGCATGCTTTCTTGCCTCCAGTGCGGCACTGGCGGATGGCGATACCTATACGGTGCAGTGGGAAAACGACCGGATCGCCAACACCGACCGCCACTACACCAACGGCTTCCGCCTGTCCTGGGTGTCGGAGGCGGTGGATTCCGACCCCGAATGGGCCAAGGACATCCTCGAGACGATCTACCCCTTCGCCAACCTGCGCAAAGGCCGGGTCGGTGCCGCGTTCGGGCAGTCCATCTACACGCCGGAGGACACATCGGCCACGGCGCTGGTGGTGAACGACCGTCCCTATGCGGGCTGGCTCTATGGCGGCATCTCGGTCCATGCCCAGACGGCCCTACCGAACTCTCAACTCACCCGTGACCGGCTCGACACCGTGGAGCTGGATATCGGCGTTGTCGGCCCCTATGCGCTGGGCCGGCAGGTTCAGAACGGCGTGCATGAGCTGATCGGCGTCGCCAAGTCCGACGGCTGGAGCCACCAGCTCGACAACGAACCGGGCATCATGCTGATCGGCGAGCGGCGCTGGCGCACCAAAACGGTCCACCCGATGGGCCTTGAGCTCGACGTGATCCCCAACATCGGCGGCAGCATCGGCAATGTGATGACCTTCGCCAGCGCGGGCACCATGATCCGGCTGGGACAGGACCTCGATGTCGATTACGGGCCACCGCTGATCCGCCCGGCGCTCAGTGGCCTGCCTGCGGTCGAGGACGTGTCTGATTTCGCATGGTACGTCTTCGCCGGTGCCCAGGGCCGCGCGGTGGTGCGCGACATCTTCCTCGACGGCAACACCTTCTCGAACAGCCACAGCGTGGACAAGAAAACCTTCGTCGGCGATTTCCAGATCGGCGCCGCCATCGTCTATCGCGGCGCGCGGCTGGCGATCACGCAAGTATTCCGCACCCGCGAGTTCGAACAGCAGCGCCAGCCCGACCGGTTCGGGGCGATCAGCCTGTCGGTCCGGTTCTGACCCCTGCCCTTTCCCGCGCGAAGGCGCATGGTAAGGTTTCCGACGGAAAACCACGGGAGGAACACATGGCCGGTCTCGACCTGACCGTCGAAGGCATCTCCGAGGGGCAACGCATCCCCGAGGAATTCGCCTTCGGCATTCGCACCGCCGACACGCCCTTCACCTTCGGCCCCAACATCAGCCCGGCGACAAGCTGGAGCGCGGGTCCCGAGGGCACGAAATCCTATGCTGTCATCATGCACGATCGCAGTGTGCCGACGGTATTCGATGACGCCAATCAGGAAGGCCGGACCATTCCCGCCAGCCTGGCGCGCATGGACTTCATGCACTGGATCCTGGTCGATATCCCCGCCTCGACCACCAGCCTGCCCAAAGGTGCGGAATCCGATGGCGTGGTGCCCAAGGGCAAACCCACCGGGAAAGTCGCCAACGGCGTGCGCGGCGCCAACGACTTCGGGATGTTCATGGCCGACAACCCCGACATGGCGGGCGATTACGGCGGCTATGACGGCCCGGCCCCGCCGTGGAATGACGAGCTGATGCACGAGTACGTCTTCACCGTCTATGCGCTGGACGTCGCCACGCTGGGCCTCGACGGGGTGTTCGGCGGCAAGGACGCGCTGGCCGCGATGGAAGGCCATATCCTGGCATCGGGCACGGTTACGGGTCTGTATTCCCTGAATCCCGCACTGGGCTGAGCTTTTCCAAAAAACAATTCAGAACGGCGGGCCCGGGCCCGCCGTTTTTCTTTGCGCGTGTGACACCGGTCACTTCGCAATTCCCGCGCCCGCGATATCCATACAGCAGGGTAGATATCGAAAGGGGTGGGCACATGTCCGTGGAACAGGACTGCCTGGAAATCTGCGATCGTCTGAGCAAATCGCTGACTCGCGGACGTCTTTACGAGTACGGCGACCTCACTCGAAAACGTCTGGACCGGCTGGATGACGTGCTGGAGAACTGCAGCGCCTTCCTGACCGCGCTCGATGCTGCGAAAGCGAGCGGGCCGACACCATATGAGACCGTTGTCGGTGGCTACGACGCACCGAACGTCATTCCCTTCCCCTGGAAGGCCCGCCTGCAGGACTCCGAATCCGTCTGATCAGCCGTCCGCATCGGCGTAGTCGAGCAGCCGGCTCTTGTAGTCGGAGCGTGGCAGGGTGCCGAACGGCACCAACTCTACCTTCGTGGTGACGATCAGCCGCTTGCGGATCTCGCCTTCGATGGTTTCGGCCAGCCGGTCGGCGGAAGTCACACCCTCTTCCAGCTCAACCAGCACACGCAGCGGCGGCAGCTGCTGCACCCCCTTTCGCGACGGACGAACGGAGATCATTCCGCTGACTTCTGGCTGAAACTCGTTCACGACCTCACGGATGGCGCTGGGAAACACGTTCACACCGCGCACGATCAGCATATCGTCGGTGCGGCCGATGCAGCGGATGCGAGGCCCGGTCCGCCCGCTGGCGATCTCGCCCATGCTGACGATCACATGGTCGCGCGAACGGTAGCGCAGCAGCGGCGCGCCCTCCTGCATCAGATGCGTATAGACCGGCTCGCCCCGCGCGCCGTCCTCGAACGGAATCGGCTGCTCGGTCTCGGGGTCGATGAGCTCCATATGGATATAGTCCCGGGCCAGGAAGTTCATGCCCTGCTGCTCTGGACCTTCGCCGAACATCGAGATCGAGACCTCGCCAAGGCCGAGGACCTCATGGACCCTGGCGTTAAACGCCTCTTCGATCTGGGCGCGTACGGTCGGCTCGCCGCCACCCGGCTCTCCGCCCGCAACAAGGGTCTCGAGGCCGCAATCGGTCGGGTCGATGCCGCGCTCGCGCGCGGCCTCGGCCAGATACAGGAAATAGGACGGCGTACCGGGTATCCCCTGAATCTTGAACCGCGACAGGATCGTCAGAAGGCGCTCCGTGTTGCCGCTGCCGACGGGGACCATGCGCACGCCCAGCGCCATCATGGATTCGTGCACCGCGCCCGCCGCGAAGGGGCCGGAATTGTAGGTGGTGATGATCCGGTGATGCGGGCGGAACCCGGCGGCGAAGTAGCTGCGGTTCGAGGTGTGGATCCAGCGCTTCAGGTCGTTCGCCGTCACCGGGATGTAGAGAGGATTTCCCGATGTGCCGCTGGTCGAATAGACGCGCACGATATCGTCCAGCGGTGCGGCCAGGTGCTTGCCCAGCGGCAAATCCTCGGCCTGGCTGGCGCGCAATTCGTCCTTCACGGTAAAGGGCAGGTGGCGCAGATCGTCCAGACCACCGACCGATTCCGGGGTCTTGAAGCCGGCATCGTTCAGCTTCTCGCGGTAGAAGGGCGAGTTCGCGAACAGGTAGGCCACCTGCTTGCGATAGACCGGATCGTCTTTCGCCTTCTGGTCCTCAGGCGAGCGGGTCTCGGCCTCGGGGTCGAACAGTTGGAGATCGGCCACGGTCTCAGTCTCCGTCGTATTCGATGGCTTCCTCGCCGTGATGAGCGAGCAGGAAGCCGATGGGGCGCTCGATCTCTTCGTTCAGATGCCCGATCAGGCCGATGGTCCGCGCGAGGATGGGGATGCCCCGGATCGCCGCCTTGGGGAAATCGAGGTCGAGCAGCACCGCCGCCATCGGCCCCTGCAGGTTCAGCGGCAATTTCTTGCCCCACACCTCTTCCACCGCATCCGGGAAAGCGCGCAGCGCGTTCACGTACTTTCCCGACACGCCACGCTCGTCGGCGAGTTCGAGAATCCGCACCGCGCGGGGATCGACCGGGTGGTGGATGGGGTGGCCGAAGCTCGGCACGAACTTTCCGGCATCCTTCATCTCCCGCACGATTTCGCGCGCGGCGTCCTCCGGTGTCGCACCCGCCTCAATGCGTTGAACCGCATCGTCGAGCATCTGCCCGGCCACATCCGCACTGCCGAGAATGACCGAACCGACGCCCAGAAGGCCCGCCGCGACGGCGCCGTGAAACGCCTCCGGCGCGGCGGCCAGCGTCATCCGCGCGGCCTGCACGCTGGGTGTCAGGCCGTGTTCGGCCAGAGACACGACGAGCACGTCCAGGAAGAACGCCTGATCCGGCGTTGGCTCACGGCCGGTCAGGTGGAAATAGAAAAACTCGGCCATCGACGAATGGCCCATGATCTCGTTGCAAAGGTCCTTGCCCCGGACCGTGATCGACGATGCATCCGCCGTTTCGATGGCGGTTTTCGCCTCGCCCTTTTTACCGATCAGCATCCTGTCCTCCCTCGTGCGGCGGCGACGATAGGAGGTCTTTCGGCATCGGACAACTTTTCTCATACATGAAAATGAATTCGCTGGTTTGAAGTTTGTTGACTCTCCTCGGGCTCACCCGCCTACAATGCGCGAATTCCACAAGATCAAACGGCAGCAAGCCGTATGCGCCCGAAGTCACTGGGAGACCTCACGCCATGAAATACGGAATGTTCAGCATGCCCCTCCGGCCGCCTGGAGGAGACATCACGGGCAACTATCACCGCGACGTCCAGACCTACATCCACGCCGACAAGCTGGGCTACACCGAAGGCTGGATGGGAGAACACTACACCATTCCATGGGAGCCGATTCCTGCGACCGACCTGTTCGCGGCAACCGTGTTCGCGCAGACCGAGCAGATTCGCGTCGGTACGGGCGTGGTCCTGCTTCCGATGCACGACCCGCGTCTGGTGGCGTTGCGCATCGCCTATCTGGATCACCTGTCCAAGGGCCGCCTGAACTTCGGCATCGGTGCCGGCGGCGCGCCGACCGACTTCCACTTCTTCGATATCAACTATCAGGAAGGCGAACACCGCGCGCGCATGCGCGAGGCGATTGAAGCCATCCAGCGTATGTGGACCGAGGAAGACCCGTTCGAGCACAACGGCCAGTTCTGGCAGTTCAAGGTGCCCGAGCCGATGCCCCAGATTCCGCTCTACCACCACATCCGGCCGTACCAGCAGCCGCACCCGCCGATCGCGGTGGCAGGCCTGCACAAGTACTCTGAGTCGCTGGAAACGGCGGGCCGTGAGGGCTGGATCCCGATGAGCGTCAACTACCTGCCGGCGGCCAACCTCAACACCCACTGGGCAGCCGTCCAGAAGGGTGCGGCCGACAGCGGGCGTACACCGAGCCGGAAAGACTGGCGCGTGGCGCGTGAAATCTTCGTTGCGAAGACGGATCAGGAAGCACGCGACCATGTGCTGAACGGCGGCATGGCGCGCGCCTACAACGAGTACATGTACAACGTGCTCAAGTCGCTCGGCGTCGTCGATCTCTACAAGGAAAACGACGACATCAAGGACGAGGACCTGACCGCCGAGTACATCTGCGACAACATCTGGATCGTCGGCAGCCCCGACACGGTGACAGAGAAGCTGCGCAAGCTCTACGACGACACCGGCGGCTTCGGCACGGTGTTGCAGGTCCAGTATGTGTACGAACCCTTCCAGGACTGGCTCGACAACATGACCTTGTTCGCCAAGGAGGTCATGCCGAACCTGGCCGATCTCGTGCCCGACGACGACGAAGCCGCCGCAGCGGCACAGTAGAAAACGGGAAACGCCTGGAGCGGCGCGGCGGCGCCCTGCCGCCGCGCCCACCCTTCCAGAGACGGGGAGAAACCTCATGTCCGTCGCGAGCGAAACAGGACCATCCATTTCAGACTATGTCGCGGGCTGCCTCGCCGATGAGCGCATCCCGGTCATCGACGTGGGCGACTACATGCACGGCGATGTGGCCGCGCTGGAGCAGTTCGCCGTCGATCTGCGCGCCATCCAGGAGAGCCTGGGCTTCTACTGCATCGTCAATCACGGAGTGGATCAGGGCCTGATCGACCGCAGCTTCGAGCAGGTGGCCGAACTGTTCGCCCTGCCGCTCGACACCAAGATGAACTACCGGGTGGATTTCCACCATCAGGGCTACATCCCCACCAAGGCAACGGTCCTGCGGTGGTCCAAGATCGCGAAAAATGAAAAGAAGGACCTCAACGAGGCCTGGGCGTTCATGCGTGACCGCACACCCGACGACCCCAAGGTGGTGGCGAACATGCGCCATCGCGGCCTGAACAAATGGCCGGAGGAACTGCCCGGCTTCCGCGAGGTGATCCTGGAATACCAGGACAACATGGCTGCCATGGCGGCGCGCATGCTGCCCGCCTATGCCCGCGCGCTGGAGATGCCGGCGGACTACTTCACCGCCAAGTTTTCCGTGCCGGAATATTACAACCGCTGCGCCTACTACCCCCCGGCAGATGCCGAGGAAGGTCAGTTCTCGCTGGCCCCCCATGCCGATCACAGCTCCATAACCTATCTTCCCCTGATGGACGTGCCGGGGCTGGAAGTAATGTCGCCTTCGGGCAAATGGATCGAGGTCGAGCCCGTGCGCGGCGCCATGGTCGTCAACACGGGTGAGTTCTTCAACCGCTGGACCAACGGTCGCTTCATTGCCACGCCGCACCGCGTGGTGCCGCCTAAAAAGGACCGCTACGCACTCACCTTCTTCTACAACTGCAACGACGAAACCGTGGCGGACCCGATCCCGACCTGCATCGCACCGGGACAGACACCCAAATACGAGCCCATGTCGTTCCACGACTTCTTCGTGACATACATGGACGGCAACTACATCTACCGAACCGCCGAGATGGATGAGGACTGAGCCTCATGGCCACGACTGAAATGCAACGCACGCTGACGATTCGCCCGGTCACCACGGCGCTGGGAGCCGAAATCGAGGGCGTGGACCTGAGCAAGCCACTCAGCCCGGACGTTGTTGCCGAACTGCGCCAGGCTATGCTGGATCACCTGGTGATCTTCTTCCGCGACCAGACGCTAAACGCAGAACAGTACCTCGCCTTCGCCCACACCATGGGCGAGCCGATGGAATACCCCTTTGTGTCCGGACTGCCGGAGGCCAGCCTCATCACGCCGGTCGTCAAAGAGGCGGACCAGACGGTCAATTTCGGCGGCGTCTGGCATTCAGACACCGCCTACCTGCCCGAACCGCCCAAGGCGACCATGCTGCTGGCGCGCGAGACCCCGCCATCGGGCGGCGACACGATGTTTGCGAACCAGCAACTCGCCTATGAGAGGCTTTCAGAAGGTTTCCGGGCGGTTCTGGACGGACTGACCGCCGTCAACAGCTCGGTGCGCGCCGACGGCATCCGCACCAATGTGGACAAGGACGTCCCCGCCGACACCGAGACGGGCATGGCCGGCTATTCCGCCGAGCACCCCGTGGTGCGCACGCATCCCGAGACCGGACGCAAATCGCTCTACATCAACCGCGGCCACACGGTCCGGTTTGTCGGCTGGAGCGAAGAGGAAAGCCTGCCGATCCTGAACCATCTCTTCGACCACCAGATCACCGAGGAATTCGTCTGCCGGTTCCGCTGGCAGCCCGGATCGCTGGCCCTGTGGGACAACCGCGCAGTTCTGCACTACCCGCTGAACGATTATCACGGTCACAGACGCGAGATGCATCGTATAACCTTGCGCGGAGACAAACCGCGCTAGGATTTTTCATGGCTTCCGAGTACCTGCAAACCGTCACCCATGACGGTGTGTTCTATGTGACCATCGACCGGGCGGACAAGCACAACGCCCTTTCCGTCCCTCTCATCGATGCCATCGGTGAGGCGTTCACTGAGGCCCGCAACGACGACACACTGGTGGCAGCCGTCCTGCGCGGCGCAGGCGAGAAGACCTTCGCGGCCGGTGGCGACCTGCGCGAGCTCGCGAAGCTGCGCACGGAAGCCGAGGCCGAAAAGATGGCGCGCGACACCAAGGCCGCCTTTAACGCCATTCGCGATTTTCCTGTCCCGGTCATTGCGGGACTGAACGGCAACGCGCTGGGCGGCGGCGCGGAACTGGCCGTCGCCTGCGATTTCCGGGTCGCCGCGGCCCACGCGAAAATCGCTTTTGTCCAGGGCAAGCTGGCCGTGGCTACCGCCTGGGGAGGCGGACCGGACCTGTTCGAGCTGGTGGGCCGGGCGAAGGCGCTGCGGCTACTCTCGACCTCGGAGATGCTCTCCCCGGAAGAAGCCCTCGAAATGGGGCTCTACGATGCTGTCGGCGCCGAGGGGGAGACCTTCGACCACACAATCGAAACCTTCCTGGCTCATATCCGGCGCCAGAAGCCGCAATCGATGCGCGCCTTCAAGGCGGTCGCGATCTCGCACCGGCGCGGTGACAGCCGCGAAGCAATGCACGAGGTCGAGACCGCGTTCTTCGTGCCGACCTGGGTCCATGACGACCACTGGGAAGCGGCCGAACGGGTGCTGCCGTCAAAGAAGGGCTGAGCGGAATGACCGGCGGCCCCCTGTCCGGTATCCGGATCATCGAGATATGCCACGTCCTTGCCGGACCTTACTGCAGCATGATCCTGGCCGACCTCGGCGCGGACGTGATCAAGGTCGAGCCGCCCGAAGGCGACATGGCCCGCAACGTCACCAAGCAGTTCACGGGGCCGTACAACGACTATTTCGCCAGTCTGAACAGGAACAAGCGTTCGATCGTCCTCGATCTCGGCACCGATGACGGGCAGGACCATCTGGCGACGCTGGTGAAGGGCGCCCAGGCGCTGATCACGAACATGCGCCCGGCCACGATCCGCCGGTTCGGCCTCACCTATGACGACCTGAAGCAGCACAATGACAGGCTCGTCTGCCTCGCCCTCACCGGCTTCGGGCTGGACGGCCCCTACGCCGACAAGCCCGCCTATGACTACATCGTCCAGGCGCTGACCGGCGTGATGACGCTGACCGGCGATCCGGGCATGCCGCCGATCAAGGCCGGATACTCGGCGGTGGACAATTCGACGGGGATCATGGGCGCGGTGGGCCTTCTCGCCCGCATCATCGAGGGCAAGGGCGGGCAGGTGGACGTGTCGATGTTCGACACCATGCTGGCCCAGCTCAACTATCTGGCCTCGGCCTATCTCAACCACGGCCTCGCACCCGTTCGCCGTGCCGGCAGCGCGCACCCCTACATGGTCCCGGCGCAGGTGTTCGCCTCACGCGACGGCTTTGTGATGCTGTTCGTCTCGACCGACAAGTTCTGGCGGCGTTTCTGCGAGGTCGTGGGCTGGAGCGAACGCGCCGACGACCCGCGCTACGCCACGATGGATGCACGCATGCGCCATCGCGACGAGATCGTCGCCGAGGTGGCAGAGCTCATGAAAACGCGCACCACCGCCGAATGGATCGAAGCGCTCAGCGCCCGCGACATTGTCGTGTCTGGCGTGGAAACCCTCGAACAGGCGCTGGAAGGTGATATCGTCAGCACGCGCGACATGATCGCGGTGATCCCGACACCCGACGGGCCGCTGCGCATGATCGGCAATCCGATCCGTATGCCGGATCACACGCCGCGCTACGGCCTGCCGCCGCTGCTGGGCGAACACAACGAGGAACTGCTCACGCCGGCTTCCGGTTCGGCGAAAGCGTAGCCGGAACGAGGGAACGAGGAAGAGACATGTTCGCACCGCCGCCCGTGATCGAAACGAAGGTCTATGCCGACATCAACGCGCAGCATGGCATCACCGATCACCCGTCCGAATGGGCAGGCCTGCTGTTCGGCCGGCCGGACACGCAATCCTTCCTGGAGGGGCCGGCCTTCGACCTCGACGGCAATCTCTGGCTCGTCGATCTGGCGCGCGGGCGACTGTTCCGCATATCCCCGAACGGTGAAGTGGTCGCCGCAGCCGAATATGAGGGTGAGCCCAACGGACTGGTCTTCCACAAGGACGGCTACGGGCTGATCGCGGATCATTATCACGGGATCATGCATCTGGATCCCGTCAGCGGAAAAGTCACCCCCTACTGCGTGCGCCACGGAAACGAGCGCTTTCAGGGGACCAACGACCTGACCTTCGCGTCCAACGGCGACCTCTACTTCACCGACCAGGGTATTTCCGACCTGATCGATCCCTCGGGCCGCGTCTTCTGCCTCCGCGCCGACGGGCAGCTCGACCTGATCTGCCCGAAACTGCCGAGCCCCAACGGGCTGGTCCTGAATGCGGAAGAAACCGTGCTGTTTGTCGGCCTGACCCGCGACAATTCGGTCTGGCGCATGCGACTCAAGGATCGCGGCACCCCTGCCGATCAGGTGGGCCGCTTCGTCCGCATGTCGGGCGGCACCGGCCCGGACGGCATGGCCGCCGACGAGGCCGGCAACATTCTCGTCTGCCATGTGGGCTTCGGCGCGATCTGGGTCTTCGGCCCCGCGGGCGAGCCGCTCTACCGGATCAATTCCTGCAAGGGCCCGGCGATCACCAACTGCGCCTATGGCGGGCCGGACAACCGGACCCTCTACATCACGGAATCGGCCAGCGGCTGCGTGCTCACCGCCGAGATGCCGGTACCGGGCCGGATGCTGTTCTCACATATGTAGGTGCCGCAGCTAATCCGCCGCGCCGCCCGTCTCCGCCTCCAGGATTTCATAGACGACCGACACCTCGTCCTCGAGGCGTCCGGCAGCGGCAATTTTCTTGTAGTAGGCGTTGCAGGTCCGCAGGATCGGAGCGGACAGGCCCAGCGCATCGGCCTGCTCCTCCGCAATGTCGAGGTCCTTCCACAACAGCTTGCTCGGCCCCGCACAGGGCTGCCAGGCGCGGTCCTTGATGATCGGCGCGCGCATGTTGAACACGACGGAACCGGCCGCGCTCGGGCCCACGATGTCGATCATGAGTTGCGGATCGAGCCCCATCTCGGCCCCGAACAGCATGCCTTCGGCCAGCGCGACCGTGTTCGCGCCGACCATGAAGTTGATCATCAGCTTCAGTTTGATGCCGGTGCCGTATTCGCCGACATAGAAGGTCTTGGGACAGATCTTTTCCAGAACCGGCTTCACCGCCTCGCACCGCGCCTCGTCGCCGCTCATCATGATGACGCCGTTTCCCGCGCGGATGATCGGCTGCGTGCCGCTGATCGGGCAATCGATCACCGCCGCCGGGGTCCCGGCGGCCTGATCGCGCACCCGCTCCTTTTCTGTGACCGGGAAGGTGTTCATCTCGACGATGGTCAGCCCTTCATGGGCACCGGCCAGCAACCCGTCCGGACCTTCCAGCGCCGCGCGTGAGGCCCCGACACTCGGCAGTGCGGATATCACGATGTCGCTGGTCTCGGCCAGCGCGCGCGGCGTGTCCACCAGTTTGCCGCCTTCGCCCGGGAAGTCTTCCGTGCTGGGACGCCGGACCGCAAAGCATTCGTGGCCTTCGGGCATGAGCTTTTCCGCCGAAACCCGGCCAATCAGCCCGAGGCCCAGAATACCGATCTTCTCTGCCATAAGTGTCCTCCCAGACTGATTTCGTTACGGTGCCGTCCCCAGCACCGCTTCGCGGAAGCGCGAGCGCAGCCATGCGCCGTCGCGCGCCGGCAGCACCTTGGGATAGTCACGCCGGTCGATCTTGATGGTGGCGTAGAGCGGGCCTTCCATCCAGTGCAGCCGCGCGGCCAGCGTGCCGACCGCGTTCATGTCCCGGATATCGTCCATCGCCTCGAACCCGCTGGCGCGTGCCATTCCGGAAAGGTCGATGCCGTGCGCCGTCGCCGTCATCTGGGCGCCGGTTTCGCCGTAGCGCTCGTTGTCCAGCACGACCACCGACAGGTTCTTCGGTTGCGCGGCGCCAATGGTGGCGAACGAGCCGATCCCCATCAGCATCTCGCCATCGCCGGTGATTGCGAGCACCGGTCTCTCGGGCTGCGCCAGCGCAAGCCCCAGGGCCATCGCCGCCGTGCCGCCCATCGCGCCCCACAGGTAGAAATTGCGCGGGTCGTCCCCGGCCGCGGCGACGTCGTAGGTCGCGGAGCCCAGACCGGAGACCACCAGCAGATCGCCGCGCTCACGCAGCAGGCGCGCCACAGCCTCCCGGCGGTCGAGAAGCATGTCGTTGCCCATCTCAGCCTCCCGCCACGAAGGCCTTGCGGCCGATAAGACGCTGCGAGAGAAGCACCGCCGATGCGGTGAATCCGTCATAGGACTGCGCGATGGCCGCATCCAGCATCGGCGCCGCGTCCTCGGGCCGGTCGGCCCGGTGGACCTGAAGGTTCATCCGCGCCAGCACGTCCGGCGTCGCCCGCCCCATCGGCTCCTGCCATGGATTGAACTCGCCCCACTCCCCGCGCATGGTGACGAGGCAGACCAGTGGCATACGGCAGTTCTCGATCAGCGTGAACATGTTCACGCAATTGCCGACACCCGAAGACTGCATCAGCAGAACACCCCGCTCGCCGCCCAGCCAGGCGCCCGCGAGCAGCGCGACCCCCTCTTCCTCGGTCGTCAGCACGGTGGCCTTGATGTCCGGATGTTCCGCCGCGCGGGCGATCACCCGGCTGTGGCCTGCATCGGGCACATAGGCCACCTGACGGATATCGTTCACCAGCAGTACTTCGAACAACTGATCCGGCCAGGCCGGCGGTTCACCACTCACAATCTCGCCCCCAGGGATTCGAGTTTCCTGCGCGCCGCCATCAGCCGGGTGGCCTGCACATCCAGCATCGCGCCCAGGCGCGTCAGAGGGCCTGCGACGGCAATCCCGAACACATCGCCATGCACCTCCGCCGTCGTCGCCAGGCCCATGACATCGGCCACGTTCTCGCCGTGTGTCACGAAGTATCCCTTTGCGATCCCTTCGGCCAGATCCGCCTCCAGGGATTCCCGGTCGGTGATCGTATTGGCCGTGGGCGCGTTGAGGCGCAGGCGCGAAATCAGCGCCGCGCGTTCCCCCGCATCCAGACGCCCGAGAAACGCCTTGCCGATGGCGCTCGAGTGCAGCGGCTTCATCTCGCCGACACCGGCGGAATAGCGCACGGTCTGCGGCCCCTCGATCACATCGAGATAGATGATCGCCTCACCCTGCCTGCGACCGAGAAGAATCGTCTCTTCGGTCTCGTCGCGCAGTTTCTCCAGAATCGGCAACACGCTTTCGAGGATGGGATCGTGCGCCGCAATCGTGGTGGCGATTTCCAGCAGGCGCTTGGTGGGATAGATCTCGCGGCTCTGCTCGGACGTGTAGAGATAACCCTTCGCGCTCAGTGTCCGCACCAGCCCGTGGCAGGAACTGATCGGCGCGGAGAGGGCCTCGGAAAGCTGAGTGAGCGTCATCGGACCTTTTCGCCGGGCAAATGCCTCGAACAGGTTAACGGTCCGGACGGCTGTCTTCACTCCGTCATTCATATTCATGAATATGATTTTGATCTTGTGAAAATCAACGGTCAATGGCCACGCCGTGCGCCGCAACAAAACGTTAACCGAAATCGTTGATTGTTCTATCGGGGCCGGCCTTCGACCGGTGAAACTTTGGGGGTTCGACATGCCCGACACATTGGTGACCGAAACGGCGATCCTTGCCGAAACCGCGTCCGAATACGACTACGACCTTCTGGTGCTCGGCTCCGGGCCCGCGGGCCAGCGCGCCGCGATCCAGGCTGCCAAGCTGGGCAAGCATGTCTGCGTGGTTGAAAAACGCGCTGTTGTGGGCGGTGTGTGCATCAACACCGGCACGATCCCCTCCAAGACATTGCGCGAAGCTGCGCTGCATCTATCCGGTTTCCACCACCGCACCGTCTATGGCGCGTCCTATTCAGTGAAACAGGACATCACCATGGCCGACCTTCTGCGGCACACCGACCATGTGATCCGCACCGAGGTGGATGTCACCCATCACCAGCTCCGGAGAAACGGGGTTGATGTGATGTCGGCCTCCGCAACCTTCTCCGACCCGCACTCGCTGCGGCTGGAATTTGCCGACGGACGCAGTACACGCGAAGTAACCGCTGACAAGATTATGATCGCCGTGGGGACAGAGTGCACCCGCGCGTCCGATATTCCCTTCGACGGACAGACCATCTTCACCAGCGACGATGTGTTGTCGCTCAAGCAACTTCCCCGCTCTCTCGTGGTGATCGGTGCGGGCGTGATCGGGCTTGAGTACGCGACCATCTTCGCGACCCTGGGCGTGAAGGTGACCCTGATCGACAAGCGCGAGAAGCTGCTCGATTTCGTTGATGGAGAGACCGTCGATGCACTGGCCTACCTGATGCGCCAGAACCGCGTCGCGCTGCGTCTCGGCGAGGGTGTGGACAGTATCAACCGCTGCGACGACAAGAACGGACCGCGTGTGCGCGTCGATCTTGCCAGCGGCAAGCAGGTCTATGCCCGCAAGGCGCTCTACAGCATCGGCCGGACCGGCGCGACGTCGGGCCTCAACCTGGAAGCTGCCGGGCTCACGACCGACCCCCGGGGCCGCCTGACCGTCAACCAGAACTACCGCACGGAAGTCGATCATATCTACGCTGCCGGCGACGTCATCGGCTTCCCGAGCCTGGCCTCCACCTCCATGGAGCAGGGCCGCCTCGCCGCGTGCCATGCCTTCGGCGCCAATTCGAACTCCTATACCGAACTGTTTCCGTACGGCATCTACACCATTCCCGAAATTTCCGTGGTCGGCGCCAGCGAGGAAGAGCTGACCCGCGACGGGGTCCCCTATGAGGTCGGCAAGTCCTTCTATCGCGAGATCGCGCGCGGCCAGATCATCGGCGACCACACCGGCATGCTGAAGATCATCTTCCACCTGGAAACGCGCGAGGTGCTGGGCATCAGCATCATCGGCGAAGGCGCATCGGAGCTGATCCATATCGGCCAGGCCGTGATGGCTCACAAAGGCACGATCGACTACTTCGTCGATACCATCTTCAACTATCCGACCCTGGCCGAGTGCTACAAGACGGCCACCTTCGACGGCCTGAACCGGCTGGAATAACGCACCGCCCCCGCGTCAGTGCACGCCCAGGCCGGTTTCTGACCGGTCGAGGATAAGCGGGACCACCAGGTCTTCCTCATCGTCCAGGTGACGGCACAGGTTTGTGTCGAGCGTGGACAGCTCGTCGCGCAGGCGCGGCACCAGCCCCGCCACATCGCCCTCGGCTTCCCGGATCGCAACCTCCAACGCGACAATCGCGTCATAAGTGCTGCGCAAGGCGTCGTGGATGACGTGGTGATCAGCCTCCAGAAGCTCGACACCCTTCACCATCCGGGGATCCGCGCGGCCGAGCAGCGGGAAATAGTGGTACTCCTCCACCTTGTGGTGGGTGTCGAGTTCGCCGAGGAAAAAGCTCGCGCGCGGCATGAACCAGTCGTGGAAGGTCGGTGCTTCGACCTGCCCCGCATCCAGCTTTTCACATGCGTCGGTCAGGGCCGTGCCGAAATCCCGGAACATCTTGTGGCGCGCCAGCCAGAACTGGCACCACTGGCCGTTATTGGGGTGCCCCTCCCAGGTCTCACGCGGGAACGCCTCCAGAAGGAACGCAAAGCCGTCCGGCAGGGCCGTGCGCGCCTGAAGCGCAAGATTTTCGGGGAGTTCACCGGTCATCACCGCGCGGGGATACACGAACATATCCTATGAGGCAAAGGCCCTTGTTGGGCGCAATCCCATCCGGCACAAGAGGACGCTGGAATGCGCGCTTCGGGAGGACGCCCCAATGGACTACCGCATCTTCAACGCCGACGAGATCGACCACCGCCAGTGCTACCGGCTGCTGATCGGCGCCATCGTGCCGCGCCCGATTGCGTGGGTGAGTTCCATCGACGCCAACGGCGTGGCGAACCTGGCGCCGTTTTCCTTCTTCACCACGGTGTCCCACTACCCGCCCATGGTGTCGTTCTCGGCCGGCGAGATCGTCAAACGCAAGAAGGACACCACGGCCAACATCGAGGCCACCAAGGGCTATGTGATCCACACGGTCACGGAAGGCTGGCAGGAGGCGATGAACGCCAGCTCGGCAAACTACGAGCCTGACCAGGACGAGTTCGTGGAACTGGGGCTGGAAACTGTGCCGTCGGACCTCGTGGGCGCGCCGCGCATCAAGGACTGCCCCGTCGCCATGGAGTGCACCCATGAGCGCACCATCGAGTTCGGCGAGGAGTGGCGGACCCACCTCGTGATCGGGCGGGTCCTGCGCTGGCATGTGCGTGAGGACCTGATGCTCGAGGACAAATACATCAACCCGCACCTGCTCCAGCCGGTCGGCCGCCTCGGCGGGCCCCGCTACTGCAAGACCGACGAGATCTACGAACTGCACGCCCCCTATGTGCAGCCGGACGTCGGCGACCCGAACTCGGCGGAACAGCAGAAGCGGAAAGCCTGAGCCCCTCTACTCCTCCGGCTCGGTCGTGAGCTGGAGCGGGTGGCCCTCCTGGCGGGCGAGTTCGTTCGCCTCGCTGGCCTTCGTTTCCGCGATATCGCGCGTATAGACCGCGATCACCGCCGCGCCGAGCTGGTGGGCCGCCATCATAACACGATAGGCCTGCTCGTCGCCCAGGCCGAAGACAACACGCAGCACCGCCACCACGAATTCGCGCGGCGTGTAGTCGTCGTTCAGTAGGATGACCTTGTACATGCGCGGGCGCTGGGTCTTCACACGCGTCTTCGTCGCCGTGTTGATGTTGGGATCGCCCCCGCCGTCATCGTCCGAGGCGCGTATTCCGCTCATGTCCATAATGCGCCCAGCATGGCACGCATCCGGGTCCGCGCGCCACTTCGCGGCCACCGGGCGATGCTCTACACTGTCCGATCCGGAAGCCCGCGAGCCGCAAATGAGTTTCAGGACCTCCGCACGAATTGTTTTCACCGTCGCCGCACTGGCTGTTATGCCCGGTCCAGCCTCGGCCCAGACCGGCACCGATGCGACGGCCGCATTGAGCTGGGAGACACCGGATTCGGCCCTCGCCAGGCTTGCGGCCCGCCCGCTCGCGCCGGGAGAGACATCCCCCCTGCCCACCGGCCCGGTCGAGATGCCGCGCGCGGGCGTGTTGAACGCCTACGGCATCGAGGTCACGCCCGATCTGGAAACCGCCTACGACGCCTATCTGGGTGGGGACACCAACACCGCGCTGACCGCGCTCGAAGGCGCGGAAAAGGCCGCAGACGGCAACGCTGTCCTTGCCTGGCATCTGTCGGCGCTGCGTGTGCAGGTCCTGATCGCCGCCGGGCGCGCCGCCGACGCCGAGCGCGAACTGGCGCGGACGGCGAAGCGCGAGCGCGCCGCCTTCGGGCGCGACGTGTTCACCCGCTCGCTGGAAGGCGAGACACTGGTCTGGATCGGCGACCACGACCGCGCCGCCGCCGTGCTGATGCCCGTTGCCGAGGAGCTGAAGTACTGGCGACTGCCGACCAGTTACACCGCACCTCCGCCGAACATTCCCGAGCCGGTCTATGTCACCACGGCGCAGTTGCGAACCTACACGGTGCTGGCCGGCCAGTTCCTGCTGCGCGGACGCATTGCCGAGGCCCGCGCCTGGGCCGAGCGCGCGGAGGCCCTGTTTGCCGACGTGCACTTCGTTTCCAACCACGCGCTCTACGGCATCTTCGTGTCGGTGCATGCCGACAGCTATTACGGCCGGGCGATCAACCTGTCCTTCCTCGGGGCCGCCCGGACCGTCGAGGCCCGCGACCCGAAGGCCGGCGCCGCCGACATGGACCGCGCCGACGCCTTCTATGACGCCATCGGCTACCGGCCGGGGCGCATCACCACCCAGGCCCTGCGGGCATGGTCCGCGCTGGCCATCGAGGACTTCGACCGGGCCGACGCCGAAGCCGCAAAAGCCGTCGAGATGGCACTGGCCGCCGGGCAGGCCGACATGATCTGGCGTGTGCAGGCCTTGCGGGGCGAGGCCCTGCTCGCGGACGGGAAAACCGAAAAGGCCGAGCAGGTGTTGCGCAGCGCAGAGGCCGCCGTCGATGCGGTGTCTGGCGCACTGGCCAGCAACCGGGCCAAGCGCCGCTTCGGTGTGGGCAAGAGCGACATCACCTACCGCCTTG
>Ga0181594_10001164_pt1 | contig 24694 bp, 22 predicted proteins | sample 071ome_18_FD_145603 | JGI IMG/M metagenome (GOLD analysis project Ga0181594, IMG submission 145603) | Coastal salt marsh microbial communities from the Groves Creek Marsh, Skidaway Island, Georgia - 071413BT metaG (spades assembly) | ecosystem: Environmental > Aquatic > Marine > Intertidal zone... | reverse complement strand
GTTTCGATGATCTGATCGCTTAAGGATTGCGTCCAGTCCTGCGTGGTTACATCGTAAAGCGGGCTGAAATTTGCGGCCGTGTAATGGTCAATGACATATTCCCCCGTCAGGCGATGCACGAGAAACGAGGTAGAGGTCAGGATTTTCGCTGTGGCCGCGTAAAGATCGGGCTGCGTCTCTTTCAGCCATAGGATTTTTGGCCCTACAGATTGCGAGGTCAGCGCGTTGCCGCAGCGTGCCAAGATCTGATGTTCGCCGATCTCAGCATTAAGGCGGTCAATTTGCGCGGTGGCGCGGGTATCCACCCCATAAAGCACGCCATTCATCAAGGGCGTGCCTGCGGCATCCACGGGTAGCATACAGGGGCCGATAGCTGAGGTGGCGATGCTGGCAATCTCATGCGGATCAACCTCAGACTGGGCAAGCAGCGCCTTGGTGACCGCAACGAAATCACCCCACCAATCTTCTTCTGCGCGATGCTCGGCCCAACCCGCGCGTGGCACGATCATCTCATGTCTGACAGCGGCCTGCGCCAAAATCTGGCCGACCTCATTGGTCAAAACACCCTTTGTTTCATAGGTGCCAATGTCTACGCCAAGAAACACGGCCATCGCCCAAGCTCCCCATTAATCGCGGTTGAGATTGAAATCTGGGCCAATTTGCGCAATCCCTGTTTCAAGAAGCTGCGCAAGATCAGTCAAATCACTGAGCGCGCAAACTTCGAGACTGGAATGGGTGTAACGGCATGGAAAGCCCAAATCGATTGCGGCAACACCCTGCCCCATCTGCTGAATATAGGATAGGTCGGTCAAAACCCCGACCTGCGCGCTGCGCTGCAAGGGCAGATTGGCCGTTTTGGCAGCGCCTTCAAATAAGGCAACCATCTTAGGGTGCGGGATCACACCATTGAGGGTGCCCCGACCGTGAAAGGAATAGAGCGACATTCCCGGGCCACCGCCCAAAACCATCTCGCCACGATCCGCCATGTCAGGCGTGTCACAGGCCAGCATCAGATCCAATTGTATGGCAATATCGGGCTGCAAAATTTGTGCAGCAGACATTGCACCCCGCAAATTGAATTCTTCTTGAACCGAAAAGACGATGGCAACAGGCGGCCCTGATTTACGCGCATTAAGGCGCGCGGCCAAATCCAGAAGAACGGCACAGCCCGCGCGATCATCAACGGCTGTGCCCGCAATGCGGCCATTCGCCAATTCGATCACATTGGGCCGATAGACCACGGGCGTGCCGATTTGCACCCCTGCGGCCTCTGCCTCAGCCTTGGCTGTAAAGCCTGCATCAATGCGGATCTGCGGCGTGGTCAAAACCTGATATTTCTCGTCAGGGGTGGTTGCGTGATGCGATTTATTGGCAATCACAGCGTCAATATCACGCCCTTCCCCGATGCAGAGACGCACCGCCTGAGAGGCTTGCGCACGCTCGGGCACGCCGCCCATGCGTTCAACCCTGATGCTGCCATCTTGTTCGATTTTACGCACAAAGAACCCAAGCTGATCCATATGCGCAAAAACCATCACGGACGGCGCATTAAGATCACCTGAAAACCGCGCAATGAGATTGCCGAGCCTGTCGGTTTCATGCGCAATACCCATTTGCGACAGACGCGCTGCAATGGCGCGGCGCACCCGATCCTCGTGGCCAGATAGGCCCACTATCTGCATTAGATCAATAAGATCTTTTTTTAATTGCTCACTCATCTGATTGCTCGCACCCGATCCATGAAATCCTTGGCCCGATCAGGATCAACCGCGTTCCATGTATGCCCATCCACCTTGAGCGCCGATCCAATAATACAGCCATCCGCGACCCGCATAACATCGGCCACAGTTTCATGCTTAACGCCTGTATTCGCCAAAACGGGCGCATCGGGCAAAGCCGCCTTGACGCTTTCGAGATCCTCCATTTTTGCGGCTTCGCCCGTGATGGTGCCAGAGACTAGAACCGCATCAGGGATGGAAGAGAACACAGCGCTGCGGGCACGATCCGCGACAGAGCGCTGATCAAGGCTATAGGCGAATTCGGCGCTGATATTGAAAAACTTTGCAACATCGCCCGCGCCGACACGCGCGCCGTAGCGATAGGCCGCCCCCGCATCAGGCGCCCAAACCCCCATATCCGAGGCATAGGTGCCTGTGAAAATCTCACGCACAAAACGCGCGCCCGTTGCCGCCGCCAAAGCAAGGCTTGCTTTTGGATCCCACAAAACATTCACGCCAAAAGGCACCGTGATCTCATCGCGCAGCCGACCGATGACATAGGCCATGGTCGCAGTCGAGGCAGTATCTACATTCAGTTCATAGGGGCGATCATTCTCATTTCCAAACATCACCGCATCAACGCCTGCGGCCTGCAAGGCGTGCAAATCTTTCCTGCAGCCTGCAATCAGCCCCTCAATACCTGCCTCTGCATCATAGAGCGGCGCACCTGGCAGGGCGCCGAAATGAACCATGGCGATGACAGGTTTCTTATCCCCAAAAATAGCTTTGAATTTCTGCACGATACTCTCCTATGCGCGACCTACGCGAGACACAGCCTAACGTGAAACTATCTTGCATCCAAGGCAAAACATACTAGCATGTCAGTTAAACCTTGGAGGGCGCATGATGATCAAATATCGCAATTGGGATCGCCTTGGAAATGGCGGACTGAGGCTGAGCGAGCTTGGGTTTGGTGCGGCCCCTTTGGGCAATCTCTATCGCGCGATCTCTGAGGAGGATGCGCAAAACACCCTGCAAGATGCATGGGATGCAGGGTTAAGGTATTTCGATACTGCGCCGCTTTATGGGCTTGGCCTATCTGAGACGCGGATCAACCATTTTCTGCGGGGCAAGCCGCGCGAAGACTATGTGATCTCGACCAAGGTTGGGCGGCTGATGCAGGTCACAGCCCCAGAGGCGCGGGATGGGTTTGGGAAATGGTTTGATGTGCCCGCGCGGCGCGAGGTGTTCGATTATAGCTATGATGGTGTGATGCGCTCTTTTGAGGCCTCGCTCGAGCGGTTGGGAATAGACCGCATTGATGTGCTTTATGTGCATGATCTTGACCTCTTCACCCACAAGACCGATGCCGTTCTAGAGGAAAAGCGCGCCGCATTCATGGGGGGTGGCTTAGCCGCGCTGACCGCATTGCGTGATCAAGGGGTGATCACTGCATTTGGTGCGGGCCTGAATGAATGGCAAGCGTCTCAATGGCTGGCCGAGCGTGGCGATTTCGACATCTTCCTTCTTGCGGGCCGCTACACGCTGCTTGAGCAAGAGGCGCTTGAAACCTTTCTCCCCCTCTGCGCCGCGCGTGGAATTGGGATTGTCATCGGCGGCCCGTATAATTCGGGCATTTTGGCGACAGGTGCGCGCGAGGGTGCGTATTTTAACTATGAGCCTGCCCCGCGACACATCTTGGACAAGGTCGCAGCCATTGAAGCGGTTTGTGCCGCGCATGATGTGCGCCTTGTCGATGCCGCCTTTCGGTTTCCGCTGATGCATCCATCGGTGATCTCGGTGATCCCAGGTGGGCAAAGCCCTGCAGAAATGGCCAGCAATCTGAGCGCGGCACAGGCGCAAATCCCGCCCGCCCTTTGGTCTGATCTCAAATCCGCAGGATTGATGCGCCAAGACGCGCCAATCGTCTAACATCGCAACAGAGAGACAAACGATGCAAATTGATGCCCACCAACATTTCTGGAACCCTGCCCGTGGCGATTATGGATGGATGGATCCCTCAAACGCCACGCTCTATCGTCCCTATGGCCCGGATGATTTACGCCCGCATCTGGCGCGTCATGGCATCGATAAAACCGTTTTGGTGCAGGCCGCCCCAACGGTGGAGGAAAGCGCCTATATGTTGGGCCTTGCCGATGCCACGCCCTTTGTTGCAGGCGTTGTGGGATGGATTGATTTTGAAAACCCAGACGATGAGGCGGTCTTAGCGCGATTTGCACAGCATCCTAAATTCGTGGGCGTGCGCCCCATGATCCAAGATATTGAAGATGATAACTGGATGCTGCGCGCAGATATCGCATGGGCCTATAAGGCCATCGCCAAGCATGATCTGTGCTTTGACGCGCTTGGATTTCCACGACATTTGGCGAATTTCCACACCATCTTGACCCGCCACAGCGAGATGCGCTGCGTGATTGATCACTGCATGAAGCCGCAAATCCACGCGCATAGCGCCGAGACGTTTCAGGTTTGGGCCGATGGCATGGCCGCTTTGGCGCGTGACACCGAGGCCTATTTGAAATTTTCGGCCCTTGTGACCGAGGCAAATGAGGGTTGGACGATCGAAGACCTCCGCCCCTATGCGGATCATGTCTTTGCCTGTTTCGGCGCAGAGCGCATCATGTGGGGGTCAGATTGGCCCGTCTGCCGTCTGCGGGCGGAATATGACGCGTGGCGCCATGCGGCGGAGGAGCTGACCAAAACCCTAACCGCCGAAGAACGGGCGCGGGTCTTTGGCGGCACGGCGGCCGAGGCCTATCGCTTGGCGCTATAGGCCAATGGCGTGGCGCAGTTGCGCAGGGGTAATATTGGCGCGCCCCTCAAGCGGGGTTGAGACATGAAGGGCCGCCGCCCCTTGGGCAAAGGCCGCCGCCGCCGCTAAATCGGCACCGCGCGCAATCTCGGCGGCAAGCGCCCCTACGAAAGCATCCCCTGCCCCATGGGTGGAGATGACGGGCACGCGATGCGCCTTTGCCCCAAAACGGGTGCCGTCCCGCGCTTGCGCGATATAGCCATCTGCGCCCAGTGTAATGATCACCGCACGCCCTTCGCGTGCAAGCTGCGATAAGGCTGCCTCAGGATCGGGCAGATCATGCGGCAGCCCCGCCTGTATTGCGGCCTCTAGGCGATTAACCACCAAAATATCCGCCCGCCTAACCATCACCGCATCGCGCGCCAAGGCGGGGGCCGCATTCCAGATGACGGTGACATCCTGCGGCAAACGCGCCAAGAGCGCGTGATTTTCCGCAACAGGGATTTCATTTTGCAGCACGACCACTTTGGGGGGCGGGTCAAGTTTTGCCTGCTGCGCATTAATTTGGCGGTTCACGCCCGAAACGACCACGGCGCCATAGCTGCCATCATTTTGCACGATGGCCACGCTCATGCCTGAGGCCCCATCACAGGTGGCAAGCATGGACATATCGACATCTGCGCGCGCAAGTTCAGCGCGCAAAGGCTGCGCAAAATCATCTGTGCCAACCACGCCAATCATGGCAACCTTGCCCCCCATGCGGGCGGAAGAAACCGCCTGATTGCCGCCTTTGCCGCCAAAACGATAAGCCACATCTTGGCCCATCATCGTCTCATCTGGGGCGGGCAAAGCGGGGGCGTTGACAATCACATCAAGATGCAGCGCCCCCATAACAAGGATATCAGCGCCCATCAGGGATCACCCCGCCATAAAGCCGCTCAGCAATCAGCCGCTGGGTGAGTGCCGCGTTTTGCTTTTGCAACAGCTCCGACAGCTCTGAACTTTCGGCGAGTTCTGCGGCAATGGCGCGCAAACGCTCGATGATCAGGATATTTGTGCGCCCCTCTTCAATCGGGTTCAGGCCCGAATGGTCGGGAAATGTGTCGAAATAAATGACACCATCATAGCCCATGCGGTGCAATTGCACGAATAGCTCGACTGTCGCCACGGGATGCACCGTGCCCGCCATCAAGCCATCATCGCGCTTGCCATAGCCATCATTCAGATGAACCCCCAAAATCTTGGCATGGCGCTGCGCCAGATAGGCCACATGCGCGGGCATCTCATTTGCATAGAGAACATGGGCAAAATCCACAGTGACGCCCAAATTTTCGGCCCCGACTTCGCGAATGGCCAATAATGTTGTGGCCATGTCGGGCATCAGCGCAAAGGCGCGCGGCTCATTGGGTTTATATTCGATGGCAATTTGCAGATCGCGGTTATGGGCGCTGACTTCGGCCAAAGCATCAAGCGTATCGCCCCAAAGACGCGCATAATCGGCCTGAAAGGCGTAATCAAACCCGTCTTGCCCCATCCAAAGGGTCATCACGCCCCCACCCATTTCCGCCAAAGCATCTAGACCCTGCTTGGTCAGATCAATCGCCTTGCGCCGTGTTGCGGGATCTGGGTTGGTAAAGGCCCCGATGGCAAAGGCAGGGTCAGAGTAATAGCGCATCGCAAGCCCGTTTAACCCCAACCCATTGTCGCGCAACATATCGCCAATCTCACGCGCAGGACGCCCTTCGAAATGATCGGGATAGTTCAAATCCGCCGCATCCATCCCCTCAACAAGGGCGGCGGCGGCAATCATGCCCGCGATACCCCGCCCCTCGGCCAATGGTTTGAATGCATTCAGACGCGCGGCATAGCGGGGTTTATTCGCAGGATAGGACATTTACTGACTTTCAACTGGGGTCGAACAATTCTGGATGGGTCTTTTCAAGCGGGATCAAAGATTTCATCAACTGACCCAAATGGGCGCGCATCGCTTTTCGCGCCGCTTGCGGATCACGGGCGGCAATCGCATCGACCAGATCACAATGTTCTTGCAATGTCTCGGCCACGCGCCCAGGCATGGGCAAGATCAATTGCCGTGCGCGATCCACATGAACCCACCCCGTTTTGGCAATGGTCGATAATTGTTTAAACCCCGTAAAGCTGATGATGAGATCGTGCATTTCGCCATCTAGCCGATAAAATTCGGCAAAATCGCCCTCCTCAACCATCACCTTTTGCAGGCGCAAATTGCGGCGCAATTCGGTGATCTGCTCGTCTGTGATAATCTCGGCCAAAAGCTCGGCGCAGGCCAGTTCGATACTTTCCCGCAGAAACGCACCTTCGCGAATTTCCTCCATCGAGAAGCGCGCGACAAATGTGCCAGATTGCGGCACCACATCCACCAGACCCTCGTTGGAGAGGCGTGTGATCGCCTCTGCCACAGGGGACCGCGACACGCCAAGCGTTGCGCAAATATCCTGCTTGCGCAGCGCCTCGCCCGGTTTGTAGCGCAAGGTCAAAATTGCCTCACGCAGGGCGGCGTAGGTGCGCCGTGCCAAATTCCCTTCATAGGCATCCAAAGACCGCAGCCTAACTTCGCTACCCTGCGCGGGGTCTGATGGTGAATTCTCTTGCATCGTGTCGCTCAATCTCGATAATTCTAGCATGTTAGTATGATTGCCGTGGAAATTTCAAGATCGTAAACTCTCAATTTGAATGAATGATGCCAGCGATGACCCAAGATATTTTGATCCTGAACGCAGATGACACGGTCGGAATTGCCCTAGTTGATATCCGATCAGGCGCGGCTCTATCATCTTTTGAAACGCTTGCGCAATCCGACATTCCAAAAGGGCATAAATTTGCATTGCGCAGTATTGCCAAGGGCGCGGCGGTGATCCGCTATGGCCAGATTATCGGCTATGCGACCGAAGATATTGCCGCAGGCGCGCATGTGCATAGCCACAACCTGTCTTTTGGCGCTCACAAACGCGGCTATGAATTTGCCACGCAAAACACCCCCCTTCCTGCGGCGGATGAAAGCGACAGCTTTATGGGCTATCATAGGCCTGATGGGCAGGTCGGCACGCGCAACTACATTGGCATTCTGACATCCGTGAACTGCGCGGGCAGCGTAGCCCGCTTTATCGCAGAGGCTGCTGAAAAATCAGGGTTGTTGGAGGATTTCCCAAATGTCGATGGGATTGTCCCGATTGTGCATAGTTCTGGCTGCGGGATGTCTGGTTTGGGTGAGGGGTATCAGATGCTTTTTCGAACCTTGGCGGGATATTCGAAAAATCCAAATTTCGGGGCGATCCTGTTGGTCGGTCTGGGCTGCGAGGTGATGCAGGTGCCTGACCTGATCGGCCCTGCCCGCCTGCGCGATGGCGAGAGTTTCCGCTATATGACCATTCAGCAGACAGGCGGCACAAAGCGCACAATTGAACGGGGTCTCAGCATGCTGCGCGAGATTGCAGCCGTGGCCAATCGTGCAACACGCGCCCCTGCGCTCGCCTCAAAATTAGTGGTAGGCATGCAATGTGGGGGCTCGGACGGCTATTCTGGCATCACCGCCAACCCTGCCATGGGGTATGCGTCTGATTTAATCGTGCGTCAGGGCGGCACCACAATCCTGTCTGAAACCCCAGAAATCTATGGGGCAGAGCATCTTTTGACCCGCCGCGCGATATCCCCCGAAATTGGTGAAAAACTGATTTCGCGCATTCAGTGGTGGGAAGATTATACCGCCCGAAATGGCGGCGAGATGGACAATAACCCATCCCCAGGCAACAAACGCGGCGGGCTGACCACAATTCTTGAAAAATCTTTGGGCGCGGTTGCAAAAAGTGGAACAGCCCCTTTGGCGGGGGTTTATGAATTTGCAGAAGCCCTGACCACGCAGGGCTTTGTCTATATGGACAGTCCTGGATATGACCCATGCTCGGTCACAGGGCAGATTGCCTCAGGCGCAAATATCATCACGTTCACCACGGGCCGTGGGTCTGTGTCGGGCTATATGCCCACGCCTTGTATCAAGCTTTCGACCAATGATGATCTTTATGCCCGCATGGGGGACGATATGGATATCAATTGCGGTGACATCATCAGCGGCGGCATCAGCCTTGCTGATAAAGGGCAAGAGATTTACCGCGAAATCCTACGCGTGGCCTCAGGCGGCACCACGAAAAGCGAGGAACTGGGCTTTGGCGGGGTCGAATTCGTGCCGTGGCAAGTGGGGGCGGTGATGTAGTTGGATCATAGCGACAGCTTGCGATCCAGATGCACATATCCGCCATCCACGAACATCCATTGCCCCGTGGTATGGCCCGACCGCGCAGAGAGCAAAAACACCACCATTGCCGCGATTTCCGCGCTTTCGGTCATGCGGCGCGACAGGGGGATTGCGGCCTCGATCTTGCCGCGCATCCCATCTGGATCAGGCAAGGTCGACAGCCAGTTTTGATACATGGGCGTCATCACCTCGGCGGGCAAAACAGCATTCACGCGGACACCCTCTGGGGCCAGCTCCGCCGCCCATTCCCGCGTCAAACCCAAGACGCCCGCCTTTGCGGCCACATAGGCCGATGTGCCGCCCTGCCCTGTCACAGCGGTTTTTGAGGCTACATTGACCACCGCGCCACGGCTTGCGCGCAGGTCATGATGCAGGTGATGCATCAAGGTGTAATATTGCACGAGGTTGAGATTGAGAGAGGCCCGAAACGCGTCAGGCCCCGCCTCTAGACCCACGCCATCATTGAGGCCTGCATTATTCACAAGCCCGTAAATCGTCCCAAATTCATCGCGAATATCGCTCAATGCCGCCGCACAGGCCGCATCATCGGTCAAATCAAGGGTGACGGATGTCGCAATCTGCGCCACCTTGCAGGGGTTTTTGTCGATCACGATGACCTTGGCCCCTTCGGCCACAAGATCCTGCACAATCGCCTCGCCAATCCCCGATGCCCCGCCTGTCACGATGCAGGGTTTCCCCTTTAGCCCAAAATCCATGACCCGCCCCCGTTTCTCGCTTGCATGACCCCCACGTTTCACAGGGGCGACCGTCCATCCCATTCCCCTTGCGTGTGCGCAGGCTTTCGGCAATCCTATTGCTGCAACGCATAGAATGGAGCGGGACAGATGTTTGTAAGATGCGCCTTTTTTAAGGGTAAAATCAAGGATGGCATGGAGGCAGACTTCCACAGTCATTGGCGCGAAAATCTTGTGCCGCTTTGGTCGGCCTTTCCCAATCTGCAAGAGTTGCGCGTCATGCGTGAAGTGGAAAGCGATGACCCCGACAGCCCCTTCCCGCTTGTGATGGCCATGAAATTCAAAACCCGCGATGACATCGAAGAGGCGTTGAATTCCCCCACAAGATGGCAAAGCAAAGAAGTGTCAAAGCGGCTATTCGACATGTTTGACGGCCATGTCATCCACACAGTCTTTGCCGCCGATCAGTTTAATCCGATGTAAGCAGCTCATCAAAGGGTGGGGTGGCGGACAGACAGGGATTCGAACCCTGGAGACGGTTTCCCGCCTACACGCGTTCCAGGCGTGCGCCTTCGACCACTCGGCCACCTGTCCGTGAGGGGTCTCCTATAGGATATCACCCCCCTTGTGCAACCCGTGAATTGACATCCCCCGCAGAGAATTTCACCGTGGCACCAGTTTAGGCAAACCCGATGCTGACGCGGCGGTTTTGGCGGCCTTTGTTTTCGATTTTAAGGATCTCTAATTTGCCGATCTCGCCTGTGCGCGCAACATGGGTGCCGCCGCAAGGTTGCAGGTCAATCTGCGCCGCCCCCTCGCCGATTTGCACAAGACGAATGCGGCCCGCGCCGCGCGGGGGTTTGACCGAGAGGGTTTTGACCATCTCAGGCTTTGCATCCAATTCCGCCTCGGTGATCCAGTGCTGTGTTACGGGCAGGTTGCGATCAACCAATGCGTTAAGTTGACCTTGCAGGATCATACGCTCGGGTAAACTATCGGGAATGTCGAAATCAAGCCGCCCACGTTCTGCGCCAATCGCCCCGCCTGTCACCCCATAGGGCAGCACAACAGACAATAGATGCAAGGCCGTGTGCATGCGCATATGGTTAAAGCGGCGCGCCCAATCAAGACGCTGCTCAACCGCCGCGCCAGATTTTGGCAGGGCCACGGGTTCGGCAGGCAAGAGAACAACATCCCCACCCTCGCCCTTCATCGTGGTGGCGATGGCGATGCGCCCGCCCTCGTAATCCAACCACCCGCTATCGCCCGGCTGCCCGCCCCCTTGGGCATAGAAGATGGTTTGATCCAAGATAATCCCACCTGCATCCGTCAGCCCCTTAACTGTCGCAGGCGCAGTTTTGCGATAGGCATCTTCCAGAAATAAAAGCTCACTCATACCAGCACTCAAGATTTAGGGGCGGCAAGCGCCTCGGGGTTGCGCAGCCACAAATCACGCTGTGCGAATGGGATTTCGATACCTGCCTCGCGGAACCTGCGCAGCAGTTCAAGGTTCATCTCGGATTTCACCGACAATAGGAAATTGACATCTCGCAGGATCGCGCGAATTTCAAATTCCAACGCATCCGCCCCAAAATTCACCATCAAGATGGTTGGTTTTGGTTTCAAGATCACCATCGGATGCGCCTCGGCCACCTCGGTCATGATTTTCATCACAAGCTGCGGATCGCTGTCATAGGCCACCCCAACAGGCAAAATCAGGCGACCTGTGTTGGAGGAGTGGGTCATATTGGTGACCACCCCCGCAATCAAATCGGCATTCGGCACAATCAAATCAGAACGATCAAAGGTTTCAATTCGGGTGGAGCGCACAGAGATTTCGCGCACATAGCCCATCCGGCCATTGACCTCGATCCAATCGCCCTCTTTGAACGGGCGCTCGATCAACAAAATGATCCCTGAGACGAAATTGGACACGATTGTTTGCAGGCCAAAACCGATACCGACCGACAGCGCACCAGCCACAATCGCGAGGGAGGATAGATCAATTCCTGCCGAGGTGATGGCAAAAAGTGCGGCCAAGAAAATGCCGACATAGCCCGTTGCCGCCAAAATCGCGCTTTGACCGCCTTGGTCGATTTGGGTTTTTGGCAGAAGGTTATAGCGCAGCGTGCTTTGAAGCGCGCGGGTTGCCGTATAGCCAATCGCAAAGACAATTGCGAAAATCAGGAAATTGCGGGGCGAAATCGTCACGCCGCCAATGGTGAACCCCGAGACAATCTGCGCCCAAATGTCAGATAATTGCGCGGGCCGCACCCCCCAGATCAAGGCAAAGGCGGGTAAGGACGCCAAGACCAGGATAAACCCAATCAAGGTCGGGGTCAGGGCCTCGTCCAACCCCTCGCTGCGGCGGGTCAAGGCCCCGTAGGCATCAGTCACCACCCGCTGCAAGATACCTAGAACCGCAAGCAAAGACAGGCTGAACAACATCGGCAACAGGAAGGACGATCCCGCGGCGAAATAACCGACCCCCGCTAAAATCGGCCCCAAAAGACCAAGCGCCATGACCGCCAAAGACAGCGTGCGTGTCATGCGCAGCATCAGGGGACGCGCGCCATCCAGCTGCGCTGAATTTTTGACGTGAAGGGCCAAAAGACGGCCCAATTGCCACATCATCAGACCCGCTAAGACCACGATTGGGAAACTGATCACCAATCGATCAGCGGAGGTGAAATTTTCGGTTTGTGCGACCTGCCCCACCAAAAGCCACAGCCCCACAATCGCCCCCAAAATCCGCGCCAAGCGGCGGCCTGTTGCGCGTGTCGCCTCGTCTAGGCGCAGAAGGGGGCGGTTGGCCTCATCGAAGGGGAAAACCTGCCGCCCAAGCCATATCGCCGCCATAAAGCTGAGCGCCATCGGGGCGGCCATTTGCACCAACACCGCCGCGCGAAACCCGACCATGCCCGAAATCTGCACCGCATAGGCCAAGGCCCAAACCCCAAAGACGGGCATGGCATGATGCAAGAGTGACAGACCAAACAGGGCAAGCCGCGCTGTGGGGGTCGGGCTTGGGCTGTGATGCGTTTGCATCCACCGCCCCACAAACCCCCTGCCACGGGTCAAGAGAACAAGCCCCAAAATCACAAAGATCGCCACAAGCGGCAGGTTCGCCCCAAGGGCGGATATCTGCGCAGGCGCAAGTGAGTAGGTTACGACCTCCTGCCCTACGGCAAAAGCGAAGCCAAGCAGTGTTGCAACCGCACTGGGCCAATTGGCGGGGTTAATCGGAGCGGGTTCCAGCTGCAACAAGGCGCCCGCCTGACGGGCGGCGATTTGCGCATCAATTTCGCCGATGAGGCCTTGCGCCTCGCGATAGGCCGCCTCCGCGCGCCGCGCGGGTGCCTCTGCATCGGTCAGGCGTTGGGTCAAATCCGCGCGTTCTGCGGCAATCGCAGCAGGCTCGACCTCCCCCTCTGCGGGGACAGGGCCAAGGGCCGCGATCTGTTCGCGCAATGTTGCGATGCGACTGGCATTGATATCTTGCGCGTCCAAAAACACCGTGCGCCACGTGACGATCTCAGCGCGCACCGCCTCGAGCATCGAGGTTGACGCGCGATCCCCGTCAATCATCACCTGCGCGCGCGCACTCAGTTGTGACCACGCAGTGTAATCAGGCGGGTCTTGTGCCAAAACCTCGGCTGTGAGGCTAAGCCAAAAGACCGCAAAAGCGATCAAAAGCCGCGTCAAGGCCAAACTTGGTCGTGCGAATGTCATCATTACTCAAATACCACGGGCAAATCCGCCGCACCGCAATCAAGCCATGCGGGCACGGGAAGGCCTTTTTCACGCAAAAATTCAGGGTTGTAGAGCTTTGATTGATAGCGGGTGCCATAGTCGCACAAAATGGTCACGATGGTATGACCCCGCCCCATCTCGCGCGCCATGTGAACCGCGCCTGCGATATTCACCCCTGATGAGCCGCCAAGGCACAAGCCCTCCGTGCTGAGCAAATCAAACACGATCGGCAGCGCCTCTTGATCCGAGACGCGATAGGCGCAATCAGGCGTGAACCCCTCTAAATTCGCGGTGATGCGCCCCTGCCCGATCCCTTCGGTGATCGAGGTTCCGGGCGCGTCAAAGGTTCCATTGGTGTAAAAGCTATAAAGCGCGGCCCCTTCAGGATCAGCCAAACCGATGCGCACGCCTTTGGGTTGCAGCGCGGCACCAACCCCCGCCAATGTGCCGCCCGAGCCAACCGCGCAGATGAACCCATCCACCTTGCCCGCGGTCTGTTCCCAAATCTCGGGGCCCGTTGTCTCAATATGCGCCTGACGATTGGCTGTATTGTCAAACTGATTGGCCCAAATTGCCCCATTAGGTTCGGATTTTGCTAGTTCAGCCGCCAAACGCCCCGAATATCGCACATAATTGTTCGGATTTTTATAGGGTGCCGCAGGCACTTGCACCAATTCGGCACCCGCCAAACGCAGCATGTCTTTCTTTTCTTGGCTTTGCGTTTCGGGGATCACGATCACAGTGCGAAACCCAAGCGAGGCCCCAACCAGCGCAAGACCAATGCCCGTATTGCCCGCCGTGCCCTCAACAATCGTGCCGCCGGGCTTGAGATCACCGCGCGCAATGGCATCGCGAATGATGTAAAGCGCTGCGCGATCCTTGACCGACTGACCAGGATTCATGAATTCCGCTTTGCCCAAAATCTCGCACCCAGTCTCATCGCTGACTTTGTTCAGACGGATCAGGGGCGTATTGCCAATCGCAGCAGAAAGATCGGAATAAATGGTCATAGCGAGCGCCTTTTTGGCAGAATTCTTTGCTTTCTCAAGGGATAGGTGGGATGGGGCGATAACTCAAGGGGCGTTGGCGCTATTGTGAGGGCCAGCCCCGCGCAGCACGCATGCGATCAAGCGCCATCAAAGATAGCAAAAGCGGTGCATTGCTCAGACGCGCCTCCTGTACAAGGCGAAAGGCTTCGTCAAAGGGCAAGGTAAAGGCGCGAATATCCTCGCCTTCGGCCAACAGGCCATGGGTGCTGTCATAATCCTGCGCCAAATCAGCAAGGCCGATGTAAGAAATCAGGATTTGCGCAACCGCCCCTTGGCTTGGGTAATACCGCCCGATGAGATGCAGCGCGCGCAGCGCAACCCCTGCTTCCTCGCGGGCTTCGCGCTGTGCAGTCTGCTCATAGGTTTCGCCCTCGTCACATATGCCTGCCACAGTCTCGAGCAGCCATGGGTTTGGGTCACCTTGAACCACAGCGGCAGGGCGGAATTGTTCAATCAAAAGCACCAAGTCCCGCTTGGGGTCATAAGGCAGCACAGTGACAGCTTCGCCCAGATCAAGGATCAAACGCCCCGCAGGGTCAGACAGGCTGCCATCAAATCGTTGGCAAGAGGCCGCAATGTCGATTAAATTAAAAAATCCATTATATACATAACTTTGATGCGCGATATTCATGCGGCGCTTGAGGGTCTCGCCCGCAGGCGGATGATCGCCCGCACGCAGATGGGCCTGCGCCCTTGCGCGAATAATCGGCAGGCGGGCAGCAACGGCCTTGGCCGTTTCAATACCATATGACGACATGATGTCTTGCGCGGCCAAACGTGTCAGCGCGCCATGTGCCACAGCCCAAGTTGCAGGGTCAAAGGCCCCACCCTTTGGCCAAGACCCACCTTCAGGTGGCAGATAAATCTGCAGCGGTCGCGCCTCATGGGAAATGGTTGTGCGGGTGTATCCAAACACATCCTCATAAAAATCTAGCCGTGCGAGATCGCCCGCATCCAACCCGTGCAAAATGTCTATCTCGCAGTCCGCCCCATCCTCGGGCCAGATCATGGGATAATGCTGTTCGGCAACCATCGCCACACGATAGCCAGAAAGACGGGCAGATGGCATCTCGCCCCCTGCCCGCCCTAAGACAATCTTGAGGATATCAGGATCACGCAGCGTGCCGTAAAGCGCGAGATCAGTCATACTATCCCTCAGCTTGGCTTGCGCACCGTGATTTGGGTCACATCACAATTGCGGAAATGAAAGGTTGCGGCACAAGAGGTTAGATAGAAATTCCACATCCTGCGGAAGCGATCATCAAACCCAAGGGCGGCCACCTCATCCCAACGATCGTTGAAGGTGTCATACCAACGCCGCAAGGTCTGGCTGTAGCTTTCGCCAAATTCAATTGACCCCGCAACCTCAAGCCCCGCTTTTTGCACTTCTTCGCGCAAAACAACGGGCGATGGCAGCATACCACCGGGAAAGATATATTTCTGAATGAAATCGACCGTATTGCGGTAAATCTGCCAACGGGGATGCTGAACTGTAATGATTTGCAAAGTCGCCTGTTTGCCAGGTTTCAAGCGATCTCGCAGCGTTTTGAAATAGACGGGCCAATATTTCTCGCCAACCGCCTCGAACATCTCAATCGAGGCGATCCCATCATAAAGCCCCGTTTCATCGCGGTAATCTTGCATCTTGATCTCGACCTGATCAGACAGGCCCGCGCGGGCAATCCGATCAACCGCGTAATCATGCTGCTCGCGCGAGATGGTTAGGCCCGTGACCTTAAGGCCGCGTTCGCGCGCGGCATATTCGGCAAACCCACCCCATCCACAGCCGATTTCCAAAATATGATCCCCAGGCTGTGCGCCCATCTGATCCACCATCGAGGCGTATTTGGCGATCTGCGCGGCCTCAAGGCTTTCTTGGCCCGTTTGGAACAGGGCCGAGGAATAGGTCATCGTGTCATCAAGCCACAATTTGTAGAAATCATTGCCCAGATCATAGTGATAAGAGATATTCTTGCGCGCTTGAGATTTGGAATTGCTTTGCAGCCAAAACCGAAAGCGCTCGTAGGCGCGAGCGATTTTGAGACCCAAGAAACCATCATAGATATCGTCATTGCCCGCGTGAACCAGATCAAGAAAGGCTTGCAGGTCAGGGGTTGACCACCACCCATCCAAATAGGCCTCGCAAAACCCAAGATCCCCTTCGCGGATCAGGCGCGCAAACACATCCACATTGTGAATGTGAATTTCAGCAACAGGCCCCTGTCCAGCCCCTTCGGCGCGGAAGATGCGACTATCGGGCAGAACCATATCCAAACGGCCGTTTTTCATGTCCACAGATTTGGCAAAAACCGCCTCAAAATAGCGCGGTAGGTTTGGTTCACCTTTGGTGGTTGTTTTTATTGTCATCGTTCCCCCTGACATTGTCAGCCAGTTTCGCCTTAAACCTGTGCAGGCTCAAGCGAATTCATCTCATCGTTGCATGTGTTAAGAATTTCGCGCGCTATATGCGGCAAGCGCCCGCGCGCGCCCCTCGGCTAGATCCACAATGGGTCGGGTGGGATAGCCCATATTAGGCTGCAAATTCCACGACCGCGGCGCGGCTTCGAAGAAATCAAGCGCGGTTTGCGATGCAGGGTTTGATAGCTCAGCAATCCAGCGCGCCCGATACCGCCCGTGCTTGTCGAATTTTTCGCCTTGGGTTTCTGGGTTGAAGATGCGGAAATAAGGGGCCGCATCAGGGCCAGAGCCCGCAACCCATTGCCACCCCATCGCATTGGCGGCGGGATCCCAATCAATCAGGCAATCGGCGAACCAATCAAGCCCAATTTTCCAATGGCACATCATATGTTTGGTCAAATAGGACCCCACCAACATCCGCGCGCGATTATGCATGCGCCCCGTCACATACAGCTCGCGCATCGCAGCATCGATCACTTGAATGCCCGTCCGTCCCTGTTTCCACGCCAGAACCTGCGGGGCATGCGGGTCGGTGGCCCATGGGAAACTGTCCCAGTCAGGGCGCCAATTTTCAGTCGCAATCTGGGGCGAATGATAAAGAAGATGATAGGCGAATTCGCGCCAAACCAATTCCTTCACAAAATGCTCGGCCCCCGCCGCACCATGGCGATGTGCCTCCCACCCCATATGCCAAATCTCGCGCGGGCTGATTTCGCCAAGCGACAGATGCTCGGACAGGTTAGAACAGGCGTCTTGATCGAGAAAATCACGCTTGTCCTTATAGGCGGCCACCTTGTCACCGAGGAATTGCGCCAGACGGGTTTGGGCGGCCTCGGCCCCGATTTGCGCATAGCGCGCCAAAACGCCCGCGCCACGGCGCATGTGCGGCGCAAGGTTCAGATCCTCGGCCGATAGACTGTCAAGCGCGTGATCTACCCCGCGCAAGGCGGGCACAGGCAAGGGGCGCGCCACATCACGTCCCATCGCCGCGCGCCAATAGGGGGTATAGACGCGATAAAACCCGCCCTGCCCTGTTTGCACTTCCCATGGCTCGAACAGGAGATGGCCATTATGGCTCTGCGCGGCGATGCCATGATCGCGCAACGCGGTCTTGATGGCGCTGTCGCGCGCGCGGGCATGGGGGTCATAGAGCCTGTTCCAATGCACCGCCTTGGCCCCAGTCGTGGCCACAAGATCCGCCAAGACCGCATCAGCCGCCCCCTTGCGGATCACCAGATCAAGACCCTGCGCATGATAGGCGCGGGCCAAGGCGCGCAGCCCAACTTCATAGCGCCAACGGGGGGCCGCGCCCATCTGATCAATGCTGTCATCCAAAATCACAACGGGGATCACAGGCCCCATGGCGGCGGCGGCCACAAGCGCGGGATTATCGCTGAGACGAAAATCACGGCGGATCCAATATAGGACAGGCGCGTCTGTCATGGCCCCTCTTTTTTATCTTTGGCCGCTGGCGCGATTGGCCTTGGCATTTACTGTTTTGGGGCGGTGTCATAAGGCCCAACCCGATCCTTTGGGTGCAAGCTAGTGCAGCATCTGGCGGGTCAAGGTATGGGGGGTAAAATCTCGGGTCACAAACTGCTTAATGCTTTGGCACTTGCCCGATCCCAAAGCGCGAATTTCGCGAATCCTCTTGCGTGATGGTTGGCTTCGCCCTAGCGTCCGTTGCGATTTTTCCCTTAACTCACAGGATTGGGATTGCTGCTTATGACCAAGAAAATGCTCTTTAGCACTGTTGCACTGATGGCGATGTCTGGTGTGGCCCTCGCCCAAGATAGCGAATTGACCGTGTTCGATTATTCGGGGTTTGAAGAACCCGGCTACCACCAACCCTATATCGACCAACATGGCGCAAGCCCCAGCTTTGTGTTCTTCGGGGATGAGGACGAAGCGTTTCAGCGTCTCGTCTCTGGGTTCAAATCCGATGTGACCCATATCTGCGCAGGCTCCGTGCCGCGGTGGCAAGAGTCGGGCATCATCGAACCATGGGATCAGAACCGCATCGCGGCCTTTGACAATCTCAATGCAAGCCTCGTGGGCCAAGATGTGCTTGCGGGCACGTCTGAGTTGTTCTTCCTGCCCACCGATTACGGCACGACCGCGATCACCTATAACACCGAGGAAGTGACCGCCGAACAGGTGGCCTCCTTGCAGGTCTTCACTGATCCCGCCTTCGCGGGCCGCTTGTCGATCCCTGACAATGTGGATGACGCCTATGCGCTGGCCTATCTGGCGACAGGCGTGACCGATTGGACAAAAGCCACCGATGCCGAGTTCGAGGCCGCCACCGAATGGCTGCGTTCGATTCACGAAAACCTGCGCACCTATTGGACCGACCCCGCCGAATTGGGCCAGTTGATGGCATCGGGCGAGGTTCTGGTGGCTTGGGCATGGAACGAGGTGCCCGTGGCATTGGCGGATGAAGGCTTCCCCGTTGGGTTCGAGCGTAACACGGTCGAGGGCACATCTGTCTGGCTCTGCGGCTATGTGAATATGGCCGATGCGCCAGGGTCCGAGGACAAGGCCTATGACTTCGTCAACGCGATGCAGTCCGAGGTGTCAGCACAGCCCCTGCTTGATGGCGGCTTTGGCACCGCCAATAGCGCGGCCCTTGCCGCCCTTGGCGCAGACACGCTCGAGGCCAATGGCTTGGGCGAAGTGACCGTGCCCGTTCTGGCACAGCTGCCCATCAGCAACGACCGCCGCGAAGCACAGGCCGAGGCCTTTGTGCGGATCAAAGCAGGCTTCTGATTTAGGTCAGAAGGTGGAATGAGACGAGCGCCCGAAAGGGCGCTCGTTTTGTGTTTTTTTGGGGGGGGAAGTTGTTCGTGCTTAGCGCTTCTTGAGGGCGCTCCTAGCCAAAAATGGACATTCATTCTGCGCCTACATCGGATACAGCTGGCTACAGGTCCAGTGGGCCCAAAGCCTGCAACCTGTCTGCAATTCGCTTCGGTAGGTCAGCAAACCTGTCTACTAACTTGCTTTTGAATGGCTCGAAGTCTCGGAAGGTGTGGGCCATAGCCTTGTCGCAGCGGAACAAATCACATTCGTATGCGTAGCACATCTGCATGAGGTCCATCACATCAGAGCGCTTGAATGCATACCCCGGCTTCAAAACGCTTGAAAAGTAATGACTGAAATGCCCGGCGCGGCCTTTCCCGACCGGTGCTTCCAATTTCTCAAGATCAAGATCATGAACAGGCAAAGAGAATTGCTTAGTCAGCCGACGTGCTTCCTTTTTGTCAATACCAGCTTTCATGAGTTTTGACCTCATAGATAGATGAGCCGCGTTTATGTCCTGAAAACTTGTGACAATTTTTTGACTCTGACCAACAAGACGCTCGATATCATCGGTTGCTTTTCCAAAATATTCGTCGATGACGTTCGGGTGATCGGCATAGTCATATACGATGCGGCTGTATTCAGCGGGGTCTGAGAGCCATGCATTCATGCGCCGTTCAAATTCACTATCGCTACACTGCCCCTGTATAAACCGCGGCAAAACACGGCTTTCGATGATCTCATCGGTCACGGGAAATCCCGCATAGTCGGATCTCTTCAGGCCCCATGTGGAACCGATACTCCTGATCAACTCCTTCAGAGATGTCTTTCTGCCCAGCTGGCGGCGTTGGTTACGGTTCAATCCCTTAACCTTTTTCAACTCATCAACCAACACAACATGCATATGGCGCTTGAAATCCTGCGCCGATACTACCTTTTCATCCAGCCCGACCATCCATCTGCCCCCGTTAGAAAAAACCGCGCCCTTGGCAAGGTCGGTGATCGGGGGGAATGCGTTGGGGCCGCATACATCCTTAATCAACTGCCCGCGCCGAACCCGCTCTGGCCTGTTTGCCGCATCAGGCTTGGTGATGACCTCAATTATAGTGGCGAATGAGAACCCTATTACGATTTCGCCGCGATCCCTAAAACTGATTAGCTTTTCCAATACTTTATGGTTCGGGCCGTTATCCGGCTCGTAGAAAAGGTTAAGGTAATCCTGCGTATCCAAGTAGACGATCAAAGGGATAGCACAGCATAAAGCGAACCGGAGCCAAAAAAGAAGATGATCCAATCACGTTTCATAAATAAATTCTCTGTCGGCGCCTTTTTTGCAATTACAGAGAAGGTTAAGGAGGACCGGCTCCGACTTTGCAACCTCCGCCCCCTGCGCATAGCTGCAATTGACGGGGGGCGCAGCGCCCCCCCTTCCCATCCGCCCCCGCAGCGCTTATATTCCCCCTGTCCCTCTCGGGGGGCTATGGACATAAACGCGCTCGTAATAAGCGGATCGGACCCGGGGGCGGTACCCGGCGGCTCCACCATACCCCGTCATTTGCGGATCATGGGGCCGAAATAGGATCGACGAACGTCTAAAGGGGTTAGCTTTGTCTCGGTGAGATACCACCGTTATCGGTTCAAATCGTACAGTTGCAAATGACAACCGTGCTCCGGCAATGGCCTTGGCTGCGTAAGCAGTTCGGGTCGCCGAAACTAAGCCCTTGCGCCTAGCCGCGTAAGGCGGGGTCCGCAGGCACCTGGCAACAGAAGCCTGCACTTCCCCCCCCGATTGCCACCTAAATCGCGAAAAAGATTTTCTTGCAGATGCAAGGAAAAGTGATCCAATCCCCTGTCCCCGCCGAATAAGAGGAAAGACAGGGCTTGGAAGGGTCAGATGGGCATCGTTGATATTCTAAATTTCGCGGCGGGCGCGATCACCATCGCCCTTGGCGCGCTTGGGTGGTTGGCCACGCGTTGGACGATGGATGTGCTTGATATGCGCGCAGGCCCCACCAATATGGCCTATACCGAAGTCTCTGCCGCCTCGGGCTGTTTGTTTGTGGGCCTTGGTCTGGGCGCGATCTTGATCAATGACCCGCTGGCATGGGTTGTGGTGGGATTGGCTTATGCGGGGGCGGCGCTTGGTCGGATCACCTCGATCCTGCGCGACAAGGCGTGGTCGCGTCAAAGCCTGACCTTTTTTGGCTGCGAGGCGGGATTGGCCGCGTGGTTGATCCTCGCAAATAGCTGAGGCGCGGGCCAAAACCGCGCTTTCTTTCCGTTCCGAATCTTCTATGCTTGGGGCTGCAGATGCAGCAAAGGCAATGATGATGAGTTCGAGTTCCAACGCCTCTATCCCCTATGGTCGATTGATGCATCACGCGATGCGCAAGCTGATCCAGACTGTGCTAGAGGATGTTGCGGATAACGGCCTGCCGGGGAACCATCATTTCTTTATCACCTTCTCCACGGGCCATCCTGATGTGGAAATGGCCGATTGGCTGCGCGAGCGGTATGACGCGGAAATGACCATTGTGATCCAACATTGGTATGACGCGCTTGAGGTGGATGAGGACGGGTTTTCCATCGTTCTGAATTTTGGCGACAACCCCGAGGCGCTGCGCGTGCCTTTTGACGCGATTGTCACCTTTGTTGATCCTTCGGTTGAATTTGGTCTGCGGTTTGAATCGGTGGAAGCCGAAAATGACACCCCTGATCCAGACACCCCCGCCGAGGATGACCCCGTCACAGACCCCGACCCCGCCCCGAAAGGGGCCAAAGCGCAGGGCGAAGTGGTATCTCTGGATCGGTTCAGAAAAAATACCTGAAATTTGTGGGCATCCCGCATATTCGACATAAATAAATTACAATATCCCTGCATCGGATGCGGTATGAACAAAGATCTGCGCCTATTCCTCTCTCAGATTGTGTCAAAACCCCATCAGGTTGTGGCATTGGCCCCCTCATCGGCGGCGCTGTGCCAAGAGATGGTTGCAGGTCTTGATCCCAATAAAGGCCCCGTGATCGAATTGGGCCCGGGCACGGGCAATATCACCCGCGCCATTTTGGGCCGTGGCATTGCCCCGCAGATGCTGCATTCGGTTGAGATGAACCCCAACTTTTGCACCCATCTGCGCGAGAGTTTTGCAGGGGTGAATGTCCATCACATGAGCGCCTGTGATCTCGACAAGTTGGGGTTAAACAATGTGCAGGCCGTGATCTCGGGCCTGCCGCTCCTGTCGATGCCCATCGGGGTGCAGCGCGATATTCTCAAAGGCAGTTTCAACAGCCTCGCGCGCGAGGGCAGCTTTGTGCAATTCACCTATGGGCCAAACCCTTCGGTGAATGCCGATCTGCGCAAAGAGATGGCCCTGTCATGGACATGCAGCGATAAGATTTGGCGCAACCTGCCCCCTGCCCGCGTCTATCGCTTTACGCGGCCGATGCACTAAATTCCCCGTTGCGATTAAGCGGCGCAGGCCCTATTTGGTATGCAACAGCATACTGGAGGATCTTTGATGACCCAAACCCGCACCGAATCCGATAGTTTTGGCCCGTTGGAGGTTCCTGCCGACCGCTATTGGGGCGCGCAGACACAGCGCAGCTTGATGAACTTCCCCATTGGGTGGGAGAAACAGCCCGTTGCCATCGTGCGCGCCCTTGGGGTGATCAAACGCGCCTGTGCCGAGGCGAATAAGGCAAGCGGCAAACTGCCCGCGAACTTGGCCGATGCCATGATCACCGCTGCGCAAGAGGTGATCGATGGCAAGCTTGATGATCATTTCCCCCTTGTGGTGTGGCAAACAGGCTCTGGCACGCAATCCAACATGAACGCGAATGAGGTGATCTCGAACCGCGCGATTGAGATTTTGGGCGGTGTGATTGGGTCGAAAACCCCCGTTCACCCCAATGACCATTGCAATATGGGGCAATCGTCTAACGACACCTTCCCCACCGCCATGCATATCGCCGCCGCAATGACCGCGCGTGATGTGTTGCTGCCTGGCCTCGACAAACTGGCCGCCGCCCTTGAGGCGAAGTCCAAGGAGTTCAAAGACATTATCAAGATTGGGCGCACCCATACCCAAGATGCGACCCCGCTGACCTTGGGGCAAGAATTCTCGGGCTATGCGCAGCAAATCCGCAATGGGATTGCCCGTATCGAAATGGCCCTGCCGGGCATTTACGAATTGGCGCAGGGCGGCACAGCGGTTGGCACTGGCCTGAACACAGATAAAGGCTGGGACACCACCGTTGCGGCCAATATGGCGCGGATCACGGGCCTGCCCTTCATCACCGCGCCCAATAAATTCGAAGCCTTGGCCGCGCATGATGCGATGGTCTTTATGTCGGGCGCGATTAAAACAACGGCGATGGCCGCCTATAAGATCGCCAATGATATGCGCTTCTTGGGCTCTGGCCCGCGGTCGGGCCTTGGGGAATTGATCCTGCCCGAAAATGAACCAGGCAGCTCAATCATGCCCGGCAAAGTGAACCCAACACAGGCCGAGGCGATGACACAGGTCTGCGCCCATATCTTGGGCAATGATGCCGCGATTTCCTTTGCGGGCAGCCAGGGCCATTTTGAATTGAACGTCTATAACCCGATGATGGCCTATAACCTGCTGCAATCCATGCAGCTGTTGGGGGATGCTGCGGATAGCTTTACCGAGCGTATGCTGAAAGACACACAGGCCAATGTCGAGCGGATCGAAAAACTGATGCGCGAAAGCCTGATGTTGGTCACCGCGCTTGCGCCCACGATCGGTTATGACAATGCCACCAAGGTTGCGAAAACCGCCCATAAGAATGGCACGACCTTGCGCGAAGAGGCCATCAATCTGGGCTTTGTCGATGGGGAAACCTTTGACCGCGTGGTGCGGCCCGAAGATATGATTGGCCCAAAAGGCTAATCACTGCTGCATTTTCATCACGGATGATGGGGTGCCTCTTGCAGGCATCCCATTTTTCTTGCCAAATCACTGATGAAACCGCCAGATAGCCACCTTGCAAAGAGTGACGAGTATGAGCCAGATCATCAATCTGCGCCGCGCGCGCAAGGAAAAACAACGCATGAAGAACCGCGGACAGGCATCTGAAAATGCTGTAAAATTTGGTCAATCAAAGGCTGAGAAATTACTCGCTGCCACGCGCGAGGCGCGTCTTCTCGAAGTGTTGGATCAGCATAAACTGACCCCCGA
>Ga0181594_10001162_pt1 | contig 24696 bp, 24 predicted proteins | sample 071ome_18_FD_145603 | JGI IMG/M metagenome (GOLD analysis project Ga0181594, IMG submission 145603) | Coastal salt marsh microbial communities from the Groves Creek Marsh, Skidaway Island, Georgia - 071413BT metaG (spades assembly) | ecosystem: Environmental > Aquatic > Marine > Intertidal zone... | reverse complement strand
GTTATATCGTCTACGGCCCCCTCGCCAATGGCGCGACTACAGTGATGTTCGAAGGCGTACCGAACTATCCCGACGATTCCCGTTGCTGGCAGGTTGTCGACAAGCACAAGATCAACATCTTTTATACCGCGCCAACCGCCATCCGCGCACTGATGCAAAAAGGCGACGGGCCGGTGAAATCGACCAGCCGCGCCTCCCTGCGATTGCTCGGCTCCGTCGGCGAACCGATCAATCCGGAAGCCTGGGAATGGTATTACAAGATTGTCGGCGACAGCCGCTGCCCCATCGTCGATACCTGGTGGCAGACGGAGACCGGCGGCATCCTCATCACGCCGCTGCCCGGTGCGATCGATTTGAAACCGGGTTCCGCGACAAAGCCGTTTTTCGGCTGCCAGCCGCAAATCGTTGATGCCGACGGCAAGGTGCTCGACGGCGCGACGGAAGGCAATCTGTGCATCATCGATTCCTGGCCGGGGCAGATGCGCACGGTGTTTGGTGATCATGAACGTTTCAAACAGACCTATTTCTCCACCTATCCGGGGAAATATTTTACCGGCGATGGCTGCCGGCGCGATGCCGACGGTTATTACTGGATCACAGGGCGCGTCGACGATGTCATCAACGTCTCCGGCCATCGCATGGGCACAGCGGAAGTGGAATCCTCCCTCGTTGCCCATGATGCAGTGTCGGAAGCGGCAGTGGTTGGCTTCCCCCACGACATCAAGGGCCAGGGCATTTATGCCTATGTCACGCTCATGGAAGGCAGGGAAGCAACGCCGGAATTGCGCAAGGAGTTGGTGCAATGGGTGCGCAAGGACATTGGTCCGATCGCCTCCCCTGACGCCATTCAATTCGCACCCGGACTGCCAAAAACCCGGTCCGGCAAAATCATGCGCCGCATACTGCGCAAGATCGCCGAGAACGAGTTCGGTGCGCTTGGCGACACATCGACGCTCGCCGATCCGTCGGTGGTCGACGATCTGGTGAAGAACCGGCCCAACCATTAAAGGGCAATGCCCCAACAAAAAAGAGCGCCGCCCTTGCTTGCAGCAGCGGCGCTTTTTTGCGTTATACGTATCGCGGAACAGCAATTTCAACGGCGAGCCGGGGTAGGCAGGAATGTCCGACCATTACGACATCATCATCATCGGCGGCGGCATCACCGGCCTGAGCGCAGCGACAACCGCGGCTCGCCTTGGCATGAATACGCTGATCCTTACCGGCCAGGTGCTTGGTGGCCACCTGGTGTCGATCGAAAAGATCGACGGATTTCCCGGCCATCCCGAAGGCGTTCCCGGTTTCGACCTGTGCCCCGCGACAGAAGAAGCTGCGGCGGAAGCCGGGGCAGAATTTGTCGCCGAGGATGCAACGGCGCTGGAGCAGACCGCGGACGGCTGGAAGGTCACGTGCGAAAGCGGCGAATACAGCGCGGCGGCGGTCGTGTTGGCGATGGGCACGTCGCTGAAAACCCTCGGCGTGCCCGGCGAAGCCGAGTTCTTCGGCAAAGGCGTTTCCCATTGCGCCTCCTGCGACGCGCCGATGCTGAAGGGCAAGGACGTGGTTGTCGTTGGCGGCGGCGATTCGGCCTTGCAGGAAGCGCTGACGCTTGTTCCCGTCTGCTCGACGGTCACGATCGTCACCGCGGCGCAAGCACTGACTGCACAAGCGGCCTATCAGGCGCAGATCGAGGAAGCCGCCAACGTCGAAGTAAAAACCGGCACGAAAGTTTCATCCATTGATGGCGATGGAGCGGTTACCGGGATCACGCTTTCCGGCGCCGGTGGCGAGGAGCAGCGCAAGGTTGATTCAGTCTTCGTCTTTATAGGCCTGGAGCCCGCCAGCACAATCTTGCCCGGCGAGCTGAAAGACGAAGCTGGATTTGTCATTGCCAATACTGCAATGCGAACGGTCAAACCCGGCCTGTTCGCCGCCGGCACCATCCGCTCCGGCGCTGCCTTTCGGGCTGCATCGGCGGCCGGTGAAGGCGCGGCCGCCGCAATAGCGGCGCGCGGCGAAATCCAGGCCGGGTAGCCGACCCGTCCGCGTTGACCGGCCTTCCAATGTTTGTTGTGAAGGCCCGCGCGCCGCCCGGTATTTGCACCATTGTTGCAGGAGTTGACCCATGCCGATCGTTTCCGTCAAGGTTCTAGCCGGTGCATTTTCCAAGGAGCAGAAAGAACGGCTGATCGATGGCATTACGGATGTTTTTGCGGATGTCGGCGGCGAGGGCATCAGGCCCAATGTCGCAGTCCTGGTGGAAGAAGTCGAAAGCGGGATGTGGGGCATCGGCGGCCACAAGCTGACGATCGAGGAGATCGAGGAAAGAAGACGGGGGCGGGCGAGGCGTGAATGATGAAGCCCGATGGTATACAAGTGGATATGCCGCCCGGATTTATTGCAACGAGGTTTTACGACCATCAAGTGGCAAATTTTCAATAATTATTATTAACGACGCAGCAACAATCGGTTTTGAGGCACCCCCTATGTGTCATTCTCGCCGTGGCCAAGGCAATTCCTCATGCTGCGGGAGATCATCGGCAATTTCAAACCAAGGCGCTTTGTTGCCAACAAATATATGAAATTGCGGTTTGACTTCCGGATCATCGTCCAAAATACCTAGTGGTACGCCGAATTCTCCAAGTCGTTCTGCAAAGTTCACTATTGGAGAGCCGCAATTGTTGCAGAAGCCACGATGAAATCCTGGCGACGACTTATAATATTTTAGTTTGTCCTCGCCATGCACCCAGTGAAGATCTATCGTTTTTACCCTAACCCTGCTGCGAAATGCTGCGCCATGTTGCTTCCGGCAACGGCTGCAATGACAATGAAACGGCTCCATCATCGGACCGGTGATTTGGAATTTTATCTCGCCGCACAGGCAACTGCCAAAGATCGCCATCGCCAACCTGCCTTTCTTGAACTGCGTATCGTGCTTCTCGGTTTCACTATTCTCCGATTTGGACAATGTTGCATATCGAATTGAAAGCGAGGCAAAAATCTGCGTCCCGAATGGGCGTAGCTTGGCCGCCATGGGCAAAACTCGCGAGGTCTCATTCACTTTTCTTGATCGCGGCGGAGGGACGAAATCTTGTTCCTCCGCCCCTCACGGGGCGAGCCCGCTGGAAACAGCAGTGCATCTGGGGATTTATCCCTTCTCCCCGGTGGGAAGAAGAGATTTCCCGCCGGCGGCAGCGTGTATCCCACGCATTGCCCTTTGGCAATCCGTGGTATAGGCCATCGCCAAGGGCCGCTGCGCGCCAACGGGCCAGAGCAATCATCTGCAGGACGAAACACATGAAAATCTGCCGCTATGACGATAACCGCATCGGTCTGGTTGACGGCGACCAGATCCGGGACGTGACAAGCGTGCTCGATCAGCTGCCGCCACTGAAATGGCCGGTGACTCCCGGCGATCATTTCATCGCCAACCTCGCCATGCTGCGTCCGCTCATGGAAAAGGCGGCGGCGGATGCGCCGTCCGTGGCCCTGTCCTCGGTGAAGCTGCTGTCACCAGTCGCCAATCCCTCGAAGGTCATCGGCGCGCCGCTGAATTACCACGACCATATCGAGGAATCGAAGAACAACCTCGACATTACCCACGGCGTCCACGGCACGGCCTATGAGGGCTTCGACACACCGATCGACAAATACGGCCTGTTCCTGAAGGGCGCAACCGGCGTCACTGGCGCAGGCGAAGGCGTCGAGCTGCATTGGCCGGAGCGGCGTAACGACCACGAGCTGGAATTGTGCGCCATCATCGGCGAGGGCGGCAAGAACATCGCCCGCGAAGACGCATTGAACTACGTCGCCGGTTACGCCATCGGCCTCGACATGACCGTACGCGGGCCGGAGGACCGTTCCATGCGCAAGGCCGCCGACAGCTATTCTGTGCTCGGACCGTACCTGGTGACGGCCGACGAGATCGGCGATCCGGGCAATCTGGATTTCGAAATCCGCGTCGGCAATGAATCCCGGCAGAAGTCGAACACGAAAATGCTGATCTGCGACGTGCCGGACCTGATCGTCCGCGCCTCGAAGGTTTATCGCCTCTTCCCTGGTGACATCATCATGACCGGCACGCCGCAGGGCGTGAACGAAGTGAAAGCCGGCAACGTAATGCACTGCTGGATCGAGAAGATCGGCGAAATGGACGTGGAAGTACGGTAGCGGCCAGTTCCGCCACCCTCGTCCTGGGGGTCGCCGAAGGCGACGTCTCGAAGGGCGAAGTGGTAGTATGGCCCGTGCTTCGGGACGGACCTGCGGGCCTCCTCAGCATGAGGGGGTGTTCCGGGGACCTACTCCGCCGCGTCCTTTCCCGGCCGGACGATGAAACTCTCGCCGCGATCGAGAAAATCCATTGCAATTGCTGCAACCTTCTCCGGCTGGTCGATCTCCAGCGAATGCGCGGCATCCCAGATATAGGTCAGATGCGATAGCGGCAATTTCGCCTTGAGAAGCTGGCCGGTTTCCGGGGGGATGATTTCATCCAGCGTGCCCATGAGAACCAGCGTGCGTGCGCGTATCTCCGGCAATTTCGCGGCCAGGGCTTCATCGAAGACCAGCCCGCCAAAATCCATGAACACAGCGCCATTTCCTTGCAGGACCTCCACCGGTCGATTGTCCTGTGGGGCATTCTCCGGATGGGCATAGAGCTTGGCGAAACGCTCCTGCGGATCGGCAGGCAGCCCCCCTTTGCCAGGTGGGCACAGGCCCGCCGGCGCCTCCAGAACCATCTGACCAACGATATCGGGATGGCGCGCAGCGAGCCATAACGCGACCCAGCCGCCGAAACTTTCCGCTACGATGTCGCATTCACCACCACAATGGTTCTTGATGTATTCTGCGACCAGATCGGCATAATCCGTGATCGCGGCAAGCGCCGGATGCCGTGGAGTGCCTTCAAAGCCCGGACAGACCGGCTGGTGGACCGCATGGGCCTGCGCCAGTTGTTTGACGGTTTGGCTTGTTCGCGGCCCGCCTGCGCTGTGCAAATGAACGACCGGGCGGCCATCGCCCGCTGTGCGTACGGTGAGCGGCCCGCCGTTGATCGTGTATGCGCCCTCGGTAAAATAACTCATGTCCCCGGCTCCCGGTTGATTAAAGCGAAGCAACTTCGGGCAATACCTTGTCGCGGAACAGCTCCATGCTTTTCCAGACGACCTTGTCCGGCATGGTGCCGAGTTTCATGTTCATGTTGATGTGCCCTGCTCCGAGCCTCTCGCGCAGCCGCCTGATCTGTTTGACGACCGATTGCGGCGAGCCGCACAGGATCGTACCGGCCTCGATCTGCTCCTTGATCGAGCGTTCTTTCAAAGTCTGTAGCCGTTTGACGAAATACTCCCCGGCATTGGCGTTTGCTTCGCCGAAGAAGCGCGTCTTTTGGATAACGATACGCTGGGCATCCTGCTGCGGGCGCATCAGCACGCCGTGAAAATATTCCAGCGCCCTTGCCATGTGTTCGTGCGCTTCTTCGTCCGTTTCGCAAATACAGGTCTGCTGCCCAATAAGAATATCGGACGGTCCCGGGTCGCGGCCGTGGGCCTTGGCGCTCTCCACGTAGGTGTCGATAATGCCGCGCGCGACATCCAGATCGGCAATCAGCGTAAGACCGACCATGGCCGGGAACTCGCCGACGAATGCGGCGCTCTCCGTGTTGGAGGCGGACATCAACATTCGCGGATGCGGTGTCTGGCGCGGTCGCGGCCAGATCGATATCGCCCGGTACTGGTAGTGCTCGCCCTCCCAACCAAACGGCTCCGGCTCGGTCCAGGCCTTCAGGATGATGTTCAGCGCCTCGCGCATGCGCCCGCGCGATTCATCCGGAGAGACATTGTAGGCGATATATTCGTGCGGGATGCCGCGCACAAAGCCGGCTACCAACCGCCCGCCACTCATCACGTCGAGCATGGAATATTCTTCGGCCACGCGCACCGGATTGAGCAGCGGCAGCAGGTTGCCGAGCATCGCCAGCTTGATCGACTTGGTGCGCTGGGTGAGCGCCCCGCCGATGATGTTGCAATTGGCCATCAGCGAATAGGGCGAGAAATGATGCTCGTTACAACCCACCCAGTCGAAGCCGCATTCCTCGGCCTTGGCCATGGTGTCGATATAGGTCTCGTAGAACTCCGTGCCGCGCTCACCATTGAACGGCGCATTGCGCGCCGGCCATTGCGTCGGCGTTTCCTCAAGATCCGTCCACGGCATAAGGTGGAAGAAGGAAAAATGCATGGGTGTTTCGCCCCCGATTACTTTTGTTTCTTGATACGTTTCTACGAGGCCAGACAGGGCCTGTCCATGCGGCGGAAAGGCCGCCAGTCTTCACCCCGTCTCCAGCAAGCGCGTGGAGGAGGTCACCGCCCCGGCGGCTCCATGCCGCGATCACGGTAGAAGGCTTCGCAGGCATCGAAGCCTTCGTTGATGCGGGCCTGGCGGGCGTCGAGAAATTCGCGCGGCCAGGCATGGGTAAAGATGAAAAACTCGTTGTTGCGAATGCCGTGCAGCACCCGTTCACCGACAAGATCCGGCTCCAGCCCGCCGGCGATATCGGGCGCGTATTGCTCGCTTTCCGGCCGCGACGTCGCGCCGCCGAAGCGGTCTGGCCGCGCCTGCGCGGAGTGAAAGATGGCGGTGTTGACAGCGGCAGGCGCCAATACCGAAACGCCGATATTCGATCCGGCGCATTCCTGCTCCAGCGTTTCCGATAATGCAACGACGGCGTACTTGGTTGTCGAATACGGTCCGGTAATCCAGGCCGGATTGATCTGGAAGCCGCCGATGCTGGCCGTATTGACGATATGACTGTCCTCACCGTGTTCGCGCATGTGTGGCAGAAACGTCTGGAAACAATGGATGACGCCATAGACATTGACGCCGAACACCCAGTCCCAATCCTTTGCCGGCAACTTCTCCACCGGCACGCCATGCATTGAAATTCCGGCATTGGCGCAGACCACGTGCACCTTGCCAAATACATCGAACGCCTGTTGCGCTGCCGCCTCAACCTGGTCGCGCACCGACACATCGGCTTCGACCGCGATCGCCTGCGCCCCCAGAGCATTGATCTGCGAAAGCGCTTCATCCAGCGCATCGCGGCGGATATCGCAGAGCACGACATTCATCCCCGCCTTGGCGAAAGTTCGTGCCATGCCGAGCCCCATTCCGGACCCGGCCCCTGTTACGAAGGCGGTCTTGTTTTGGAAAGATTGCATAGCGGCCCCGAATAGAATTTTGTTTCGGGAAAGCTTATCAGGCCAGCGCCGCCATTGCGACCGCGACGCTACTGCCCAGACGCAGCTGTAATATAGTGCTGGCGGTTGCGCTCTGCATGGGCCTGCAAACGCGATTTCAGCAAATTGAGAACGGCGCGGCGCACCATTGCATCGTCGCGTGCGTTAGAGGCCTTGCGGCCGGGCGTCACGTTGAAATAGCTCGCCTCGACCATTCTTGTGCCAATCGGTTTGGCTCCCTTCAAGGGCGCCACTGCGGTAATTGCAGCGAAAGGATCTTTCTTGGCGGCGGGTTTTTCCGTAGCCGAAACAGCCTTGCCTTCGGGCGGATTTGCGGCAGCTTTAACCGGCGCACCGGACTGGATCGCCGGGGCGTCATTCTTCGCGGGTTTTGCTGCAATCGCGGGCAAGGCGGTTTCCCCCGGTTGTGTCCTTGTCGCCGGCGTGGCGGTTGCGGCCGGTGAAGCGGGCACTGGTTCGCCCGCTGCGGGCCTGTAGATGGGAATCTTGCGAACGCGCTTGCGTGAGGCGCGCGACACTCTGGATACCGGCTTCTTGCCTGGCAAGATGTTCAGTGGCCCGGAAGTACGGCGCTTCTTGATAAACTCGGCCTTGCCCTTGCCTGGCTTGATGATACCGAGCTTGACGGCAAGCGCCTTGCTTTGGCACTTCTTTTTTGAGACCCGCCAGATTTCCCCGGCAGGACAGCGTGCAGCTTCCGCCGCACCTGTGGTCACCAGTACCGTGAGAGCGGCGGTGACGATCCCCAATCTGATCATGCTGGCCTCCGCATACGTTACGCAACGCGCATGACGTGAGCATTCTTGTTCCTGCGAAGCGAATTGTCTACTCGAAAACGCTCCGAGTCCCCCGTTTCAGTCTTGCGCCGGGCTCCCGAACGGCGCGCGAATGAAACTACGGGATGCTGACGCAGCTGACCGGCAAATCTCGCCCATCCATCACGCAGCAATCGGTTTATGCCCGCGCATCGTGTCCGGAATGGGGCAGCATTGGCTCGGGGCGCCAGCGGAAAACGAAAGCCCGATCAGGCCTTCTTCTTTCGCTGCTCCATCATGAATTCGTATTCTTTGAGCAATCCCTTGCGGCGCTGCTTCTTGGCCAGCTTGCGGGCTGCATAACGGGCGTCGCGTGCTGCCTTCTGTTCCGCTTCGATCATCCGCTGCAGTTCGGCCTCTTCGTCGGCCTTTCGCGCGGCCTCTTCATCGGCCTTACGCTTTTCTTCGGCCAACCGGGCTTCCTCGCGGGCCTTCTCAGCGGCAAGCTCTGCTTCGCGTTTCTTGCGTTCCGCTTCGCGGACGGCTTCCCGATCGGCGCGCGCCGCGGCAACGGCGGCATTTTCAGCCTTGCGCTTCTCAACTTCCGGATCGCTCGCGGCTGCCTTAAAACGGGCCAGCATCGCCTGTTTGGCGGCCATGGCGGCCTTTCTGCGTTCTTCTACATTGGGCTGTCTGAAACTTGGCATTTATTCTCCGGTTGGATCATCTCTTTGGTGCGTCAGCAGATTGGAAGCGGCGTTGGCCGGCTGGTCCGGGCGTGCCGCGAACGCTTGCGCACATGCGCCAATGATTTGGCTATGTTGAAGATCAAGGGATTGGTTGATTTGCCCGGAAGGCCCGCCCCTTTTAACGGCAGTTTCACATCATGAACAGGGGTGTGCGTAATTTTTCGAAAAATTCCCGGCTCAGGGTTTATTTTCCACTCTATTCGGCTGCCTGCGGCTTGTCTGCATAACGGCTAACCGGTTTTGACAGGCCCAACAAATCGCGAAGCGTCGGTCCTTCATAAGCGGTTCGGAAAAGATTGCGGCGCTGCAATTCGGGAATGACCAGATCGACAAAATCGTTCAAGCCGGTTGGATAGACGGAAGGCACGAAATTGAACCCATCGCACGCGCCCGATTTGAACCAGCGTTCCATTTCATCCGCGACCTGCCCCGGCGTCCCGACAATCGAATAGTGTCCGCGCGACGCGGCAAACCGCTGGCACAACTCGCGCAGCGTGGGAAGCCTGCCTTCGGCCGTCTTTTCGCGGGACCAGGCCTTGATCATGTCGGAACGGCTGGAAATGGCCAGATTCTCCGGCAAATCCGGCAACGGTTCGTCAAGCCCATAGCCGGTCACATCATGGCCAAGCCGGCTCGACAACAAGGCAAGACCGAGCTCCGGGTGCAGCAATTCCTGCAATTGCCTGAACTTTGCCTGGGCTTCTTCCTCGCTCGGAGCGACGATCACCGAAAGACCCGGCAGGATCTTCAGATCACCGGTCGAGCGGCCAAAGGCTGGCAGTCTGCCCTTGAGGTCGGCGTAGAATTCCTGCGCACTCTCAATCGTATCATGGGCGCAGAACACTGCCTCGGCGGTGCGTGCGGCAAGCTGACGGCCCTCTTCGGAGAGCCCGGCCTCGACAATCACCGGATGGCCTTGCGGCGAGCGGGCGACATTGAGCGGCCCGCGCACGTCATAGAATTCACCGTGGTGATCGAGCACGTGCATTTTCGAGCGATCCGAAAATATGCCGCTTTTCTTGTCGCGGACGAAGGCGTCGTCGTCCCACGAATCCCACAGCGCCTTGACAACGTCGACGAATTCCTCGGCGCGGCGGTAACGATCAATTTTAGGCAAATGCGGAACGCTGGTGAAATTGTCCGCCTCGGTCTGGTTACCCGATGTCACGACGTTCCATCCGGCACGTCCGCCGCTGATCAGGTCGAGACTGGCGAACTTCCGCGCGATCATGAACGGTTGTTCGAAACTCGTCGTCGCGGTGCAGACAAGGCCAATGTTCCTGGTGTAGGCGCTCAGCGCCGACAAAAGCGTATAGGGCTCCAGCCAGGCGACGTAGTGAACCTTGTCGATATGGGCAGGTGCGCCGGTCCACGCGGTCTGACTGTCAGCCGAGAACAGCATGTCAAACAGGCCGCGCTCGGCAGTCTGCGCCATTTCGACGAAATGCTGAAAATTGACCCCGGCATCGCTATGGCAATCCGGATGCCGCCAGGATGCAATGTGATGTCCGCAAGGCCGGATGAACAGCCCCAGGTTCATGTGGTTCCTAGCCATGATGAGCGCCTCCCGGAATTGCATGTTGGCGTGCGTCACTTGTAACTGGACTCATAGCGTGTTTTCTTGATTGCCGTCCAACAATGCAAGAAAACCAGGTCAGGATCCTGAAATGTCCCGCAAACCCCGTATTGCAATCATTGGTGGCGGAATCGGCGGACTGACCGCGGCGGCGGCCCTGCGAGCCCGCGGCTATGAAATCAACGTCTACGAGCAGGCGTCATCGCTTGCCGAAGTAGGGGCCGGAATCCAGATCGGGCCGAACGGCGTGCGGGTTTTGTACGAGATGGGCTTCAAGCCGCAGCTCGACACGTTCGCCTTCGTCAATCCTGATTTTATTTCCATCACATTTGATACCGCACGGTACAGGTTGACTGAGCCCTTGTCGTCCACGTCCGTTGAACGATACGGCGTTCCCTATCTGACCATGCATCGGGCCGACCTTTACAACCTTCTCTCCTCCGACGTGCCTGAAAAGAACGTTCATCTCGACACATCGTGCAGTGGGGTAACGGCCCGTGGCAACGTAGCTGGCGCGCGATTTGCGGACGGTGCAGAAATCGAGGCCGACATCATCATCGGAGCCGACGGCGTGCGCTCTGTCGTGCGGGAAAGCATTTGGGGCAAGGATTCACCACGCTATACCGGCCAGACCTGTTTCCGCTGCATGGTGCCGATGGACCTGGTGCCGGAAACCGTCGGGCCCGACAATGTCAGCATGCACACCCACAACGTCGGCTGGATCGGACCAAAGGGTCACGTCATTTGCTATCCGGTCCGGGCCGGCACGATGCTCAATATCTTCGCCGGTTTCGTCAACGACGATTGGGCCGAGGAATCCTGGACCGTGCCCGCGACGGTGGAAGAAATGCACCAGGTGTATTCCGGCTGGCATCCCGTGCTGCTTGACCTGCTGGCGCAATCGGAAGCCGGTTTCCGCTGGGGCCTGCATGATCGCGATCCAATGCAACAATGGACCCGGGGCCGCGTCACGCTGCTGGGCGATGCCGCCCACCCGATGATGCCGACCCTGGCGCAGGGCGGCTGCATGGCGATAGAAGATGGCTGGTCCATCGCCCGTTGCATCGACGAAAATCCCGGCGATCCTGCGGCGGCATTGCAGGCCTATGAAGCAGAGCGGCGGCCCCGCACGTCGCAAGTGCAGCTGCAGGCACGCCAGCAGTTTCTCAACAACAAGAAGCACCCCGCGCCGCCGCCACTGAGCCGCGAATGGATTTTCGCCTGGGACGCGACAAGGGGACAGAATTATACGCCGGCGTGATGTCTCCGGATGCGACGCTATGCCTCGGCCCCGAGATCTTTCAACTTCGGCGCCACTTTTTCCATGAAATCGCGCATCGAGCGGGCGCGTTTTTCCGGCGTCGACCAGGACTTGCCGGTAAGCAACAGTAGGGTTCCAAAACCGCCGGACTGCTCGTAGGCTTCCATCAGTTCTTCGGTAACCTGCTCTGGCGTGCCAACCGTGTAGAGCTTGTATTTCACCATGTCCTCTATCGTCACGGTGTCGCCCTCAAGCGGCAGTTTGTAGACATTGCGGGCAAAATTGACGAGGCCCCGGTTGACCTGGAAGCCGAGCTCGTAACTCACCTCCTCGCGCATGTCATCCATCGCCTCGTCTTTAGAACCGGCGATGTAAACAAGCCTGGAAACAGCAACATTGCGGCGTGGGTCCTCGCGTCCGGCGGCCCTCCCCGCCTCGCAATACAGGTCCGCCTTCCTGCGCAGCATGTGATTGGGTTCAAGAAAAGCGGATAATATTGTCCAGCCGTTTTCGCCGGCCATTTTCAGCATTTCCGGCTGGTCGGTGGCGGTCGCCATCGGCATGTCCTTGCCGTTGAACGGATGCGGCTCCGGCACGATGCCCTTGCCCTGCCAGAACCTGCCGTTCCAGTCGAACGGTTCCTGCGCCGACCAGGTCTTGCGGATCAGCTCCAGCGATTCATTCAATCGCGCGTGGCGATCCTCGAACGACATGCCGCGCATTTCGGCAAAAATCGGCGAGGGAAAACCGGACCCGAACCCGAATATGAAACGCCCGGCGCCAATGACATTGTCGGTCGTCGCCGCCTGCAGCGCGATATCGACCGGATGCTGGAGATGGGCAATTTTGATGGCGGCCCCAAAACGTATGTCCTTTGTCAAGGCGGCAGCCTTGCACATCAACAGTTCCGGCACCGGGATCGTGTCGACCTTGCCGACGTAGATCGGCTCGCTGTGATGTTCGGAAATATAGCAATCGCGGAAGCCGAGTTGATCGGCAAGAATGATTTCCTCAAGGTCCATTTGAAACGTTTGTGCCGGCGAAGTACGGCGGCGAAAGCCATTCGACCAAATTCCAAATTCCATTTTGACTCTTTCTTCGTACAGTCTTGCGAACGCGTGCGCCCGGTTACCCGGTCAATCGTCCTTGCGGAACAACTGCGCCAATGCGTCGATTTCCTCACGCTTTCCTTCGAAGTCCTTGGCAAGCCGGTCGTACAACCCTGCGATGGCCTTGTGAATCTCGCCTTCGGCCCGATCACCGACGAAAGTCGATATCTCCTCCATTTCCGCCACCCAGCGATAGGCTTTGCCAAACATGTCCGGCACGCTGCGCTGCAGCGACTTGAACAAGGTCGCCTGGCTGGTCATCAACTCGTCGCGGAGCGCTTCGCTGATTCCTGCGCGGCTCGCCGCCAGCGCCATGGTCGTCGCGATCGCGGTAACGCCCTTGGTGATGCCGCCGTAGCACATTTTCAGCGCAGAAGCCGTGCCGATAGTCGCGTCGAGTTCCCTGCAATTGAGACCGAGCTCGTTCAGGCTTCTCGCAGCGCTGGCGTCGGGACCGGAAATATAGATCACCGGGCCGGCATATCCGTCCCTGGGCGGCCCACCGATGATGCCCCCGTCGATATACCGGCAGCCGGTTTCCTCTATGACGCGGCCGATTTCGACTGCCGTGTCAGGATTGACAGCGTTGAGATCGGCAAAGTGCGGCTTTGCGCTGGATGCCGAGAGAACCGGGCTCAGCTTGTTGGCTAGATCAAGTGCATCCCCCGGCGGCAAGACCGACAATATCATGTCAGCGGCGGCAATCTCGTCTGTTGTTGCGCCGGACATGCCGGCGGCATTTGCCCGCGCGATCGTCGCCTCGCTGCGGCCGTCAAGCAATGTGAGCACGTTTGCGCCATTGGCGGCCAACCGCGCACCTATCGCAGCGCCCATCATGCCTGGTGCGATCACAGCAATCGTGGTCGTCATTCTCTATACTCCGGGATAGGGGTTTCCGGTTAACAGTCCGGGGATCAAATGAGGCTTGTCGATTGTGCCCTAGATTGATCGCCAAGGCGAGTGCGCGAAACAGCGCTGCCGGTTTTCCCAAGTGCGACCACGCGGAGCCAGCCCAACGGTGTGGGTCAGGTTCCACATCGCGGTTTCGCGCACCCGGTCAATCTGCTAGAGACATAACCGCCAGCCCGCCGGGAATTCAATGCAATGAACATGCAACAGACCAAAACGGTTCAGCAGCTGATGGCGACCATGGGCGAGCGCGCCCGGGCCGCCGCGCATTCGCTTGGCTTGGCCAGCACCGAACAAAAAAACAAGGCGCTGTTGGCCATGGCAACGGCGCTCTACGACAATTCGAGTACAATTCTTGCCGGCAACGAGCTTGACTTGGAAGCCGCGGGAGAGGCCGGGGCAACGCCGGCCTTCATTGATCGGCTGAAGCTTGACACTGCCCGCATCAACGCCATCGGCCAGGGGCTGGAAATGATTGCCGGCCTGCCAGATCCCGTGGGCCAGGTGATGGATGCCTGGGAACGCCCCAACGGTTTGAAAATAGAGCGTGTGCGCACGCCGCTCGGTGTAATCGGCGTAATCTTCGAGAGCCGCCCCAACGTGACCGCCGATGCCGGCGGCCTGTGCCTGAAGGCTGGCAACGCGGCAATCTTGCGCACCGGTTCCGATGCCCTGCGCTCGGCGACAGCCATCCATGACTGCCTCGCAGAGGGCCTGACGGCTGCAGGCCTGCCTGAACACGCCATTCAGCTGGTGCCCGTCAAGGACCGCGATGCCGTTGGCGAAATGCTCAGGGGATTGCACGGAAATCTGGATGTTATCGTACCGCGTGGCGGCAAATCTCTTGTCGGGCGTGTGCAAGACGAGGCGCGGGTGCCGGTATTCGCCCATCTGGAAGGCCTGGTGCATGTGTACATTCATGCGGCGGCCGATCTGCAGAAGGCGCTTGCGATCGTGCGCAACTCGAAACTTCGGCGCACCGGGATCTGCGGCGCCGCCGAAAGCCTGTTGGTCGACAAAAAGATTGCGGCGGAAGCCGGCCGGCAGCTGGTGGCAATGTTGCTGGATGCGGGCTGCGAGGTGCGCGGCGACGCCGCGATTTGTGCGATGGACCCAAGGGTCGAACAGGCGACGACGGAGGATTGGACCACCGAGTATCTGGACGCGATCATTTCAGCCAAAGTGGTCGATGGACTGGCCGATGCTATTGCCCATATCGAGCAATTTGGCTCCCACCACACCGATTGCATTGTTACCGAAGACGAAGCTGCAGCGGCCACGTTCCTGCGGGAAGTGGATTCGGCAATCGTATTGCACAATGCCTCGACACAATTCGCCGATGGCGGGGAGTTTGGTTTCGGCGCCGAGATCGGCATTGCGACCGGACGGATGCACGCTCGCGGACCGGTGGGCGTCGAGCAATTGACCTCCTTCAAATACCGGGTGCACGGGAACGGGCAAGTGCGGCCGTAAGGACTAGCCAGCCGCCGCACGTTTGCGGCGATTCACCAGAACTGGGGATTTTTGCGAAAAGGTTTGCCATTGCCGGAGCTTGCCCGCATTATGAAGTAAATGAGCATAAGTAGTCGCAGCCCCTTCTCGCCGCCGCGCCCGGAGGATGAATCAGGATTGCCCGCGTCACTGCCCCGGGTGGCAAGCGGCATGCGTATCGGCTTGTTTGGCGGAACGTTCAATCCGCCGCACGAAGGGCACCGGCTCGCCAGCCTGATAGCGCTGCAGCGGCTAGAATTATCGTCGGTCTGGTGGATCGTTACCCCCGGCAATCCCCTGAAGGAAAATTCCGGCCTTCCACCAATGCAAACCCGCATGGAGGCCGCCCGATCCGTGGCAAATCACCCCAAGATTGCCGTAACCGGGTTCGAGGCCGATATCGAGACCCGATACACCTACGATACGATCCGCTACCTGGTGGACCGGCATCCCGGCGTTCATTTTGTGTGGATCATGGGGGCGGACAATCTCGCCGGCTTTCACCGCTGGCAGCGCTGGCGTGAAATCGCTGCCCTGGTGCCAATCGTCGTGATTGACCGGCCGCGGTCGACTTTACGCGGAGCAAGCAGCCGGGCCGCGCACTATCTGTCCTTTGACAGGGTGCCGGAACGAAATGCAGCGCTCCTGCCGCACATGCAGGCGCCGGCCTTCATGTTCCTGCATGGCCCGCGCTCGGATCTGTCATCGACGGAACTGCGGGCCAAGGGCGAGGGCCTGGACTGAGGCAGCCTGCGCCCTGACGGTTCCCGCCGCGGCCCGTGCACGCCAGACACCTTCGCCCCGGAACTGCGGCATGATGGCAATCCGGCACTTGGCGAATTGCCCGGCAACGCAGCAATGTGCAATCTATTCGCCGCGCCATTCCGATGGCGGCAAAATCCAGGGAAGCAGTAGCGTGCAGTCAGATACCGGCCAATCGAATACCCGCCAATCGAACACCCCCCTGGTCGTGGAATCACCGCAGGATCACAAGTTTCTGGTCAACCGGCGAAGTTTCGTCTCAGATGAGGTGCTGCGCGACGAGGTCGAGAAAGTTTTCGGCAGCCAGTGGATTTATGCCGGACACGATTCGGAGGTGCGCAACCCCGGAGACTATCGCACTCGCGACATCGCCGGTCGGCCGGTCATTTTTTGCCGGGACGGCAAGGGACAGGTGCGTGCGCTGATCAACACCTGCCGGCACCGCGGCGCAAAGGTCTGCCGCGAGCGCGAAGGCAATACGCGCGGCTTTTACTGCTTCTATCACGGCTGGACATACAACACCGACGGATCGCTTCGTGGCGTTCCCGGCGAGGACGGCTATGGACCGGACTGGGACAAGTCACAATACGGGCTGGCGCACGCGCCGCGCCTGGAAAGCTACCGCGATTTCTGGTTCGTCAATTTTGATCCGCACGCGCAGGATCTGCACGACTGGCTGGCGGATGCGAAGAACTATATCGATCTGGTGGTCGAACAATCGCCGTCCGGCAAGATGGAGCTTATCTCGGGTACCCAGGAATATGAAATCCGCGCCAACTGGAAGCTCCTCGTCGAAAATTCAGTCGACGACTATCATCTGCTTTCGACGCACATCACCTGGATGAATTACATGAGCAATTCAGGTGTGAACATGAAGCGGCCAAAAGGCGATCTCCTGCCGTCGCGCGGCAAGGGGATCGATCTCGGCAATGGCCATTTGTGCATAGACAACCCGAACTACCGTGGACGGCCGGTCGCGGCCTGGATCTCCGTCTATGGCGAAGAAGCAAAGGCAGATATCGACAACATTCGCGCGGAATTGGCGGACCGCCTCGGCGAAGCGCGCGCCGCGCGGGTTGCCGACACCAATCGCAACCTGTCGATTTTTCCGAACCTCGTCATCAACGATGGCTCCTCGGTGACGGTGCGGAATTTCTGGCCGGTGGCGCCGGGCCGGATGAAGGTAACCGCCTGGGCGCTGGGGCCGGTGGAAGAGAACGAAGAGCAGCGAGCCAGGCGGCTGCATGCATTTCTGACCTTTTACGGCCCTGGCGGTTTCGCCACCCCCGATGATGTGGCCGCGCTGGAATCGGCGCAGGAAGGCTATGCGTCCTGGCGCGAAGTCGAATGGAACGATATTTCCCGCGGCATGCACAAGGATGCAGCCGATCAGCTCGATACGGATGAGGCGCATATCCGCGTGTTCTGGCGCAGATGGAGCCAGCTCATGGAAGGCGCCGGCGCAGGAGCGCGGCCATGAACGAAGCAGGATTGCAAACACTGCCTTCGCGCGCCGATGTCGAGGACCTGCTGATCCGCGAAGCCGAACTGCTCGACAATTGGGAGCTGGACGCCTGGCTCGACCTTTTGACCGACGATGCCACCTATTACGTTCCGCCAACGGACAAGCCCGATGCGAGCCACGCGGACACGTTGTTCATCGTCGCCGACGACATCATTCGCCTTCGCGAACGTGTGCTGCGATTGAAGGATCCAAATTGCCACGCCGAATATCCGCCTTCACGTACCAGGCGCTTCATCGCAAACGTGCGGGTGCGCCCGGCCGAAGGCGGCTTGATCGATGCGCGCGCCAATTTCGTCGTCTACAGAAACCGTCGTGGCGGCGATACACGCATGTTCACAGGTGAGTACCGGAACAAACTGACCCATGCGGGTGGCAAATTGAAAATCGCCGAACGCCGCGCTGTTCTCGATGCAGAAGAACTGGGCAGCATGGGTGCGGTGAGCTTTATACTATAAAACCTAAAGGGGAGCGGGCGTAATGAGTGGAAATTCAGTACCATTCAAGTTGGTCACCTGCGATACGGCTCGCCGTGAACCGGGGACGATCTATTTCACGACCCGCCCGGGCGGACTGCCGACGCGCGCAGCCTATGCGTGGACAATTGGCATCGCACAGGACGGATCGATTTGCATGAACCGCGAGTTCACCGGTACGTCGCAGGATATCCGCGCCCAATCCGACGGCACGATATTGTTCTCGCAATCGGCGCAGGGATTGATCAATCAGCTCGATCGCGAGGGAAATGTGCTGAAGCAATGGCACGCGAAGGGAAAATATCTCGACAAGGCGCCGCCGGACGGCAGCACTGAACTGCCGGTCAACTTCATTCACCACACCGTCAACACGATGCCCGACGGCAATTTTCTCGTTTTGGACGCCGAATCGCGCCAGTTCGACAACTGGCACACCAGCACATCCGATCGCAATGCAACGACGCAAACCGCCGAAGTGGTCGGAGACGTGATTACGGAACTGACCCGTGACGGACAGGTCGTTAACCGGTATCCGATGCTTGACCTGCTTGATCCCTACCGCGTCACACAAAGCACGCTTTCCGGATATTGGCGCAAACAGGGTTTCCCCAACGGACATGACTGGTGCCATTGCAACGCCGTGACCTACGATGCCACCAGCGACGCGCTGCTCGTGTCGCTGAGGCATCAGGATTGCATCGTCAAATTCAAACGCGGCAGCGGCGAACTGCTGTGGATTCTCGGAAATCATTCAGAGTGGAAGAAACCCTGGTCCGAGTATTTGCTTAGTCCGGACGACAGTGTGCGCTGGCAATATCACCAGCACGATTGTTCGATTACCGCACCGGGACGTGTGATGTGTTTTGACAATGGCAATTACAAGGCCGGCGGATTTGAAACGCCTCTCCCGGACAAGGACAATTTCAGCCGGCTGGTCGAATACGAGGTCGACGATGCGGCAAGAACAATCCGTCAGGTCTGGTCATGGGGCGGCCCGCCGCAGGACAGAACATACGCCTGTTACCAGGGAGGCTCCATGCGGCTGCCTCGGACCGGCAATACATTTGGAACTTTCGGCGGCATCTGCACAGTCGACGGCGTGCCGACAAGTGACAACGAGGGAACGTTTGGCCGGGCGCGTCTGGTGGAGGTTACACCGGAGGGCGATGTCGTCTTCGACATGTGGATCGATGATTCGGACGCGGCCCAACCGCGTTCCTTCTCGGCCTTTCGCGCCACACACGCTCCCTGGTAGCAACAAGGCCACCAGGCGGATCACCACGGGCATTGTCGGCACAAGATATCGCAACATCCTTAATCGCCAATATTCCCACAATCAGACAGTTAGGACGTTCTCAGCCGGCCCCCGCTATTTCGAGCCGTTTCCGATATTGAAATTGTCACAATATGATTGCATCTTGTCGCAGGGGCTTTGCCCGCCCACTGGAGACAAACAGCACTGATTTCCACAACCCGGTCAGAAGCGGACCACAAATCGCTTTCGCACCCCGTATCGCCGCAGGAAGCGGGCGGCAGCAAGCTGACTTCGCTGATTCTTCATGGCCTTGACGACGCGAAGGCAGAAGACATCGTGACGATCGAGCTGGCAGGCAAAACCACCATCGCCGACATAATGATAATCGCGACCGGGCGATCCAACACCCACGTTGGCGCAATAGCCGACCGCGTGATCCGCACCTGCAAGGAGGGCGGATACCGGCCACGTGTCGAAGGTCTGCCCAATTGCGACTGGGTACTGGTAGATGCAGGCGATGTAATCTTGCACCTGTTCCGCCCGGAAGTTCGCCAGTTTTACAATCTTGAGAAGATGTGGGGCGGCGACCGGCCCAACGAAGGTCCCGCACCCGTCCAAAATAGCGCATAGGTAGCCTGATAGAGCCTGCAACCCTAGCGGGTCAAAGCCGGAAGATCGTTCCACGCCAGTTTTAAGGACGGTTCATGCGTCTGATCCTTGCGGCCGTCGGGCGCATGAAAAAAGGCCCCGAACAAGAGCTTTGCAACCGCTATCTGGAAAGAGCCCGGGCCGGCGCCCGTCACGCGGGATTTTCGGCGATTGAACTTCGGGAAATTCCGGAAAGCCCGGCTCGCGATGCCGGCGCCCGTGCCGCCGCCGAGGCGAAAGCGCTGCTTGCCGCAACGGCGCCCGGGGCCAGGCTGGCGCTCCTGGATGAACGGGGCAAGCCCTTGAACAGCAAGGAATTCACAGCCGAAATCAGCACCGCCCGGGACATGGCGTGCGACATTGTCTTGGCGTTGGGCGGACCCGATGGCCACGGCCGGGAAATTCGCGAACGCGCCGACTTAATCATTTCGTTTGGCGCCATGACCTGGCCGCATCAACTGGCACGCATCATGGCGGCGGAGCAGATATACCGGGCCACAACCCTGCTGACCGGACATCCCTATCATCGCGGGTAACTAGGCGGGACCGTTTTTCCTACGGTTTTCGGGGCCAGTTTGATTATTCTGCCAATCTCGAATCACAATAGTGCAAGCCATTGACCGTTCACTTTGCCGTATCGCGATACCGGGCGTCCTGCCCGGCCAATTCCTCCGGGCATCCGCGCATGTGCGCTACCGGATGGTTTGCCGCGAGCGTGGCTATCGCACTCGTGTGTCACCCCGGTCCGGCGAGCGCACAATCCGGCTTCGCGAAGCAGCCCAAGAGCGCCTGGGACACGGCCGCCGACCAGCCGATGGATACCCATCAAAAAGCCTTGCGCAATCTGCAAAAGCGTATCGAAGCCGCGAAAGACCAGCGGCGAAAGATCAAGACCGAGCTGGAATCGCTCCGTAATGACCGGGCCCGGCTGTACGCGGCACTGATCGAAGCCGCATCCCGTATCCAAAAGAGCGAGGCGCGTATCGGCGCGCTGGAGCAAAAACTGCAGAAGTCCAGGCTTAGGGAAAAAGGTATCAGGCGATCGCTGTACTCGCGGCGCGCGGTGATTGCCGAGATACTGGCCGCATTGCAACGCATGGGCCGCCGCCCGCCGCCGGCCCTGCTTGTCGCGCCCGCCGACATTCTCAAGGCAATCCGCACCTCCATGTTGCTTGGATCGGTGATCCCTGGGATGCGCGCCGACACCAGAATATTGGCCGCCGACCTGGAAGAATTACTGAAGGTTCGCAGGACAATAGCCGGCGAACGGAACCTGCTGCGCAAACGGGTCGACGATTTGGGCCGGGAGCGCATCCGCCTGGCAGCCATTCTCGACGCGCGGCGGGAAGCGGTATCGATGGTGGAAGGCGCGCTTGCCAGCGAGCAAAAACGGGCAGCCCAGCTTGCGGCCAGGGCCTCCACTCTCAAAAATTTGATCGGCAGCATGGAGAGCGAGATTGATGCAGCCCGCAGGGCGTCAAAGGCGGCCCGGAAAGCGGAAGCGGAGCGGCGAAAGGCCGGTCGCTCCGGCCAGGGCAAGCAGCGCAATCCGTTTGCCGACAAAGGCAGAATCGCGCCCGCAATTGCGTTTAGCGAAGCCAAAGGGCTGCTTCCACTGCCGGTGGCAGGCAAGTTCCTGCGCAAATTCGCCGATCCAGACAATTTTGGCGGCAAAGAAAAAGGCGTCTCGATTGCGACAGGATTCAATGCTCTGGTAGCCTCTCCGGCCGACGGCTGGGTCGTTTACGCCGGCCCGTACCGCAATTATGGACAACTGTTAATAGTAAACGTCAGCGATGGATACTATATTGTCCTGACCGGGATGCAGCGGCTTGTCGTTACCGCCGGTCAATTCGTGCTGGCGGGCGAACCCGTCGGCAGCATGGGAGACGGGTCGGTGCGAACATCGACTACAATTGCGATTGGTGCCACACAGCCCGTGCTATATATTGAGTTTCGTAAGGATGGGACACCGGTTGACCCGGGCCCGTGGTGGGCTAGGCCGGAGTTGGAGAAGGTTCGCGGATGATGCGCAAGATTTCACTGCTTTTGGCTGGCGCAGCTATAGGCGCCTCGGTTGCGATCGTCACGACGCAATCGGGTTTCCTGGCCAGCGGGTCCGCGACGGCTGCTTCCTCCAATACCTACAAGATGCTCAATCTGTTCGGCGACGTGTTCGAGAAGGTTCGCACGGATTATGTCGAGAAGCCCAAGGAAGACAAGCTGATCGAATCTGCGATCAATGGCATGTTGTCCGGCCTTGACCCGCACTCCAGCTACATGAACCCCAAGAATTATCAGGATATGCGCGTGCAGACGCGCGGCGAGTTTGGCGGGCTCGGCATCGAAGTCACCCAGGAAGATGGTTTTGTAAAAGTCGTGGCGCCGATCGACGATACCCCGGCCTCGCGCGCCGGCCTGTTGTCGAACGACCTGATCGTGCAGATTGACGGTGAGCCGACAAAGGGCCTGACCCTGGGGCAGGCGGTCGACAAGATGCGCGGCAGGATCGGCGCTCCCATCACGCTCACGATCGTGCGCGGCAAGGACAAGAAACGGCTTGAGTTCCGGATTGTCCGAGATCGTATCCGGATCCAGGCTGTCCGTTCGCGCGTGGAAGATGGTGATATCGGCTATATCCGCATAACCCAGTTCAACGAACAGACCTATTCCGGATTGAAGAAGGCTGTCGCCAAGCTCGAAAAGGAAATACCGGGAGACAAGTTGAAAGGATTTGTCGTCGATCTGCGCAACAATCCAGGTGGCCTGCTCGATCAGTCCATCGCTGTATCGAATGCCTTTCTCACCAGGGGCGAAATAGTTTCGACCCGCGGGCGCAACAAGGACGAAACCCAGCGTTACAACGCCCGCCCTGGCGATCTTACGAAAGGCAAGAAGGTGGTTGTGCTGATCAATGGCGGATCGGCTTCGGCTTCCGAAATCGTGGCCGGCGCCTTGCAGGATCACAAGCGGGCAGTGGTGCTGGGAACCCGCAGTTTTGGCAAGGGCTCGGTACAAACGATTATACCGCTCGGCCGCGACAACGGTGCGTTGCGGTTGACGACCGCGCGCTATTACACACCGTCCGGGCGATCCATCCAGGCCAAGGGAATCGACCCGGATGTCGAGCTGTTCCAGGACGTTCCGGATGCCTTGAAGGGCAAGGATTCCACCAAGGGTGAAGCATCGCTGCGCGGGCATTTGAAGAATGGCGATGATGAAAAATCCGGTTCGCAAGCCTACGTTCCGCGTGATCGTGCGAAGGACAAGCAATTGGCTGCTGCACGCGATCTGCTGCGCGGCAAGACCACGGTCGATGCGTTGAAGAAACAACGCGAAGCCGAAAAGAAGGCCGCGGGAATGAAAAAGGCCGAAGCCGCCAAAAAGAACGATACCGTCAAGAAACCCGGCGCCGCCGGCAACAAGTCTCCGGTAGTAAAAAAGGAACCGGCCGACAAGAAATAAGCAGCGCGGTCAGCTTGAATCCAACAGCCGGGTGCGTAAGCATCCGGCTGTTTGCTGAAGCGTTTCCGGGAAACGCAGCGGCCGGTTCTGCGTCCGGACGAGCGTCGCAACAAGCAACCAATTCCGCGCAGGTTTTCCGTGAACCGCCGCGCGGCTCCAGGGGATCGGATCGTTCAGAGGAAATTGAATGGATATAATCGAACGCACAATCAAGGACGTCGTTATCGCCAACCGCATTCTTGCCCTGAACAAGGTGCTGGACGCCTATGGTCATGTCAGCATCCGGCATCCCGAAAATCCGGACCGCTATTTCCTGGCGCGTTCTGTCAGTCCGGCAATCGTCGAGCCGGAGGATATTGTCGAATTCCATCTCGACGGGACGCCTGTAGACAGCGAAGAGCGGCGGCCGCTCTATCTCGAACGATTCATTCACGGCGGCGTCTACGAAAAACGTGCCGACGTGAAAGCTGTTTTGCATTCTCATGCCGATGAAACGCTGCCATTTTCCATCTCGAAAACAACCCGGCTCAGACCCGTCATACATGCGGTCGGCGACATCGGCGAACACGTGCCGGTATGGGATATTGCCGACAAATTCGGCGACGATACGACGCTGCTGGTTACCAACATCGATCAGGGCCGCGACCTCGCCCATTGCCTCGACTGCAACCGCCTGGCCCTGATGCGCGGGCATGGCTTTGTTTGCGTCGGCTTTACGATCAACGATCTGGTGCGCCTGTCTGTTTATATTCCGCGCAATGCCCGCACACAGCTCGCAGCCATGCAAATGGGTGAGTACAAGGCCCTGTCGCGCGGTGAAATCGAGGCGCGCTTGAAGCTTGATCCGGAATCACCGGCCCTGCGGCGCGGCTGGGAATTATGGGCGCGCGAAGCTGGCTGCGGACATCTTTTGTAGGCTCGCGAGCCCTACCGCTTCCGCCAGGTCTGCGAGCGGCAGAATATGCCCATGACGCAGTCGCTCATCGAAAGGCTGCGCCCTTTGACCGTCGCCGATCCGCTGTATGTCTTGTTGTTTTCCGGATCGGTAATCGTTCCCTTGTAATTCGCACCGCCGCCGCTCATTCGTCCGATCCGGCGGCCCTTGTGCTTGCCGCTAACCAGCGTAATGCACCAGGCGCCGCCGCATTTGGCGATGCGGGCGATCGATCCCTTTGGCGTGCGCCAGTTTCCAGCAATGGATTGTGCCTGTACCTGCGATGCACATGCGAACAAAAGCACTGAACAAACGGTTGCGATGCAGAACATTTGGTTTTCCTCGCTGCTTGCCATCCGGTTGGCGCGACCGGCCTAAAGCATATCAGGGAAAAGTGGACCTCCGGATTTCCGTTCCATCGCGTCTGCGGAAAATCGCGCAATTTTCCGCGGCAATGGATACACGCCTAATGTAAAATAATGCACGCGGTCATCGGTTCCAACAAAGAAGTAATGTGTCTAAAACGGCTCCTCGCCA
>Ga0181594_10001160_pt1 | contig 24742 bp, 23 predicted proteins | sample 071ome_18_FD_145603 | JGI IMG/M metagenome (GOLD analysis project Ga0181594, IMG submission 145603) | Coastal salt marsh microbial communities from the Groves Creek Marsh, Skidaway Island, Georgia - 071413BT metaG (spades assembly) | ecosystem: Environmental > Aquatic > Marine > Intertidal zone... | reverse complement strand
GAGGAGAGATAAGCAATGGCTGCGCCCACCGACGGCTTCCAGGGAACGATCGGTCGGACACTTGCAGACTCCGAACCTCACTTCGTGGAGTCGCCGCACCCCAAGCAGGGGTCGCCGAACGTGGTGTTCATCCTGTTGGACGACACCGGCTTCGCCCAGTTCGGCTGCTACGGGTCCGACATCGACACGCCCAACATCGATGCGCTCGCGGACAACGGGGTGCAGTTCACCAACTTCCACGTCACGCCGGTGTGCTCGCCGACGCGAGCGGCGCTTCTCACCGGGCGCTCCCAGCACGAGGTCGGCATGCGGGGCCTCGCCGGGTGGGTCACCGGCTTCCCGAATGCACTGGGCCACGTCTCGAATGCCGCCGCCACGGTGGCCGAGGTCCTGCGTGACGAGGGCTACGCCACGTTGTGCGCCGGGAAGTGGCACCTGGCTCCTGGGACCCATGTGTCCGCCGCCGGCCCGTTCGATCAGTGGCCGCTGGCCCGAGGCTTCGAACGCTTCTACGGCTTCCTCCCGGGTGAGACCGATCAATTCCACCCGGAACTCGTGCGGGACAACACGCACATCGATCCGCCGGCCACGCCGGCGGAGGGGTACCACCTCTCCGAAGACCTGGTCGATCAGCTGTTGCTGATGATCAACGACAACAAGGGCCTCCGCCCGGATCGTCCGTTCTTCGCCTACCTGCCGTTCGGGGCGACCCACGCACCCCATCAAGCGCCCGAAGAGTACCTCGCGAAGTACCGGGGTCGCTACGACGCCGGCTGGGACATCGTCCGCAAGCAGTGGTTCGACCGCCAGGTCGAACTCGGCGTGATCGATCCCGACACCACGCTCGCGCCCCGCAACCCCGGCGTGGAGGCATGGGACGACCTCTCCGACGCACAGCAGCGGTTCGCCGCGCGACTGCAGGAGGCGTTCGCCGCCTTCCTCGACCACACCGACGACCAGATCGGCCGGTTCGTCGACGGGCTGCGCGACATGGGCGAGCTCGACAACACGATCCTTGTCCTGCTCGCCGACAACGGGGCCTCGCAGGAGGGCGGGGCAGCGGGGACCTGGCACGAGTTCCGCCACTTCAACGGCCTCCACCAGCCCGCCGAAGAGGCGGTCGAGCGCATCGACGACATCGGTCGCCCCGGCAGTCACACCAACTACCCGTGGGGGTGGGCCCAGTGCGGCAACTCGCCGTTCCGCTGGTACAAGACGCTGACCCATGAGGGTGGGGTCCACGTGCCGATGATCGTGCATTGGCCGGTCGGTCTCGGCGACGACCGCGCCGGAACCAAGCGAGACCAGTTTGCGTACGTGTCTGACATCGTTCCGACGATCTATGAACTCCTCGGCATCACTGCACCGGACACGTACCGGGGCGTCGAACAGATGCCGGTAACCGGCCACTCGTTCGCCTCGGTGCTCGACGACGCAGACGCACCCGCAACCAACACGAGGCAGTACTTCGAGTTCGGCGGGAACCGGGCGCTGATTACCGAGCTCGACGGCGTGTGGTGGAAAGCTGTAACCCGCCACACCCCCGGTATCGCGTTCGAGGACGACCGCTGGGAGCTTTTCGACCTCTCCGCCGACCCTTCGGAGTGCCACGACCTCGCCGAGGCTGAACCCGAGCGGCTCGCACAGCTCATCCACCTCTGGTGGGAGGAGGCAGCTGCTCACAACGTGCTGCCGCTCGACGAACGACGCCTCGAACTGTTCATCCCGCGCATCGGTGATCACGAGATCCACCGTCCGACGCGGCGCTACACCTACCGGCCGCCGATGACCCGCATCCCGACCCGCACGGCCGCCTCGCTGACCGACGCCCAGGTCGACATCACTGTCCGTACGAGCGTCACCAGTGGCGACGAAGGCGTGCTCATCGCGACCGGCAACACCTCGTGCGGATTCTCGTTGTTCGTCCAGAACGGCCGACTCGTCGCCGACTACAACGCGTTCGGCGAACACACGCTTGTCGAGTCGACCGTCGATGTGCCGGCCGGTGATTGCGTGCTGGGCGTTCATCTGGAGCGCGACGGTCGCAGCGGTTGGCTCGAGGTGTCGATCGATGGCGCAGCGTGCGGTCGGGCCGACATCCCGGTGTATCTGTCGACGTTCACCTCCACCGGGATCAGCCTCGGCATGGATCACGGCTCACCCGTCTCGGGCCGCTACGAGGCTCCATTCCCGTTCACCGGAACGGTTCACGATGTCACCATCCAACTTCCCGGCGGGTCCGACCCCGAGGTCGACATGGCGGTTGCTCGGGCTGAGTGGGCTCGTCAGTGATCGCAACGGCTCAGGCGCAAGCTCGTCGACAGGATGGCCTCCCGAAGCGGTTCGTTCCACGCGTCGACGCTCATCGAAAGAAAGCCAAGAGCGCCGCCCATGTCGAGCGCTTAATTGATGTTTCGCGGGGAAGATACTCAAAAAGCAGCCCGCCGGCCCTCTCAAGCGGGCCGCGCAGGCGTGTGATCAACCCACCGAAACCGTGCAAACACCCCCATCGGGTAAGCGCTGACTTCCGCACCACAACAGGCGAAACGGATTTCTACTGATCTCCCGCCGCTAGACGGCTGGGTTCTTCAGGAAAAAGGGGGGTTTCGCTCATCTGCGAAAGGTGGATGTCGTTCAACTTTACGTTCGTTCGGATGAGGTCGTCGTCGGCGAGAGCGTCGCTGCGGGGGAGAAACGAGACCCAATCGGGCGATCGGCTGCAATCTCTGCATTGACGAGCTCGGTGACTCGAGCTGCGAAGCCGTCGGGCAGCGGGTCGAACTCGAAATCCATTCGGGCTGCGAGCGGCTCCATGTTGCCGCCCGTGACGGGTGTGCCCCACTCGTTCCAGATCACCCCGCACAGGATGTGCAGCACGGTGTGGGTGCGCATCAGCTGATGGCGCCGCTCCCAGTCGACCGTGCCCGTCACCTCCGTGCCGACCGCGGGAGCTTCACCGTCGAGCGTGTGGAACACGATCGGGCCTTTCCCCCGCACATCGGCGACTGCCGCAGAACCGCCGTCCCAACGGAGGGTGCCGGTGTCATGCGGCTGCCCACCACCGGTCGGGTAGAACGCCGTCGCATCGAGACCGACTGCACCGTCCTCGTTGAGTTCGACGACAGTGGCGGTGAACTCTCGAAGCTCGGCATCGCGCAGATAGATCCGATCGGTGTCGTTCATCCGTCCCCCTCGTCGGTGTCGGCGTTCGCGTTGATGTCGACCCGAACGTTGTTGCCGTCATCAATGGTGACGGGGTAGGTCTGGACCAGTTCACCGGTCGACAGGTTGCCGCGCTCGTCCATCGTCACGTCCGCACAGTCGGCGTCGCTCCCGGCGGCCAACACCAGATCGAACCGGCCGGCATCACGATTCCACTCGAAGAAACAGTCCCGTGGCTGGCCGATGGGACGTGCATCAAACGCAAACCAGCCCGACTCGGGATCATCACCGAGGTGTTGAAGGATGATGTCTCGGCTCCGCCCGGCAACGTCGCTGTAGAGGATCGGGCCTCGGTCATCGATCTCCTCGGAGATCCGGCCGATCTGACCGGCATCGAAGTCAGTGTCGCCGAGCCGGATCTCGACATCGCCGCCTTGGTTGGCAAGGAACAACACCCCTCCGCCCAGCACGAGCGCGATCATGACGCCGGTCAGGCCGACCAGGACCGCCGAGCGAGCATTCATCTGGGGTCCGCGGGCGACGGGCATACCGGTGATCTCCGTTTCTGGCGCTAGATCGAGGCAGGGGTGAGGCAGGGATACAGCTACTGCCTAGTATCTCCCCGTACGCGATCCGGGAGGCAATACCGGTGGATTTGTTCGAGTATCAGGGCAAGCAGTTCTTCGCCCAGTACGGGATGCCCGTGAGCCCCGGTCAGGTGGCGTTCACGGTTGATGAGGCCATTGCGGCCGCCGAGGAACTGGGCACACCGGTCATGGTGAAGGCTCAGGTCCACACTGGCGGGCGAGGCAAGGCCGGCGGGGTGAAGTTCGCGGCTGACATCGACGCCGTGCGCGAGCACGCCACCAACATCCTCGGGCTCGACATTCGGGGCCACGTCGTGAAGCGAATCTGGATCGAAAAGGCATCCGATATCGCCGAGGAGTACTACGCCAGCTTCACGCTGGATCGTTCGGCCAAGAAGCACCTCGGCATGCTCTCCAAAGAAGGCGGCGTCGAGATCGAAACGGTCGCTGAAGAGAACCCGGATGCGATCGCAAAGATTTGGGTCGACCCCACCGTCGGCCTTTCCGAGGAAGCCACCCGTGCGTGGGTCGCAGCGGCCAACCTGCCCGATGCGGCGGTCGAGGGTTCGGTCGAGATTCTTCAGAAGCTCTACACCGCCTATACCGAAGGCGATTGTGACCTTGTCGAGATCAACCCGCTGATCCTGACCCCCGAAGGCAAGGTCCATGTGCTCGACGCCAAGGTCACCCTCGACAGCAACAGCACGTTCCGTCACGAGGACTACGCCCAGTTCGATGAAACCCAGCCCCGCGACGAACGCGAACAGGCTGCCCATGCCAAGGGCCTGCAGTACGTCGGTCTCGACGGAAGCGTCGGCGTGATCGCCAACGGCGCCGGCCTCGCCATGAGCACCGTCGACGTCGTCAACCAGGTCGGCGGTAGTCCCGCCAACTTCCTCGACATCGGTGGTGGTGCGAACGCCGACGTCATGGCTGGAGCGATGGAAGTCATCAACAACGACCCGAACGTGAAATCGATCTTCATCAACATCTTCGGTGGCATCACCCGAGGTGAGGAAGTCGCCAACGGCATTCTCGAAGCCATGCAGCGGGTCGAGATCGACAGCCCGATCGTGATCCGCCTCGATGGCACCAACGCGGAGGAAGGCCGGGCCATTCTGGCCCCGAACCTCAGCGACAAGCTGATGATGGAAGAGACGATGCTCGACGCTGCCCGCAAAGCCGTCGAGTTGGCCAGCTGACCGTCAACGGAGCAAGAGAGAGAACAGAACTATGAGCATCTTCGTCGACGAAAACACCAAGGTCATCTACCAGGGTCTCACCGGCTCGCAGGGCAGCTACTACGGCGGTCTCAACCGGGCCTACGGCACCCAGGTCGTCGCCGGTACCCATCCCAAAAAGGCCGGCACCGATGTGGACGGCGTGCCGATCTATGCCTCGGTTGCGGAAGCCAAGGAAGCCACAGGCGCCACGGCCAGCTGCATCTTCATTCCCGCTCCGGGCGTGCAGGGTGCGGTGCTCGAGGCAGCCGAAGCTGGCATCGAGTTCATCGTGGCCATCACCGAGGGCGTTCCCGCCCACGACGAGGCGTACTTCTTCAACAAGTTGAAGAGCGACTTCCCGACGACTCGCCTGTTGGGCCCGAACTGCCCGGGCATCATCAGCCCCGGCAAGGCCAACATCGGCATCACCGCCGGCCACATCGCCAAAGCAGGCGGTCCGGTCGGCATCGTGAGCCGCTCCGGCACACTCACCTACCAGGCGCTCTACGAACTCAAGCAGAAAGACATTGGTGTCACGACCTGCGTCGGCATCGGTGGCGATCCGGTGCCGGGCACGTCGTTCATCGACTGCCTCGAGGCGTTCGAAGCCGACCCCGAGACCAAGGCCGTCATGATGATCGGTGAAATCGGCGGTTCGGCCGAGGAAGAGGCCGCCGAGTTCATCAAGCACCACATGACCAAGCCGGTCAGCTCCTACATCGCAGGGGTCACCGCGCCTCCCGGCAAGAAGATGGGCCATGCTGGCGCCATCGTGTCGGGCGGGAAGGGCACGGCCGCCGCGAAGATGGAAGCGCTGGAGGATGCCGGAGTCAGGGTCGGCCAGAACCCAACCGAGGCCGGCGAACTGATGGCGGAGATCGTCTCGGCCCTCTGAGCCTTCGGCACAACCGAGACCGAAGGGTCTGCCGCGCAACAGCGGCTGCCGAGGTCGGGGTATCGGTCCCAGACTGTCCTGGGGTACTGTCGCCCCAATGACGCACCTCCGTATGCAGCGGGGCCAGAAAGGTCCGGACGAGCAGCCCACCAAGGCTGATGCTCGTCCGGTTGCGTCGAACAACGATGGTGCCGTCTCGGCGAAGCTTGTGCCTCACGGCGAAGCTGCTGCTCGGGCGATGGTCCAGCTGAAGCTGGCTGTCGGTTCAACCGACGATCCCGCCGAGCGTGAGGCTGACGCGGTCGCCGAACAGGTCGTGAGCCGGATCCGGCGGGGCATCACCGAACACGGTGACGCCCAGTCGACCGATGTCCGCCGGTCGCCAGCGGGGCGGATTCGACGCAACGCGGTCGTAGGGCATTCGGGCGGTGCGGTCGACACGGACACGGAGCAGCGGATCCAACGCCGTCGCGGTGGCGGTGAGCCCCTGCCCGATGACGTGGCTGCCGACATGAGCGCAGGGTTTGGGACCGATCTCTCGCATGTGCGGCTCCATACCGGCACCGAAGCAACCGACCTCAACAATCGCCTCCAGGCCCGCGCCTTCACCGTCGGTTCTGATGTCTTCCTTCGGGATTCCGCCAGCCTTCGTTCTGGCGCGGGGCAGGAACTTCTCGCCCACGAACTCACCCATGTCGTGCAGCAGTCAGGTGGGCACGAGGTCGCTCGCCGCCTTGTCGAGGCCATGTCGGTCCACGAGATCAAGCTGTTCGAGAAGAACGCAGCTGGCAAGATGGACCCCGTCAAGGAAGGGTCGGGAACGAAGGGAAAGCAAAAACGCCACCCGGCTGGCCCAGTCAAGCTCAAAGGGACCCCGGTCGTAGTCGAGGGCGTCAAGTACTACCAGTTAGCGGACGCGGCTCACTATGTGCTTGAAGAGAACGTGCAGATCGGCGAGCTCGAAGCTGAAGCCGGCTCGGCACGAAAGACCGCTACCAATTTGCTTGGTGACTACGACAGCGCCAACGAGGTCGGGGTCAAGTTCAGCGACGACCTTGGCAAGGCCATCGAAAAGAGTGGCGGCACACCCTCTGACGAGATGGGCAAATCGGCCGACTCGTTCAACATTCTCGGCGGCCTCGCCCAGTTTGCGAGCGCAATCACCTCCGAGAAAGAAATCAAATCTGACTATGTCGCCGCAGGGCTTGATCTCGTCGAAGGAGGCGCCAAGGTCACCGCCGGTGCTGCAGGCCTGGCCGAAAAGACGGGCCCGAAGGACGCCGCGAAGGGCAACAAGCAGATCTCGGATGCCAGCGGAGCGATAGGCGATGTCGCCGGTGGATTGAAGTCGACGCTCGACGCGTTCCTCAAGGCCTTCGGCCTGTACAAGGAGTGGTCGAAGAAGAGCGCCAGTGAGAAAGCCAAGGAAGGGTTTGGCGCAATCCAGGATGCCCTGAAGGCGGCGCAGTCAGGAGTGAAGGCGGCAAAGGGCTTCACCGATGCATGGGGAGGCGCAGGTCCAGCCGCCACAGCTGTTCCTGGCCTCGGTGTTGCGATCGCTGCCTGCGACCTGATCGTGCGAGGCGTCGCACTCCTGAACGCGATCGTCAACAGGGGCGCGATGCGGGGACGCAAACGCGCCCTGAAAGAGAAAATCAAGAAAACAGGGAAAAATGGGATGGACGGAAAGTCCATCAAGAAGGAAGCCGAAGAAGCGGTCGAAAGGCTGCGCGCCAAGGACAACCTCACCGACGAAGAAGCCGAGCAACTTGGCGAATACGAGGAGTACTTGATGGCGAGAGGCATCCAGTACATCAACTCGAAACGCCAGAACCGGTCGTTGTTCAAGATCAGCCTGGCTCTGACCAACATGGCCGCCGACATTGCCGTCCTTGCCGGAGGCTCCGCTCCGGTCGGTGTCGCGTTCAAGGGAGCGGCAGCAGCCACCGACGCAAGTGCGGGGCTTTTCCGTCGGTTCAAGCAGTGGGGTCGAGACAAAGCCGCAGCCGGAAGCACCACGGCGAAATTTTTTGGGTTCGACGCCAACAAGTCGACCGCCAAGAAGTTTGCGATGTACAACGGCTACGTCGACAAGCTCTATGCCATGGTGCTCAAAGCCAACAAGATGCCGGTCACGGACGAGCCCACACGGGCCGCTGCCATCGCCGCCGGGGAAAACGTGTACGCCTACGTGAAAGCGATGGGTATGAGCAGGGCCGAAGTCGATTCGTTGTGCACCAAGCCGTTGGAGATGCGGAAAAAGTTGATCGAAAAGATGAAGGAGCGAGACTAGGGCCCTGGGCCCTGACCCACCATGACGTCCCCACTCGTCCATGCGCAGCATCGCGCTGAACTCTCGCTCGTCGCCGGAGGCCTGAGCAGCGCGTATCCGGCAGAAATCCTCGATCCCAGCGATGCGCTTCCCCTGACGACCTTGATTGTCGATCTCGGCGTTGATGGCGATGATCAGCAACGGTCGATGAGCATCAATGTCATGCCGATGGGCGATGACTTCGATGCGGCAACGTTCCTGCAATTCTTCGTTCCGATGCCCTTCCCGGTACCGGCCGCCCGGCTTCCCCATGTCGGCTTCGCTGCGAGCAAGGTCAATGCGGCGATGGCACTCGGCCACTTCGCCATTGGGGCCGACGGTGAGCTGTATTTCCGCTACATGCACACGGCGCCTGCGGTGGAGGCCCCCGACCCACCGATGATGGGTCAACTGATCATGATGATCGATTTCCTCCAGTCGACCTTCAGCGATGTTCTGCAGGGTGTTGCCGAAGATGAGATCGACATTTCGGTGATCGACGGGGTGATCGCCTCGATCGCTGCAGGCTGACCGCAGAGTGCGACATCTGCTGATCGCCATCGTTGTCGCCGTTGCAACGGTGGCCTGCTCTGACGACACGCCGAGTCGCATCGAAGGGGAGCCCGGCGTGACGAGCGCAGGGACGCTGAGTGTGTTCGATCTGCAAGCCGGCGACTGTCTCGCCGAACCTGGCGAAGAGGGCGTTCCAGTCGAGGTCGAGAGTCTCGGTGTCGTTCCGTGCAGCGAGGCGCACCGTCTCGAAGTCTTCGCGCTTGTTGAGGTCGAGACCGACGATGGCCTGTACCCCGGCGAGGGGGAGGTGACCTCGCAGGCTGACGCCCGCTGCCTGGGTGTGTTCGTCGACTACACCGGCGTTGCGTACTTCACCCAGAGCGAGTTGTACTTCACCTACCTCTACCCAACGCTCGACAGTTGGACGGGGCAGGACGACCGCACGATCGTGTGCGTGGTCGGTTCGGCTCGCACGCTGGTCGGGTCGGTCGCTGGTTCTGACGGTGTGCTGCCGTTGGCCGACGACAACGAGTAGCGACCTGTCGGAGCTGATTCAGCCGCCGGGACGAAGACGACCGAGCTTTTTGTACTCCCGCTCCAGAGCGAGACTGATCAGGTCGGGGGTGATCGGGGTGTCGTCCTCGGCGGCAAGGAACGCGGCATACAGCGCAGCCTTTCGAATCGACCCGCCCGCGATCTTGAACCGGGCGGCGAGGTCACCGAGGTTCACGTCGTCGTGCAGCGGGGCTCCGGCAGGGAACGAGATCTCCCACAGCCGTCGCCGTTCGGTCTCCTCGGGAAGGACATAGTCGATGGCGATGTCGATGCGCCGCATGAACGCCGGATCGATGTTGCTGACCAGGTTCGTCGCCAACACGACCAACCCCCCGAAAATCTCGAGCCGCTGCAGCAGATACGACACTTCCAGGTTGGCGTAGCGATCGCGGGCGTCGCTGACCTCGGTTCGTCGACCGAACAGCGAGTCGGCCTCGTCGAAGAACAACACCTGGTTGCCAACCGCGGCGGCGTCGAACACTTCCTCGAGGTTCTTTTCCGTCTCGCCGATGTACTTGCTGACCACCGTCGCAAGATCAACGACGAACAAGTCCAGCCCGAGTTCGCCGGCAACGACTTCGGCCGAGAGTGTCTTGCCGGTGCCGGGATCACCAGAGAAAAGGGCGATGAGCCCCGACGATGGCACGGCCGGGAAGCCCCAGCGGTCATAGACGACGTCACTGTTGCGGTAGCGAGCCACCAACTCCTGCAGTTGGCGCTGACGGTCGTCGTCGAGAATGAGGTCGTTCCACGTCCGGCGCGGCCGAACGCGGCGGGCGAGTCGGTCGATCGGGCCGCTCGAGAGTCGCTTGACGGCGCCGTGTAGGTCTCGGTCGCTCCGGGTTGCGATGTCGAACGCCTGATCGAGTTGCTCGGGCGAAAGTCGGTGGCCGTGTCGTTCGGTGTCGAGTCCGAACGATGCTGACCACTCCGTCTCGTCGGCCTGCGCGCCGGATGCGTGGAACTCTCGCCACGGTCGGTCGGGGAGCGAATCGATCGCGATTTCAAATTCGGATGTGACGGCCCACGGCAGGTGCGTTGCCCGTTCCATCCATCGTCGCAGCGAGAGTGGAATCCCGTCAGTGGCTTCGACGATGATGCCGGCGCCGCGAAGGGTCGCTTCGCGAACGACGGCTCGCCACGCAGATTCAGCGGGGTCAGGCGGGACGACGAGGAACTGTCGGGCCGCAAGGTTGGCTGCGGCCGAACGGCGGCGACGGATTCGGTCCGGGCCGGTGACGAACACTAAGGGGTGACGAACCTCGGTGTCGGTCTCGTCCACGTGGAAACGGGTCGGGTGGGGTAGGTCGGGGTCGGGCCGTGCCTCACCGGCGAGTGCCCACATCACTGCGGGCTCCACGGCGATCGCCCACGACCCCCAAGGACCCGCGGCGGTGACATCGATGAACGCAGCACGCACCGGACCTGACGAGCCACCAGCGGTCAATGCTCCCGGATGATCAGGTCCGAGAAGACGGCCCAAGAGATCAAGGCTGACTCGTGTCGCTCCGGGGTCGTCATGGAGCCAGCCGATGATTCGCTGACGCCGGACGTCCGACTCCACCGCAACGCAGAGGGCCAATGTTTCGGTCTCCGCGGGGGTCAACTCCCCGTTGAGCGCCAAAACGGAAAGCGAGGTGCCATCGAGCTGCGCGTGGAACTCGCGTCGGGCCGCCTCGAGGTCGGGTTCGGTGTCGCTGGCCAACCCCTCGAGCAGTTCGGCGATGCGAGGTGAACCGCTGATCGCAGGGTCGGCGTCGTCAGCGTGGCTTGACGCGGCGGCGAGCACAGCCTCGACGATGACCCGATCAGCGAAGCGGCTCCACGGAGTAGGGTTGGCAAGAGCGTGACGCACGACGCCACGCAACGTACACCGTTGGTCCGAAAGGTGGAGAGGTATGCCGCAGGCCGTCAACACGGGATGCACGATGACGTGCTCGTTTGGAGCGGCACCTTCGTCCTTCGTGGCCTCCTCGGCGCCGACGGTTCTCGCATCGAACATGCCGATGGGGACGATCATGGACTTCGCCCCGGGAATGAACATTCCTCCTTTCGGGATGTGTTCGTCCCCCTCGAACCCGCAGGTCGCCGCCGCAACGGCAGCCGCCCTCGGGGTGCTCACACCGATGCCGTGCCTTCCGGTGACGGTGGCGCCGTGGAGTCCAGGCTCGTCCACGGTCAAGGTCGGACCCGCTGGTTTTCCCGCGCTCGGAAATAACGCAAAGACCAACTGTGCATGGGGCGGCTCGATCAGTTTCATCACCGGCGTGCCCCCCATCACCGTCGCCTAAGCGCTGCCGAGTCACCGCAAAATCGACGATCCGACAACGCTCAACCTGAGTCGTTGGGGTCCGATCCAACCATTTGTGTCACACTGGCACCGCTCTCCGAAGTTGAAAGGCTGGTGCCACCATGGCGTCGTATTTGCATCCCGGCGTGTACGTCGAGGAGATTCCTGCCGGGTCCGCAACCCTGGCCGCTGGAGCGACTGCGGTCGCTGCGTTTGTCGGATTCACCGAGAAGGGGCCGACGGACGATCCCGATGACCCGATGGGCCTCAAGCCACGCTTGGTGACCAGCTGGTCACAGTTCGAAGATCTCTACGGTGGCCTGACCCCCGGTGCCATGCTGCCGCACTCGGTCTACGGCTGGTTCAACAACGGTGGCAGCGTCTGCTACATCGTTCGTGTTGCGCACGTCGAGCCAGCAGGTGAACCCGCAACGAAGGCGCTCCCGGCTGCAGACCGTGCGCTTGGACAGCCGGTGACGGTGGAGTCGATCGAACCCGACGCCGACGTCTCGGTGGTCATCACCAGCGAGGAACTCGAAGACGATGACGCCCCGGCCACCTTCACCGTGGCGGTCGTCGAAGGCGGCGAAACGGTCGAGACGTTCTCGAAGGTCACGGTCGTGCCCGGCGACCGCAACATCGAGACCGTCGTCAACGCCGAGTCCGAGAAGGTCCGAGTGGCCACGCTCGAGGCGGTCGACCCCGAGTTCGACCAGACGATGACGATGCTGAAGCCGGGCACGTTCCCGCTTGAGAAGGTCAACCCGAACCCGGTGGAGGTCAAGCCTCGCTCGTTCGCCGGCAGCGAGAACGACCGGACCGGCATTAACGGTCTCGTGATCGCCGACGACGTCACCATGGTCATGGTGCCGGATCTGGTCACGGCGGCCACCAAGGAAGACGGATCGGTCGACCTCGGCATGTGGAAAGCGGTCCAGACCGCGCTGATTACCCACTGCGAAGCCGCTGGCAACCGCATGGCCGTGCTCGATGCTCCCCCTGGCATGAGCGTCCAGCAAATCAAGGAATGGCGCAGCGATACCGCCATGTACGACTCGGCGTTTGCCGCGATGTACTACCCGTGGATCAAGGTCGACAACCCGGTTGCGACCAACGGTGACGCCGAACTGCTCGTCCCGCCGTCGGGACACGTCGCCGGCCTGTGGTCCCGCGTCGACGAAGAGCGCGGTGTCCACAAGGCCCCGGCCAACGAGGTCTTGCGGGGTGTGCTCGATGTGGAGATGCCCATCACCGACAAGGAGCAGGGTCTCCTGAACCCGGACGGCATCAACTGCATCCGTACCTTCGGCACTCGTGGTATCCGGGTGTGGGGTGCACGCACCCTGAGCTCCAACACCGAGTGGACCTACATCAACGTTCGTCGTCTGTTCAACATGATTGAGACGACGATCTCTGACGGCACTCAGTTCGCGGTGTTCGAGCCGAACGACTGGCGCCTGTGGGGTCGCCTGACCCGCACGATCACCTCGTTCCTGACCGGTCTGTGGCGCGACGGTGCACTGTTTGGTGAAACCGCCGACCAGGCCTTCTTCGTGAAGTGCGACGCCGAGAACAACCCACAGGATCAGATCGACCGAGGCATGGTCGTCATGGAGATCGGTATTGCGCCGGTCAAGCCTGCGGAGTTCGTGATCTTCCGAATCAGCCAGCTTCAAGAATCCGGCGAGTGATCGGAGAGGACTGAACCATGGCATTCTCTGGACTTCCCAGCGACTCCACGCCGGTAGCCCTTACCGGTGTTCTGTTCTCGCTTGCGCTCGACGGTGTCGGCGAGATCGGGTACTTCACCAAGGTGTCGGGGATCTCGGTCGACATCACGCCGGTCGAATACAACGCAACCCGCGACGGATCGTCGTACTTGAAGACGATGCGTCCGGGGCGCACGGCCTATGGCGATATCGAGTTCTCCCGAGGCCTGTCGGCGGACAACACACTCGAAGAGTGGGCCGACAAGGTCGCGAGAGGCGACATCGCCGGTGCCCGGTCCAACGGCAGCATCGTGGTGATGTCGGCGGACGCGAGCCCGATCGCCGAGTTCAACTTCTTCAACGGATGGCCATCTCGCTGGTCGGGCCCATCCCTGAGTTCCAGCGCTGACGAAACCGCCGTCGAGTCCTTGACCGTTGTGGTCGAGGGCGTCGAGCGGGTCAGTTGATCCGGCTAGCCGAAGAGAGGACTACTCATGAGTGACTACCGCGCAGTTTCTGACCTCGATCTCGAGCCGATTCTCACGTTCCGCTTCAATATGAGCATCGACGGGATCGGCACCTTCGAACTGATGGAGGTCTCCGGCCTCGGCTACGAGATCGGTGTGACCGAACACGAAGTTGTTGTCGACTCCACTGCGTCGCTTCGCAAGATCTCCGCGCACCTGGACTACGACGAGATCGAGTTCACCCGCCCGCTCTCCGACGACATGACGCTGTACAACTGGATCAAGGCGATCGCCGACGGCGAAGGGCACTCCAGCGTCACGAAGAACGGCACCATCACGATGTTTGACATCAGCGGGTCGCCCGTTGCGGAATGGAAGTTCGAGAGCGCGTGGCCGATCTCGTACTCCGTTTCGGATCTTGACATCTCCGACGGCAGTGTCGTCACCGAGACCATGAAGATCACACACGAGTATCTGGAGCGCACGACGTGACCGGCCTGCAGACGGAGTTCACATTCCGTCTGCCGAAGGGCTTCGTCGACGCGGCGGGGACGCTGCATCGCGATGGCTTGATGCGTCTCGCGACCGCGCGCGACGAGATCGAACCGTTGCGGGATCCGCGGATCGCAGGTCCCGACGATCCCTACCTCACGATCGCCATCCTCGGACGGGTCATCACCCGGCTCGGTACGATCACCGATGTTGGGCCCGAACACATCGAAGCGCTGTTCGCAGCGGACTTGGCCCACCTCCAGGAGCTGTACGGGGTTGCCAACTTTGGTGAACCCGAACAGATTCAGGCACTGGAAGCCGAGACCGCCGCCCGTCTCGCCGAGGATGCGGCACTTGCGGCTCCCGACCCGGAGCCTGCGACCGACGAGTCGGCTGACGGTGCGGAGGCATCCGAGTCAGGGCCTCCTGCAGCGGCTCCTCGTCCTCGTGTTCGGAGCCGAATCGAGGAGGTTCCGGCGCGGAGCGACGCGTGATCACGTACCGCCACGACGACCTTTGGGATGAAGTGGTGTACCTCGCGTATCACCTGCACTGGGACCTTGATCGGCTGCTCGATCTCGACCACCGCGACCGGGTTCGCATGGTGCGAGCGGTTTCTGATCTGAACGAGCAGGCCTGGGAGCGCGCCCATGCTTGATCGCAACGCACCGTTCCTGGACTCCACGAGTGCCTGGTTTGTCTTCACCGTCGACGGCGAAGAGATCGGCTCGTTTACCGAGGTTTCAGGACTCGAACTCAATGTCGCCACCGAGGATGTCGAAGAGGGCGGGGTCAACGGCTATGTGCACAAGATGCCGGGCCGCATGTCGTGGCCGAACCTCACCCTGAAGCGGGGACTGACGAGATCCGACAACCTTCTCGCCTGGATCGAATCGGTTTCCGGCGACGGCCTCGGCCGTGAGAAGAACAAGATCAACCGCCGGACCGCGTCGATCACCCTGCTGACCGATGACGGCAAGCCACTTCGCCGCTGGGACTTCGTCGGCGTCGTGCCCGTCCGATGGTCGGGCCCCTCATTCGCAGCGAGTGGGCCCGAGGCGCTCGTCGAAGAACTCGAGATGGCGCACCACGGTTTCAAGGCCAGCAATGTCTGATCGCCAAGACCTCGACGGGTCAGAGGATCCATCGGCTGAGGAAGCCCTCGCAGCCGCCGCCCCGTTGGCGATCGGGGCTCGCGCCCTCCCGCGTGCCTCGGCATCGCCAGTTGACCGCGGGAACGGGGTGACGGGATCGGGGTTTCCGATTGCGGCTCGACTGCTCCCAGGGGCTCCCGCCCGGGGTGAGATCGTTGGGTCCGCCGGCGTCGTCTGGCTGGCCGGCCCCGGCGGGATCCCGCTGTCGCTCATGGCCGTGCCCGAAGCGTCCGTTGGCGAGATGAGTCTGATCCCTGCTCCGGCCTTCCCCTCGGTGAACGGTCGCCCGCAGAGCCGGCGTCGTCGCAGCGGCGAAGCGCAGTTTGCTCCCCAGGGCGACCCCGTGGCACCGGCGGCTGCGAGCATCATGCGCACCGCTGGTGTTGGTGTCAGGGATGCCGGTGAGGGGCGGGGCCGAGAGACGCCACGGTCGGCTGAGCGCGCGGTTTCGTCCGGTGCCGGCCGATCTCGTGCCGTCACGACGGATCCGCCTGCCGGCGCTCCAGCGCCGGCGCAAGGCGAACCGCGACAGGGCAGCGGTACCCCGAGCGGGGGCAAGCTCACCCCACGCCAGGCGATGGAGCGGCTCCTGTCGTCAAACCCGAGGCCGACGATGGCGGTCGTCCCAGCACCCGAGGTACAAGGGAACCAGGACGGGTCGTTGCGGACCGACCCGCCAGCCGAAGCCCCGTCGCGGCCGAGTCGAACTGAAGCGGATCGCACTGCCGTCACCGCTGCTCCCGCATGGCCCGGGACGGACTCGGGTTCAGCACGGGAACCGAGCCCAACCGTCAGGTCGACACCGGTCGTCCCTCCAACGAGCGCGGTACCGAAGGCAGCAGCAGGCCGCGTGGCACGACCGGCTCCTTCCGCCGAACCGGGCGCAGGCGAGCTTCGTCGTCGAACCGCATCATCGGCGATTGCCGCCGAAGCAGCAGTTCCGTCAACCGTGTCCCCGGTCTCACCGGCACCAGCACGCACGCCCGGGCGTGGAGCATCCGAGTCCACCAGCCGCAGCGGATCGGGCCCGGAACGGATCGACCAGCCGCTTCCTGCCTCGAGTTGGCCGACCGATGATGCGAGGCCGACCGCAACCGGTGATGTGCCCGCAGCCGGCCCGGTCTCTGCTCGCCAGGCGCTGATCAATCGTCTGCTCGAACGGGAGGCGCAGCGTGGCGGCCGCCCGACCTTCGCGGCTTCTCGCCCGGCGCCATCCGAGCCGTCGGCCCCTCCTTCCCTTGGTTCCCCTCCGTCGACTCCTTCCGCTTCTGCGCCGGCACCAACCTCATCGGTGCCGCCCTCGGCGGCGGCGCCAGCCGTACCGGTTCCGGACACCCCGTTGCCCGGCCTTGCCCCGAACGCTTCATCAACCGGACCGGTTCCGGGCACTCCATCGGGCAGCCCTGCCACTACCCCCAGTCGTCCCACCCAGTCAGCCCCTTCCGCAGGCTCTCCCTCGGCGGCGTGGCCAGGCGACACGCCTGGCCCCCAGCGCATCCCCGAAGCGGGGGCGCGCCCCGGGGATCGGTTCACCCAGGATGCGACTCGTGAACAAGCGGACGGTGTTCTCTCCGACTCGACTCCTACGGCATCCGCCATCAACCCGCCCGCTGCACGTCGTGCCGTCTGGCCAACGGATGCCAGTACCGGCGAGCTGGCGACCGATACACGCCCGGCCACGGTTGGTGAGAGCAGCCAGCTCATCAACCGAGAGCCAGCGGCCGGTGGGCGTCGGCAACGAGAATCCTCGCCTGAGGAACCAAACGATGCCGGGTCAGGTCCTGTCCGCTCGGCAGCACCCACCCCGCCGACGGCTCCGTCAGCGCTGACGTCGCCGCCGGATCCTCGCGATCGCCGACCAGGTACCGCTCCTGACCGAGCCCAGCCCGGCGCCCCCGGCGGTACCGCTGCCGTTGCGGACCGCTCGGAACGTTCGCCTGCTCGGCCGAGTGGGTCGCGGCTGGTCGACACATCGATTATGGCGCGGGCGGACGAAGCCTCAGCGGGGGTTGGGGCAGGCACCGGCGAAAGAGAACGCCCGCCTGCAGGCAGTCCGAGGTCCGATGCGGCCCCGTCGTTCTCGTCGTTGTCCTCCCCGTCACCGGTTGTGGCGACGACCGCAGCTGCCGTGGCCCCGCCTCCTGGGACCGGGCCATCTCCGACCCCAGCGTCGGACGCTGATCGCGCAACGGTTGGCCTTGCGTCTCGCCCGCTCGAGCGGGGCCATCGCAACCTCGACTCGTTCGGGACCCCGCCGCCGCTGCCTGCGGCTCGCTCGTCGATCGTGGCCCCCGAGCGGATTACGGCCAGCCCGATTGGGTCTGACCGTTCGGTCGCTGCGCGGGGTCGCCGCGGCGCCGCGCCATCTCATTCCGATGCTCCGGTTGTCCGGCGGGCCCCTCGTGAATCCGAGAGGGGAGCGCAAGCTGGCGCAACCCAGGTCCCGCCTGTCGCTGATGCCGGCTTTTCGACCATGCAAGGTGGCGAGGAACGCGCCGGCTCCGAACGCGCCGTCACCCAGCAAGCCTCGATCGGTCGTCGCGAGCTCAGCGCACCGAATGCGGGATCACCGTCGGTTGCGCCACCGAGTGCACGTCCTACGCCGCGCTCGCTGCAGGGGTCGGCGCCACGCCCGAATGATGACCGGCAGGCCCCCTCCGCCTCGGTCCCAACAAGGTCCTCGTCGAATGCTCGGCCCTCCGTCTCGGATCCGCCGAGCTCACTGCCGAGCCGCCCGGAGTCGCTGGCCGGTAGCCCGCTTGCGGAGACGGGCCGTCCGTTTGCGGCTGCCGCGCCGCGGCCGCCGGTCGCCCGCGTGAGCCGTCCGGTCACTTCTGACGTGAAGGAGGCTGGCTCCCAGAGTCCGGTGACTCGCCCTGCCCTTCCATACACGCCGCTTCGATCCCAGCCGGTCGAGGGGGGCACGGTCGGACGTGGCGCCTCGGCCCGTTTCGCCCGCACCGAGCAGCGCGGGGTGCTCGCTCCATCCCGCGGCGGGTCCCGTCCGGCACCCCCCGGTTCTGTCCCTCAGCAAGCTGACACTCGGGACAGCGCCCGCCGCGGTTCGAGAGCAGCGCCGGCACCCGACACGCCCTCGTCGGACGGCACGATTCGTGCCGCCGACCTCGCCGCCCGGATCCGCGGCACGCAGGCTGCCGCCCCGACGACCGGTGCCGTCACGGCAGGGGGCGGGTCGCGTTCCGGCAACGCTGCCGGCTCCGCGTCACCCAACCGGGGTCAAGGAAGTGGTTCGTCTGCGGGCGATGGCAACCGTGGCGGTGCTCGTGCCGCCGGGGGTGGCAGCAGGCCAGCGACGCCACACATTTCGATTCAGAGCGAGATGATTCGTCGGGCGCCAGCGGGCGAGTCGGTCGATGTCCCCGGCCAGCCTGCGGTCGACGTCGACGCGATCGTCGATGAGGTCGAACGACGGTTGCAGCGTCGACTCCGGCTCGGCTTCGACCGTCGAGGCGGGTTGCGAGGAGGAGGTCCGTCGTGGCCGATGTAAAGGCGTACCTCGAACGCGAGGGCGGCAAACGGATTCCCTGCCGCTTCAACCCCTCCGAACTGCAAGTCACCCACTCCAACAATTGGTCAGCTGATGCGGTGCCCGGTCGAGAAGCACCCGAATTGGTGTTCTCTGGTGGCGGCTCGGCCTCAATGACGCTCTCGCTCGTTCTCGACACCTCGGAGGAAGGAACATCGGTGGCAAAGCACACCGATGACCTGATCGACCTCATGAAGCTCGATCCGAGCTTGCCGGGGTACGACAAGAAGAAAAAGCTCGGACGGCCGCCGTGGGTGCGGTTCCACTGGGGAGACATCCACTCGTTCGCTGCGGTGGTTGAGTCACTCGATGTGACGTTTACGTATTTCGCGGCCGACGGCACACCGCTGCGGGCGCGTGCCAACTTGAGCCTGAAGCAGTACGAACCCGACGAGAACTGGGGCCGCCAGAACCCCACGTCCGGCACCCCTGATCCCGAGCGACTCCACCAGGTTCAGCGCGGCGAGACCCTCGATCGGATCGCCGCCAAGCACTACGGGAAGCCGGCCCACTGGCGTGACATCGCGGTTGCGAACGGAATTCGAGACCCACTTGCCATAGCGCCCGGCCAGATCCTCGCCATTCCGGAACTGGAGTCCCGATGACGACGGCGACCTTCAAATTGACGATCGCCGGTGCCGAGTGGGCCACGGCGGAAAAAGCTGAACTGATCCGGGTCTCCCGAACGGTGAATGCGGCAGCGGTCGCCGAGATCCACATCGGTGGCTACTCACCGACGGTCGGTTGGGACCTCGTGATCCCGAAGGTCGACGACGAGGTCGAGATCAAGCTCGCCGCCAGCATGGAGGATGCTCCGAAATCAGTCTTCAAGGGGTGGGTCATCGGGCTTGAAGTGTTCGGGTCGGGCTCGTCCCGCCGGCTCGTGGTCCGAGCGATCGATGCGGCGCGGGATCTGATGAACGGCCCGGCTCCTTCTGCCCATGCCAACACAAGCTTTGCGAATGTGCTCAAACAGCTCGTTTCCAAGGTCGGGTCGCTGTCGACCCAGGCTCACAAGAGCCTGAACGCAACCCAGCCCTACATCGCCGTGACCGGTACCCCGATGGAGTTTGCCGACAACCTTTGTCGCCGCTTCGGGCTGTCGTGGTGGGTTGACGTTGCTGGCCGCAAGCTGCACCTCGACCGGATCCAGGAGCCCGGGGACACCCGGAGCGGCGCGTCGGCGACTTACCGGGTCGAGCCGTTGACGCTCGAGGGTCGGGTCGATGCGATCGCTGCCCCCTCGGAGGTCACCGTTTCGGCGTGGGACCCAGAGGCGCTCGAGGCGCTCGACGCCAAACAGGCAACCGATTCCTTCGTGAAGCGTCGTGGTGCGGCAGCGCGAGTCACGGAGCAACCGGTTCGTGACCGCACGGAAGCGCAGGCCGTTGCTGCAGGCGTGGCGGCGCGGGCGAACCGGGCGGTGCAGTCGGCGACCGTGAGTATCGAGCTCCATGCCGGTCTCGAACTCGGCGATGTCGTCGAACTTTCGGAGACCTACGGCATCATCGACGAAAAGCATTGGGTCACCGGGTTCGAGCACCGTTGGGAACCCGGCCAGGCCGCGACGATCCTCGAACTGGGCGGGCACGACAAACGCGAACTCGCAGATCTTGTGACCGAGCGAGGCATGGGTGATGCGTGGGCCAACGGAGGCCCCGTCGTCGGTGTGGTCTCGAACAACAACGACCCAGACAAACTCGGGCGGGTAAAGGTGAAGTTCGCCGTGCTCGAGGGCCAGTTCGAGACCGGGTGGGCGCGGGTGCTCGTGGCGCGTGCCGGCAACAAGGCAGGTGTTCGAGCGATTCCATCGATCGATGACGAGGTGCTGGTCATCTTCGAGCAGGGGGACCCGAGACGGCCCTACGTTCTCGGCGGGTTGTGGAGCAAGAAAAGTCCACCCACGCCGATCAGTGGTGACGACCCCGGACTTGAGACACACGTGGTCACCGGCGCCGGTGTCGTGTCCTTCCTGATGTCTGCGGTCAAAGACAGCGAGCGCAGCGAGTTGGAGACGACCACGGCGAAGGCGGTCTCGTCGCTGGTCCAGGACAAGGGCGGCACCACCGTCACCGTCGACGGAGAAGGCCAGATCCGCCTTGCGACGGCCTCAGATGCCGAGGTGACGCTGAAGAAGGATGGCAGCATCGAGCTTTCGGGGAAGAACATCACCCTCAAGGCCTCCGGCGACCTGAAGCTGGAAGGGCAGAACGTCACGATGAAAGCCGGCAACTCGGCAGAAGTGGCGGGAACGTCGGTGAAGGTGAAAGCCAGCGGAATGGGCGAAGTGTCCGCTGGCGGACAGTTGAAGGTGAAGGGCGCAGCCACCGCGATCGGATGATGAGATGAGCGACACTCCCGACATCGTCGGACGAGGGATCAGTTTCCCGCTACGGGTCGACCAGACCGGCGCCATCGCGCTGACGTCGGGCGGCGATGACATTGATTCGTCGATGCGCGTCATCCTCTGCACCGCGCCCGGCGAGCGACTGATGCGCCCCGAGTTCGGCTGCCGTATCTGGGACTTGCTGTTCGAGCCGATTGACGCGAACACTTTGGGCCTGATGGCTGAATATGTTCGGCTTGCGCTCTCTCAGTGGGAGCCGCGAGCCGGCGTGGAGGACGTGACCGTGACACCGAGATCTGGCCGAGAAGGACTCGTCGATATCGCGATCACCTACACCGTGCAGGCGACCAACGACCGGCGGAACCTGGTCTACCCCTTCTACGTGATTCCCGAGGAGGGTGACGGATGAGTCTTCCGATCCCCAACCTCGACGATCGTGACTTCCAGTCGATCGTCGATGACGCCAAGCGGCTCATCCCGCGCTTCTGTCCGGAGTGGACGAACCACAATGTCTCCGATCCGGGTGTCGCCCTGATCGAACTCTTCGCCTGGATGAGCGAATACATGCTCTTCCGGTTGAACCAGGTGCCGGACGTCTTCTACACCCGGATGTTGAACCTGCTCGGTGAAGACATCTTCCCGGCGACGGCGGCTCGAACCAACCTGACCTTCTGGTTGCTCGATGAGAGCGTTGTCTCGATCCCGGCCGGCACCGAGGTCGCCACATTGAGCGAGACCGAAGAACCAATCGTCTTCGCCACCCTCGAGCCTTTCGACGCAGGCACTCCTCGCCTTCGCACGGTGCAGACCGCCATCAGCGGTGGCGATCTCCAGCCGCTCGACACCCGGCTGCAACAGGAAGCGGTACCCGTCTTCCCATCGCTCGCCCCCGGAGCGGGCCTGTATCTCGGGTTTGATCAGTCCCTGGCCGGATCGGTGCTCGACATTTCGGTCACCGTCGAAAGCCAAGGCATCGGTGTCGACCCGACCCGTCCCCCCATTCGCTGGCAGGTCTACGGGGAAGACACGTGGATCGACGCGACCGTGATGCGGGACACCTCGGGCGGGTTCAACCGGGATGGTTTTGCCCGCATCGCCATTCCGATGATCGAACACCATGCTGCGCCGGGGACCGAACCGCTCTACTGGCTGCGGGTGATCCTCGTCGACCCCGAACCTGGGCAACCGGCCTACCGGTCCGTTCCGGCGATTCGCTCGGTGGAGCCGCACCGAATCGCGGTGAGTGTCCCTGCAGAGCACAGCGCATCGGTACTCGGTGAGGTGCTGGGAACAAGCGATGGTCGCCCCGACCAGCGGTTCCACACCCGCTTCTCGCCGGTGCTTCGGCGCCGAGCCGGAGAGACCGTCGAAGTGGTCACGTTGAGCGGGGAGACCCAGCAGTGGGAAGAAGTGACCGACTTCCAAGAATCAGGCGAAGACTCGCGTCATTTCCAGTGGGACAACACCACGGGCGAGATCCGCTTCGGTCCCCGTCTGCGCTACGCCGACGGCGAGTATGTGCAACATGGCGCCATTCCCGAGCCGAAGGCGACGATTCGTGTCAACGGTTACCGGCACGGCGGTGGACAGGTCGGCAATGTCCCCGCTGGTGCGCTCACCCAACTCCGTTCCTCCATCGCAGGCGTGGACCGGGTCGAGAACCTCGAGAGTGCTGCAGGCGGCACCGATGCCGAGACGGTCGAGAACGCCAAGGTTCGCGGCCCGATGTCGATGCGAGCGGCCGGTCGGGCAGTGACCGCCGAAGACTATGAACGACTTACCCGGATTGCTGCCCCGTCGATCGCCCGCGTGCGGGCTGTCGCGCCCGACCAGCCCGGTGGGCCGGTGCGTTTGCTGTTGGTGCCCGAGGTCAAGGACGAGCAAGGACGCGAGCCGAGCATCGACGCGTTCGCGCTCGATGATGGGGTCCTGCAGGCGGTCGAGGAGTATCTGAGCGAGCGTCGTGTGCTCGGCACGGTGGTGGAGCTCGGGGCGCCGTTCTACCAGGGCGTCAGCGTGGCCGCGCTCGTCCATCCAGGCCCAAACCGTCCCGCTGACGTTGTGCGCGATCGCGTGCTCAACGTCATCTATGACTTCATCCATCCGGTGACCGGCGGGCCCGACGGAACGGGCTGGCCCTGGGATGGTGACCTCAACTCCGGCATGATCGGCCAGATCATCAGCGAAGTCGAGGGCGTCGAACGGGTGGACGATGTTGCCCTGTTCCACTGGGATGCGCGCAACGGCACCCGTGTCGGTCAGGCGATGGAGACCGTCCGTCTCCAGCCGCGATCGATCTTCCTGTCGGGAACCCATCGGGTCGTTGTCCGATGAGTCGAGATCATGACTGGCTGCTCCATCAGTTGCCGGCAGGAATGCTCGGGGACGACTTTTTCACCCGATACCTGCGAATCTTCCAGGCGGTGGGAGACACGTTCCTCGATCAGATCGATGGCATCGAGCATGTCTTCGACCCCACGGTCGCTCCGCCGCAAATGGTGAGCGCCATGGGTCGATGGATCGGGCTGGAATACATCGACGAGCAACTCCCAGTTTCCGTGCAACGCCGGGTCGTTCGGCGCTACAGCTCGTTGGTCGGGTCCCGGGGGACCGCCAACGGGCTGCGAGGGCTGCTCGAAGCGCTCACGGGAGCGCCCGTGGAGGTCGAGGATCAAGGCGGTGTGTATCGCGCCGATCAGGCCCCGGTGTCTGTGAACCCGCACGTCGACATCCGCGTTGGCGCGTCGACCGCAGCGGACCCCATCGAGATTGCCGATGACGACCTAGTGCGTATCGTTCGACGTGAGGTCCCGGCGTCGGTGACATTCACGATGCGTCGTACCGGCCGACTCATCTGGCCGATCGAAGAGGAGGCCGGTGATGGCTGACGTCCCGGAGAAGGCCTGCCCCCAGTGTGGGCTGTCGTACGTCATCCCCGAGTTCCACCGTCGGGCAGAGGAGTTCTGTACCGGTTGCGACTACCCATTGTTTTTCGCGCCGGGTGTCGTGGTGGACGAGGGTCCCGAGAGTTCCGAGGAAGCCGCCATGCGTCGGCAACCTGGTGCCGAGGGGAAGGATGCGGCCGGAGCTCGCCGTTGCCCGCACTGTGGTGAGCGCAACCAGGCCAAAGCGGTCGAGTGTGTTCGATGCGGCGGCGATTTGCGGCTCGTGAAGCCGACCAGTCAGGAGCGGCTGGTGTTGCCAGCAATGCCAGAAGCACCGCCCCCGCTCGATGACCCATCCCGTCTGCCGTTGATCATCACCGGGTTGGTCTTCGTTCTCGTCGTGATCCTGCTTGTACTGACCATCTGGGTTTGGTGAACCCCTCGGGGTGACGCCACTGCAAGCCGTTCAGCGTTAGGACGGTGTTGCGGTTGCGCTGGTTGACCAGTTGCTGTCGCCTTCGATGTTGGTGGCGCGGAGTTGTACCTCGTATTCGGTTCCGTTGGTCAGTGAGGGGATGTTGGTTGGGCTGGTGACGTTGTTGATT